>Ga0206942_1044_pt1 | contig 37413 bp, 27 predicted proteins | sample Alteio_BWOrgHeat_6_FD_153253 | JGI IMG/M metagenome (GOLD analysis project Ga0206942, IMG submission 153253) | Enriched cells from forest soil in Barre Woods Harvard Forest LTER site, Petersham, Massachusetts, United States -... | ecosystem: Environmental > Terrestrial > Soil > Temperate forest > O... | reverse complement strand
AGGCCCTAAAAGCCTGTGAATTGGAGCAATGAGGCGAGGAGGAAAACATAGATAAAAAGGAAGACGGGAGCAGGATGAAAAATACTATACTGGTGAGATATATGGGGTGAAGATTTCATTTGCGCGGGGGGATTTTGAAGTTATGTTGCAACGTAATCGCGTTGAGCAGATTGCTTGCGCGGTCGCTGTTTTACAATACACTAAGTCAAATCATGGCCGTAACCAAAGTCAGTTCGACGGTTCATTTTGTCTCTCGACGTTCCGCGGTGAGCGGGCGCGGCGGTTCAGACAATGGACATTGGGTCCCCAACACGGATGTTTACAAGACCGAAACGGGCATTGTCGTGAAGGTCGAGTTGCCGGGCATGAAGAGTGATGACCTGGAGATCACGGTTGATACTGCTGAAGGGAACCACTTGAGGATAGCCGGGAACCGGCCTGACGGCTGCCGCCCGCCGAATTGCAGTTTTTTAGTGATGGAGATTTCGTACGGCCCGTTTGAAACCGACCTGGAATTGCCGCAGGGCTACGATCTGAGCCAGGCCAAAGCGGTTTATGTCAATGGGTTCCTGCGGATCGAAGTGCCGCAAGCGCGGCATCCGCATTCCAAGACCACCAAGGTCCCGATCGCCGAAGGAAAATAAGCCGCAGTGAATCTTTTTTGGGGTGGCGGCATCTAATTATTGACGGTTTGCCCGGTCACGACGCGCCTGTTGCGTTCGGACGGCATTTTCAAATATTATCGTCGCGTAAATAACATGACCTCTCCAGAAACAGAGTTTGTCAGCATCCTCGGGGCCGCCGAGAGGGCGGAGGGGACTCCGCGCATCTCGTCGCGTTCCCTGCCGGAAACGCTGCCTGTCCTGGGCCTTTCGGACATCGTGATCTTTCCTGGCGCGGTCGTACCCCTGTTGGTGGAAACCGGGCCGAGCCTGAAGCTGATCGATGACATCGTAACGGGCGACCGGTTGTTCGGCGCAATTCTCCAGCGCAAACCAGACGTGGTGGAGCCTGCGCCGGAGGATCTGTACGAGGTGGGCTGCGTGGCGCGCCTGGCGAAAATGGTGAAGTTTCCCGACGGCACGGCGCGGGTGCTGGTGGAAGGGCTTTGGCGCATCAAGGTCAAAAACTATCAGCAACCGTCGCCTTATTTGCGCGCCAACTATGAACTGTTGCGGGACGAAACGGAGGATTCAATCGAATTGCAGGCGATGTTGCGCAACGCGCACAAGCAATTCGAGGAGATCGCCAAAATGTCCAACGCGCTGCCCGAACAGGTCAAAATCGCGGCGCTGAACACCGAGCATCCCGGCCATTTTGCCGACCTGATCGCGGCGAACCTGAACCTGCCGCTGGACGACCGCCAGAAGCTGCTCGAAATGATTTCGGTGCGTGAGCGGTTGCAAAAGCTGCTGCCGATGCTCAATCGCGAGCAGGAGGTATTGACGCTCAGCTCGAAGATCCAGAACGACGTGGCTTCGACCATCGCCAAGAGCCAGCGGGATTTTTTCCTGCGGGAGCAGATGCGCGCCATCCAGCGTGAACTGGGCGAAGGCGACGCGGGGTCTTCCGAGGTCAAAGCGATTCGGGACAAGATCGACCTGACGATCATGCCTGACGAGGCGCGCAAGGCGGCCTTGCAGGAGGTGGAGCGCCTTCAGTTAACGCCGCCCGCTGCCGCAGAGTATTCCGTGGCGCGAAATTATTTGGATTGGATCCTCGCGGTGCCGTGGGAACGGGTGACCGAAGACAAACTGGACCTGAAGGAAGCCGAGCGCATCCTGAACGAGCAACATTTCGGGCTGACGAAGGTGAAGGATCGATTGCTGGAATTTTTGGCGGTGATCAAGCGTCGCCGGCAGATCAAAGGCCCGATCTTGTGCCTGGTCGGCCCGCCGGGCGTGGGCAAGACTTCGCTGGGCAAGAGCGTGGCGGATGCCCTGGGGCGCAAATTTGCGCGCATTTCACTGGGCGGCATGAGGGATGAGGCGGAGATCCGCGGCCATCGCCGGACTTACGTGGGCGCGATGCCGGGGCGCATCATCCAAACTTTGCGCCGTGTAGAGAGCCGCAATCCGGTTATTTTGCTGGATGAATTGGACAAGGTAGGCGCGGATTTTCGGGGCGACCCGGCGGCGGCGCTGCTCGAAGTGCTGGACCCGGCGCAGAACAACACGTTCACGGACCATTACCTGGACCTGCCGTTCGATCTGTCGCGGGTGCTGTTCATCGCCACGGCAAACTGGCTGGACCCGATCCATCCGGCGTTGCGCGACCGCCTGGAAGTGATCGAATTGCCGAGTTACACGGAAACGGAGAAACTGGAGATCGCCAGGCGTTATCTCATACCGCGCCAATTGGAAGAGCACGGCCTGACGAAGCAGGATCTGAAGTTGAGCGATGCGACGATGCGGAAGCTGGTCCGCGAATATACGCGAGAGGCCGGCGTGCGCCAGCTTGAGCGGGAGATCGCGGCGCTGGCGCGCAAAGCGGCGCGAAAGATCGTGTCCCGCAACGGCTCGGCCCAGCCCATCAAGCTGGAAGCCAACGATCTGGAAAAATTCCTGGGCCACGCGCCGTTCATCGAAGAGACGGCGGAAAAGATCACCGAGAACGGCATTGCCACCGGCCTGGCCTGGACACCGGTCGGCGGGGACATTTTATTCATCGAAGCGACGCGGATGCGCGGGCGGGGCAGCCTGATCCTGACCGGCTCGCTTGGTGAAGTGATGAAAGAGAGCGCGCAGACGGCGGTGAGTTATTTGCGGTCGCAGGCCAAGAAATTGGACATCGATTTCAGCGATTACGGGAAGTACGACATCCACATCCATGTGCCGGCGGGGGCGACGCCAAAGGACGGGCCGAGTGCGGGTGTGGCAATCGTGGCGGCGCTGGGTTCATTGCTGGCCAGGCAGCGGGTGCGTTCGGACACGGCGATGACGGGCGAAATCAGTTTGCGCGGACGGGTGTTGCGCGTGGGCGGCATCAAAGAGAAGGTGCTGGCGGCGCAACGTTACGGCCTCAAGCAGGTCATTTTGCCGGAAGGCAACAAGTCCGACTGGATGGAAGTGCCGGCGGAGACGCGGGCGAAGTTAAAGGTGCATTTTGTGAGGCAGATCGCGGAGATCTTTCCGCTGGCGCTCGTTGCGAAATGAAGACGGCATGGTCTTTCAAAAGCGGCCGGCAGGTTGCCGACCGCAATGGGCTGGTAGCCCGTTCCCCCCGGACCAATGGAGGAATCCTCTCCAAAAATTTCATATACTTCGCGACGATGGCAGGGATTTTGTTTTTTGCATTTGTGGCAACGGCGCAGACGAATGGTCCGTCAGATGCGGAAACGCAGGGACAACGGTTGGCGCAAGAGCTTTGCAACACGCATCCGGCTCAAGATTTCACGAATTCAGGAGTTTTAAAAATTATTTCGGGTGATAAACACTATGACGTTCCGATTCACATTTTTACCAAAATCATAAACCCTCATTCATGGGAGGTATTCCTCTCGGGCGGAATTTGGGAATACCACATCGTTCATACCGATCACGAACTAAATGAGTATTTCGATGATGCGGAGGACATCGTGGCACCCCTACCATTAACGGATGTCCAAAAGAATACGCCATTTGCTGGCTCTGATTTTTGGATCTACGATTTGGGCTTGGAGTTTTTGCATTGGCCGGAGCAAAAGGTCATAAAAAAAGAATTCATGCGGGGACGGGGTTGCATGGTTTTGGAGAGCACGAATCCAAGTCCGACACCGAATGGTTATTCGCGGGTGGATTCGTGGATTGATGAGGAGACGTTGGGGATCGTTCATGCGGAGGCGTATGATAAGGATGGGAAGTTGCTGAAGGTGTTCGATCCGAAGTCGTTCAAGAAGGTGAACGGGCAATGGGAATTGCAGGACATGGAGATAAAGAATGTGCAGACGGGGTCGCGGACGAGGATCGAGTTTGATTTGGGCAAATAAGGTGGTGAGGTTAACCACGAAACACGCGAATTACACGAAAAGCGAAAAGACGAGTGTGATCACCTCGGAAAAGTCAGTGATTTTCTTTTCTCACCCCTCACCCTGACCCTCTCCCCGTTGAGGGGAGAGGGAACGGATTGCGAACGTCTTCCCTGGAACCGTTTCAGTGGCGGGCGCCGAAGACACCATTGAAAATGACTTCTTTGGTCTTCCAGATGAGGGCCATGGTGATGGCTAGGGGGGAGAGGCCCATGAACAGCATGATCGCCACGGCCAAACGCACAATCCATTCCCAACGCGCTTCATCGAAATGCGATTGCAGGTTATAATGGGTCGCGACGATCGAGGCCGCCACAAAAACGAACCACAGCACGATCATCCAGCGGTTAAACGAGGTGAAATCCCGTGTCTCATGGCGCAAGGTCTCGTCGGGCAGCATCGCGCCGAGCTGGCGGATGACAACGTTGAGGTTGAAGAGGAGGAGCAGCGAGGAAAGGATGAAGACGAAGATCGTCGCCACGAAATAAAATTCGTCCGGCATCCGGTTCTGCCAGTAAAAGAACGGGCAGAGGCCCAGGTTGACGATGGCGAGCAGTTTGGCCCGGTCCAACGCGTTGCGCCAGGGTCGTTCCTGTTTTTGGAAGTCGCTCATCTGTATCAGCCCGAACAGAAGCAGCCCGTTGGCCAGGATGGCCGGGATGATCCCTTCCGGTTGCAGGAAATCCGCCCTGGCGGTTTCCGAGCAGATGATCAGCATGGCCGGCAGTCCCCAAAACAGGGCGGATAGCCCGCGCGCCAGGCGTCCCAGTGAGGGGAGCAGTTCGGGATTGGGCGCGATTTCAGCCATGGTGCAAACAAAGGATGCAGAATGGAAGGCGAGGAAACAAGGTGATTACATTATTCGGGCGCAATATTCAGTGCCGGATTGGATTTGAAATGGAGTGTGTTTTTAAAGCCCGCCCTCATCCTGGCGTTGACTCGCTTGCTCCCGCTCGCTCGGCCCCAAGGGCTTCCGGCTTTGCCGGACTCTTTTCGCCGTTTCCCAAACGGCTCAAATCTCCACCCGGAGAAGGAAAAGGGATGAGGACATGTTTGGATTTGCGGAGCAGTTTTGAGACTGATTCAGCCTTTCGCATTCGCCTACACCACATTCTATTTTCATAGTTACCGTGGTGTTTTCGGGCTGCAAGCAATGAGTTGCGCCCCTAAAAGCTCAAATAGGTGTAAGCTTTCAGTCCGCGTTCATACTCGTCGAGCAGGCGCATGGCTTCCGAAGGCTTCATGCGGTCGGATTTGATGGCTTCATCCATCTGCACTTTCATGCGCCGTTTCAGTTCGTTCTCATCGTACTGTACCGCAGCAAGCGATTGGATGATGGTGTTGCCTTCGATGATCTCCTCAATGTAATACCCGCTGGGCTCGTCCGGTTCGAGAAACACATGTACTTCGTTGACACGGCCGAACAGGTTGTGCAGATCGCCCATGATGTCCTGGTACGCGCCCATGAGGAAAAAGCCGATGTAATACGGTTCAAGCATGCCGTTGCCGTTGGTATTGAGCTTGTGCAGCGGCAATGTGTCGCGCACATCGCGGAAATCGATGAACTTGTTCACGGCGCCATCGGAATCGCAGGTGATGTCCACGAGCGTGGCTTCGCGCGTGGGACGCTCATTGAGCCGCGATACCGGCATGATGGGGAATAATTGCCCCAGCGCCCAATGATCGAGCAGCGATTGGAACACGGAGAAATTGCAGAGATACTGGTCGCTCAATGAATCCTCAAGTTTTTGGATCTCTTCCGGAGCAAACGGCTGACCTTTGAAACTCTCCACGACCTCGCGGCTGATTTCCCAATACAAATTCTCGATCTTCGCCTTGTCCGGCAAATCCAGCACGCCGAGCGTGAACATATGCTGCGCGTCTTCGCGCCGTTCCAATGCGTCGTGATACGCCTCCAATTTGTTCGCCCTGGCCAAATTCTTTTTGATGTCGCAAAGTTCTTTCACGAGCGCGTGCTCGCTTTCACCGCAGGCGGTCGAGATTTCCGGGCGGATCTTTTCGATGGCCCCGAACACTTCCACGATGAGCACGCTATGATGCGCCACGATCGCGCGTCCACTCTCGCTGATGATATTCGGATGGGGGACCTTCTCGGCGTTGCACACGTCGGCGATGTAATAGACGATGTCGTTCGTGTATTCCTGCAAGGTATAGTTCGTGGAACTATCAAAATTCGACCGGCTGCCATCGTAATCCACGCCCAGGCCGCCGCCAACGTCGATGTACTCGATGGGAAAGCCCATCTTGTGCAGTTTGGCGTAGAATCGCGTGGCTTCCTGCACGGCCTTTTTCACCGTCGAAATATCCGGTACTTGCGAGCCGATATGAAAATGCAACAGCTTCAGGCAGTGCGACAGATTTTCCGCCTTCAACATCTCCGTTGCCACGAGCAGTTCCACGGTGCTCAGGCCGAACTTGGCGTTTTCGCCACCGCTCTCGGCCCATTTACCCGCGCCTTTGCTCAACAATCGCGCACGGATGCCGATCATCGGTTCCACGCCAACCTGCCTGGAGATGGAGATGATCTGGCGCAATTCCTCAAGCTTTTCGACGACCATGATGACTTTTTTGCCCAGTTTGACGCCGAGCAGGGCCATCTTGATGAATTCCGCGTCTTTGTAGCCGTTGCAAATGATAAGGCAGCCCTGGTGGTTTTGCATCGCCAGGCCGGCGAAGAGTTCCGGCTTGCTGCCGACTTCCAATCCGAAATCGTACGGCTTGCCCGCGTCCAAAATCTCCTCCACCACTTCGCGCAACTGGTTGACTTTGATGGGGAACACGCCGCGATATTTTCCCTGGTAGTTGAATTCGGTGATGGAACTGCGGAACGCCAGGTTGATGGCCTCCACGCGGTGGCGCAAAATATCCTGGAAACGGATCAGCACGGGAAATTTCAATCCACGCGCTTTCGCCTCTTCGATCACATCGGTGATATCCACCGGCACGCCGGCGTCCTGCAACGGCCGCGCGACGACGTGTCCCGCATCGTTGATGTCAAAATATTTCGCGCCCCAGCGATGGATATTATACAGCACGCGGGACGATTCCACATCCCACGGGCGCGGCGCCTCAGGTGAATTGCTCATTTCGGTGATTCAAGCGAAGCGAACTATAGAAAGTTCAGCGCAGAATGCAATAGGTTGCATGAAAATTTTTTGTGACCATTTTTACCAATCCACGATGCAGTCCGTTTTGGTGAACTGCGCGCTCTTGTCGGTGTATTGCTGGAATTCGATGTCCGCGCCGTTCGGGTCCTTGCACCAGCACTGCCAGGTCTGGTCGCAACCCAACTTTTTCGGCGTCACTTCCACGCCCGATTTTTTCAGTTTATTGGAGATCGCGTCGATGTCATCCACTTCAAAACAAAAATGATGGATGCGCTGGGCGGCGTACTGGGTCTCCGGCGCCGTCTTGAAAAATTCGATGAACTGTCGCGGCGCGATCTGGAGGTAGAAGCCGAACAGCTCGCCGTTTTTGTGAAAATCGAAGTGCGGCGTGAGGCCGAGAGTGTTGCAATAAAAGTCGCGGGTGCGCGCGAGGTCCTTGGTGAAGACGCAGAGATGGGCCAGGGCTTTGATCATGGAGTGATTGAACTAAAAATTTTGGCGATGAAAAGGGAAATATGCGTCATCGAGTTCCGGAGGCATTATTTAAATTTTGTTATTTACATCGGGCTAATATTAGGCTAACTTTAGCCTATGAAGATTGGCAACAATCCGCGGCCTGCCAGACGAAAAATCAATCTGGAATCACAATGGTTCACATTGAGCCGGGCTAAAACCTATTTGGGCCGATTGGTGGAAAAAGCCAGCCGCGGAGAAACAGTTTATATCGTTCGGGGACATCGTCGTTTCATTTTACAAGCCGTTCCAGAGATTGATCCAATACCTATGCGACCGGCGGGTTATTTCACCGATGTTTACAGCCATGCGGAAATGCGGGAAGAAAATCAACTCGCCAAAGCTTCCGTAGTTCGGGCGCCAAAGGACCTCGAATAAATGAACCAATGGGACATCATCATGTTTCCGTTCAGCAAAGAACGGCGACATCCCGCTGTCATCATTTCAAATGATGAAACATGTCAAAATCCCGACTTTGAAGAAGTGAACGCCTTGCTCTGCACCTCGGCAAAGGTAAATCGTGAACCAAAAAAGACGGAAGAAGTCCTGGATGAAGCCGATGGATTGGATTGGAAAACAATGGTTCGCTGCGACAGGATCCATCTCCTGCCCAAAGTCAATTTTGATGATAAGAAAGGAACTGTTACCGAAGAACGCCGTCACTTGATTGCGCGCAGGATTGTGGAAGTTTTGCGGTTGCCAATATCTCGACGATGATTTCCCCAATGTCCCTTTCGGACAAATTATCCCTTAAACTGTTTCACGGCTTCCACGCAACGACCGCAAAGGGTCGGATGTTCGGGATTTGAGCCGACGTCTGTTTCCCAATGCCAGCAGCGCTCGCATTTCTGGCCGTCGGCTTTTACCACGGACACTTCATCTGCTCCATCCGCCAACTTGAGTTCCAGTTGCGAGACGTTCGCCAGTTCCCGCAAGGAATCAACGGTTGTTTTCGACTGCACTGTGCCCGCTTTCTTTCCGCTCAAAATCACTTTTGCTTCCAACGCCTTGCCGATCTGTTTGGATTGCCGCGCTTTTTCCAGCGCGGGCAATGCCATCTCGCGCAATTCCAGCAAAACCCGCCAGGCATCCTGCTCATCTTTCAGAAAAACAAAGTCTTTGTGGTTCCAATCTGATTCGTGCACGGAATTTTTCCGGCCCGGCACGTATTCCCACGCTTCATCCGCTGTGAACACCAAAACCGGCGCGAGCATCTGGCACAAACCTGTCACCAACCGGTGCAGGGCCGTTTGGGTCGAACGGCGGCGCGCGGAGTTCGCCGGGTCGGTATAGAGACGGTCTTTGATGACGTCGTGATAGATCGAGGAAAGTTCCACCGCGACGAACTGGCTGATCATTTGATAAACGACATGGAACTCAAATTTGTCGTATGCCTCCATCACCTCTTTTTCCAATCGCGAGCATTCGCCGAGGATCCAACGATCCAGGCTGGTGAGTTTGTCATCCGGAACGCTGTGCGCCGCCGGGTCGAAATCGTAAAGATTGGAGAGCTGGTAGCGCAGCGCGTTGCGGATGGCGCGATACGTCTCGGCGACTTTGTTCACGCGCTCCTCGCTCACGACGATGTCGTTGCGAAAGTCCTGCGAGGCCACCCAGAGGCGCACGATATCCGCGCCCCATTTCTTCACATACGCCTCGGCGGTCTGCGGTTTTTCGTAACCACCCTGTTTGCTCTTGGAGATCTTGTCCCGGTCGGAATCCACCATGAACCCGTGCGTAAGCACGGTTTTGAACGGCGCGGCGCCATTGCCGGCCAGCGAGAGCAGCAATGACGACTGGAACCAGCCGCGATGCTGGTCGGAGCCTTCCAGATACATATCGGCCTGGAACGGTTTGTCCTTGCCGGAGATCTCCTTGCGCCGCGCGGTCACGGCGCGGGAGGAACTGCCCGAATCGATCCATACGTCCAATGTGTCGTTGGATTTGGCGACGGCTTCAGGGCCATTCCAGCCGGATGGCTTCACGAGCGACCAGAGTTCGGCGGCAGATTTCTCGAACCACACGTTCGAGCCGTGTTTTTCGATCAGGTCCGCGACGTTACGCACGATCTGCGCGTCGAGGATCGCTTCGCCTTTCGCGCCGTAAAATGCCGGGAGCGGGACGCCCCACGTGCGCTGGCGGCTGATGCACCAGTCCGGGCGCGATTGCACGGCGCCCAGGATGCGATTGATGCCCCAGTCGGGGATCCAATTCACGCGGTTGATCTCGGCCAGCGCCTGTTCGCGGAATTTTTCGTGATCGATCTCGATGAACCATTGGTCCATCGCACGGAAAATGATCGGGGTCTTGCTGCGCCAGCAATGCGGATAGCTGTGATGATAATTTTCCTGGTGCAGCAGCGCATGGCGCGCGCGCAATTCATGCAGCACGGCCTCGTTGGCGTCGCTCTTGCCATGCTTGGACAGCGTGGATTTGCCCACCATGCTCGCGGGCATTTGTTGCTCGACCGGCAAATCGTTCGTGTACGCCAGTGCGCCGTCGTCGTTGACCGGCGAATAGATCGGCAAACCAACTTTCATGCCCAGGTTATAGTCGTCCTGGCCATGGCCGGGCGCGATATGGACAAAACCAGTGCCGGTGTCCGCGGTGACAAAATCCGCCGCATATAATTTACCGGTGCGATCGCAGAAGGGATGCTGGTACTCGAACGCCGCCAGTTCGGAGACCGGCACCGGCGTTTCCTTGTAATCCTTCCAACCGCATTTTTCAGCGACCGCCGGGAGCAGGCCGCGAAAAACGATGTAATGCTCATCGCCCACCGTGGCGGCGACGTATGGGAAATCCTTGTTGTAGGCAATGGCCAGGTTCGCGGGCAGCGTCCATGGCGTGGTCGTCCAGATGACGATGAACGTCTTTTCCCGGCCGATGACCGGAAATTTCACATACACGCTTTGGCTGACGTGGTCGTTGTATTCGACCTCCAGTTCGGCCAGGGCGGTGCGGCAGGGGATGCTCCAGTACACGGGTTTTTTGCCGCGATACACAAAGCCCTTGGCCACGATGTCCGCGAACATGCGCAACTCGTCCGCCTCGTATGCTTTGTCGAGCGTCAGATAGGGATGGTCCCAGTCGCCGAGCACGCCGAGGCGCTTGAACTGGATGCGTTGGATATCGATGAACTTGCGCGCGTAGGCTTCGCAGGCCTTGCGGATGGTGGCGGCGTCCGCCGAAGTATCGCCGGCCTTGCGCATCTCCTGCGAGACCTTGAACTCGATCGGCAACCCGTGGCAATCCCAGCCCGGCACGTAGGGCGATCTGAAACCGCGGAGGGTCTTGTACTTGATGATGATGTCCTTGAGCGTTTTGTTCAACGCCGTGCCGATGTGGACGTCTCCGTTGGCGAACGGCGGCCCGTCATGCAGGATATATTTAGGAGCGGCAGCGCGGCCCTGCTGGATCTTTTCGTACAGGCCCCCGGCTTGCCATTTTTCCAGGCGCTCAGGCTCGCGCTGCACGAGGTCGGCCTTCATGGGGAAGTCGGTGCGCGGCAAATTGAGCGTATTTTTGTAATCGGTCGCCATTTAAGGAACGAACACGATAACAATGAAGAAAAGGAGAGTCAATGAAGGCAAACCGAGGGTAGTGGGACGGTTTGAAATCAGTTTGGCTCTGGCAACTGGGCTGACGCGCTTCCACCATGCAATCTTCTCCAAAGCGAGATGATCACCCAAAATAAAATGACGAATTGCGTCACGCCACCCAAAATCATAAAAGGAATAGTAAGAAAGCCAATCGGCAAGTGGAGAACTAGCCAAATACCAGGCATGTGAAACATCCAAACGAAATAGATTAAACCGGAAAAAGCGTGGCCATGGCTAGGCGCATAAGAGCTATAACCGCCAGATGAAAGTAGGATTAGACCGCAAGCGATGATTTCTGCAAACACCCCTGACCAGAGCGCAAGACGGATTGTGCTAATTTTTTTCATTGGTACAAGTCAGCCTAACAATAGAACGTGTGCCCGCACCGGCAAAAAATCAAGGCAGCAAATTCGCAATTTCATTAAAGCTCCAAACATGGTCACTGATTCCAGCTGCTGTTTAGGCGACAACAATTTCCCGCCGTCCCTTTGGGACGGATAAATTATATGACAAATTACCAGCCACCTTGTGGCTGGCTACAATCTATTGTCGCTTCGCGACCTGGGAAAGAGGCAGAATCATGAAATGGCGCGCCTGCTGTTTTCTCACCCCTCACCCTCAATCCCTCTCCCCGTTGAGGGGAGAGGGAAGATAAAATTGGGCGCAACTTTACCCAGGGTGGCGGACGCATTTGCGTCCTGACCCTGGGCTAATATCTTCAGCCCTTACAGGGCTGTTAAACAGGGGCTCGAATAGCTTCCGTCTTTGCCAGGGCTACGAGAGACAAGCGTCCCTCCGAATGAGTGCCGAGGGATATCTTATCGCCAAAAAGAAAAAACCGGACCAGTCAGCCAGGAGATGGCCGAAAGGTCCGGGGAATTTGAGAGTAACAACGTGGGATCACGGAGAACTCCAATCTGCATTTGTTACCCGAACGCAGACCGAAATCTAAAACCTTACAAAGATCAATTTGCTGCAACCTCCACCTTGCTTTCAACGTTGCAACGTGACCAATTAATCATAATGACTTATTGTTGTCAACATTATTGTTGAAAGTATAAGCATATTTAATTTATCTCCCATTCGCATTAAGGCCCCAATTTTTCACGCCCGCCTTTTGCCCAATAAAAGCAGTCTAAAATGGCCGCTTTTTTTCGAGGCCGGGAGCAATGGCTTATACTGTTTTCATCATAGACGTTTGGATTGCCGAAAAGGTATCGAGCACTCATCGGCGCCGGACGATTCGCGTTGACTTGGCCGGCGATTCATGGCATAAAAATCAACCGCGGTGCAGAGGGTGTCAGGGGAATGTTACGACCGGATGGGAAGCATGTGAATAACTCGTGAACAAGAAGTAACATCTTCTCCTCGTAACTTTTCCGGGGTTTGGTAAAAACGTCTGCACCAGTAAATTTCTTATTGGAATATTTGATTCAGCAGGACTGACAGGTAACAGACAGTGATTTTTGGTTGTAAATAGTTGTAAATCAACGGTTTTAGAAAACAAAAAGTATTATCTCTGGTAAATCGAGCGAGCGGCGGTGTTAAGTTTGAATTTGCAAAAAAGCTCGTTGCCATGTGAAATACAGAAAAAATAAATTCATACTGATTTCGGGTCAGGTGAATAAATAGCATGAAATGCGCGCTTTTTGATGGAATGCAAACACAACTTTCAGCGGAAAAAATTTGGAATTCAGCCCAGGAACAACTCAGGTCAAGGTTAAGCAAGGACATGTTCAGCATGTGGTTCGCCCCGTTGCGCGTCTGCGGCGTGGATGGGAACCATGTCACCCTCGAAACCCCCAACGAATTTTCTGAAGTCTGGCTCAAGGACAATTACATCAGCCTCTTGCAGGATGCCTTGACGGTTGCCGCGGGACGGCAATTGCAGATCCGCTTCAAAGTCGCCGCAGGTGGCGCCGCGATCGCCGCCGTCCTCCCGCCGGCCCGGGCCAAGGCTGCGGATCATTCACATGAGCGGGTGGGTGTTGATATTAGTTTCAACCCCAAAAACACTTTCGACACTTTTGTGGTCGGCAACAACAACAGTTTTGCGCACGCCGCGGCATTGGCGGTGGCGCAGGCGCCGGGCAAGTCCTATAACCCGCTATTTCTGTACGGCGGCGTGGGCCTGGGCAAAACGCATCTGCTTCACGCGATCGGCCAGCATGTTTCCACGACCAGGAAGGGCGCGCGGGTGGCGTATGTCTCGTCTGAAAAGTTCACGAACGAATACATTGACGGCATCCAGAACAACAAGCTCCCCTCGTTCCGCAAGAAATACCGCCAGACCGACGTGCTGCTGATCGATGATATCCAGTTTTTGGCGGGCAAAGAGCGCATCCAGGAGGAATTTTTCCATACGTTCAATGCGTTGCATGAGGCGCACAAACAGATCGTGCTGACGTGCGACCGGCCAGCCAGTGAAATCCAAGGGCTGGAACACCGCCTTGTCTCCCGTTTTGAATGGGGTCTGGTGACCGATCTTCAGCCGCCGGACATCGAGATGCGCATGGCCATCCTGAACAAGAAAGCGCAGATCATGGGCGTGACGTTGCAGGACGATATCCTGAACTTCCTGGCCAACCGCATCCGCACGAACGTGCGCCGGCTGGAAGGCGCGCTCATCCGCGTTGTCTCCTACGGCGCGCTCACGGGCAAGAAACTCTCGATCGAGATCGTGGAAAACCTGTTGCGGGAAATCCTGCATGAGGAAGGGCGTTTTTCCATCAGCATCGAAGTCATCCAGAAAAAGGTGGCGGAACACTTCGACATCCGCCTGGCTGACATGACCAGCAAACGCCGTCCGGAAAACATCGCCTTTCCCCGCCAGATCGCCATGTATCTCTCCCGCCAACTCACTGAAAGCTCGCTCAATACCATCGGCGAGGCCTTTGGCGGACGCGACCACGGCACGGTGCTTCACGCGTGCCGTCTCGTCAAAGACCGCATGGAAGTGGACGCCAACGTCCGCCAGGTGGTGCATTACCTGGAAAAACAGTTGATGCGGTAAGTCTGCGGCGGCACCCGGCGAGACAGGCTGGCTGTGGTTGTCCATTTGGCCCTGATTAATAATTGCCGATAGTTATTGCTATTGGTGGGAAAAGAGCGAATATGCGGCTGTCTTGTAGCTCGTTTCTATTCGAGGCATGGGAATCTTCAAGTGAACTGCGTTCAGTGATGATTTTAAACCGATGTTCGGGAACAGTCCGTTGAAAGCGTGTAATTGGACAAAATTATCAATGAACAACAAACTATTTGTAGGGAATCTTTCCTTCAATACCACTGAAAATGACCTGAATGACGCGTTCGCCGCGCATGGCACGGTCACTGAAACCAACCTGATGATGGATCGCATCACAAACCGCCCCCGCGGATTTGGTTTTGTGACCATGAGCTCACCCGACGAAGCCCAAAAAGCCATCGAAGCTCTGAACGGCAAAGAATTGGATGGACGCGCGCTCACCGTGAACATCGCCACTCCCCGTGAAGATCGTCCCCGTGGCGACCGTCAATACAGCGGTGGTGGCGGCGGCGGCGGATACGGTGGCGGACAACGCCGTAATCGGTATTAATCTCCGATAACTCTCATGACGGAGTCCGGGCAACCGGACTCCGTTTTTTTATTCCAGGAATGAAGAATCGACTTCGGGATGGCAAAGATGCCTACGCTGAAAGCAAATCCACGGCTTTCTGCAACTCCGCATCGGTATTGTAGTAATGCGGCGCGAAACGGACGTAGTTTTTTCCTTTTCGGTCCACGCGCAAGGAGCTGACGATGCCGGCTTCGGTCAATTTCTTGTGAAGCGCCGGCATGTCCTTTTGCGGATGATAAAACGAGGTGATACTGCCTGCATTGGGACTGGACTCAGCGTTCAAGACCGCGTAATCGCGCTTTTTCAGTTCCGCCACCAACCACTCGCGCTTGCGCAACAATTCGGCGGCGATGTTGTCGATGCCCAATTCCAGGGCTAGTTCCATGGATGTGATCAAACCGACCAGGCCAAGCAGGTTTTGCGTGCCGGCTTCGTATTTCACCGCGCCCTGGCGGAAAACGATCTCATCCTGCGCCACAAAATTCGGGTTGCGCACATTGTGCCAGCCGTAAACCGGCGGCGTGAGGATGGGTTGGGCTTGTTTGCTGACATAAAAGAGTCCCGCGCCGCATGGGCCAAGCAGCCATTTGTGCGAGTCTGCCGCCAGAAAATCCACATGCTCCACGGTCGTGGGAAATGCGCCCAGGGTCTGGATGCCATCGACGCAAAACAAAATGCCCCGCTCATGCAATAGCTTCCCGATCTCCGAAATCTCGATGCGAAAGCCGCTGATGAAATGGCATGAGGCGAGCGCCACCAGTTTGGTGTTTTCATCCACCTGGCCAACGACATCCTTGGGACGGATAAACCCCAGGCCGCGCGTATTGAGCAGGCGCACTTCCACGCCGTGCCGGGCGAGCGCCATCCAGGGATAAACGTTCGAGGGGTAATCATCATGATAGATGAGGACGTTGTCGCCACGGCGCAGCTTGAGTCCGCCGGCAACGAAACTCAGCGCGAGCGACGTGGGGCCGACGAGGGCGACTTCATCCGGCTGGCAATTGAGCAACCGGGCGCCGAGCTTGCGGGCATCCTCCAGGCGGGAGAGCATGAATTCCTCCTGGTCGCCGAGGGTGGCTTTGGCCGCACAATCGGCGACGGCATCCGCCACCCGGCGGGGCAGGGGACAAACGCCGGCATGGGCCAAAAAGATTTTTTCACGCGCCACGGGAAATTCGCGCAGGCGGAGTTCCTCGTTTACCAGAATATCGGAGAGAGTCATTGGTTAAAAAGCCATTAAACACTATTAAGAAGATTATTGTAATATTGCACCCAGAAACTGATGACGAAATATCCTACGAGCACGGCGATGGTCACGTACAGTGCTATTGTCAGAAAACGGGTAAAAGTGTCGATACCACGATTGCCTTCCTCCTGGTGAAACGCCTGCAATCGCAAAAGCGTCTCATCCAATTTGCCGCTCATTTCACCGGTTGTGTACATGTTCGCGAACGTTTCCGGAAAATAACGTGTGCGATTGACCAGGTCGGCGGGCGTGGCGCCGTGCTCCATTTCAGAGCCCCATTGTGAGATGCTATCAACCAATCGCGCGGAGCCGCTGGCGGCAGCGGCGTATTCCCAGCTTTTATCGATGGGAACCCCGGCATTGATCAAGGCCTCCAATCCGGCTGCAAGGCGGGAGAGGGCCAGGTTTCTGCGCGCAGCGCCCAGGAAGGGCACCATATGCAAGATGGATTCGAGAACCCCGCGCCATCTTCCCGCCCGGTTTCCTTGAAAGGAAAAGATGAGGAAAAATACGAATGCATATAATATTCCAAAAGCCATGATTTTTTCGAGGATGAAGGGCAAGCATTCGGAATAATTCTTATCGCGAATACCAATGGCAAGTTCTTGCAAACGACCAATCGGAAATACGAGCAAAAAAACATGCAACGTGGCAATGGTGATAAATGAACGGCCAATGCTGTCGCGAATGATCTTCGCGCGCACGGAATAAAAATCGGCAAGCTGTTTGAAACTGTTATCCAGCCGTCCAGAATGTTCGCCGGCGGAGATGAGAGCCACATCGAATTCCGGCAACCATCCATGGACACGTTGCAAGCTGTCACTCAAAGTCAGTCCGTTGTGCATGTGCTCGACAATCATCGGGATGAATTTTCGCATGCTGCCGGTCGCCCGATTTCGCGCCGCCACCTCCAATGTCTGGATCAAGGGAACGCCCGCGGTGATCATCGTGCCGAGTTGATGATAGAATTCGGCGCGGCGATTGAGTTGGCCCGGCGTGAGAATCACGGAACCACAAAAGCCCGTCCGGCGGGAAATTACAAATCAAATCTTTCAAAACTCGAATAATGACAATTCGAGAATGAGCGTGATTTCCAATCACAGATGAACACGAAATTGAACATCCGCCGACGCCGGAGGCTATGGAGGACGAGAAAGAAAGCATGGAGGTCCGGTTGCGGAGCCTAATTGCGGAATAAAAAGCGGCAGAGGACTGCCGCACTCCACGACGCTGACGCGCCAAAGAGAGAACCTTGCCAAACGTCACGGCTTTTTCTTGTGCGCTATCATTTCTTGAACAAGTTCAAATCAATGGCATCGGCCATCGTTTGATAGCCGCTGGCTCCCGGATGCAGGTGGTCGCGGCTGCCGGCTGCCGCGGACATCTGGGACGGGTTTTGCGGATCGCGCACCGCAGCGTCAAAATCAATCACCGCATCGAACTGGCCGCTGGTGCGGATCCATTTATTGACCGTCTGCCAGGCATCCTCGTGTCCGCCCCGGGCATAAAAGGAACCGCCGAAAGGAGTGATCGTGGCGGCGTAGATGCGGATATTATGCGCGTGCGCCCGGGCGATCAGTTTTTGATAAGCCGCGATCAGATTGGTCGCCACGGAATCATCGCGGCTGGCGCCGATATCGTTTACGCCCTCGAGGAGGATGATCCACCTGGCGCCGCTTTGCGATATCGCATCCTGGTCAAACCGGGACAATGCCGAAAGCCCGGCGCCGTCGCGGAGGATACAATTCCCACTGATACCTTCATTGATCACTCCAATGTTGGCGGTGGCGGGGTCCGCCTGTAATCGGCGGGCCAGGTCGTCGGGCCATCGTGTATTTTGATTGTTGTCCGAACCGATGCCATCCGTGATGGAATCGCCAAAGGCAACAATGGCGCCCCGGGCGTTGTCCGACTGGACATCCACACCCTCAAGAATATACCAGCTCTGTGGCTGGGCGGCTCCCGACAGGTCGGCGGCAGACACGGCATCGCCCGCCAGCAAATAGGATGTGCACATGGCCGAGAGATGGTAAGTGGGACTCGCCGGAACATCACCAAAATGGATCGTGACCGCGAGATCGGCCATGGGCGCCAACGTGAAATCAGCGGCATCCGACCAGGCGGAGCCTCCTGCGGGGATGGTGCATGAAGTTTTGCCGTCAAATGCCAAAGGCGTATCGCTATTCGTATCAATGCTGCTGCCGCCCGTGGAAAGAGCCACATGGGCTGCGTCAATGGTCAAAGGGGTTTTGCCGAACTCATTGGAAAATTTCACGCGCAGTTTGTTTCCCCCGATCGACACATGGACGACCTGGCGCAACGTATTGTTCGTCAAACCCGGCGGTGGCGGCGGGGTGCTGAAGAATCCGCCGATCGCCTGGGGAGACGCGCCCCAGGTTCCCACCCAGTCCGCGCCAACCGCCGATAAATTGAGGAGCACGATGACGGGGACGAGGAAATGGAAGATGGTCTTTGTGTTCATGGAAGGAAAGAGAATGAACTTTCACTTTTGGAATTCCAAACAAAAACGGCGCGACTGATGGATGGATTGGTGGATAATTCTCCATAATGGAATGCTAATTCAGACGTCATTCCACAAATTCCAGTTCGTGCCCGATGGGGAATCAGTCCGCAGTTTCGACACCGTCCACAAAAAGGCCGGTGCGCTTTAAGGCGCCGTCTTCCGCCCATTCATACGCCGGGCCGTTCGCCACCAGCCCAAAGAAACTGCGCGCCAGGTCCCGCGCTTCAGGCTCCGTGTTCCACGACGACTCGCTTTTCTTCCGTCCGTTCGGCCAGTACTGGATCCAAACGGCCGTGTTGTGTTTGAGGTCGTGCGACCATGTCCAAAGCGTGTGCCCGTCCGGCGACCAAAACGTTTCCCTTCCCGTTTTGCGTCCGGCGGCGTAAGTGACCTCGTGCTGTTTGCGGCCATTGTCGTAGTAATCCGTTTCCCGGCCGTCGAGCAGATAGCGCCCGTGCGGGCAGATCCGCGCGCTCCATCGCGAACGCACCCGTCCGTCCGGGTAATTCTCCGAAAATTTGCGGACCGTTCCTCCCGTGGTTTCCGGAGTAATGTCGCCTGCATCCGAAAAGATCCAGGCCTCGTTCATTTCATAATGCAGGCACGGTTGGGTGGCCGTTGTCAAAAGATGGATGACCCCGTTCGGCGCCTGTTGCGCAGTGACATAACCTAACGTGCCGTACTTGCGATAGATATGGTTGGGCAACTGCACCGGCAGCGGCTTGATGTGCCACGAATCGCCGTGGTTGGTCGAGATCGCCACAAAACATCCATCGCCATAGGACCATGCTGCCGGCGGTGATTGATCTTCCCGTTGTTGCCATGCGTCGCTTACGAAAAACAGGTCTCCATTCGCCAGCCGGATGAGCGACGGGTGTTGCGCATTGCCCAATGGCGGAAATGGCGATGCCTCGCTTTTGTTCCAGCTTGCGCCCCAATTCGTCGAAAAATTTTCCGGTGACCAACCATTCACACTTGAATTTTTGCCGCCGACGGAAAGCAGATCGCCCCGGTCGTCCAGGGGCGCGATCACCGAATGCCGGGCGCCAGTTCGCCCCGCCATCTCGCTCCAATGGGCTCCCCCGTCTGTGCTCTGCCACAGAAAACTCTGGGGCCCCGTTCCATCCATCGCAAAATAAATAGCGCCGTCCGGACTGCGGAACGCGCTGCCGATGGGCTGTGGGGTGTAGTCAGTGGCCGGTTGATTCAATTGCGGCAACGAGAGCGCCCAGGTCGCGCCGTTGTCCGTGGATGCGGCCGTCATGAAAGGCACCCAATCGGAAAAACCCCGTCCGCCGCCGAAAAAGCGGATGGTTCCCCCGTCGTTCCACAATAACGCCGCCTGGTCGTTGAGACCTTCCGTCTTGAAAAACAATTCCGGCAGATCCCATTCCACCGCGCCATACCGTAGGCGCGCCTGGATGAATGACGTCGCGGGATCATTTTCACTTTTGCCCGGCGGCGTGCTGAAATAGACAGCCAACGCATCGCCATTGGGCAGGATCTCAAAACCCGGCGAATGATTGTGCGGGAAAACTTCATCGCCGATCCCCGTGATCGTGTAATCCAGGTTCGAGGCGTTCTCCGGCGGGATGGGCAGGGCAAAACGCACCGCAAAGTACGGGATCTTCGGGTCCGGCCCAAGTAACGCCGGCGCCGTCTCCTGTTTGACCGCCGATTGGCAGAACGGCAACGATACATTGGACTCATCCAATTGCAGCGAGATCTGGTTTGTGCCCGTGCCAACTGAACCAGTTCCCACGGAAAAACCGGCGGCCTTCACGAGAACAATTCCGGCTACAGCCCTGGTTGTCTGGAGACACGCCAAAACCGCGCCTATAAGGACAAATATCAGGCTCAGTTCGCGACGGCGTCGGTGCATGACGGCAAGTTATATTGAAAACCCAAGACCGATAAAGCTGAAATGCTTTATTCGACAAATTCCAATTCCTGCCGGTGGGGAATCAATCCGCGCTCGAAGGCCTGGCCCAGAAAACGCCGGATGCTTTCGCGTCCGCGCTCGCCGTAATCCAGCGTCCAATGATTGACGTACATGCCCACGAATTTGTCGGCCAGGTCACGTCCCATGTCACGCGCGTATTGCAGCGCGTGCTGCACCGCCTCAGGACGATGGTCCAGGCTGAACTGGATGCTCGCGGTGAGGATGTCAGAAATCTTGCGGCGTGTTTCCGGCGCGAACCGCTTATGGATCACATTACCGCCGAGCGGCAGGGGCAATCCATTATTTTGTTTTCCCCACCAGATGCCCAAATCTTCGCAAACCACCAGCCCTTCGTTCTGATAGGTGAGCTGGCCTTCATGGATGATGAGGCCGACTTCCGCGACGCCCTTTTTCACGGCGGAAAAAATCTGGTCGAAAGGGACGACGACGTAGTTGAATTCCTTGGCCGGCTTGCCCAGCCAGAGTTGCAGCGCCAAAAACGCGCTGGTCATCGTACCGGGCACGGCGATCTTTTTGCGGGCGATCTCGTCGCGCGAAAATTTTTGTTTGGCCACGAGCATGGGGCCATAGCCGTCGCCCATGCTGGCGCCGGCGGGCAGCAGCGCATATTTATCGCTCACATAGGCATAGGCGTGGATGCTGACGGCGGAGATATCCAGTTCGCCGCGCGTAGCGCGCTCGTTCAGTGTCTGGATGTCCTGCAAAATATGCTCAAAGCGAAAGCCCTGTGCGGGGATCAAATCCTTGGCCAGGCCGTAAAACATGAAAGCGTCATCGGGGTCGGGCGAATGTCCAAGCGTCAACGTTTGCTGCATCGCAAGAAATTAGAGGAAGCGGGCGCGGGTTGAAAGTTGGAAGTTTTACAGGGCGGATGCCCGTCTGTTTTCTCACCCCTCACCCAACCTTCTCTCCACGGAGAGGGCTTTTCCCAAGTCTGCCGATCGTTATGCGAAAGCCTGAGTTAGTCGGAAGGCATCTTCGTATCAGGGCTGGACAGAGTCTTGCCCCTCCAAATTAATGACTACGGCGTCGCCAATCCCATCCTGATGAGATAAAATTTTAAATCCGCCCACAAACAGGCCTTCATATTTTTTGCCATCCGCAATTAACGTCCTTTTCACAATTAACCTTAATTTGTTGCACAAATGAATCTTGTTCGGGAGAGCCGGATCAGATAGAATGCCTGCAATGACTGATTTAGTCATCGCGTAGTATGGCCATTTTGTTGAAAGTGCAGTGGGTTGATCAGGCTGGAACCCCGGCTCAATTTGAGCCGCACGCACGCATCACGCACATCGGCGGCGTTTCGGGGAAGTTATCATGGAAACATTCGCAATCCCAGGCCATTGAATCCATCGAGAACAATCTTTTTGCCTACTACGTCGAAAAAAATTCACAGGCGATGAAGCTGAATGTCGCCAGCACCGCCGACGGCAAGAAATTCCTGATCGCCAATGGCGGAAACGAACAACCGCTGCTTTCCCTCCCGGCCTTTCCACCGGCAGCGCCGCCCCCGGCCTGATCTCACGCTTTTCCACCTGCCACGGATAATTTCTGGTATTCGCGCAAAAGCATATCGAGGCTGAACGGCTTGCGCAGCACGGGCGCCCCCAGCGATTCAAGTTTTTGGTTCAAGTCCTGGCTGCCGGCATCGCCGGTGATGAACATAAAATGCCTTGCCAAACGCGGCCGGTGTTCCTTGAGCCACTCGTATAACCCGAATCCGTCCAGTTCCGGCATCCGCACGTCGGAGATCACAAAATCAAAATCGGCCTGTTGCAATCGGGTCACGGCGCGCAAGCCGTTGTTCACCCGTTCGACGCTGCAATTCAAATCGTTCCGCAACACCTCCTGGATCATCGAGGTGATGAATTCTTCGTCATCCACGATGAGAACGCGGCGCCGGTGCATCTCGGTGGGCTTTTCGGCCATGTTTCGCCTGGTGATGGTTGTTTCGTCTTTTGCGCCGTGCAAAGGCACCGCCGCATCAAACGTCCGGGGAAAAGTGACTTCAAATTCCGAGCCGCTGTTCAACACGCTCTTGACGCTGATCTCTCCCGAATGTTGTTTGACGATGCTCAAGCAAACGCTCAGGCCCAGGCCGCTGCCTTGCTCCACGCTCTTGGTCGTGAAAAAGGGATCAAAAATTTGCGGCAGATGCTCCGGCTTGATGCCGTGTCCCGTGTCCGCGACCTTGAGGACGATCTTATTGTCGCGTTCCGAAATACTCATGCGCAGTTGTTTCTGCGCCTGTTTTTCCACGGCGTCCAGCGCATTCAACAGCAGGTTGATGACGACTTGCTTGATCTGTGTCGGGTCGGCGCGGATCACCGCTTCATGATCGGGCAGTTCCAAAAGGACCTCGCTGCGGCTTTCGCGTATCCGGAATTTCAGGAAAGAGATGACCTCCTTCACAATCTCGCGCAGGTCGCACGGTGAAAGCTCCGCGGAAACCGGGCGCGAAAGTTGCAGCAACTGGCGGATGATCTTGGCGGATTCCATCGCGCTATCGCGGATCATCGTGCAATAACGCGCCAGCTTGTCGGCCGGCTGCCCCAATTCGAGCTGGGCCAGCAGCAATTCCGAGAACCCGATGATCGGCGCGAGTTTGTTGTTGATCTCATGCGCGATGCCGCCGACCAGCGAATCCAGCAGGGCCGATTTTTCCTTTTGGATCAGGCGATGCTCCAAAACGCGTTGCTCCGTGATATCGTCCAACAGGGCGCAGACCTGCCCGGTCTCGCGGATCCAACTGGTGAAAAATTTGAAGCGCCGCGGGCCCCGCCCGGGCAGATGCAATAGAAATTCGCTGCCGCGCGGATTCGAGCCGCTGGTATTGGACTCATGTTCGGTCAACAAGTGCAAAAAATTGTCACGCTCCGCCGGGCCGATGAGGGCGGAGAGATTGAACGGGCCGGACGCCCCCGGTTGGATGTCCAGGAGAGCTTCCAGGCGGCGATTGCCGGTCTCCACCTCGCCGCGGGTGTTCATCAGCGCGACGCCCAGGGCGCTGTTCTCGAACAGGATCTCAAACCGGCCCTGTGATTGGCGCAATTCATTCAAACTGCGGAAAAGCTGGCTGTTGTTTTCGTGCAGCGCCTGCCGGTGTTGCTCGGCCAACTGCGATTTTTGCAGGATCAGTTTGGATTGCCAGCGCACGAGCGTCTGCACGGAGATGATGCCCAAAAAACTCTCCTGCGAATCCACCAGGGCCACGTCGTCGTAGAAACTGTCGCCCTTGCGTGAAAGCGCTTCCTCCAGAACTTTCAACAACGGAGTGTCGCGAGCGATCTGCAAATGATTTTTCATCAAATGCTGGTCCGCCGGCTGTTGGCCATAAAGGGCAAACCCGAAGCGTGCGCCCAACAGAAACCCGATGTGGCCGCGTGAAATCATGCCGACTAATCGGGTTCCCGACACCACCCCCACATATTCGTGGTTGTGAGTTTGGAACCACTTATATGCGTTTTCCGTGGTCTCAGTGGCCTGGATGCATTCCCGGTGTTCGACCAGGGACACCAAATCAACATCCTCTACAGCCACTGAGCCGCTGCTGGATTCGACTGCTGGCATAAACCCGGATAGTCTAATCCCTGGCCATAAATTTACATGGGTCTGTCGGTAACAATTGTGTGACTTTTTAAGGGGGTGAAACGAGAAATTTGTCCGCATGGCCATGGCCGGCCAGTATTTGAATTGGTTTGCGGGGTCAATGTTTCTGCGGCAAATTACTCGGTCATGGCCGTCACTGGCAAAACAATGCAGTCGTTGCGATTTAGCCGCTTTGATAATGGGCGGCTGGCGCTGGCATTGGCCATTTCCGTTGCGATCCACCTGACCATTTTCGGCGGTTACGAACTTAGCAAGCAATTGGCGCGCATTCCCTGGATGCACATGCTGGCGCGAAAGCTCATCTATACCGCCCCAGCCCCGGTCGCGAAAAACCCGGAACAACCGCTGGAATTCGTCATGGTGCAAAATCCATCGCCCACCGCGCCGAACAATGCGAAGTATTATAGCTCGCAAAACTCCCGCGCCGCGGATGCCACCCATCGCGATTCCGATATCGCGGAGATCAAAGGCACGCAGGACAATGTTCCCCAGACTTCCCAGGCACCGCGCCCCGAATTCAACAAACTGATGCCAACGCCCCAGCCCGAACAGGCGCAACCGCAACCCACGACCGACCCGGGTGATCTGACATTGGCCAATCTCTCGCAATTGCGCGCACAGCAACAACAGCAGCAACGCCCGCGCACCCTGGCCCAAGTCCGCCCATCCCAGGTCCCCGGCATGTTAATGCACCAGATAGGCGGCGCGCATGAAATCGCGCTCCAACCGACTCTCGATGCCAAGTCTACGGCCTTCGGCGCTTATGACGAGGCGTTCATTGATGCGGTGCAAAATCGTTGGTATCAATTATTGGATAGCCAGCTCTATGCCTTGGATCGCACCGGCAGTGTGACATTGAACTTTCACCTGAATTACGACGGTTCCATCACGGACATGCATGTCCTGCAAAATTCCGTCGGTGAACTGCTCGGCACATTTTGCGAAGACGCCATCAATGATCCCGCGCCGTTCGCCGCGTGGCCGGAAGACATGCACCGGATTGTCGGAGCAAATTATCGCGAAATCACTTTTACCTTTTATTATTACTGAAAAATTATGGGAGAAACTATTTATAGCCAACTGATCTATATTTTACTGGGATTCACTTCCGTCGTCGGCGTGGCGTTCATCGTGGAACGCTGGTGGACATTGCGCTGGTCGCGCGTGGTGCCGCCGGACGTCGCCAATGCCCTGCTCAAATGTCATACGCGCGAGGACGTCCAGAAAATCGTGCGCCTGTGCGAACTCAGGCCCTCCCCGCTCAGCCGGTTGATCCAACTGGCCGCCGAGCGCCTCGACTGGCCCAAGGCCGACAACGTGGACGCCCTGCAGACCGCCGCGCGCAATGAGATCGTCCGGCTCGAGCGCGGCCTGGTGGTCCTGGAGATCATCGTTGGCATCGCGCCGTTGCTTGGATTGGTCGGCACTATCGCCGGCATGATGACGGTCTTCAGCGACGTGGGCCAGACCGGCCTGAACGACGCCGCCAAACTGGCCGCGGGCATCGCCTTGATTTTGCGCGCCACCCTCCTGGGCCTGCTGATCGCCATCCCCGCGCTCGTGGCCTGGAGCTATTTCAGCAAAAAAGTGGAAGTGTTCGCCGTCGAGATGGAAGCCCTCTGCGACGATTTCATCCGCCGCCAATACACCGGGAAATGAAATCCATGGGCACATGACACTTGTCACCTGACACGCTCTATGCATTTTTACGTCCGCAAACGCCGCACGACGCCCGCCGTCATCATCGTGGCTTTGATCGATGTGCTCATCGTGCTCGTCATCTTCCTGCTCGTGACGACCACGTTCAAGCAACAATCGGCGCTCAAGCTGGCGCTGCCCGAATCCACGCAGGCGCACAAACCGGGCGCGAATGAAAATCCGCCGTTCGTCGTGAGCATCAACACCAATGGTATTTACTTCGTGGACAAAACGGCGGTGACCTTTGAGCAATTGCAGGACCGGTTGAAACAGGAGGTCTCCAAAAACCCAAACCTCGTCCTGGCCATCAACGCGGATGAAGCCGCGCCCTGGGGCAAAGTCGTCAAGATCCGCGATGCCGCCGCCACCGCCAAGATCAAATCCCTCGTCGCCTTCACCAAAGAAACGCAGAAGCAGTGAACGAAATTTCACTTGTTGAGCCATCCCGAGCCGTACTAATTTATGGAAAGGCAGGCGGATGAAAACCACTCATATTTTGCTGCTGCTCATAACGATAGGGACTATTCCCGGTTCCTCCATCGCCCAAACATGGACGCCTACCGGGGCGCAGACCAATGGTTGGTTCTCAGTCGCATCCTCAGCAGACGGGACCAAATTGATTGCTGCGATGCTTCAGGATGCGTACAGCGGGAATGAAGGAGGCGAAGTTTATACATCTACGAATTCCGGTGTGTTCTGGATGTCCAATAACCTTCCCATTCTCCCATGGGTTTCCGTGGCGTCTTCGGCGGACGGTTTGAGATTAGTCGCCTGTTCCGGCACTGGTGGGACTGGAGCGATTTATACTTCCACCAATGGTGGAGCCGATTGGGAAGAGGCATCAAATGCCCCTGCCATACCTTGGAGTTCTATTGCTTCGTCGGCTGACGGTTCCAGACTGATTGCGGCTTCGGGCTACCGGGCTATTTACACCTCGACCAATTCGGGAGCCACTTGGATATCCAATGCCGTATCTGGCACGCTGGGTACGATACCGTGGATTTTCGTCGCTTCTTCAGCAACCGGAACGACACTCGCAGCAGCGGCTTATGGAAGTAATATTTATGTCTCAACCAATGCGGGAGCAAATTGGTCGCAATCTCCAGCCCCTCAAGAGGAATGGGAAGGCGTTGCCTCTTCGGCCGATGGGACGAAACTCGCCGCCGTAGCCAGAACAAGCTCGGGAGGTGCCGGACCCATCTATACCTCAACCAATTCAGGCTCAAGCTGGACCTCCAACAATGTGCCCAATGAATTGTGGAGCGCGATCGCTTCATCGGCAGATGGCGCCAAACTGGCAGCCGTATCCGGCGGAAACTCACCCGGTCCTACTTATGTTTCAACAAATTCAGGAACGACCTGGACATTGGATCCTGCTTCCACCGCTCCCTGGAGCAGCGCTTTAGGAGCAGTAGCTTCGTCGGCAGATGGAAATGAACTGATTACGGTGTTTGGATCGGGTGTCACCCATTCTTTTGGTTCTGTGAGTTGGTATATAGGACCGGTTTATATATCACAAACGCTCTCATCACCTTTAATAAACGTTACTTTCGATAACGGCAATCTAACGTTGTCATGGCTGGTGCCGTCCACCAATTTTGTTCTACAGCAAAGTCCTGACTTCCAAAATTGGTTTGATGTGACTAATCAACCATCTTTGAACCTGATCAATTTGAATAATGAAGTGACTTTGCCAATGACCAATAACATCGGTTTTTATCGACTGGCCACGGAGTCGTCAAAATAACAACTTGTAAAATTTGGCTGCGCGAGGATATTTACCTGTAGAAAGGGAGCGTATGAAAATCAAAGGTTCATTATACTGCGGGATTGTTTGGATGATTTCGAACCTCACCTTTGCTCAGACTTGGATTCCTTCCAGCGCGCCTTCGAATGATTGGACCTCCGTAAGTTCTTCCGCTGATGGCAGTGTATTGGTGGCTGCCGCAGGGGTAGACAATGATGGTGATGGGCTGATTTATATTTCCACGAACTCGGGTCTTGATTGGACGCAAACCAGTGCTCCTACAAATAGTTGGACAGCCGTCGCTTCGTCTGCCGATGGGAGAAAATTGATCGCGGCGGCCAACGCCGTTTCGAACCTGATTTTCATCTCTACCAATGCAGGACTCGACTGGTCAGCTGCTTCTGCACCGTCAGACGCCTGGCAATCCGTGGCGTCCTCATCCGATGGAAGGACTCTATTGGCGGCCGCCGATAGTGACTTGATTTATTATTCAACTAATAGCGGGGCGGACTGGAATCCGGGAGATGGACCAGTCTCCTCATGGAATTCTATCGCTTGTTCCGCAAATGGTGTCATCACCGTCGCTGCAAATGGCAGTCGGGTTTGGCTGTCCCGGGATTCCGGTGCCACTTGGACACAAGCTGATTTACCCACCCAATTCTGGGAATCGGTTGCCTCTTCGGCGGACGGAACCAAATTGTTTGCCACCGCTTTTATGGGGGCTTTTGGTGGTAACTCAACCATTGTTCTCACCGGTATCTCCACCAATGCTGGCGCGAGCTGGATTACCAACAACAATTTCGGCGCCAACATCATTGTGTCTTCGGCAAACGGCAACACTTTGACTTCAGTGATTGATACCGGAGCCCCCGGAACCGGTACTTATAGCTCAAGCAATATGGGAACGACGTGGATACAAGAAACGGATCTTTGGGGCATCGTTGCATGCTCGGCTGATGGCGGCAAATTGGTATTGGGGACCCTTGCATACAGCCAAGGTTTTGGGGGTAGTACTGCAATTGTACCGGGGCCAATTTATATATCACAAACAATAACATCGCCTTCAATAAATGTTACTTCCGATAACGGTAATATAACATTGTCATGGCTCGTCCCTTCCACAAACTTTGTCCTCCAACAAAGCGACAATTTGGAAAGTTGGTCGGCATTGACCAATCAGCCAGCCCTGAATCTGACCAATCTGAATAATGAAGTCACGTTGCCCACGACAAATGGGAATGGCTATTACCGGTTGGCGACGCCGTAATTAACTACTTGAACGGCTAAGCCTGCTGGTTTGCCTCATCAAAAAAACTCGCCAGTCACCTCAAAAAGCGTATCCTGTCCGGCCCGTGATTTATTTTGATTACAACGCCACCGCGCCCGTGATGCGCGAGGCGCGCGAGGCCTGGCTGAAGACCACCGAGGAGATCGGCGGCAATCCTTCATCCATGCACCAGGCCGGCACGCGCGCTGCCACGGCGTTGAGCGCTGCCCGCGAGAAGCTCGCGCATTTCATGGGTTGCCAGCCGTCCGAGATCGTCTGGACCAGCGGCGCCACCGAGGCCAACAACACGGTGATGCACCATTTCGCGCGCACGCTCGATCCCAAAGCCGAAGTCTGGGTCTCCAGCCTCGAGCATCCCTGCGTGATGGAATCCTCGCAGCATTATTTTGGCAAACGCCTGCGGCTCATCCCCGCCACGCCGGACGGCGTCATCGACATGGACTGGCTCACGATGGAGCTTGCCGACAAACGCCCTGGCCTCGTCGCCGTAATGGCGGCCAACAATGAGACCGGAGTCATCCAGCCCTGGCGCGAGACATTGGCCATCTGCCAGAGCTACGAGGTGCCGTTCTTTACCGACGCGGTCCAATGGCTCGGCAAGATGCCCGCGCGCGATTTGGGCCAGTGCGATTTTGTGAGCGGCGCCGCGCATAAATTCGGCGGGCCGCGCGGCGTGGGCTTCCTGAAAATTCCCCGCAAGACTCAACTGACGCCGCTCCTGCTGGGCGGCAAACAGGAGCGCGGTAATCGGGCCGGCACCGAGAACGTGCCCATCATCACCGCCATGTTGGCTGCGCTGGAGGTTCGCGAGAAACAGATCCATAACAGCCAGCATCTTTTGCGCAATCTCTGGCGCGAGAATTTCGAGCGTGAATTTCTGCGCGTCCTGCCCGAGGCCACGATCATTGGCGCCAAATCACCGCGCCTGTGGAATACTGTGTCTGCCCTCATGCCCGATGGCGATCGCAAGCATCTTTGGGTCGTACGCCTGGACAAGGCGGGCTTCGCTGTTTCGACCGGCTCCGCCTGCACGACCGGCAAGGAGGAGCCTTCGCACGTGCTCGCGGCGATGGGTTTCAAGACGGCCCAGGCCATGCGCGCCGTGCGTTTCAGCGCCGGTTGGGAAACCACCGAAGCGGATTGGGATGCGCTCGCCAAAGCCCTTGCCCGACTCCAAACCGAGCTGCATCCGGCCAAAGCCTAGCCTGCATTTATCAGAATCTGAAACTGGCGGAAGCGACTTTTGTCTGTTATTCTGCCCGCGATGGAAAATAAGCGACTGGAAACCAAGGTAGGCCTGTTCGTATTTATGGGCCTTATCCTGGTCGCGGCTTTGCTGATCCAGTTCAGCAAAGGCGCCAGCATTTTCCATGGCACTTACACGGTATTATTGCACTCGGCCAATGTCGGCGGCCTCAAGCCGCGCGCCGCGGTTCTGCTCGCAGGCGTGCAGGTCGGCACGGTGAATGACATCCAGCTCGAACCCGACGGCAAGAGCGTCACGATCTATCTGAGCATCTACAAGCAATACCGGGACAAGATTTACAGCGACGCGCAATTTGATATCGAGCAATCGGGCTTTCTCGGAGACGAATACGTGGCCATCGTCCCCACGTTCAATAAGGGGGACATTTTGACGAACAACGCCGTCGTAGAATGCCAGGCACCGTTCAATCTCCAGGAAGTCGCCCGCTCGGCGGCAGGATTCGTTGAACGGATCGATGACACTGCCCGGAAACTGGACGAATCTGTCTCACAATTGCAAAAGGTGGTGCTCAACGAGCAGACGCTCACCAATTTCACCATTGCCGTGAACAACCTGCGCGACTTTTCAGAGAACGCCGTCGGCACCATGTACGACATCGACACCCTCGTCGCCACCAACCGGGAGCAGGTGACGGGGGCCATGAGCAATATGCTTTTTTTCTCGAAACAATTGACGCAACTGGCCGATTCGGCAGATATTCTGCTGGATACGAACGGGGTGCAGATCACCTCCGCAATGAAAAATATCGAATCAGCGACCGAAACTTTGACCAATCTCATGAACGGCATGCAAGCCGGACAGGGATTGGCCGGGACGATTTTGCAGAATCCCGATCTTTCATCCAACGTGCAGGCCATCGCCAGCAACCTCGCCGTCACCTCAAGTAATCTCAACCGCTTTGGCCTCTGGCACGTCCTTTGGCATCATGAAGCGGAAACCAACGCCCCGTCCCACGAATCGGAACGACGAAAATGAAACCACTTTGGGTCATCCGCATCCTCTTCCTGGGCCTGTGCATCGTGGGCGGTTACGCCTTGAGCCAGGTGCGTCCTGAATTCGTCAGCCACCCGCACAGCGGAATATACGGAATGCTCATCGGCTTTTTCTTCGGCGCCTTGCTCATCGCGGTGGATGAGATGGTGAAGGGATTTTCGCTGCGCGGTTTTTCCGCCATCACTTTCGGCCTGCTCCTGGGATGGACGGTGGCGGTTCTCATCGATCACTCCGGCCTTTTTGAAAATGCCGAGGACCCGCAGCGCTGGCTCATCCGCCTCGGCTTGTTTCTCGCTTTCGGTTATATCGGCATGGTGCTGGCCATGCGCAGCAATAAAGAGGATTTCTCGCTCATCATCCCTTACGTCCGATTTTCCCCGCAAAACAAGCCCGACAACCTGCTCCTCATGGACACCAGCGTGATCATTGACGGGCGCATCGCCGACCTCATTGACACCCGCCTGCTCGAAGGGCTCATCGTTGTGCCCCGTTTCATCCTGCGCGAACTGCAACAGATCGCGGATTCCTCCGATGCCATCCGCCGCGCGCGCGGCCGGCGCGGGTTGGAAATGCTCAACCGCATCCAGCGCAATACCAACATCGAAGTGCGCATCCATGACGGTGACTTCCCGGACGAAAAAGACGTGGACGCCAAGCTTGTGCGCCTCGCGCGCAACCTCAACGCGAAATTGTTCACAAACGATTACAACCTGGCCAAGGTCGCCGCGTTGCAGAAGGTTCTTTGCATCAACCTCCATGAAGTGTCCAAGAGTTTGAAGACGATTTTGCTACCGGGCGAACTCATCCATTTGCGGATCGTGCGCGAAGGCAAGGACAAAGGCCAGGGCGTCGGCTATTTGCCCGACGGCACGATGGTCGTCATCAGTAACGCCCAGCAATACGTCAACCATCAGGTTGAGGCTGAAGTCCAGACCCTGTTGCAGACCGGCGCGGGTATCATCGTCTTTGCCGATCTGCGGAATGTCATCAAGGGAGATACCGCGTTTATCACAAAACAAAACTCGCCGGGCGCCCAGCCTTAATCCCTCGCCTTGCGGCGCTCAATCCGCACGCTTGACGCGTTTGTCTTATTCAGATTATAAGTTACCTGTGCATTTTACGAAGCTGTCAGAGGCTTCCCGTAAAAAATCCGTTCCCCTTTTGATGATTGGAATCGGATTTTTATGCGCAGCTTTATTTTCACCAGTCCGCGCCGCTCCCATTTCTGCCGATCAATCCACTGTCCTGGTCAGTTTCGAGGGCCAGGTCGAAGTCATGCCCGCCGGCTCGAGCAATTGGATGACGGCGGTTGTGGGGCAGCAACTGGCCGGCGGTTATCAATTGCGGACCGGCCCCAAAAGCCGCGCCCTCCTGCGCCTGTCAAATCTCAGCGTGTTGCGCGTCGGGGAATTGATGGAATACGAACTCGAGCCGGCACAAAACGAGAATGGCAAACCGACCCTCCACGTCAGTTCCGGTTCGGCGTATTTTTTCAGCCGCGAACAGCCCGAGCAGATCCAGTTTGACACCGCCGTCGCCAGCGGCGCGATCCGCGGAACGGAATTCGCCTTGAACGTCGCCGCGGACGGCCAAACCACTCTCGCCATGATGGATGGCGCGGTTGACCTGGCGAACTCGCAGGGAACTCTCTCGCTCAAGAGCGGTGACGAAGCCGTTGTTGATCCTGGTGTTGCTCCGCGCAAAACAGCCATGCTGGACGCCGCCAACATCATCCAATGGACCCTCTATTATCCCGCCATTTTGGATCCCGCGGAATTGGGGTTGGACGCCTCCCATCAACAAATCCTCGCCAGTTCCCTGGCGGCCTATCGCAGCGGTGATCTGCCCGGCGCGCTCCGGGAATATCCGGCCAATCGCACGCCGGATTCGCCCGCTGAAAAAATTTATTACGCCAACCTGCTGCTTTCTGCCGGGCTGGTGGACCAATGCGAAGCGGAACTGCAACCCGCCTCCACGAGCCAGGACAACCTTTCGCGATTGGCCGATGCCACCCGTGAATTGATTGCGGCGGTGAAATTCAAAGAATGGCGGCGAACCGGCCAGCCGCAATCGGCTGCCGAATGGCTGGCGGAATCCTATTACTTGCAATCGCGTTCGCAACTGCCACAGGCATTGGAAGCGGCGCGAAAGGCTGCGGGCATTGCTCCCGACTCCGGCTTCGCCTGGGAACGCGTCGCCGAACTCGAATTTAGCTTCGGCCATACCACCCGGGCCTCCGATGCGCTGAACAAAAGCCTGGCCCTTGCGCCGCGCAACGCCCAGGCCCAGGCCCTCGCCGGTTTTCTTTTCAGCGCGGACAACAAAACGACCGAGGCGCTCTCCGTCTTCAATCAAGCTATCCGCTTGGACGGCGCACTCGCGAATGCGTGGCTGGGCCGCGGCCTTTGCGAAATCCATGGCGGAAACATCCAGGCGGGCCGGAAAGACCTGCAGATCGCCGCCGCCCTCGAACCGGACCGTTCCGTGCTGCGCAGTTATCTCGGAAAAGTGTTCGCGGATGTCCATGACGATGCCCGCGCCGAACATGAATTGGACCTGGCGCGCAAACTGGACCCGAATGACCCCACCAGCCTGCTTTACCTGGCGCTCATGCACCAGCAGCAGAACCAGATCAATGAGGCCATCCGCGAATTGCAAAATTCCGAAGCGCTCAACGACAACCGGGCCGTCTATCGCTCGGGGTTGCTCCTGGATGAAGACGAAGCCGTTCGCGGCGCCAACCTGGCGACCATCTATCAGGATGCCGGTATGACTCAGGTCGCCATGCGTGAGGCTGTCCACGCCGTAAATGATGATTATGCCAATTATTCCGCGCACCTTTTTCTCGCCAACAGCTATAATGAATTGCGCGACCCCAACCAGGTCAATCTGCGCTACGAAACTCCCTGGTACAGCGAATATCTGGTCGCCAACCTGCTGGCTCCGGTCGGCGCCAATGCCTTATCGCAAAATGTTTCCCAGCAGGAATACTCTAAATTGTTTTCGCATGATGGGATTGGCCTGGCTTCGGACACCGAATATTTGAGCCGCGGCGCGTGGACCGAAGCCGGCTCGCAATACGGCACGTATGGCAACGTGGGTTATGCTGTCGATTCCTACTATTTAACGGACCCCGGCCAGCAGGCCAACAACCAGCAGGAACAATTGACCCTGTCGGCGGAAATAAAATACCAATTGACCGCCCAGGATTCTTTTTTCAGCCAGGTGACCTATTACAATGCCACGGCGGGAGATTTGAACCAGTATTATAATCCCGCGAACGCCAACCCCGGCCTGCGAACCAAGGAAACCCAGGAACCGCTTGCGGTCATCGGTTATCATCATGAGTTCAGTCCGGGCTCGCACTTTATCGCGCTTGCCGGACGGTTTCAAGACACGTCCCAGATCACCAACCCCTTCGCCCCGGTTTTGATCCTGGCCCGGGACGGCAGCGGAAATGTCCTTGCCGTTCCCAGTCCCGGCCTGCCGACCGCCACGGAAAATTATCGCAATTCCCTGGTCATCTATTCGGCCGAGGCCCAACAAATTTTAGAGTCAGGCGATTTCTCTGTCATCGCCGGGGCGCGTTACCAATACGGACAATTCAACACCCAGTCCGGTTTAGGGGCTTCGACGCCCACATTGTTTGCCAGCGGATCCACCACCGGCGCAGTATTCTTTACCAGTTCACCCATCAGCCAGAGTGATATTTCCATTATCCAGCGTGCCGGCGCTTATGGCTATCTGGCTTTCGGTCGCGATGGCCCGTTGCAATTGTTCGTTGGCGGAAGCTATGACTGGTTGCATTATCCCGACGACTATCTGAACCCGCCGATCGTCTCCGGCGCAAAAAATGAATCCGAACTTTCGCCCAAAGCGGGTTTCATCTGGACGCCCGCCAAGAACACGGTCGTCCGTTTTGCCTACACCCGCTCGCTCGGTGGTGTCAGCCTGGATGAAAGCGTGCGGCTCGAACCCAGCCAATTCGCGGGGTTCAATCAGGCCTATCGATCGCTCATTCCTGAAACGGTCGCCGGCTCGATCTCCGGCGCCAGGTTTGAGACCTTTGGCCTGGCGCTCGACCAAAAATTTGCCACCGACACCTATCTGGGTATCGAAGGGGATGTGCTCAATTCCGATGCCAGCCGTGATGTCGGCGAGATCGACCTGAATTTTCCGCCCTCCTTCGTTCCCGGCAGCACCCCCCAAAACCTCAAATATTCGGAAAAAGATTTGTTGGTGACCTTGAACCAGCTTCTGGGCGACTGGTGGTCGCTGGGCGCGACTTACCAGCTCAGTGACGCGGAGTTGAAGACGATGTATCCGCAAATTCCCTCGTCAGTCAGCAGCGCAAACTATGTCAAAAATTCCGCGCTTTTGAACCAGGCCGATATGTATGTGTTGTTCAACCACAGCTCCGGCTTCTACGCGCGCGCCGACGCGGTATGGTACGGCCAGAAAAACTATAATTACTCACCCTCTCTGCCCGGTGACTACTTCTGGCAATTCAATCTGTACGGCGGCTATCGCTTTTGGCATCGCCAGGCGCAATTGCAGATCGGGCTGCTGAATCTCGCAAACCAAAACTATCAATTGAACCCGCTGAATCTGTATTCCGACATTCCCCGCTCACGCACATTGGAAGCCAGCTTTCAGTTCTATTTCTAGCGCATGAAGTTGTTTCGGCCACAAAGATCCGCAGGAATCATTTCGGCGACGCTCGCCGCGATCATTGGTTTCATATTCTTACTCTCTCCCGTCGGCGACGGCATCACCCGGATGAGCTACGATTTGCCCCAGGCCCTGCGCAAAAATATTCCTGCGAACGATGCGGTTGTCATCTATATGGATGAAGCCTCACACGAGGAATTGAAACAACCCTTTACAGCTCCCTGGGACCGGTCGGTGCATGCCCGGCTGGTGGATCGTCTTACCGCGGCGGGAGCCAGGTTGATTGTCTTTGATATCCTGTTCACTGACCCTTCGCAAAATCCGCAGGCGGACCAGGATTTCGCGAACTCCATTAAAAACAGCGGACGCGTGGTTCTTGGGGGCAATCTGAATTTGCGTTTCGATGCGCCACCCGGAGAACGACCGTCCCAGGAAGTGCCTTATGGGCCTTTTAGCGCCGGGGTGGCAGCGTGGGGCAATGTGAATTTTGCGCTCGATCCAGACTATGGCGTGCGCCGCTGTTTTCCATCCGTCGAAAACTCTTCGGGACAAAATAACATTCTTTGGTTACCCGATGCTGTGGCCCACTTGGCAGATCATGACGCAGCTCATACTTTTCCTGCCGACGCCAAAAATGCCTGGATCAATTATTTCGGACCACCCGGTTCCATTCCCAGTGTGAGCTATTTTCAGGTATTGAAGCCCAATGCAGTCGGCCCGAATGCTTTTAAGGACAAGATAGTTTTTATCGGTGCGCAATTGTCCGCGGACTTTTCCGGCAAAGGCAAAGACGAGTTTCGCACTCCATACTCCTATGGGAGAAACGGCTTTGCTCCCGGCGTGGAGATCCACGCTACCGCCACGCTGGATATTCTGCATCATCTTTGGTTAACGCGGCTGCCTTTGCCGGTGGAGAGCCTGTTGGTGTTGCTCGTGGCAGTGGCTGCCGGCTTCGGTTTGATGCGCGCCTCACCGTTGACAGCGACCCTCATCGCGGCCGGCGCCATTGTCATCGTCGTGTTGTCCGCCCTGGAAATGCAATGGCACGGCTTGATCTGGTTCGCCTGGCTGGTGCCCGTCTTTGAGATCACGGTCGCTCTGTTGTGCGCCATCATCTTCAATTCGCTCCGGCTGTATGTCGAAAAACAATTGGTCGAGCAGTCCCTGGCGTTGCATCTCTCGCCCAAGCTGGCGAAACGTCTCCTCAACGACCCGGCGGCCCGGCAGGTCGGCGGCTCACAGCAGGAGATCAGCATCCTCTTCACGGACATCGCCAATTTTTCCCGCATCAGCGAAACCATGCGCTCCGACGATTTGGTCCATCTGATGAACAAATATTTTGAGACCACCCTGCAATGCATCCATGAAACGGACGGCACGGTCGTGAAATTGATCGGGGACGCCATTTTTGCCATTTGGAATGCGCCATTGCCCCAGCCGGACCATCGCAAACGCGCCGCACAGGCCGCCCTGCGTCTGCGCGAGCAGCTTGTGCGATTCGACGCCACCGAACGGACCCTGCCTTTGCGGACGCGCGCCGGCCTGCATACCGGCGAAGC
>Ga0206942_1042_pt1 | contig 38433 bp, 31 predicted proteins | sample Alteio_BWOrgHeat_6_FD_153253 | JGI IMG/M metagenome (GOLD analysis project Ga0206942, IMG submission 153253) | Enriched cells from forest soil in Barre Woods Harvard Forest LTER site, Petersham, Massachusetts, United States -... | ecosystem: Environmental > Terrestrial > Soil > Temperate forest > O... | reverse complement strand
CAGGCGTGGTTTTTGTGGAAACAGCTCAAAAGGCCAGTCATTAAAATATCACCGTAAGCAGTTTATAACCGTCGTCTCGAAAAGTGCAAGCAACTTATTCCAATCAGAAACATTTGCTTATTGCTGATGCCGCCACATATGCCGTAGTCCAGGCGGCTTGAAAATTGAAGCCTCCGGTTTCCCCGTCAATGTTCAACACTTCTCCGGCAAAGTAAATTCCTTTTGTAGCCTTGCTTTCCATCGTTTCTGGATCAATGGATTTTAAATCAACGCCACCGCAGGTAACAAACTCTTCTTTGAAGGTCGTCTTGCCCTTAATCTCAAATGGGCAACGGACGAGAAACTCAATGAGCCGGTTCATGTTCTTGCGGGGAAGTTCAGCCCAGGTTCTCGTTTCCTCAATCTCTGCCAGTTCGCACAAACGCGTCCACAAACGGGAAGGGATTTTGTAACGCGGATTACTGATTACTTTTTGTTTACCATGATGGATGTTTAACTCCTGTAGATTTTTTCGGATTTCTTCCTCGGAGACTGATCCTGTCCAGTTGACAAGTGCGGTGAACTCATACTTCTTATCATGCAAATATTCGGCCGCCCAAGCGGAGAGTTTTATTACCGCAGGCCCACTTAATCCCCAGTGCGTTAACAGTACTGGGCCAATCTCTGAAAACTTAGAGCCTGCGATTTTTATTTCAGCGTGAGCAACAGCCACTCCCATCAAGTCTTTAAATTTAAGGTTTGCGTCATTGAAGGTAAAAAGAGAAGGAATGGGATTGATGATGGGCTGAAGTGGTTTCAACCACTGGTAGCTCTCAACCGAAGGATAACCTCCCGTTGCGATAAGGATTTTTTGGGCTGAAATTCTCTTATCGTCTAATTCCAGTGAAAAACCTTTATCGGTCTGAGTGATCTTTCTTACCTCGGCCTGCAGTCTGATTTCTATTTGGTGTTGTGCAGCTTCCTGCAAAAAGCAATCGATGATGGTTTGCGAGTTGTTGCTCACTGGAAATATGCGACCATCTTCCTCTGTTTTTAATTTTACACGTTTAGATTCAAACCACGCTACAATATCTTTGGCCTGGAATTCCGGGAAGAGCGCCTTTAACTCTTTGGCGCCACGAGGATAATGTTTTGAAAGACGCGCAGGCTCAAAACTATGATGAGTTACATTACAACGACCACCGCCCGAAATTTTTACTTTTGAAAGAAGCTTGGTAGTCTTTTCGAGAATCAGAATCGAAAGACCGGAGTTCATTTCTGCGACAACAATAGCACCGAAGAAACCGGCTGCGCCACCACCTACTACAACCAGATCAAAAGAAGTATTTTCTTTCGCAATTTCCATGGATGAACGTTAGGTTGGGATTGAGATTTTAAATTAACCCCCATTGCAGGTAATCGATCGCATGACCATGGTTATCAAAAAGTTGTGTAGCAGTCATTCATTTGCTAAGTTCAACAAAAATATTCGGATTATTTAAACTCAAAAATTCATCTTGTTTGACGATTGAACTCTTTTTCGACAGAACAAATGGTTTCTTCAATAACCGAAGGAAAATAGATGATTGATGCTCACGGCAGAATCTATAATAGTAGTTGGTAGTTCAAACACCGACATGGTAATCAGAGCTGAAAAATTTCCTGTGCCGGGAGAGACTATTCTTGGCGGAAAATTCTTTTTGTTTCCAGGCGGAAAAGGCGCCAACCAGGCAGTGGCGGCTGCCAGGTTAGGCGGGCAGGTTACTTTTATCGCGAAAGTGGGGAGCGACATTTTTGGTGAACAGGCGCTTCAACAATTCAAGAAGGAGGGAATTCGAACGCAATTTATCGTTTCTGATCCTAAAAACCCCTCCGGCGTTGCTTTGATAACAGTAGATGTAAATGGCGCGAACACGATTGTGGTTGCTCAGGGTGCTAATGGGGCGTTAACTTCGGCGGATATTCAGAAAGCAGAAAAGGAATTTGAGCACGTAAACATTTTGTTGATGCAGTTGGAGATTCCAATGGATGCGGTGGTCCATGCCGCGAAGCTGGCAACTCGTCATAGAGGAAAGATAATTTTAAACCCTGCTCCGGCAAGACCATTGCCTGACGAACTATTGAAAGACCTATTTGTCATTACACCCAATCAATCGGAAGCAGAGTCGCTTTTGCAAATGGAGATTACCGATATAAATTCCGTGCAAATCGCGGCAAAGAAGCTTCACGACAAAGGAGTAAAACATGTTGTCATAACCCTTGGTGCCGAAGGCGCATTCCTTTTTGACCATAGCGGAGGACGGCACATCACTGCACCTAAAGTAATTCCGATAGACACAACCGCAGCGGGCGATGTTTTCAATGGCGCCCTTGCCGTGGCAATCGCGGAAAATAAATCCGTGGATGAAGCGGTTGCGTTTGCCAACGGTGCAGCTGCAATATCGGTTACAAAAATGGGGGCACAGACCTCCGCTCCATTTCGTAACGAACTACTTATAACCTGATTAACCCTAAACTAACATTTCAATGAAATTAATAAGCCTATTCTTGTTGACCTTGCTACTGAACGGAAAGAGTTATGCACAGGAAATTAAGAAGATTAACCCTCCAATGCTTAGTCAAGGTCTTACATTGAGCAAGGCTGTACTGAAAGATAAAATTAAGGGAGGCTGGGCCGGGCAAACCATAGGCGTAACTTTTGGCGGTCCTATCGAATTCAGGTTTTGTGGTACCATGGTTCAGGACTATCAAACGATCAAGTGGTATGACGGGTATTTAAAAGAAACGATGCAAAATAATCCCGGCCTGTATGACGACATCTATATGGATTTGACTTTCGTGGAGGTATTCGAAAAGAAAGGATTGAACTCACCGGCAGAAGAATTTGCCAAGGCCTACGCCAATGCAGGATACGTGTTGTGGCATGCGAACCAGGCAGGCCGTTATAACATTCTTCACGGTATGCCCGTGCCGCAGTCGGGGCACTGGCTCAATAACCCTCATGCGGATTGCATCGACTACCAAATCGAATCAGACTTTGCCGGCCTCATGTCGCCCGGTATGCCGAATACAGCGTCCCAGATCAGTGATAAGATCGGTCACATCATGAACTATGGCGACGGCTGGTATGGTGGTGTTTACATAGGAGCCATGTACACCCTGGCTTTTACTTCCAAGGATATTCAATATATCGTAAAAGAGGGATTGAAGACTATCCCAAAAGAGAGCAGGTTTTACCACGTGATCAGTGATGTTATTCAGTGGCATGAACAGTATCCAAACGATTGGAAAACCACATGGTTTGAAATTGAAAAGAAATGGACGGCTGATACCGGCTGCCCGGATGGAGTGTTTGCTTCTTTTAATATTGATGCAACGGTTAACGCGGCTTATGTAGTTCTCGGCTTGCTTTACAGCAATGGCGATTTTACAAAGACGATGGAGATTACAACAAGGGCAGGCCAGGATGCAGACTGCAATCCTTCATCGGCTGGAGGAATTTTGGGAACGATGCTTGGTTATGAAAATATTCCCGCTTATTGGAAAATGGGCCTTAGCGAAGCAGAGCCGATTGATTTTAAGTATACCACGATGTCTCTTAACGATGTGTATGCTACTGGTTTCAAGCATGCCCTTCAGGTCATCCGGCAAAACGGAGGAAATACAGATGGAGATAATGTAACGATTAAGGTGCAGCAACCGATCGCCGTCAAACTTGAACAAAGTTTCACGGATCATTACCCTATTGAGAAGAAACTCATTCATAAGAACCTTACCAACGAACTCACCTTTGATTTCGAGGGCACCGGATTTGTGGTGAGAGGGGAAAGTGCCCGGTGGGATTCCAAGGAAAAGTATGTAGCAAAAACGGAACTATACATTGACGATAAATTGGTCGAGACAGTAGAACTACCTGCGAGTTATACTACCCGCAGGCTCGAGTCGTTTTGGAAATATCAACTGCCTAACCAAAATCATACTGTGCGAATAAAAATTCTTAATCCCGATGAAAAGAACCCCCTACAAATTGATGAGGTACTAATTTATTCCGACAAGCCGGCTGTTACCAATCGTCCCTAAATAAAATGTCATGTTTATCCTTGAAAGCTATTCACTCGCTGTTTTCTTCTGTGTCATCACTATGTTGTGCTGGGGCTCCTGGGCCAACACGCAAAAGTTGGCCGAGAAATCCTGGAGGTTCGAATTATTTTATTGGGATTATGTGATTGGAATTTTAGTATTGGCTGTACTTTTTGCTTTTACCTTGGGCAGCAACGGAGAACAGGGAAGAAGTTTTTTGACAGACCTCCATCAGGCTGATCGTTTTAACATAAGGGTTGTGTTCATCGGCGGGATTATCTTTAACCTTGCAAACATTTTGCTGATAGCCGCTATTTCAATGACGGGCATGGCAGTTGCATTTCCTGTGGGAATCGGTATTGCGTTGATCTGGGGTGTTATCGACAATTATATGAGGGTGCCGACAGGGAATCCGATCTGGATTTTTTCAGGAGTTATTCTCATTGCCATTGGCATTATAGTGAATGCGTTGGCGTATAAAAGACTTTCAGGGATTGAGCAGAAAGTTTCTTCTAAGGGATTGATCATTTCCGTTATTGCCGGAATCCTGATGGCGCAGTTCTATGGATTTGTTGTGGAGGGCATGATCAAGAACTTTTCGGTTCAGGAGACCGGAAAGCTAACGCCTTACTCCGCTATTGTCATTTTCTCAACTGGGATTTTACTGAGTAATTTTTTATTCAACACTATTTTAATGAGAAAGCCCATTCAAGGCAGGGCTGTTTCTTATGCGGAATATTTCAAAGGAAACTTCAGGAGTCACCTGACCGGAATTTTGGGTGGAATAATCTGGTGCATTGGTATGTCGTTGAGTATCCTTGCATCTGATAAGGCGGGACCTGCTATTTCTTATGGTCTTGGACAAGGAGCTGTTTTAGTTGCCGCAATATGGGGAGTTTTTATATGGAAAGAATTTAAAGACTCCTCTAAAGCAATAATCACACTTATATACATTATGTTCGTTTGTTTTTTTGCGGGATTAAGCTTGCTTGTTTATTCAAAGTTGTAACCAATTCCCGTTACAAAAGAGAATAAGGCAATTAAAATAATAGTCGCTAAAAAAAGATTAATGATGGACGATTGAAACTAACTCATCGTAGATGTCGGATTTAAAATTATTTATGGTATTGCTGGGCTGTAAACCGCCGGGTAGGCATACGGAACAACACGATGTTTTCTTTGGCATCGCGACTGCTCTAAAAGAACTTGTGCCTGAGATAAAGGAGTTCTGGAAGGAGGGCGGCGATAAGATTCATATTGATGCTTGGCGAGAAGTTTCTGTGGTGGAGGGGTACCAGGTGAAGGTATCCCTACGATCAGAAAAGGAAAGCTCAGTACTCAAAAAGAAGCATCAACTCTTCTTTATCAACCTGGGCGGATACCAGGAAAAAGTTTTTGGTGAACAGCATTATGTTTTGCTTACGATAAAGGAAGACAGAGCCACAGCCCTAAAAACTTCAAAGGAAACACTGTTTTTTCAGTTTAATCATGCTGAAGGGGCAAGTTCCCATATTGACGACAAATACGGCATCGATGTTGATGACATTTATGAGATGGAGGAAATACTTTCCCCTCATCAAAGAGAAAAATACAAAATTGATTTTATCCCTTCTTCAGGCTCACCCGAAGATTTGATGCATCTCGGTTACCTGAAATTAAACCTTTTAAAATAAGATTTCTCCACTTGGGATATTTTAATATGGAAAGATTAATTCGAAATGTTAAATTATCAAAAAAAATAATTATGAAAGCCTTACCTATTTTTCTTGCTATGCTTATGGCTGCCAAAGCCCAAGCGCAGCACACGCTCGAAAAAATCTGGGAAACCGACACAACCCTCGCCATTCCGGAATCTGTTCTTTATGACAAAGGTGGATTATATGTTTCCCTGATTGATGGACAGCCTTGGGGAGTTGACGGAAAAGGGGAGATCGCTAAGGTTGATAAAAATGGAAAAATCATCAATGCCGTTTGGGCAACAGGCTTGAACGCCCCAAAGGGTATGGGCTTGTGGGACAAAAAATTGTTTGTGGCTGACGTTTCCGAGGTCGTGGTAATTAGTGTTGCTACCGGCAAGATCGAATCAAAAATTCCGGTTGAGGGCGCGACGGGGCTGAATGATATCACGATTGATAACAAAGGGACAGTCTACGTTTCAGATTCTCAGCTCGGAAAAATCTACCGAATCAAAAACGGGAAAGCTGAACTTTACCTCAGCGATCTCAAAGGTGTTAACGGATTAAAAGCAGTTGGCAATGAGCTTTATATTTTGACAGCCAGTGATATCTTCAAATCTGGCCCAGACAAAAAACCAGTCTCTATTGCTAAAATGGAGATTGGCGGTGATGGGATTGAACCCGTCGGAAACGGAGACTATGTTGTTTCATGTTGGGTCGGCCTGATCTACTACCTGGGCAAAGATGGAAAAATGCAGACGTTGCTCGATACCCGGGAACAAAAGAAAAGTACTGCAGATATTGGTTATGATCCGGAACTGCGAATCGTTTATGTCCCTACTTTCTTCAAAAAATCGGTGGTGGCGTATAAGCTTAAATAGGTCGCCGGCGAGTTTTTTTTATAGGTTTTAATTTCGAAGTAAGAAAAAAATTACAATTATGAAACGCTTTGTTTTTTTGCTGGCTTTGACTGTCTTAGCAACGGCATGCAACAAATCAAAAATCCAGCACTTGGTTCCCGATAAAAACAACGGCGGTATTACTCTCCCTGAAAAATTTGGAGCGGTGGTCGTAGTAGACTCTATTGGTCGGGGACGACACATGGTCATTAATGCTAACGGTGATATCTATCTCCATTTGAGTAAACTTGCACTTGGTGGCAAAGGAATTATTGCTTTACGTGATACATCTGGAGACGGCCGGGCAGATATTGTTAAAGGGTATTCCGATATTACCGGCACCGGTATAGAATTGCACAATGGCTATCTCTACTACGCCGACGAAACCCATGTTTTCCGAAGCAAGATGACCGATGGGGAATTATTACCTTCAGAAGCCCGCGACACGATAGTGACTATGGTGAATGGTGTGGGGCACATGGCAAAGACTTTTACTTTCGATGATAAGAATAATATATATGTAAACATTGGCTCTACCAGTAACTGCTGTGAGACAACGCTGCGAATGCCACACACCGGCGGCGCCGATCCTTGCGTGGAGCTGGAGACGCGAGCTGGCATCTGGAAATTTAACGACAACACAACCGGACAAAAGCAAGACCTTAAATTCCGATATGCCACCGGCATCAGAAATGCTGTTGCGCTTACCTGGAATTATGATGTCGGCCGATTGTTTGCGATTCAACACGGGAGAGATGATCTTCACCGGTATTGGCCTGAGTATTATACCGAAGATCAAAATGTAGAGCTCCCTTCTGAAATATTCTTTGATCTTGAGGAAGGTGACGACATGGGCTGGCCTTACTGCTACTACGATCACGTTCAAAGCAAAAAACTATTGAACCCGGAATATGGCGGAGATGGCGTTAAGAGTGATCGCTGCGAAAAAGCTAAAACACCCTTGCTCGGTTTCCCGGGACACTGGGCTCCCAATGATTTGTTGTTTTATAAAGGTGATTTGTTCCCTGAAAAATATAAGCACGGAGCTTTTATGGCATTTCATGGCAGTTGGAATCGGTTGGGCCACGAGCAGCAAGGGTTCAAAGTAGTTTTCGTTCCGATAAAAGATGGAAAACCCTCCGGTCAATACGAAGTTTTTGCCGATGGATTTATTGGCCCTCAGCCGATCACCAATCCGGGCAATGCGTTCTTCCGACCTTGTGGTTTGGCCGAAGGGCCTGATGGTTCTCTTTACATTTCTGACTCACAACACGGACGCATCTGGCGCATCGTGTATTACAAAGACGGAATTACTAAAACTGCCGACCGAACCTTGTATCAACCTGAAATCAAGAAAGAGGAAGAGCCTGTTCCTGATGAGCTGCAGGCAGGAAGAGTTGTGTATAACACCTATTGTGCCGCCTGCCATCAACGGGACGGCAAAGGAGCACCCGGAATGAACCCTCCGTTGGCAGGGATTAACATTGTAACTGGAAATAAAACAGAGTTGATCAAAATCATTTTGAAAGGATACGACAAGCCGGCGAAGATCAATGGCGAATCCTACCAGAATGTCATGCCACCACATAGTTGGCTGAAGGATCAGCAGATTGCTGATGTGCTCACCTATATTCGCAAGTCATGGGGCAATGCTGCTGACGCTGTTAAAATTGAAGAAGTGGTTAAAACCAGAGGCTCGTCTGTTCAATAACAAGTAAGGTACACCACACGGAAATTCATTTTGATGTAAAACGCGCTTTCTTAAAGCCCGTGGATTATCATTGTTGTTTCTTTTCATTCATGTAATTTTTCAACGTCAATAAAATCCCGGAAACAAAATCACTTTCAATATTTACGTTGCAATGCATAGTTTTTTAACTCATGACTTCTAAGGTACCCTTCTTTATTCTTTGCAGCATATAACCCGTCTTGATTATCGCTACCGACGGTTTTAGCCGACCCGATTGTTTTGGTTGCAACTTGCTATTTTTGTTATCTTGTGCCACCTAACCGTTGAATTTTTCATAGCGATCCTTGTTTTCACTTCATGCCAAAATCCTCTTCTAATAAATTCATTTGTATTCATGGTCATTTCTATCAACCTCCGCGCGAAAATGCATGGCTGGAGGTAATCGAAGTTCAGGATTCGGCACATCCCTACCATGACTGGAATGAACGTATTACGGCAGAGTGTTATGAACCCAATGCCACCTCGAGGATTTTGGATACTGATCAGGTCATTCGGGATATCGTCAATAATTATTCCAAAATCAGCTTCAACTTCGGACCAACGCTTCTGTCGTGGATGGAATTGTATGCGAAGGAGACCTATGAGGCTATCTTGGCAGCCGACAAGGAAAGTATAAAGCGTTTTGACGGCCATGGCTCGGCAATCGCTCAGGTTTACAATCATATCATCATGCCATTGGCCAATGCGCGCGACAAGGAAACGCAGATCATCTGGGGGATTATTGATTTTGAAAAAAGATTTGGCCGGAGGCCGGAAGGCATGTGGCTGGCAGAAGCTGCTGTGGATACTGAAACCCTGGAAGCATTGGCGGAGCAAGGAATTAAGTTCACGGTGCTTGCCCCACGGCAGGCAAAATCTATTCGAAAGATAGGAGAATCGAAATGGGAGGAAGTGAATGATCAGACCGTAAATACCAGGCGGTCCTACGCCTGTAACCTCCCATCAGGAAAGTCAATCAACCTCTTTTTCTATGATGGCGGTATCTCCCAATCCATTGCATTCAACGGGTTGCTTAATGATGGCCAACGTTTTGCAGAAAGCTTACTGAATGCCATTGACCGCAATGATAGACAGACTCAGTTAGTGCATGTTGCTACCGATGGTGAAACCTACGGGCACCATCACAAGCATGGCGACATGGCGCTCGCATTTTGTATCGATCATATCGAGAAAAACGAAGACGTAACCCTTACCAACTACGGTCAATTCCTTTCCATTTCTCCGCCACAATTTGAAGCTCAAATTATAGAAAATAGTTCCTGGAGCTGTGTGCATGGAGTAGAGCGATGGCGCAGCGATTGCGGATGCAACTCCGGAGGCCATAGCGGATGGACGCAGCAATGGCGCAAGCCATTACGGGATTCACTCGATTGGCTTCGCGATGCCGCCGCTGAAGTTTTTGAACGGGAGGGAGCAAAATATTTCAACGACCCGTGGAATGCGCGCAATAATTATATCCATGTGGTTCTCGATCGCAATGATGTCAGCATTGAAAAATTCATGAAAACCCATGCACGCGAAGAGGTGCCCCCAAGCCGTGTATTTCGACTCATGGAAATGCAACGGCATGCTATGCTGATGTATACCAGTTGCGGTTGGTTTTTTGACGAAGTCTCCGGGATTGAAACCACGCAGGTGATGCAATATGCTTGCCGGGTAGTTCAACTGGCGAATCAAACGAATGAGGTAAATTATGAGACTGAGTTTCTAAAACGACTTGAAGCAGCGCCCAGTAATATTCCAGCCTACCACAATGCGGCCGTAGTGTATGAGCGATTTGTTTTGCCATCCCTCATTAACTTGAAACGCGTGGGCATGCATTTTGCTGTTTCATCTATTTTTGAAGATGAGCCAGAAACACTAACCATTTTTAATTATAGCACTACCAGTCAGTCGTTTGTCAAGAAAGCAGCCGGCGAACAAAAATTGGTTCTTGGCATTACAAAAGTAAAATCATTAGTAACTCGATCGGAGAAGAAATTTGCCTTTGCCGTAATTTACCTGGGCAAACACAATATCATTGGTAATATCTCTCTGGATATGGAGACCGATCTGTTTTCGGGAATGCAGTTCCGGATGATCAAAGCGTTCGAGGAAGGGCGTTTAGGCGATGTCATTGGCACGATGCAAATGTATTTCGGTCCGGAGAAATACACGATATGGCAACTTTTTAGTGATGAGAAAAGAAAGATATTAGACCTCATTGCGCAGGAAAGCATGGCGGAGTTGGAGCGTTCATTGCGAAAAAGTTATAACAGCGACTACCAACTAATTACGGCATTGTCAAATAACGGTTTGCCGATACCCAACGCCTACAAGACTACCTTTGAGTATATTTTGAACGCCGATTTGATCCATTGCTTTACCTCTGAGAAAATCAATATCAAAGAGATGGAGCGAATCTCCGGAGAGCTTGTGCGATGGAGTCTTAAAATCGATGATGCTGGTAAGTTGTCGAGGCTGGCGGGAGAAAGTATCCGCAGTGAGCTGAAACGGATCAGTGCTGACCGTGAAAATGTGAAACGCATTCAGCGACTCAACCGTATGTTTCCTTTGTTGGAGAAATTCAACCTTGACCCTAATCTCCACAATAGTCAAAATTTATATTTTCAAATTTCGAAGGAAGAAAATAGCAATAAAAATGCGTTGCCGGAGTGGCTGGATCAATTCAAACTGTTAGGGGAAAATTTAGGGGTGAAGGTTGGCTAAACGGACTCGGTGTTTTCCGGGACTTCTTTAAATTCATTTTCACTTTTTGCAATGACCAGTGTGGCCACCCCGTTTCCAATGATATTCGTGATCGCCCGTGCCTCACTCATAAATTTATCTACGCCAAGCAGGAAGGCTAATCCCTCAACCGGAATTTTATGGATGGCCGTCAGGGTTGATGCCAACACAATAAAGCCGCTGCCCGTTACACCTGCTGCTCCCTTCGAGGTAATCATTAATATGCCGATGATCGCGAGAAGTTCTCCGAACTCCAGCGGAACGTTGTATAACTGAGCGATAAATAAAACAGCCATCGATAAATAGATGGATGTGCCATCGAGGTTAAACGAATAACCGGTAGGAACGACAAGCCCAACCACCGATTTACTACAGCCCATCTTTTCCAGTTTGTTAATCAGCGAAGGCAATGCGGCTTCCGAGGAAGAAGTGGCAAGCACGAGTAAAATTTCTTCTTTTATGCTTTTCAGGAATTTCCAAATGCTGATCTTGTAATAACGCAGGATCGCGCCTAAGATGAGCGTGATGAACAGAAACATCGTGAGGTAAACGCAAAACATCAGCTTGCCCAGGGGTACCAATGTTTGCAGTCCAAATTTTCCCACCGCAAATGCAATTCCACCGAAAGCACCGAGAGGAGCAAGATACATGACGTATCGCAACAATTGGTAAACTACTTTCGCGATTTTCTCCAGCCAGACGAGGGCCTTCTCCCGATGACGATAAAAATTTAATGCTATTCCAGCGATAATGGCAATTAGCAGAACTTGTAAGGTAAGGTTAGCCATAAAAAAGCGACCCCAATTAAAAGAGTGACTGGCTTGTTGTGTGTAGGAGGAAGCATCCTGAATGGACAATCCGCTTTTATTGATGTGACCCGGTTTCAAGAGAAGGGCAACCAAAATTCCAATGACCAATGCGAACGTGGTGACAACTTCAAAATAGACCAGGGCTTTAATCCCAACACGGCCAACTTTTTTGAGGTTTCCAATGCCGGCAATCCCAAGCGTGATCGTAAGGAAAATAATTGGCGGGATGAAAAGTTTTAGAACATCAACAAACGACTTTCCTACAATTTCCATTTTTACTCCAACCGATGGGTAAAAATGGCCGACACCCACACCGATCACGATGGCTAGAAAAACCTGAAAGGCGAGGTTCCCGGCGATCTTGATAATTAATTTCAAGGAAACTTTTTTTACCGGAGTTGCGAGAGGGTGATCATCTTGCCTTGCTCCGCATCCCACAATTTAAGCCGAAGGCAACGGACAATTTCCACCGGGCTCCAGGAGGTAGTCGGTACATTATTCAACTCAGGCATACTATTCATGGCCTCTTTAAGGCGATAAAAGGGAATTCGCGAATTCAAGTGATGAACATGGTGATACCCGATATTTCCAGTGAACCAATTCATAACAGGGTTCATCACCATTCGGCTGGTTGAATTTATTGCTGCCAAGTCATAAGCCCATTCGTTATTCTCACGAAATTTTGCCCCCGGGAAATTATGCTGGGAATAAAAAAGATAAGAACCCATGGCGAAGGCTATAAAGAAAGGGAGGAACCAGCCAATTAAAAATATGGTTGCCCCAAAGTAATAATAGATGGCAGAGGCTGCAGCCACATGAATCACCAGAGCCACCAGGGAGTCAATGTGTTTCTTTGGGCTTTCGATATACGATTTGATATTCAACCAATAGATAAATAGGGTGAAGTACCCGAAGATCACCGTAAGCGGATGGCGATTGATCAGATAAAGCTGCCGATCTTTTTTTGATAAACTTAAGAAACGGGCTTTGCTAACGGTTGGATACGAGCCGATACCGCTTAAGGTCAATTTGGAGTTATGGTTATGATGGTGTTCGTGTGAGCGTTTCCAAATTGTCTCAGGTGTCAGGAGATAAATACCAATAAAGACCATGATCCAATGGGCAATCGTAGAGTTTTGCAAAATAGCCCGATGTTGGTAATCATGGTAGATTACAAATATCCTCACATAGAGCAGTCCACAAATAACGCAACAAACAAGACGGCCAGGCAATGGAATGGCTTCTACAAATCCACTGGCAAAAAAAAGGATCGTCAGAAAAAGCGTGATCAATAATTCGTACCAACTTCGCGCCCGATTCTCTACACTGAATTGCTTACTATCTGAAATTAGTTCTTTACCTGAACGCATGAAAACAGTGTTTATAGTCATTATGAATCTGCAAAGATATTGAAAATGATCGATAGTAATAGCTAAAGACCGGGAGAATTGGGCGGCACGATTTTCCACCGGCGATGAGACCAAAGCCAAACAATTGGATCATTAATAATCTCTTTTTCCAGGCGTTTCGTAAAGGCTTCCAAGATCTCCCCTTCGGCGGAAGCCACTGGATTTTCAATCATAAGTTCAGGGATGACTTCATAGTATCCTCTGCGGATCCGGCGAATATTTATGTAAACAACAGGATAATTAAACTTCACAGCAAGTTTTTCGGGCCCGTTAAAAACAGAGGTTTTCTGGTTCAGAAAGGTTGTCCAGTACGAATTAGCATTCGTGGCGGCTTGATCCGCAATGAAGGCTGTAGCCGTTACGTTCTTTCGATTGGCGACCATATCCCGAAGGGTTAGGTTTACCGGAATAATACGGGTACCGAACTTCGTCCGTGTAGCGGTTAACATTTTTTCAAAATACGGATTGGAGAGCGGACGATAGATAACGACCAATTGATAGTTCGAATTAAGGGTGAAACTTGGACCTGCCCATTCCCAGTTTCCATAGTGGCCCATGACGATAATAATACTTTTTTTCTCCGCAAACATTTTATTGAGCCATGCAGGCTGACTATAAATACAGCGCTCTTTTGCTTCTTGCTCGGTCATCCTCATGGTTTTGATGGTCTCCAACGTCAGATCGCAGAGGTAGCGAAAGTAGCCTTTACAAAGAGCTTCAATTTCTTTTTTGCTTTTTCCTGGAAATGAATTTGTTAGGTTTTCCAGAACAACTTTTCTTCGGTATCCTGAAACCCAAAAGAAATAGTAAAGTATGTCGGATAACTTGTAGAGGGCGCTAAAGGGGAGAGAAGCAATCAGGTAAAAGAATGGATAAACTAAATAGAAAGGGATGGCATCCATAATACAAAAATAGAAAAGCTTTGTGTAATTAAGCCGCGCTATCCTTTTAAGAAAGTCATTTTTCTTAACTTACGATTGAAAAAAGAATAGAGAATGGAGAAGTTGAAAAAAATTTGGCCTTTTTTGGCCAGCTTGGGTGGAGCATCCGTCATGGTTTTGGCATTCTTTATCCCGTCGATCCAGGATCAATGGGATCGTTACGAGTCGCGGCAGGTTATCGAGCAGTATGAAAAATTAGGTAATGAATTTTTTGATGAGGGGCATTTCACGATGGCTGAACAGGCGTATGCAAAGGCATTCGAATTTTCCGAGCAAAAGAGACTGGATATCGAGGTTAAAAGATTGGATGCCAAAGTAAACCGGGTGAACGAAAACCCCGTTTGGGGTGCAAAGCCGCCGGACAGCCTGAAAGAAATAGACTTTCAATACTTACTCCATTTTCAAAAAGACAAGGCGAGAAAAAAGGCAAGGGTACTTGATAGTTATGGTGTTTTTCTTTCCAGCGTAGGCAGGTTTAAGGAAGCCGAAGCATCATTTAAGGAAGCACTTCTATTAAACGACAAGGATGATTTGGTCCATGTCAATTTAGGAAACCTTTTTCGTCAACGAGGAAAATCGGTCGAGTCAGAGAAGGAATACCGCAAAGCGATTTCAATTGATCCGGATAATGCAATAACCCATTACAATTTGGGGTTATTACTTTCAGAGCAAGGCGCGCTTGAAAATGCAAAAAATGAATTTGCCAGGGCCTTGGAACTTGATCCGACAGACAATGATGTAAAAATAGAGCTTGCCTTGACGAACGATAAATTAGAGAAAAAGAAGCCGTTACAGTAAGGAAATCACTTGATCTTGGATTCCAGACACTGAGAACGAAGTGAGGTTATCTTTACTCGCCAAGATAAGGGTCTTTGATTTTCTTGGCTTGATATTTTATTCCCGAAAAACTGACCGTACAATTTTTTCCGGTTGGTGACTGCGCGAGGAACCCAACGTTAAATCCGGGTTTGACTTCAAATTGCAAGTGCCGAATCAACAGCCATTTGACTCCATCCGCTGAGCAATAAAGTGTAATTACATGACCGGCTTTTGCCACTTTAAAGAATGCTTTGCCAGCATTCATTTCAGGTCCGTTGCAGTCGTCGGAAATGTTTTTGGTCACAACACTCACGATTCGCTTGGCTCCGGTATAATCTTTCTCAAAACAAAATTTGATCCAGTTCAGGCTGTCGCTCTTCAAAACGATGGCGCCACCGTCCCACTTGTTTTTAAATCCATGTTCGATGGCGCAAGACAAAACAAAATCACTGTCGGCAGCGAACAATAGTTTTGGTGCATTGTCGGTGTTGTAGGCTACGTTTGGATCCCTGAACATATCCGTTTTCTCCCCTGCCTCGATCGTAAATCCATCATCATGAATGGAAAAACTTTTCGGCTTGTTTTCCCAAGACAAGTGATGGGGAATGGAGGGCAACTGCGTGCTGTCCATTGGAATGCTAATGTTGCCTTTATTCGCTTTTTCATTTTTGCTGCAGGCTGCAAAGAATAGCGCGAGCGAGAGAAAAATCAGTATTCCTCGTAGGCTCGCGAGCCCGAGGATTGCTCTGGTACTAATGGATTTGTTGTTCATTGGTTTATATGCATTTAGCGTTTTCATCAAAATTTCCAGCTTGACAGACTACTAATTTCTGGCCTCGTAAAAGATCGAGTAATTTAAATAAAAATGAATTGTGAAAACACAAATCGATGAGATCACTATCTATGAGCTTGGACTTACCGAAAGGACGATCCCGCCCCTGAAGATAGTTCCGGTTTTCGTAATGCTTGATGATAACCCCAGATCCCGATGTTCATGAACTGACAAAAAAAAGAACGGTAAGGATGGAAAGAGGAGAGAGTATTGAGGTCATAATTGATCATCATTAAAGTGTCAATTTTACAATTATCTTTTTACCTTTAATAAAGCATTCCTGATGAAAAGACTAATTCCCATTTTGTTGCTCTGGTTCGTTGTAGCATTTTCATTTGCCCAAAACCTAAAAGCAAAAATCAAGATTGACATCGAGGGAAAAACCGGAACGGTCGATAAACTTTTGTTTGGCAACTTCACCGAGCACCTCGGCCGCTGCATTTATGGCGGCATCTATGAACCCCAATCCCCTCAAGCTGATGCCAATGGCTTTCGCAAAGACGTAATCGAAGCAACAAAAAACCTTGGCGTGTCGGTGGTGCGCTGGCCAGGCGGCAACTTTGCGTCGGGCTATCATTGGGAAGATGGCATCGGATCAAAAGAGAAACGTCCGCATCGCAAAGATTTAGCATGGGGCGATATAGAACCCAATGAAGTAGGGACGGACGAGTGGCTTAAATTTTCTTCTGTCACAGGGGCAGAACCGTACATCTGTGTGAACATGGGTACGGGTTCGCTGGATGAAGCAAAAAATTGGGTGGAGTATTGCAATGCAAAAGCCGGGCTTTACTATTCTGATCTTCGAACAAAGAACGGTCACCCGGAACCGTACAGGGTAAAATACTGGGGCTTGGGAAATGAAATCGATGGTTGGTGGCAGATGGGCCACAAGAATGCCGAGGACTACAGCAAGTTTGCATTAGAAGCAGCCAAGCTGATGAAGTGGTCGGACGACAGTATTAAATTGATTGCCTCCGGTTCGAGCAACTACGTGCGTGACTGGGCGGAATGGAATCGCACGGTACTCAATTACTTACACGATTACATCGACTACATTTCGTTGCACCATTATTCCAGTAATCACGACAAAGACCACAACAAATTCATGGCGGTCACGACGCAGGTTGAAAACTCAATTAAAATTACGGAAGGGATTATCAATGAAGTACGGAGTAAATACAAAATGACCAAACCAATTTACATTGCCTTCGATGAATACAATGTGTGGTACCGGGCTTATAATGAACAGAAACTTGAAGAGCATTACAATATGCAAGACGCGCTGGTGGTGGCGTTGTATCTCAATGTGTTTGTGCGCAATGCTCATATTGTGAAGATGGCCAACATGGCACAGTTGGTGAACGTCATCGCTCCGATGATGGTCACTGACGGAAAGCTTTGGCTGCAGCCGATTTATTTTCCGCTCCAGTTATTCGCGCAGAATTGCCAGGGCAGCAACTTGAATACATGGGTGCAATGCGACAAGTATGATGCAGGAGACTACAAACAAGTTCCTTATCTCGATGTGACCTCGATTTACAATGAGAAGTTGCAAGAGGTGGTCATCAATGTCGTCAACCGGCATAAAGACAAAGCGATTGAAACATCCATTGCCAATCAATTTGGAAAGTTGGATTCAAAAGGAAGAATAGCGGAACTGAATTCTAACCTTGATGATGAAAATTCTGTAAAAGAGCAAAAAGTCAAAATTCAAACCAAAGAAATTGCCGTCAGCGAGGGCGGATTGACCTATACCTTCCCGGCACATTCGTTTACGCAAATCAGGATTAAAATAAAATTGCAATGAAAAATATCGACGGAGGCACGTCATTGCGAGAGCGGAACGACCGAAGCAATCTCCTTTTAGATTGCTTAACTTGGGATTGCTTCGCCCACGGTCGTAATGACGAACGAGTTTTTAGATGGGTTTTCGTATTCTCAATTCTTTGCTTTTGGTTATCACCAATTCCTTCTCACCCGCAAGAGCAAACTCCAACCCGCAAATTTGAGCCCGTCAGCTTTTCACGGGTAACGATCACCGATCCATTTTGGAAACCTGCTCAAGACAAGGTAGCCACAACCACCTTGCAGGCGTGTATCTTCCAAACCGAAGTAAAAACCCCGCGCATTAAAAATTTTGAGAAGGTTGCCCGCGGCAAAGGAGAGAAACATGAAGGTATTTTCTACGATGACTCAGATGTTTACAAAGCACTCGAAGCAATCGCCTACTCACTAAAGAATCATCCCGATGTTGTGCTCGAAAGAAAGGCTGATGAATGGATCGATAAAATTGCAGCAGCACAACTGCCCGATGGATATATTGGCACATGGTACACCTTAGGTGGTCTCGACAAACGCTGGACCGACATGAGCATGCACGAAGACTACAACGGTGGCCATTTGCTCGAAGCAGCCGTTGCGTATTATAATTCGACCGGTAAACGCAAACTTCTCGATGTAGCGATCAAGTTTGCCAATCACTTCGATACTACTTTTGGGCCCGGAAAGAGAAATTGGGTAACGGGTCACCAGGAATTGGAATTGGCGCTGGTGAAACTCTACAAGGCCACTAACGAAAAAAAATATTTGAACCTTGCCCACTGGCTGCTGGAAGAACGTGGCCACAAATTGGCGGTTGGCTATACATGGACGGAGTGGAAAGATACCGCTTACGCACAAGACGTAGTGCCGGTGCGTTTTCAAAAAGAAATCACGGGTCATGCCGTACGTGCGATGTATCTGTACACCGGTGCGGCTGATGTCGCTGCCTTGACTGGCGATGCCGGTTACATGACAGCGATGAATAATGTTTGGGAGGATGTAGTTTATCGCAACATGTACCTCACGGGTGGGATCGGCTCATCCGGAAATAACGAGGGCTTCAGCAACGACTATGATTTGCCCAACGAACAGGCCTACTGTGAAACGTGCGCTTCGGTTGGCATGGTGTTCTGGAACCAACGCATGAATTTATTAACCGGCGATAGCAAGTTCATTGATGTACTGGAGCGAAGTTTATACAATGGTGCACGCGATGGCTTGTCGCTGAGCGGTGATCATTTTTTTTATGGAAATCCTCTGGCATCGACGGGCAAGAATATGAGAAGAGAATGGTTTGGCACAGCTTGTTGTCCGGCAAACATTGCCCGGCTGGTCGCTTCGTTGGGAGATTATATTTATGGCACTTCGGATAAGGATTTATGGGTAAATTTATTTGTCGGAAGTAGCACATCCATCAAAATCGGAAAAACAGATGTGCCTGTTTCGCTGGAAACAAATTACCCATGGGAAGGAAACGTGAAGCTCACGATGCAACCAAACGTGAAGACAAAATTTGCAGTTCATTTACGCATTCCCGGATGGGCACAGGGTGAGGTGGTGCCGGGAGATTTGTATGTGTTCGAAGATAAAAAGCCAACTGCGTTTACGATTTCGCTGAATGGAAAACGGGTCGATTATAAAATGGAGAAGGGTTATGCTGTTATTGATCGCGAGTGGAAAAAAGGAGATCAGGTTGAATTGAATATTCCATTGGAAGTAAAACGAGTAACTGCACGCCCTGAACTAAAACAAGACGAAGATCGTGTGGCGTTGCAACGCGGACCGCTGGTTTATTGTGTTGAGGGCGCTGATAATAATGGTAAGGCCTTGAATTTAATCCTTTCTGACAACGTAACTTTCGCAACTAGTTTTCAAAAAAACTTGCTTGATGGAGTTGTCACCATTCAATTTCAGTCACCGACGATTCAGGTTGCTGCTGACGGGCAAGCCGTGTCAACGGAAATGAAAACGATAACCGCGATTCCTTATTATTCCTGGTGTAACCGGGGACAAAATCAAATGCAAGTGTGGCTGCCTCGTAAGATCAAAGACATCAAAGTAAATTACTGAGCTTATGAACAAAGGTTTACGCAAAGACACTGAGTCGGAAAATGATTTTTCACATTCCCTTAGCCTCTTTGCGCCTTGGCGTGAAAAGGTAACTGTCTTTACTGCTTTCTTTATCCTGTTTTCACTGGTCAATTCAAATCTACTTCAAGCGCAGGGCTACCTCGCGGAATCAGAAAACCCAAAAATTAAAATCAAGCCTGTCGTTGATGTTCAGGCATTTAGCTTTGACTTGCGAGACGTTCGTTTGCTGGAGGGAAGCCCGTTTAAAAATGCGATGGACAAAGATGCTGCGTACTTGTTAAGTATTGACCCGAATCGATTGCTTCATCGGTTTTATACGAATGCGGGATTGTCAACAAAAGGTGAGGTGTACGGAGGGTGGGAGAGTGAAGGACTTTCAGGTCATACATTAGGACATTACCTCTCCGCCTGTTCGATGATGGTTGCATCGACAGGAGATAATCGCTTCAAAGTGAAAGTAGACTACGTTGTTGATGAATTGGATAAATGTCAGCAGGCGCGAAAGACTGGATATATTGGAGCCATTCCGAAAGAAGATTCTATATTTTGGAAGCTGCAGTACGGCATCATCAAATCATCGGGCTTCGATTTGAATGGTGGCTGGTCGCCCTGGTACACTGTACACAAAGTAATGGCTGGACTGACCGATGCATACATGTATGCAGATAGTCAAAAAGCGCTATTTATTGTTTTGAAAATGGCCGACTGGACGGAATCCATTTTAAATATTTTGGATGACGAGCAATTGGAAAAAATGCGCAAGTGCGAATACGGTGGAATGAACGATGTTCTTACGCATTTTATGAAATCACCGGAGAAAAAAGGTACTTGACGCTCTCCTACAAATTTCATGATCATTTTGTGTTGGATGAACTCGCGGCCCGAAATGATGTAATGCCGGGCAAACATTCCAACACCAATGTACCCAAAGCGATTGGTTGTGCAAGACGATTTGAGCTGACCGGAGATGAGAAAGACAAAATCATTTCCAGTTTCTTTTGGGAAACAATAACGAAGAATCATTCCTACGTAATCGGTGGTAACAGCAATTACGAATATTGCGGCCCCGCCGGAAAACTGAACGAACGCCTGAGCGATGCCACTTGCGAAACCTGTAACACGTACAACATGCTGAAATTGACGAGGCACTTGTTTGCCGTTGAACCAAAATCAGAATTGGCAGATTATTATGAGCGAGGTTTATACAATCACATTCTTGCTTCTCAAAACCCGGAGACCGGTATGATGTGTTATTTTGTGCCATTGCGGATGGGAACCAAAAAAGAATTTAGCGATCCGTTCAATACATTCACCTGCTGTGTAGGAAGCGGGATGGAGAACCACTCAAAATATACTGAAGGAATTTATTCAGAAGGAAAAGACGGAAGCTTTTTCGTCAATCTTTTCATTCCTTCAGAACTGAATTGGAAATCAAAAAGTGCACGGATTAGAATGACAACCAACTATCCGCAGGACGGGATTGTCGCGCTGCGCATCGAATTAGCGGTTAAACAAAAGCTCACGCTGAACGTTCGCCAACCGGGCTGGGCGAAGAGCGACTTGAAATTTTCTGTCAATAAAAATTCTGTCGGGGCTATTAAAAATAAAAATGGATATTGGGAAATCACGAGGCAATGGTTCAATGGCGATGTGCTAAGTTTTGAAGTTCCCTTGAGCCTCCGATCTGAAAGCATGCCCGACAACCCCAACCGGATTGCGTTACTGTACGGCCCTCTTGTGCTGGCAGGTCAACTGGGCAAAGAAATGCCCGATCCTATCTTTGGGACAACCGTATTGCTCACCGATAATAAAAATGTTTCCGACTGGACAAAACGAAATTCGGCAAAACTTGAATTTGAGACAATTCAAGTTGCAAAACCGGCCGATGTAAAACTGGTTCCCTTCTACCAGGTTTATGATCAATACTATAATGTGTATTGGGATTATTTTACAACGGCTGAATGGAAAAACCGCCAATTGGAATACGAAGGTGAGAAGAAAAGACAATTCGAACTTGAACAACGTACCATCGATGTCATTCGGATCGGAGAGATGCAACCCGAACGCGACCACAACCTGAAAGCAAGTGAACGTTCTTATGTCAGCGATGCTTTGGGAAGAATGGGCCGGGAAGCTCGAAATGGAGGCTACTTTTCTTTCGACATGAAGGTGAATTCAGAAGCGGCAAGCAATTTACTATGCAGTTACATCGGTGATGACAAAGATCGGGTGTTTGATATTCAAATTGATGGGATTAAAATTGCAACACAGGAATTGAAAGGAGCAGCTACGGGTCGGTTTTTCGATATCGAGTACGCAATCGCTCCGGAGTTGCTGAAAGGAAAGACGAAGGTGCGTGTGACGGTTTTGGCCAATCATGAAAAAACTGCCGGGCGTGTATTTGGTTGCCGCATCGTAAGACGATGACATGGTGCATTATCCAAAGCAAAGCAGAATTCTCGTTGCCGTTGATTGCATCATTTTCGGCTTCGATGGTAGTGAAGTAAAGCTATTGCTCATTCACCGCGGCTTTGTGCCTGAAAAGGGAAAGTGGAGTTTGATGGGGGGATTTGTACAAAAAAATGAAAGCCTGGAAGAAGCGGCAGCACGCGTGTTAAAAACATTGACCGGTTTGGATGGAGTTTATATGGAGCAACTTCATACGTTCAGCGATCAGAGGCGCGATCCGGTTGAACGGACTATTTCAGTAACTTATTTCGCGTTGATTGACATTCATCAGTATGAAGATCAATTGAGCGATCAGTTTAGACCGGAATGGTTTTCGCTAAAGAAAATTCCAGCGCTTATTTTCGATCATGCAAAAATGGTGGAAATGGCGAGGCAAAAGCTGCGCTACAAAGCAGCGATCCATCCGATCTTGTTTGAATTGCTTCCAAAAAAATTCACTATCCCACAACTTCAGTTGTTGTACGAAAGTGTTTTCGATCAGGAATTGGATAAGAGAAACTTCAGCCGGAAGGTTCTTTCAACAGGCTTGGTGGTTAAGCTGAAGGAAAAAGAAAAACGCAAGTCCCGCAGAGGTGCATTTTATTTCAGACTCAACAAAAAAAATTACAGTGATGAATTCCACTCCATTTTCAATTTCATTCCTAATCCGGAGCTAGTATGATTGATGAATTTGTAATTGGCGTTGACTTTGGAACGGATTCCGTACGGTCGGTTGTGCTACGGGCTTCCAATGGGGAAGAGATCGCTTCTTCTGTATTTCATTATCCGCGTTGGCGCGATGGTTTGGGTTGCAATCCGGGATCCAATCAATTCCGGCAACATCCGCTGGACTATAGGGAAGGATTGGAGTTTACCATTAAGCAATCCGTGTTATCGGCTGGTCACGTTGCAAAAAATAAAATCCGTGCGATTTCAGCCGACACCACCGGCTCGTCTCCGGTGGCCGTAGACAGAACAGGAACCCCTTTGGCTTTGCTACCGCAATTTACAGCGAACCCCGATGCGATGTTCGTGTTATGGAAAGACCACACCGCTGTGACGGAGGCTGCAGCGATCAACGAACACGTAAAGAAATTTGAAGTTAACTACCTAAAATATGTGGGCGGTATTTATTCTTCAGAATGGTTTTGGGCAAAACTGCTTCACCTGTTGCGAAAAGATGAAGCCATTCGAGCAGCTTGCTATTCGTTTGTTGAACATTGCGACTGGATTCCATTTTTACTGACCGGTGGCGCGGATGTGCATCAATTGAAACGAGGGGTTTGTTCGGCAGGACATAAAGCATTGTGGGCTGCAGAATTTGGCGGCCTTCCGCCCGACTCATTCCTTTCTTCACTTGACCCGCTGTTGCATGGTTTTACAAACCGACTTTTCAAAAATACATTTACGGCCGATCAGCCTGCCGGTACGTTGAGCAAGGAATGGTCAGCCCGGCTTGGGCTTGGAGAAAATGTGGTTGTTGGCATCGGCGCTTTTGACGCACACATGGGCGCCGTGGGTGGACAAATTGAACCGTATCATCTCAGCAAAGTGATGGGTACATCCACGTGCGATATGTTGGTAGCACCAAAAGATGAAATAGGAAATATTTTAGTACGCGGAATCTGCGGTCAGGTAGATGGTTCGGTTATTCCCGGAATGATCGGGCTCGAAGCCGGTCAGTCTGCTTTTGGTGATACCTACGCCTGGTTTCGTGACATGGTCGCATGGCCATTGAAAAATATTTTAAACCATGATAAAAATTCGTCGGAGGAGATGATAAAAAAAATCATTCCCGAACTATCGCGACTAGCCGCGGCTTTACCGCTGAATGAATCCGATGAGCTTTCGATAGATTGGCTGAATGGCCGAAGAACACCCGATGCCAACCAGGAATTGAAATCGACCATCACAGGATTGAACCTGGCGAGTGACCCTGCAAAAATTTTTAAAGCGCTTGTGGAAGGTACCTGCTTTGGGGCGAAAGCGATTGTCGACCGTTTCAATGACCAAGGTGTTCCGGTTAGAGGCTTGACTGGTTTGGGCGGGGTTGCCAGAAAATCGCCTTACGTCATGCAAGTGATGGCCGATGTGATGAATATGCCGATCCGCATTCACAAATCGGAACAGACCTGCGCTGTGGGTGCCGCCATGTTTGCCGCTACCGCAGCAGGAATCTATCCCCGCGTCGAGGAAGCCATGGCTGCGATGGGTCAGGGTTTTGACATGGAGTTTAAACCAGACACCTCACGAACTGATCATTATCGGAGGCGGTATCTGAAATACATATCGCTCGGAAATTTTATAAGCCGTCAATTTTGAATATGAATAACCATGAATCCATAAGGCAGTCGGCCTGCGAAGCAAATGTGGAGTTGCCAAAACTTGGATTAGTGCTTTTCACCTTCGGCAATGTGAGCGTTGCTGATCGCGAACAGAAATTATTTGCTATTAAACCCAGTGGCGTCCCTTACGATGAGCTTACGCCATCGAAAATGGTGATCGTTGACTTCGACGGAAAAGTAGTTGATGGCGATTTGCGGCCTTCGTCGGATACACTTACGCATGCCGTGCTTTATAAAAACTGGGAAGGAATTAATTCCATTGTTCACACGCATTCCACCTACGCAACAGCCTGGGCACAATCGCAATGCGACATTCCGATTTTCGGTACAACGCATGCGGATCACCTTACGGTTGACATACCCTGCGCGCCTGCGATGAACGATGAGATGATCAAGGGAAATTATGAGCATGAAACAGGTTGGCAGATTATCAACTGTTTGAAAGAAAGAAGATACTCGTATCGCGATATTGAAATGATGTTAGTTGGAAGTCATGCTCCATTTGTTTGGGGAAGGGATTGGAAGAAAGCAATTTACAATGCAGCTGTGCTGGAAGAGATTGCGCGAATGGCTTTTCTGACGTTACAAATAAACCCTGATGCCCCGACGTTAAAGGATTCGCTCATCAAAAAACATTTTGAGCGTAAACACGGTCCGGATTCTTACTACGGCCAACCTTGAATTTATTTTATGAAAATGAGTAATCTGAAAGAGCTGGAAGTGTGGCTGATCACGGGAAGCCAGTATTTGTACGGTGAAGAGACGCTGCAAAAAGTGGCAGATCACTCCCTTCAAATCGCAAAGGCATTGAATGAGAACACTTCAATTTCGGTAAGCGTAGTTTTTAAACCGGTTGTAAAAACCCCGGAAGAAATATATTCGCTGTGTGAGGAGGTGAATGTTTCCAAAAAATGCATCGGGGTAATAACGTGGATGCATACCTTCTCGCCGGCCAAAATGTGGATCCAAGGACTGAAGATTCTTCACAAACCGGTTCTTCACCTGCATACACAATTCAATCGTGATATTCCATGGAATGATATTGATATGGATTTTATGAACTTGAATCAAAGTGCGCATGGCGATCGCGAATTTGGTTTTATCATGAGCCGGATGAGAATCAATCGAAAAGTGGTGGTCGGCCATTGGCAAGACCCGGAAGTTGCGCGAAGTATTGATACCTGGGCGCGTGCTGCCAGTGCCTGGCATGATTGGCAAGGCGCAAAATTTTGCCGATTAGGTGATAACATGCGGCAAGTTGCCGTAACAGAAGGGGACAAGGTAGAAGCAGAGATAAAGCTCGGATATTCTGTCAATGGTTTTGGAATTGGTGACCTGACGAGAGTGATTCATCAGGTTGCAGATCATGAAACTGATCAGCTCATTCAGGAATATGAATCATCGTACGCTATGGCTCCTTCATTACAGAAAGGTGGCGCTAACAGAAACGCTCTGCGCGAAGCGGCGCAGATTGAATTAGGCCTGAAATTTTTTTTAGAGTCAGGAGGGTTCAAAGGATTCACCGACACTTTTGAAGATTTACATGGTCTTTCGCAGTTGCCGGGAATTGCAGTGCAGCGTTTAATGAAATCAGGTTATGGATTTGGCGCTGAAGGTGACTGGAAAACGGCGGCCCTTGTGCGTGCCATGAAAGTAATGGGCAGTGGTTTGCCCGGTGGAAATTCGTTCATGGAGGATTATACGTATCATTTTGAAGAAGGGAATAATTTAGTCCTTGGTGCACACATGCTCGAAATCTGTGAATCGATAGCCGGGGGAAAACCCTCGTGTGAAATTCATCCGTTGGGCATTGGAGGAAAGGCAAACCCGGTGCGTTTGGTATTTAATGTTAAAGGAGGAGCTGCACTTAATGCTTCGATGATCGATTTGGGAAATCGATTCAGGCTCTTAGTGAACGATGTGGAAGCAGTAAAACCTGAACATCCGTTGCCCAAACTCCCAGTAGCAAGGGTATTGTGGAAACCTCTTCCGGATATGAAGACCGGATGTGCGTCATGGATTCTCGCCGGTGGCGCTCACCATACGTGCTACAGTCAAAATCTCACTTCCGCTCACCTCGCTGACTTTGCCGACATCGCACGATTAGAATGTGTTCACATTAACAGAGACACGATGCTGACTCAACTTAAAAATGAATTGCGTTGGAACGAGGACGCTTTTAAAAATTGAAACTCCATACTCATGACGCACCTTGTATTCGTTGATTACATCATAATCCTCATCTATTTTATTGTTGTCGCCGGATACGGCTATTGGATTTATCAAAAGAAGAAAAAAGCAAATTCCGATACCAAAGATTTTTTTCTTGCCGAAGGTTCGCTTACGTGGTGGGCAATTGGTGCTTCGTTGATTGCCTCCAATATTTCTGCTGAACAATTTATCGGCATGAGTGGCGAAGGATTTTTCGTTGGCATCGCCGTGTCGGCATACGAATGGATTGCGGCCATCGCGCTGATCATTATTGCTGTTTGGTTCATGCCAATCTATTTAAAAAATCATATCTACACGATGCCGCAATTTCTGAAAACACGATACAATGAATCCGTGGCCTTGATCATGGCAATCTTTTGGTTGTTTCTGTATGTCTTTGTCAACCTTACGTCTATTTTATATTTGGGTTCGGTAGCCATCAACGGATTGGTTGGTGGTCAGTCGTTGCACGTGATCATGATCAGCCTTGCCTTATTTGCATTGGTCATCACGTTGGGCGGCATGAAAGTAATCGGTTACACCGATGTGATCCAGGTGGCAGTATTAATTTTCGGCGGGCTCGCCACTACGTATCTTGCGCTTACGGTCGTTAGTGAAAAATTCGGATTACCGGGAGGAGCCTGGGCCGGATTCAATTATCTTATTCAGGATTCACCCGAACATTTCAAAATGATTTTAAGCAAGCCGGCTGCTGATGCTCCTCCGCAGGAGATCGGAAAATATCTCGTGCTTCCCGGAATCGCCATGTATTTCGCCGGGCAATGGATTGTGAATTTGAATTATTGGGGATGCAATCAATACATTACACAACGGGCATTGGGTGCTGACCTGCAAACCGCTCGCACGGGAATTCTTTTTGCAGGAATGTTGAAGTTGCTGATGCCGGTGATTGTAATGCTTCCTGGAATTGCCGCTTATGTACTTTATAAAAATGGTCATCTTCCTCAGTTGGCGGAGGGTAGCAAGGATGGCGCTTACTCCGCGATATTAAGTTTTCTTCCAAGTGGCTTAAAGGGACTTTCAGTGGCTGCACTTACAGCGGCCATTGTCGCTTCGTTGGCCGGAAAAGTCAATAGCATTTCTACAATCTTCACATTGGATATCTATAAAAAATATTTGAAACCGGGTGCAGGCGAAACAAATTTAGTATGGGTGGGTCGAATCACGGTTTGGGCCGCTATGCTGATTGCACTTTTCTTCACCTGGGAAGATATTCTCGGAATTGGCGGGGCGGGAGGCTTTACGTTTATTCAGAAATACACCGGTTTTATAAGCCCCGGTGTATTTGCCATGTTCATACTCGGGATGTTTTGGAAACGCACGACCGGACTGGCAGCAATAGTCGGGGTGATCACCGGATTTACACTCTCCGTTGTGTTTAATAATTATGCGCCGGCCTGGTTTGGGCATGAAACGATTCTGTACACGGCCTACATCAACAGCAAAGGTGTTTATGAAATACCGTTCCTTATTAGCATGGGATGGTCTTTCTTCTTTACTGTTTTGATCATGGTGCTCATCAGCTTCGGCGGATCGGCGATTAACCCAAAAGCGTTCATCTTCGAAAAAGGAATGTTTGGTGTTCAGTTGAAAACAAAAGTGATGATCATCGTCACGGTATTAATGCTCGCTGCACTCTATATTAAATTTTGGTGAGGCGATTTACAAACCTCATCGCTTCGCATTTTCAAATGTAACGACGTACTGATTTCCTTTTTGTGTGTTGAATTCGGTAATTCCTTCTTTCGTTTTTCTAACAGATATTCTCTTTCCATTAAAAGCAACTGAAACATTGGCTTTTATGCGGCAAATCTCTCCGGCTTTTGAGGTAATCGAGAGATCCGTTACTTTTCTGTCTTTCCATTGAAACGCAAGCTCAAAGGCTCCCCGCACGCAAACTCCTTTGAATAATCCATCGCTCCACTCAGCCGGGAGAGCCGGTAATAAGTTGATAAACCCTTCGTGAGATTGCAGCAGCATTTCAGTAATAGCGGCAGAAACTCCCAGAGTTCCGTCAACCTGGGGTGCTTTTCCACAAAGGGCAATCAGTTGTTTGCAACTTTGCTCTTTTAAATACCCTTTGAATATTTTATTCGCACGGTCACCGTCTTGCAGTCGTGCCCACAAAGCCATCTTCCATGCTCGTGACCATCCTGCTGCTCCATCACCTCTTTCTTCCAAAACTTTCTTGTAAGATTCCTTTAGCGCCGGAGTCATCTTATCAACAAGAACTTTACCGGGATAAAGGCCATACAGATGTGAGAAGTGCCGGTGATTTTTCTCCAGCGATTTCCAGTCATCGGCCCACTCCTGAAGGGAACCGTTAGAGCCAATTTGAGGAGGCACCAGTTTTTCACGTGCTTCTCTTACTTTTTGGATAAAGGCATCACTCTTTCCAAGAACGTTGGCAGCTTCAACATAATACCCGAAAAGATCATACAGGATTTGCATGTCGATGGACGAGCCTGCACAAATCGTTGTGCCTTCCCGGTAGCCTGCAGTGACTTCATCGAAATAAGGTTTGTTACCGCCGCCGTCAGGAAAATTTTCCGGTGAGGTGGAAGGATTTGTCACCAGCCATTTTCCATTCGGATGTGGAATTAAGAAATCCATAAAAAACTGAACCGTACCTTCCATGAGCGGATAAGCGTCCTTTAGAAAACTTAAATTCCTGGTGTATTGATAATGTTCCCACAGGTGAGTGCAGAGCCACGCGCCGCCAACGGTAAACGTTCCCCATGTGGGTCCATCCATGGGCGCAGCCACTCGCCACAGATCCGTATTTTGATGCAGCACCCAACCCCTGGCTCCATAATGTTCTTTCGCCACTTGCGAACCCTGATCGGCAACATCCTTAATCAGGTGAAACAGAGGTTCCGCGCATTCCGAAAGGTTGCTGCTCTCCACCGGCCAGTAATTCATTTCCGTATTGATATTCGTGGTGTACTTCGAATCCCAGGCGGGGTTCATGTCATCATTCCAGATTCTCTGAAGATTGGCAGGTTCTGATCCTTGCCGGGAAGAAGAGATGAGAATATAGCGTCCGAAATTATAACTCAATGCTGCAAGACTTGGATCAGCTGCGTTTTGGATGCTCCCCATTCGCTGATCAGTTGATAAAAAGGAGTTCCCGGTAACCGGTAATTTCAATGATACGCGGTTGAAAATTTTTTGGTAATCCGCAATGGAAGCGCTCTTGATTTCCTCAAATGTTTTGCCGCTGATTTTTTGCAAATAATTTTCAACGCGTGCATGCTGGTCTCCGCTCACATCTTTATAGTTGAGAAAATTGGTTGCGGCTGCAAAATAAATGGTGACGGCATTTGCATTCTGAACCATAAGATCCACGCCGTTTATTTTTATGGAGCCGCCCTCGGGCACAACTTTTATTCTTGCCTCGTATTTTAACGTTCCTTCGATGCCCATGTAATCGGCAGACTTTCCGGTGACGGCTAAGCCATCATTACCTACCGGATCCATTCTGAAATAATCTGTAGCATAGTTGGAATGAGCCTGGTTTCGCACGCCCCTTAAATTTGCTTTGAAAGAAATGCTTCCTTGTTTATTGGCCGTCAGTCGCATCACAATAGTTTGATGGGGCGCTGAAGAAAACACTTCCCTTCGATAAGTGATCGTATTGACCATGTATTCTACACCCGTAATAGCTGTGGCAAGATCGAGCCATCGTTTATAATCGCTGACTGTTTCCTGGTCTTCAAAAAACAAATGCAAGTTGGCCAGGCTTTGGTATTTCTGTTGCTCAACCGGATAACCCATCAAATTCCGCCCAAACAGATTGTGTGCTTCCAGGTATTTCCCCTCAAAGACTAATTTTTGAATTTGCGGCAACACATGGTAACCATCTTTCACTACCGTCGAATAAGGCCCGCCTGTCCAGTACGTATTTTCATTCAGTTGGACTCGCTCTTCTCCCGCTTTTCCAAAGACCATCGCGCCAAGCCTTCCGTTGCCAACGGGCAACGCCTCTTCCCATTTTGTAGCCGGGGCGTTATACCACAAAAGGGTTGCCGGATTAAATGATTTGCTGACTATGCTAACTCCGATTTCATTCGACTGTGCAGAAAGCAAAAAAGCTGACAGAAGAAATGCGAATGCCAGGAGGGCTCCTTCTGTTTTAATAATTGCGTGTTGAAGACTTTGTATTGTCATAAGATGAAATTTTAAAATCAGGTTCTATGAAAATTTTGCGAAAGCTTTTAACCAAACGCAGGCCGAATACTCAACCCTGGAGGTCATCACAAATTGCCGAATAAAATCAATATTGGCTAATGACAAAAATAAAATCGTTTTCATATTAAGTTTTGGTGACATCGGCCTATCTTTATAAGGGTTTCAAAAGCTATAATTCCTATGGAAACATTTCCCAGTATTTTCAACGATGTTATTGGTCCTGTGATGAGAGGCCCTTCCAGTTCTCATTGTGCTGCCTCTCTTCGAATTGGAAGAATCTGCCGCGACTTGATGGACGGCGAATTAAAAGAAGTCTTAATTGAATTTGACCCGAATGGCTCGCTGGCAACTACACACAAAGGTCAGGGCTCGGACATGGGATTGTTTGGTGGTTTCCTCGGTTGGGAAGCCTATGATGAAAAGTTACCCGATTATCTTCATGCTATTGACGAAGCCGGGATTACTACTAAAATTGAAATTCATTCGATCGGAGCAACTCACCCGAACACGTATAAAATTACGTTGAAGAGTAGTAAAGAAGTGCGCGAGCTTACGGCTTTGTCAACGGGCGGAGGGATGATTGAGATTATCGAAATAGACAAGGCTAAGGTATTTATGGCCGGTGATTTTTACGAAACGCTTATCTACGTTAAGTCGGCCGGTAACATCATAGAATTTATTGACCGGTCGGTGCATTGTGACGAAATTGTATATCATGCAGGGGCTTCCGCTTTCATTGAAGTAAAGTCGAATCAGTTTTTGCCTCAGGGGATCTGCGAAGAACTTACGGCAATGGAAGAGGTATTATTCATAAAAAAAATAAACCCTGTTCTTCCGGTGATGTCAAGAAAAGGACTTACCGTTCCGTTTATCACGAGCGAAGAAATGCTGGCCTACAATGAGGGAAGGAATCTTGAGTTGTGGGAACTTGCTATCGAGTATGAAAGCATGCGCGGAAATATTTCGAAAGAAGAAGTCTTTGAAAAGATGAAGAAAATTGTGGAGATCATGCAGAATTCGATCGAACTGGGCATGAAAGGAACTAAATATGCCGATCGTATTTTAGGAAGTCAATCGCAAGGTTTTCAAAAACAGTTGAAGGAAAAAAAATTAGTGGAAGGCGATGTGCTGAACAGGGTGATCATGTACACATCAGCCATGATGGAAGTGAAAAGCTCGATGGGTGTAGTGGTGGCCGCACCGACAGCAGGATCGTGCGGGGCTTTGCCTGGCGCTGTCATTGGTATTGCCACCGAACTCAAACTTCCGCAAGAGGAAATGGTGAAGGCGATGCTATCTGCCGGACTCATTGGTGTTTTCATTGCAGCGCATGCTACGTTCGCTGCAGAGGTCGGTGGGTGCATGGCAGAATGCGGATCGGGATCGGGAATGGCCGCAGCCGGTATCGTTGGATTAAAAAACGGGACGCTTCATCAGTCGCTCGCAGCAGCATCGATGGCATTGCAATCATCATTAGGCATGATCTGCGACATGATTGCCGATCGCGTGGAAGCTCCGTGCTTAAACCGAAATGTCATGGCTGCCACCAATGCACTTTCTTGTGCAAACATGGCGCTGTCGGATTATAATCACTTGATTCCGTTGGACGAAGTGATCGAAACGATGAAGAAAGTAGGCGATGCCATACCCAACACGTTGCGATGCACCGGGCTCGGTGGTTTGGCGATAACAAAAACAGCCAAGAAGATCGAAGCGATGCTCGACCAAAATGAAAAGGAGCGAAGCAAGACTTTTTATAAAGTCTGTTAATACCTTGTCAGGTTTCCGGATAACTTATTTTATCCGCCGGCCAATTTCCGAGACCTATTTTACAACTCTAACTCATTTCATTGTAATGAAATCATTTTCATGAACCACGTTTTATCTTCCATTGTCCTGGCATTCTCTTCCAACGTAGACAACCTGAGTGTGGCCATTGCCTACGGCATCATGCCAAGAAAAATTTATTTTCATCACAACGTGCTCATTGCCGTAATATCCGGAAGTGGAACGTGGCTGTCCATGTCTGCCGGGGAATGGGTCAATGACTACATGTCAGAGAGTTTTGCGAATGTTATCGGAAGTATAATAATGATTTTGATCGGGCTTTTCAATGTTGTCCAGGCGATACGAGCAGAACAAAAAAGATTTAAAGGAGATGAGAAAACGGTAGATGATTTGCGCGAAGGCACACACACGCGCGAAGCCTTTGCTCTCGCTATTTCCCTTACCTTCAATAATCTGGGAGGTGGTTTGGGAGCAGGGATTTCTCACATCAGCATTCCATTAACCACCGCACTCACGATTGGGCTGAGCATATTGGCTATTATTGCCGGCTATCAAATTGGAAGCCGTGCTTCGTTGAAAATTTCGAAACTGGGGTTAGGCATTGCTTCCGGCTTGTTGATTATGGCTGTCGGTGTCTACGAGTTTTTTATTTAAAGAAGATAAAAAATGCTCGTTATATTTATTCCGGTATTTTTAACTCTAAATTAATTGGCTACTATGAAACACAGCAGAAGATCGTTCATGAAGTCCACGTCCAAAGCGGCGGCAGCGGTAGGGATTTCATCGCTTATTCCATTGGAATCATTAGCAAAGCTCAAAGCGATAGCTCCAAGTGATCGCCTGAATGTTGGCGCGATCGGCATCAATGGAATGGGATGGGAAGATTTGAAAAATTTATTAAAAGTTCCAGGCGCCAACGTGGTGGGACTATGTGATGTGGATAGTAACGTGTTGAACAAACGCAAAGAAGAGCTCGCGAAAACCGGAACGCAGGTAAAACTGTATTCTGATTATCGAAAACTTCTTGAAAACAAAGACATTGATGTCGTTGTCATTGGCACACCCGATCATTGGCATTGCCTTCAGATGGTAGAAGCCTGCAGCGCAGGGAAAGACGTGTACGTAGAAAAGCCCGTGGGCAATTCCATTGAAGAATGTAATATCATGGTGGCGGCTCAACAACGGTACAGCAAAGCTGTTCAGGTCGGTCAGTGGCAGCGGAGTGTTCCGCATTTTGTCGATGCCCTTGAATTCCTGAAATCGGGGAAGCTGGGGAAGATACGCACGGTAAAAGCCTGGGCTTATCAAGGTTGGATGAAGGCGATGACACCACAACCGGATGGTCCGGTTCCAGCCGGTGTTGATTATGCAATGTGGCTTGGCCCGGCACGGACACGCCCATTTAATCCGAATCGTTTTCATTTTAACTTCCGATGGTATTGGGATTATGCCGGAGGATTGATGACCGATTGGGGCGTACACTTAATTGATTATGCCTTGCTAGGCATGAACGCAAAATTCCCGAAGTCGGCAGTGGCTCTCGGTGGAAAGTATGCCTACCCAAACGGGCCCGAGGAAACACCAGACACCTTAGCAACCCTTTACGAGTTTGACGACTACAGTATGATTTGGGAGCATGCCCAGGGAATCAGCAACGGACAATATGGACGTGACCATGGCATTTCGTATATCGGCAACAATGGAACGTTGGTGCTTGACCGAAATGGATGGGAAGTTATTGCTGACGAAAAGCGGATGGAATCATTACCGCTTCAACCGAATAAAGGCTCCGGGCTTGAAAAGCATATGATTAATTTTGTGGAGGCCGTCAAGTCACGCGATTTTGCAAAACTGACCTGCCCCATTCAAGATGGTGCCCATGTTGCCAAGGTTTGCCAGATGGGCAACATTTCTTACAAAACAGGAAGCCGGGTTGTTTGGGACGTTGCGCAGAACAAGTTCGACAATGAAAAAGCGAGCGCCTATATCAATGCGAAGTATAACAATGGGTACAAGGTTCCGACAATTTAAGTTGAAAGGCCATTAGCCGTTATATCACCGTCGGCTATAATAAAATACGTTTTACACTTATTGAAAGAATTTTTGAAAAGAAAAGTCGGGACGATGCATCGCTACTTCGTTCTTACCCGACTCCAATTGTGCTTCTGCTGCATAAACAAACATTTTTTGTTCATAATCCTTGATAGCGTCTTCTATCGTTTCAAATTTTCCATTCGTCAGGTTGTCGGATAAGATAACGGTGTCCACCAACCCAATATTCACACCCTGACCTGCAAAGGGTGGCATTAAATGTGCAGCGTCCCCAATAAGGGTTATCGGCAAAGGGCGATTACATTTCCATGGCTTATCCAATGGAATTTTTCTCGTCGGCAAACCAACAAAAAAAGATGTTGAGCGAAATAATTGCTGGAAATATTCGTGCCAATTCGAGAACCTGTTTGAAAGGAACGTAATAATGCTGTTGGTATTTTGAAAATCTAATCCATCATCATGAACCCGTGCTTCAGGCGTTCTGAAAATTATGCCATAGGTCAATGCGCCATGGTTGTAGGGGTTTGCAACTAATAAATTACCTTGATAGGCGGTCATTAGCCTGTTACCGTTGCACAACTGATAAAATTCAGGGCATTTTATTTCAGGTTGAGGTACGTCTCCTTGTATGATAAAAGTTCCGGTGTCTTCAGGTTCACTATCCGTAACATATTTTCTTGCGTTGGACATTCCTCCATTTGCTCCGATAACGACATCTGCCGTTGCATTCTCCCGATCGGTATCATTTTCAAAACGCAAAAGCCATTTCCCATGGTGTTCTTCAAGTGCTGTAAATTTTCTATCCCAAATGACTGTATCGCTTTTTAAACTATCCAGCAATAGTTTGCGAAAATTGTTTCTGTTTATTTCGGGATTATCATAGTGAGGCGTTTTCAAGGACAACACTTTGCCTTGCTCATTTGTCATGACTATTCCCATGGGGATCGCCATGTTATAATAACTTTCCAGCAGCCCTGCTTTTTGCAGTGCATCTTGCCCTGAACCTTTATGCAGGTCAAGTGTGCCGCCCCAAATTCTTGTTTGTGCGTCTTTGTCTCTTTCGTAAACCGTTACCTCTATTCCTTTCTGCTGTAGTAATTTTGCTATGGTAAGGCCAACGGGTCCTGCCCCGATGACGGCCACTTTTTTATTTTTCAGTATCATGTGTTTTCGTTTTTATTACGAAAACAAAATTCCGAAAGGTACCTGCCTTAGGCTTGTACAAATGCGACAAAATTGTCGCTATACTTCTCTTTCTTTGCTTTTCGCGCGAATGCCGCCGGCGTAGTGCCGCTGTAGCGCTTGAATTCCTTGCTTAGGTGGGATTGATCCGCATAGCCCAGCTCATGTGCTAAGGCGGCAATGTTGGAATCCGGGTGAAGCCATAGCCGGTTCCGTACTTGCTCAAAGCGCATCAGACCGGATACGTCTTTAACGGTATAGCCGGAAGATTGCTTGAAGTTCCTTTCCAATGAACGAACCGTCGCATGAGCTGCCGCCGCTACTTCGCTTACGGGCAGAGTGCCGTTGGCGCCCCTCATAGCAACTCCCGCTTTGAATAGCATACTATCGGGAGCAATCCGCGACCGTGCATTCAGGAAATACTGTTTTACCTGAGTGAGCGCTTCATCTATCCTGCCAGCATGAATCCACTTATTCAACATGGATTGAAGCTGGGCTATTGGATGGTCAACGATGTGTACTCCGCCTTTACCGGCCGGCAGTCCGAGCAAATCGAACACCGTCCATGGAAAGCATCGGATGCCAATGATTTCCAAACGATTTTTCGTGTAAAAAAAAGCAGGCTGATTGAGCAACCCCATTATAAATGGTGATGGCAAAGGCTCCAGGCCTCCATGGTGCGACAAGCTACAGCCGCTTCCGAAATGAAAAATAATTTCAGTGTAGCCATCAGGCTGCACTTCAAAACTCGATTGTAGGTCCCCAACGTCTCTGCTGTTATACCAAAAACATTTGATGGTATCCCGTAGCGCTGATGGAGGCTCAAATTCTTGGTGCTGCATGCTGAAAGATAGCATATTTGACAGGATCAGGCAGACACCTGTTGTACTAACCGAATAAATGCTGCCCTTATTTCTCGCTTATTTCCAACAACTTATAACGGGTAAAAAGGAGGCATTCCAGAGATTGGGTTACGTCTCTTTTGCCTGTTGGTAGCAATCGGCTGAGAAAATCACTTAGCCCCTGCCCAGATCGAGACTTGATTGCGAAACCAATCATCAGCACCGTCTGTCCATTTAAAATTAGTCCGGATATAATTCATCGTGTCCTTTTCAACATCGGTGTAAACACCGGCATCCGTTACCGCTTTTAACAATACCTCTCCTTCTTCTTTTGAGATGCGTCCATCTCCCTGACCTTCGACCACTTTCGCTGCTAAATCCAATAAGTGACCGTCCATTTTCTTTCCGTCGACAATTTTATAGTAGCTCATAATTTTTTGTTTTTTTTTCGCCAAAACAAAGCTGACGGTTTTGTCCCTTGTGAATATTATACTGTTCACTTATTAATTTACATGTTTAACACATTGAAGAATGGAGAAACACTCATGCTCAGTTGCGTTACGGTTTCCGTTGAAAGAATTAGAAAACGTGGATTTGATTCGGTGAGAGGCCACATTTATTTTTCTTGCGCATCAGGTGAAGGGGTTTAACTGTTTCCGTATAGTTTTGGTGCTGCATTCAACATCGGAAACTGCCGCTGATGCCAATATGGATAGGAGGGAAGAATCCCGCTGGCACGGTCGAGTTTTTTTATTTGCTCCAGGGTAAGACTCCAGCCTACCGCGTCAAGATTTTGTTTTAACTGCTCTTCATTTCTTGCGCCAATAATAATATTGACTACTGTGGGTCGCTGCAAAAGCCAATTCAATGAAATCTGTGCAATCGATTTGCCTGTTTCTTCTGCTACCTGGTCCAGGACATCGACAATAAGGTGAAGGCGTTGGTCATCTGCTGAAGTTCCTTGCACGGGGCTGCCTCCCTGGGCCACTCTTGCGTCTTTGGGAGCAGCCTTGTCCCGGCGGTATTTGCCACTGAGCTTACCGGCTGCCAATGGGCTCCAGACGATAGTGCCTATTTTTTGGTCAAGGCCCAATGGCATTAGCTCCCATTCAAAATCGCGGTTGAGCAAGGAATAGTAACTCTGTTGAGCGATGTACTTAGACCAGCCGTAGCGTTCTGAAACTGATAGTGATTTCATCAAGTGCCACCCTGAAAAATTGGAACAAGCGATGTAGCGCACCTTGCCGCTTTGAACCAGGGTATCCAGCGCCTGCAGTGTTTCTTCAACCGGGGTGTTTGCGTCAAAGCCGTGCATGTGATAAATATCGATGTGGTCGATGCCTAAGCGCCGAAGGCTATCGTCACAGCATTTTATCAAATTGAACCTCGAAGATCCGAAGTCGTTGATTTCATCCGTCATCGGGAAGGTGGCTTTCGTTGAGATCAATACCCTTTGCCGTAGCCCGATAATTGCCTTGCCCAATATTTCTTCGGCCATGCCGCGGGAATATACATTGGCC
>Ga0206942_1041_pt1 | contig 39292 bp, 40 predicted proteins | sample Alteio_BWOrgHeat_6_FD_153253 | JGI IMG/M metagenome (GOLD analysis project Ga0206942, IMG submission 153253) | Enriched cells from forest soil in Barre Woods Harvard Forest LTER site, Petersham, Massachusetts, United States -... | ecosystem: Environmental > Terrestrial > Soil > Temperate forest > O... | reverse complement strand
GATGTTGCCGGCAAGCCGTGGCGCGGTTCGGTTACCGGGAGTGCTACTGACGTGGCGAATTTTTTCACCAAGACCAATGGTTATAATGCTTTTGTGACGCATTATGCCAGTTTGCTGAATGGGTTGGTGGATGCGTTTTCGATTGGGTCGGAGCTGATTGGGCTGACTTCGGTGAATGACGGCAGCAACCATTTTCCGGCAGTTTCGGCGCTGGTGGCGCTGGCGGCTTCGGTGAAATCAACGCTCGGCAGCGGCGTGAAAGTTACTTATGCGGCGGATTGGAGTGAGTATCATCACACGACGGGGGGATGGTATAATCTGGATCCGCTGTGGGCGTCGAGCAATATTGATGTGGTGGGGATTGATGCTTATTTTCCGCTGACCGACGCGCCGCAGGATGGGTATGACAAGCAGGAGATTATTGACGGCTGGACATCGGGTGAGGATTATGACTGGTATTATTCGGATATTGGGCGCACTACCAAAGTGAATTTGACGCCGGAGTTTGCGTTGAAGAACATTGCGTGGTGGTGGAATAATTATCACGTTAATCCGGATGCGGCGACGACGGCGTGGGTGCCAAATTCCAAGAAGATTTGGTTTACTGAGTTCGGGTTTCCGAGTGTTGACGGTTGCGCCAATGAGCCGAATGTTTTTTATGACCCGAATGCTGCGGATTCGGCGTTTCCAAGGTTTTCGCAAGGACGGGTGGATTTCAGGGCGCAGCGGACGGCGATTGATGGCACGCTTGACCAATGGGCTGGCTCGTCAATGGTGGAGCAGTTGTTTTTGTGGACTTGGGATGCGCGGCCTTATCCGTTTTTTCCGGATTTGCGCAGTGTGTGGAATGATGGCGATTTGTGGCTTTATGGGCATTGGGTTGAGGGCAAGCTGGGACTTTCGTCATTGGCGGCGATTATCCGCGAGATTTGCAACCGGGTTGGTTTGGCGGATGACCAGCTGGATTTGAGCCTGGTTAGTGATTTGGTGGATGGGTTCGTTTTGAACAATCTTTCCCCGGCGCGGGCGGCGATAGAGCAATTGCAGAAAGGGTTTTTCTTTGACGGGCTGGAGAGTGACGGGACTTTGAAATTTATTCCGCGCGGTGGAGATTTGAGCGTCAGTGTTGATTATGATTTGCTGGTGCCGCAGCCGAATGGCGGGGATGTATTGAGCATCAAACGGACGCAGGAACTGGATTTGCCGCAGAAGATTGATGTGAGCTACCTTGACCGCGCGCTGGATTACCAGAGCAACGACCAGAGCTCGCAGCGTTCGGTGGTGACGGTGCTGGGCAAGGAAGTGCAGAATTTGTCGATTGTGTTCAATGACTGGGAGGCGCAGAGGATTGCGGATATTTCGCTGTATAATGTGTGGTTTGCGCGGACGTCTTACCAATTTTCATTGCCGACGCAGTTTGCGCAAGTTGAGCCGACGGATGTGATTACGATTGCATCTGATGCGGCGGATTATGTAATTCGGCTGACGGATGCGACGATTGGCTTGAATGGGGAAATCCGCTGCAAGGGCGCGGCGGAAGACCCGAGCATTTATGATTTTTATGCGACGCCGGTGAATGGCGGGGCTGAGCAGAAAACGTTGGGGCAGTCTGCGGCGACGCGGCTGGAGATTATTGATGCACCGGCGTTTCCGAGTGATGATGCCGGTACGGCTTATATACGGTTTGCGGCGGTCGGCGTTAGTGATGAATGGGATGGGACGGCGATTTACCGCTCGGATGATGGGGCGGTGACTTATTCGCAGTGGCGGAGATATTGACGGGCGGGACGATTGGGAACATTGTTGATGTTTTGCCGGATGCGAATGCGGATTTGTTTGATGATGCTTCGGCAGTGCAGGTTTCGCTGATTTCCGGCGAGCTGGAAAGTGTTTCACTGCTCGCGGTTTTGAACGGGGCGAATGCGGCGATTATTGGCAATGAGATTGTGCAGTTCACCAATGCGGTTCTGGTTTCGGGGAATAAATATATTATCAGTGGTTTACTGCGCGGGCGGCTGGGGACGGAATATTTGACCGCGTCGCATGTTGCGGGTGAGAGGTTTGTGCTGCTGGACGGCACTATTGATAAGGAGACGATGCCGCCGCAGTTGATTGGGCTGTTGCGGGAATATAAGGGCGTGACGCTGGGGGATTCGCTGGGTGATACGGCGGAGATTGATTTTACTTATGCGGGCAATTCGCTCAAGCCATGGAGCGTGGTGCAGATTATGGGGGCGCGGGATATTTCGGGGAACATCACGATTAGTTGGGTGCGGCGGACGCGGATTGGCGGCGAGCTGCGCGACGGGGTGGATGTGCCGCTGTCGGAGGAAGCGGAGAATTACCAGGTGGATATTTATAACGGCATGACGGTGGTGCGCACGATTGCGGTGACGAGCCCGGCGGCTTCCTATTCATCGGCGGAGCAGGTGGCGGATTTTGGTTCTAACCAGAGTGTTTTGAGTATTGCGGTTTACCAGATATCGGCGATTGTCGGGCGCGGGATTGGAGCGGCCGCGGCGGTTTTAGGCCAAAACTATATTGATATAATGATATCATTATATCAATATAGCCAACCTTGGGTTGAGTAAGAAATTCGAGTCAGAAATTCTGGGACTGGAAAATTATTCGGCTTGGAAAAAATAAAATTAATGAAGGGTTCAAATGACAACAACAAATAATTTGCTGATTAATTTAATTGCGCAGTCGCAATCGCAGAAGGAGATTACCATCAATGAAGGGTTTGCGGCGCTTGAGGCATTGCAGAACCGCGGGGTGACGACGCGGAGTTTATCGACGCCGCCGGGTTCGCCAGCGGAAGGGGCTTCATATATTGTCAAGGCAACGGCGACGGGCGCGTGGACGGGCAAGGAAAACCAGGTGGCTTATTATAATAACGGCTGGCAGTTCATTGTGCCCAACCAGGGTTTGCTCATTTGGGTGAATGATGAGGGGAAGATTTATTATTACAGCGGCTCGGTGTGGGTGAGTTATGCGGATAATCTGCAGAATTTGGCGATGCTGGGGATTAATGCGACGGCGAATACCACTAATCGTTTGACGGTGGCATCAAGCGCGGTGCTGCTGACCAATGACAGCAGCGGAAATATCCAGCTTGTGGTCAACAAGGCGGCGTCGAGCAATACGGCGACGGTGTTGTATCAGGATAATTACAGCGGCCGGGCGGAGATTGGGCTGGCGGGGGATGATAATTTCCATTTCAAGGTTTCGCCGGACGGCTCGACTTGGAATAACGCGCTGGTGATTACGGCGGGCAGCGGCAATGTCGATTTGTCGAGTGGGTTTACGGTTGCAGGCGGGACGCCGGTGAAATCAATTTTATCGGCGACGGCGGCGCTGGACTTTCCGAGCATTGCGGCGAATTCATCTGCGGATTTGACGGTGACGGTGACCGGGGCGGCGACCGGCGCCAGTGTTGAATTGGGGTTGCCGACAGCACCGACGGCGGGGATTATTTATATGGGGTTTGTCAGTGCCGCCAATACGGTGACGGTGCGGGCGTTTAATGTGACAGGAAGCGCGATTAACCCGGCGAGCCAGAGTTTTCGCGCAACGGTTATAAATTTCTAGCCGGAAATCTATATCGGAATATCCGGATATTCCGATATTAGGAAATTACTCCCAGCTAATATAGCTTGGGACTTTTTTGGCGAAGAATTTTTGGCCGGATTCGGGGAATTTGCTTTGCAGGCGTTCCTGCAGGTCGGCGAATTTGCGCGGGGTGCCTTTGAAATTGGCGATCTCGTTGGAGATGATGAATCCGGATAGTTTTTCGCTGGCCATAAATGCTCTTTAATTAGGTTTCTTAAAGACACTAGACGAATTTGATTAAACAAAAGTTAAGAGAAAGGAATTTTTTATGACGGCAACGAATTATAGTTTTTTATGCGAGCAGGGCGCCAGTTTTAACGAGGTGGTGACGTGGAAAAATGAGGCGGGGGCGGTGATTGACAACACCGGCTACACGGCGCAGATGCAGGTGCGTAAGGAAGTTAATGATACTCCGGCGGTTGCTATGACGACGGGTAACGGCAAAATTGTGCTGGGCGGCAGTAATGGGCAGATACAATTGTTGCTGGCGGCGAGCGATACGGCGGCGCTCACTCCCGCGGATTACCTTTATGACCTTGAGCTGGTTTCCCCCAGCGGCGTGGCGAGCCGGGTGCTGGAAGGGGTTTTTTCGGTAAGTGTGGAAATTACGCGGTCGTAACCGGCGGAGGGGATGATGACGGATTTTAGCGCCAGCGTTGACGGGGCGGAGGACGGGTTTGAAGCCGTAATTGGCGGTGCAGACAATCAGGCGGCAGTGGCGGCGGACGGGCGGCAGGCATTTATTGACGGCGACGGCAGGACGGCGACAGTCAGCGAGGGGACAAATTCACGGCATGGCGCTTTCAGCAGCGCCTTTTCATCAGCATTTAATTTATAGATAATATGACACAGAAAAGCAGGACGGATTTACATAGCGAGATTAATGCCAATCTCGCCGATAATAGCAGCGGCGCGATTACGGCGGCGGATGTGCGGGGCGCCCTGAATGATTTGAGCGATAGCTGCTTTAATTTGATTTCGGATACACCGGCGGGTGCAAATTACTGGTCAGGTTCTGGCGATGATATTTATAATAATAATCCGGGCGGCACCGGCATTGGGCAGATTGCGCCGCAGGCGCAGCTCCACGTTTCCCCAACCATTGCTTTGCCGACGGGCGTCAGCGCTTATATAGTGAATATCGGCGCGGCTACCGGCTATGCGTTTGGCTCTGGTGACAAGAATTACACCCTCTATGGCGAGAACTCATCCCTTTCAGTATTTTCACCCGGCGTCGGCACAACTTTTACCGAGCCGCCTTCATCGGATTATGAACCCATTGCGGCAAGCGCAAGTTTTAATTTTGCCGGAACGGGTTATATTGCCGATGACAGCTATTACGATTACCAAATATACGCGCTTTACGGCGGCAATGCTTATGTGAGTGTTGGTTCGGTAGATAGTGTCGGCCCGTTTACCGACCCTAATGACGGCAGTTCTTTTTCGATAGGCGTATCGTGGAGCCCGCCGCTAGGCGCGACGCCGGATTCATATATGGTGGTGATGGGCGGCAGCAATGCCAATACCGGGTTAATGGCATTCCCCGGCAGCAGCACTTCATTCACTGATGATAATACAAGCTGGGGAACTGACAGCTTCCCGCCCATTTTATATAACGTGGCCTTAAACTGGACATCACCTCCGGCGCTGATAGATAACTTTATATTAAATAACGGCACTACCGGCACATGGAACTCTCCGGGCAATACAACTGCGCAGATTGATGATTCGACATGGAGCAATACGCCCATCACCGTCACGCCGACCGGGAACCTAAAAACCGCCATATTTGAGGGCAGCGATATTACAATAAACAGCGTGGAATATGAATATCCCGCCACGCCTGCAGCCGGATTCTTATATTCCGACGGCGCAACCCCGGCCAACCTGCAATATAGGGGAATACAGCTTGCCGATGTGAGCGGGGCGACTGACAATGAAATTCTCTATGGTTTCTCAGGCGGTAATATATATCAGAGTTCCGCGCTTGCCTTTGACGGGCAGAATTTTACTTTGGGCGCCGGTTTTGCAATTGGTTCGGCCGCTTACGCCAATGCGGGAACTTTGAATAATTTTAATGTTAGCAGTGTGGCTAACATCAGGTTCTCTAACAATGTCATAATTACCGGATTTTACGGCGGCGTAAACGGCAAACTGCTTATCGTTAACACAGGTGCGACATTAACCTTAAACAATCAGGATAGCGGCTCAGCCGCCGCCAACCGGATTATCACCGGCACGGGCGGCGCTATAACCCTGACGGCAGGACAATCTTTGACCATGCAATATGACGGCAATGCTTCAAGATGGCGAGTGTTGACGCGCAATATTGATTTGGCGCATGAGGTGACGGGCTTGCTCGCCAATGCCAACCTTGCCAATTCGACTGTTTCGGGCATTGCGCTGGGCAGTAATCTTGCAGCACTTACTGGAGCCAATGGCACGCTTACATTTTCCGGTGCATATACCGGCGGCACAGCGGCAACTGTGGGGCTGAACCTTGCCAATGCCAATACCTGGTCTGCCTTGCAGACATTCGGGGCCGGGGTTGCCCTTTCGGGGCAGAACATTGTTACCGATACTACAACGGGCACAAAAATCGGCACTGCCGCCAGCCAGAAAATAGGCTTCTTCAATGCCACGCCGGTAGCGCAGCCTGCCAATACGGCGGCCATAAACGACGTTTTGGCCAATACCGGTTTGCGGGCATCCGGGGGTGTCGCCAATTTTACGGCGCAGGTCAAGGCGGCGGCGGCAACTACGGCGGCGGCCTCGCTCAACATCCCTGCGGGCACGGCGCCGGCTTCGCCCAATGACGGCGATATGTGGTACGACGGCACGAATTTGAAATTCCGCCTCGGCGGCACGACCAAGACGGTAACTTTAACTTAGGGCGTATCATCAATTTCTATCTAGTCTGACTCGCAAATCCAGCATTTTCGGCTCAGCCTAGCGCAATTGATGACACACCATAAAACTTCAACAATAAAGGAAACTCTAATGTCCATAACACTACTTACAGATGCAGAAGTGATACAAAAACAGATTGACAGCCTCAACGGCCAGCAGGCTTTGATAGATGCGCAATATGCGCTTAACTGCGACCGCATCGCCAAGCAAATAGGAAAATTGCAGACGGATATGGCCGATATTAAAACCCCGGCTTAAGGAAAAACAGGGCGGCTAAAACACTAACTTTAACTTAAAAACTAACAGGAGAATGATTATGAAACCACAACAGGCACTTACGCATTTATATACGGCGGCGCGGGCGGTCAATGCCACTGCCGATACGCATGACAGCTTGAAACAGGCGCATGACGCGCTCTCCAAGCATATCCAGACCAGGGAAACGCCGCAGGTGAAGTAATGCAGGAATTTTATTTCCAGGTATTGATTACGACATTCGCGGCGCTGATTACCGGTTTTATCGGCTGGATGTCGCTCAATACCTGGAAGGCGGCGACGAAAATTTCGAGCTTCGAGCGCGAGATTTTTACGATTACCGCCGATATTACTTCCATCAGCGACGACATTAAAGCGCTGCGCAAATATGACGCGCAGATTGCAGTGCTGAATGCGGAAAGCGCCAATATCAAGGCGGATATTGTCGGGATATTGGAGCGCTTGAGGGAAATCGAGACGAGCTTAATTTAATAATCCGGCGAAGGCATGCACATACATCAGAATATCCGGATATCCGGATATTCTGATGATGGATTTATTTAACAACACAGGAGATTTTATGAATACTATTGAGACAATTTTGAACTGGCTGGGTAGCCGCCTTAGTGAGCGCAGCTCGTGGCTGGGGCTGACGGCGATATTGACTTCGGTCGGGGTGACGGTTTCGCCGGATATGCAGAATATTATAATCCAGATGGGCATTGCGATTGCCGGGTTGGTAGCGTTTTTGACAGAGGATACGGCGGCGGTGGCAGTGGTTCCGGCGACTACTACGACGACTGCAACTACGACAACATCAACTCCGGCGGCAGCGGTTGCGGCGGCAAAATAATGTGGCTGAAAATAATTTCCTTCATCGGGCTGGTATTGGAGGTTTTTTACCAGTTGCTGCAATCGGTTTCAGAGGCCAAGCAGCGTGATGAAGGGAAGCTGGAGCAAAATGCGGCTAACGAAAAAACCATAGAGGGTGAAGTGGATGAAGCTAATAATATCCGCAGCAGTGCTGGGCAGCTTGATAATGACCTCCTGCTCAAGCCAGAGCAGCGCCAACAAAAATGTGATACTGGAGGGGTGCCGGGTGTATCAGCCGATTTACGTGGAATCACAACAGGAAGCGCTGGCGCTCAGCAAACTGGAAGTGGCGGCGCAGATAAAGGCGCACAACCGTATATGGGAAGGCAATTGTCTCCATTTACCTTCGACATACCCAAACGAAAAGTAGATAAGGTTTTCATCCACTGCTCGGCGAGTGATAGGCCGGAGGATGATAATGTCGCGACGATAAATGCGTGGCACATCGCCCGCGGGTGGGAGGAGATTGGCTATAATTATTATATCGACAAGCAGGGGCGCGTGTGGGCGGGGCGCGATGTGGAGAAAATTCCGGCGGCGCAGCATGGCTATAACACCGGGTCGATTGCGGTTTGCTGCGGTGGTTTAAGCGCGTTCACGGTGGCGGAGTTTTATAGTTTGAAAGCAATGTGCGGGGTTATCAACAAGGCCTATGGCGGCAAGGTAAGCTTCCACGGCCATTGCGAGGTTAACGCGGGGAAGACCTGTCCGAATTTTGATTATAGGAGCGTGCTGGGGTTGGATGCGGCGGGGAATTTAGCCCAAAAGTAATGCAACTCCAGCCCCTTGATATAATGATATCTTTATATAAATATAGTTTTAAGGTGGCTGTGCGCGCTGAGGCTAAATCTGAGCGAATACTAAATCTGATGCGTTAAATGCGGGCAAGGCCTGCCTTAACTTTTGGGCGGCGCCAGGCTGTTTTTTAGATAATCACCGAGCTGGTCGAAGGTTCCGCCCCAGCCTTGCACCATGCTTGCCATGCCGTCTGCGAAGGTTTTGATTTCTACTTCATTGGCGTTATGCGGCGTCCAGCGCACGGTGATGGTGGTTTTGCCGTCTTTTTCAGCAAAGGTTATGGTCGATAATAATTCCTGCGGCCAGGTTGGGCTCAGCGGGTGGCGGGTGATGCCGCCGTTTTCGTCGGAGAAGGAATTTATGAATACCAATTTTTCCGGCGCGGTGATTTCGCGATAGGTGAATTTGCCCCACATGGTGAAGCCTTCCGGTGATTTGATACTGTAGAGATATGTGCCGCCGGGGCGGAAATCCATGTTATATTTGCCGACGGTAAAGCCTTTCGGTCCCCACCATTTCGCCATTTCTTGAGGGTTTGTCCACGCATTCCACAACTTTTCCCGCGATGCGGCAAATTCGCGGCTGATGGTGAATTCAGGAATGTTTGCGCTCATATTATCTCCATTTTCGCTGTATCACCGCCATTATATTATAGCTCGGCGGGATGATAAAGGGTTTATTGTTTTGTAATTTGTTTTCTGCTAGAACGCTCCCGTTCGGAGCGTAGCGCAGCCCGGTAGCGCACTTGCATGGGGTGCAAGGGGTCGGGAGTTCGAATCTCCTCGCTCCGACCATTGTTTAAAAAATAAGAAACTGATATGGTATAGTTATGAGTCCGATTCGCCTGAAAGCTGATTTTAATGGCCTTTTTGGAGATTTGCTATGCCTATCCCATAGCGATACATGCTTAGATGAAGATGGTAAAGCTGTAATTTTAAGAAATGGCATAAATGTAATCGCGTTTGATGAGGATATAGATGAGATGGGAGCAAGGGACGACTTGATTGCTTCGGGCGTGGTGGTGGTTTCGCCGAATTGGCTGCAATGCAACGGTTCCCGCTGGTCTCTCAAAATCGATGAGAAAGGCGTTCGTCACCAGTCTGAAATAGCCTAACTCCTATAATCCGCATTTATCGAAATATACTGATGCGTCAAATCGCAGGTCCACACCGTGGCTTTGCCTAGCCCGAGGCCGATGTTGACTTCGATGTCAATATTCTGCCCCTTCATATGTTTGGCGACCGGGGTTTCGTTGAAGTTTTTGGCGATTTGGCCTAGTTCGGCCAGGGGGTAGCCCCCCATTTTCACTGATAATTTATCGCGGTCGGCGGGCTCGCCGGATTTTCCGACCGCCATCACAATCCTTCCCCAGTTTGCATCTTCGCCGGCTATCGCGGTTTTCACCAGCGGTGAATTGGCAATTGCCAAAGCGATTTTTTTTGCGCTTTTATCGGTTTTAGCGCCGCTGACTTCGACTTTCACGAATTTTGTGGCGCCTTCGCCGTCTTTCACTACCTGATGCGCGAGGTCGAGGAGTAAATCTTCCAGTTTTTCCGCGAAGTCTTTCAAACTGCCTTTGGCTTTTATTTTATTGGTGGCGAAAACCAGCAATGTATCACTGGTAGAAGTGTCGGAATCCACGGTGATGGAGTTGAAAGTTTTTTCGTTGGCGCGCTGGAGCATTTTTTGCAACCCGGCGCTTGAAATACTGGCGTCGGTGGCAACAAGAGCCAGCATCGTTGCCATATCCGGCGCAATCATGCCGCTGCCTTTGGCGATGCCGTTGATGGTGACTTTTTTGCCGCCAATTGTGGCGGTGCGGTGGCTGAGTTTTATATATGTGTCGGTGGTGCTGAAGGCTTGCGCCGCATCCGCCCAGCCGGTTTTGCCGGATTTATAAATTGAGGCGAGCTTGCCGGTGATTTTTTCATAGGGCAGCGGCTGGCCGATGACGCCGGTTGAGGCGGTGAAAACTTCGGTTTTTTTGCAATTCAACAATTCGGCGACGGCTTTCAGGCAGTTGTTTACTGCCTTTTCCCCCAATTTTCCTGTGAAGGCGTTGGCGTTTCCTGCATTAACCGCAAACGCGCGCGCAGTTCCACCCCTCAAACTTTTTTTACATTCGTCAACCGCGCTTGAGCGCGTTTTTGATTTGGTGAAAACCCCGGCGACGCTGGTGCCTTTATCGAACTCGGCGATAAAAAAATCCGGCGTGCCGTTTTTTTTCAACCCGCAAATGCCGGAGCGCAGTTTTACCCCGGCAATTTCCGGCAATTTGGCAAATTTTTTAGGCGCCAGCGGTGATATGGGTAATGCGCCTGCCATTATTCGTCCTTATCATCATCGTCTTTGCCGTCTTTGTCGGCATCGTCGAGCTTCACCGCATCAATTTTAGGCGTGTCCTTGACTTCCTTATTTATGTTTGAAGTCGTCACCGGCTTATCATCGGCTTTTTTAGGCTCTGCTGGTTTGATATCGCCTTTATCATCAACTTTTTTAATCAGCGGCTTCACCGTTGGGGCTTCTGCCGGTTTGGCGAGGGTGCCGAAATATTTAATATCGGCGCCGACGCGCAGGCGTTTCACCTCATCCTCAATCACGTCATTGGTCAACTGGCCCTCCAGCGCGGTTTTTGATTCGGCAAAGCTGGGGATTTTTTTCGTGCGTTTATCGACAACTTTAATAATGTGCCAGCCGAAAGAGGTTTGTACAGGTTGTGAAATTTCCCCGACTTTCAAGGCAAAAGCGGCGTGCGAGAATTCCGGCACCATCTGGTCTTCGGTGAAATAACCTAAGTCGCCGCCGTTGACTTTGGCGCCGGGTTCGGTGGATTTGGCTTTGGCGATTTTTTCAAAATCCCCGCCGTCGGCAATTTGCTGGCGGATTTTTTTGGCTTCGTCCTCGCTCGCCACCAGGATATGGAAAGCGTGGACTTCCTGCTTGCCTTCCTTGTTTTTCAGCTTTTCATCATAAATTTTATGCAGCTCAGCATCGCTTTTATGCGCAATCACCAGATTGGTGAGGAATTTCTGCTGGACTAGGAACTCCTCCGCTTCCTTCAATTTCTGCTTGATTTCAGGGTCGTCCTGCAAGCCCGCTTTTTCTCCGGCTTCGATAATCAGCATTTTCTCAATATATTTATCGACAAAGGCTTTCTGGAAATCAGGCGGGGTTTTATCGAAGGGGATTTTTTTCATGCCCGGCTGGTCCTCGGTGAGGTTGGCGAAGGCTTTTTCGATTTCGGCGCGGGTAACGTCCGTGCCGTTGACTTTGGCCAATACCGGCGGCAATGCGGCCAGTGCCTGGGCTGATACGGCGATGGCGAAAATGCCCATGATGAGAAACTTTTTCATAATGCTCCTTAAAAATCCTAAATTTCACCTTATATAGTGACAAATGGCGTTTTAGTCTAATAGATATTTCCGCTTGCTGATGCGGCTTATACGTTATATTAGAAGGCAAATTAAAATTATCAGGTTCCATGCTGGCAATTGCGAAAAAACTGTTTGGCTCGGTCAATGACCGGATTTTGCGGCCGATGTATAAAAACGTCGAGGCCATCAACGCGCTTGAGGCGGGGCTGGAGAAGCTAACGGACGCTGAGTTGGCAGCCAAAACCGGAGAGTTCAAGGCGCGCCTGGCCAAGGACGAGACGCTGGATGATATTTTGAATGAGGCGTTTGCGGTGGTGCGCGAAACTTCCAAACGATGCTTGAGCATGCGGCATTTTGATGTGCAACTGATTGGCGGCATGGTGCTGCATAACGGCATGATTTCGGAAATGAAGACGGGTGAGGGTAAAACTCTGGTGGCGACGCTGGCGGTTTACTTGAACGCGCTGACCGGCAAGGGCGTGCATGTGGTGACGGTGAATGATTACCTCGCCAAGCGCGACGCCGAGTGGATGGGAAAAATCTATAATTTCCTCGGCCTGACGGTTGGCTGCCTGACCGGCTCACTGGGGGAGGACGGGCGCAAGATTGCTTATAATTCTGACATATTATATGCGACCAATAACGAGCTGGGGTTTGACTATCTGCGCGATAACCTCAAGTTCAAGAAAACCGCGATGGTGCAGCGCGAGTTCAATTACGCGATTGTTGATGAGGTGGATTCGATTTTAATTGATGAGGCGCGAACGCCGCTGATTATTTCGGGCCCGACTGAGGATAATTCGGAATTATATATTAAAATAAACAAATTCATCCCCAAGCTGGCGGCGGATGATATTGAAGTGGATGAAAAATCCAAAACCGTGCTGCTGACGGAAAAAGGCGGCCATACGATTGAGCGGATGCTGCGGGATAACGGGCTGCTTGACACTGGCGCGAATTTGTATGATTTGCAGAATTTGCTGCTGGTGCACCACGTCAACCAGGCGCTCAGAGCGCATAAGCTGTTTGCGGCGGATGTGGATTATATGGTGCATGAGGGCAAGGTTGTCATCATCGACGAGTTCACCGGGCGGATGCAGGAGGGGCGGCGCTATAGCGAGGGCTTGCACCAGGCGCTGGAGGCTAAGGAAAACGTGCCGGTGCAGAATGAAAACCAGACGCTGGCCTCGATTACCTACCAGAATTATTTCCGCATGTATAAAAAACTCGCGGGCATGACCGGCACGGCGATGACGGAGGCGCAGGAATTTGGCGATATTTACGGGCTGCATGTGGTGGAAATCCCGACGCATGTGGCGGTGACGCGGGTGGATGAAGAGGATTTGGTTTACCGGACGGTTGAGGAAAAATTCGATGCGATTATTGACGGCATAGTCGAGGCACATAAGCGCCAGCAGCCGGTTTTGGTGGGCACGGTCAGCGTGGAAAAATCGGAACTGGTGTCGAAGCTGCTGAAGAAACGGAAGATTAAACACAATGTTTTGAACGCCAAATTCCACGCGCAGGAAGCGCAGATTATCGCGCAAGCCGGGCGGCCTAGCGCGGTGACGATTGCCACTAATATGGCGGGGCGGGGCACGGATATCAAGCTCGGCGGCAACCCGGAATTATCTGATGAAAAATGGGATGTGGAGAAGGAAAAGCAGCAGGTTTTGAAAGCCGGGGGCTTATTTGTCCTCGGCACTGAGCGGCATGAATCGCGCAGGATTGATAACCAGTTGCGCGGGCGTTCAGGAAGGCAGGGTGACCCGGGACTGTCGCGGTTTTACCTGTCGCTGCAGGATGACCTCATGCGGATTTTCGGTTCCGATAAGCTGGACGGAATTTTGAAATTCATGAAGATGGAAAAAGGCGAATCCATCTCGGCGCGCATGCTGACCAAAGTGCTGGAAACCGCGCAGAAGCGGGTTGAGGGGCGCAATTTCGAGATACGCAAAAACCTGCTGAAATTCGACGACGTCATGAACGACCAGCGCAAGATTATTTACAACCAGCGCCTGGAAATTATGGATGCTGATGACGTCTCGGAAAAAATAAATGACTTCCGCCGCACGACGGTGGAGGATTTGGTTTATGCGGCGATTCCGGAGCGCTCATACCCCGAGCAATGGGATATTGAGGGGCTGGAAAAAGAGCTGCGCCGCGTGTTTGGGATTGATATCCCGGTGAAGGAATGGGCGGCGGAGGAAGGCGTCGGCGAGAAGGAATTGCTGGAAAAAGCCAGGCAGCAGGTGGATGCGATGATGGCGCTGAAAGAGCGCAAAATCGACGCCGCCAATATGCGCAATATCGAGAAACAGGTGCTGCTGGTGACGCTCGACCAGATTTGGAAAGAGCATCTGCATGCGCTGGATTCGGTGAAACAGGGCATTGGCCTCAGGGCTTATGCGCAGAAGGACCCGTTGAACGAATATAAGCATGAGGCGTTTGCCTTGTTTGAGGGCATGCTCAGGAATTTGTCGGAAACCGTGACCGAGCGCATGGCGCATGTGGAAATGCACGCCAGCGATGTGGATATTCTGGAGCAAAGGCAGCGCGAATTGCGGATGCAGGAATCGCATAGTTTTCCCGGCGAGGCGCCGCCGCCGAATGCGCCGGTGCGCTCCAATATCAGCGCTGCCGAACGCGACCCGCGCAACCCGGAGACATGGGGCAAAGTGGCGCGCAACGAGGCTTGCCCTTGTGGCAGTGGGCAAAAGTATAAACATTGCCACGGGAAGCTGGTGTAAAATCAGTTTCCGGACATCTGCTCGATATCTGCTCGCAATTTTTGTGCTCGTATAAAGAGTGTTATATTCTCTTTTCAAGTTTGCAACTTTAAGGAGACTATCTTTATATAATGATATCTTTATATAAAGATATCATTCTAGTTTTCTGCATTCCAGATTCCAGCCAGGTTTATTTATTATATTGCGGATTTAGCAAACCGACGGCTCTGTTCTTGATTCCTAGCGGTTGTGTACTAAACTGGCCTTATGAAAATCTACGCAGCGCAAATCAATCCATGTGTGGGGGATATTGACGGCAATGTTGCCAAGATAATTTCGCATATTAAAACTGCCAAAAAACTTGGGGCGGCGCTGGCAGTTTTTCCGGAGCTTTGCATCACGGGCTATCCATCTGAGGATTTGCTGTTGCGGCCTGCGTTTATTGCCGATGAGCAAGCGGTTTTGAAAAAAATTGCTGCTGCGGCTGACGGAATGGCTGTAATCATCGGCGCGACTTATGGGGATTTGTATAATGCGGCGTGGCTGTTGAAGGGCGGTAAGGCTCAAGTTGTGGCGGCCAAAACGGATTTGCCGAATTATGGGGTGTTTGACGAGAAGCGTTATTTCAAACCCGGCGAAATTGCCAAAACTTTTAATCTTGGTGGCAAAAAAATTGGCGTGATTGTTTGCGAAGATATGTGGACGGCGGCCAAAACTGCGGTTTATAAAAAGCAGAAAGTTGATTTGCTTGTTTCGATAAACGCCTCGCCATATGAGGGGGGCAAGTTGGATGAGCGTGTGGTAGTGGCGGCAAAACGGGCGCGGGAAGCCGGTGCGGGGCTTGTATATGTTAATACGGTCGGTGGTCAGGACGGAGTAGTTTTTGACGGCGGCTCGTTTGTGGCGGATAAGAGTGGAAAAATAACGGCGATGCTGCCGCAATTTGTGGAAATGGGTGAGCTGTTTGCAGGTAATGCCAAGCGGCTTGGTGAGCTGGAAGAAAAATACCGGGCTCTTGTGTTGGGTTTGCGCGATTATGTTGGCAAGAACGGTTTCAAGAAAGTTTTGCTGGGGCTTTCCGGCGGCATGGATTCCGCGCTGACGGCGGTTATTGCGGTGGATGCGCTCACGTCGAAAAATGTGCGGCTGGTGGTTTTGCCGACGCGGTTTACTTCCGAGCAGACTTATAAAGATGCTTATGAAATGTGCAAAAATTTGGGTATTACGCCGGAATTGATTGATATTGAACCGGCGTTTAAAAGTTTTGAGCAGATGCTGGCCAAAAATTTTGCCGGGACAAAAACTGGGCTGGCGGAGGAGAATATACAATCCCGCGTGCGCGGTTTGACGCTGATGGCGATTGCGAATAAGCATGGTGAATTGCTGCTGACGACGGGAAATAAATCCGAGCTGGCGACGGGTTATGCGACGCTTTACGGCGATATGTGCGGGGCGTTTAACGTGTTGAAGGATTTGTATAAAACTGAAGTGTATGAGGTTGCCAAGTGTCTGAATAGAACTCCGGAACTTCGGAACTCCGGAACTTCAGAAGTTCAGAAATTCAGAAGTTCAGAAGTTCCAATAATTCCTCAAGGAATTATTGATAAGGCGCCGACGGCAGAGCTGCGGGAAAACCAGAAAGATGAGGATTCGCTGCCGCCATATGAGGTGCTGGATGCAATTTTGAAATTGCTGATTGAGGGGCACAAATCGCAAAAAGAGATTGTTAAAATATTGAGTAAAAATGTCATTCCCGCGCAGGCGGGAATCTTAAAAACTAAGACCCACGCCTTCGCGGGGGTGACAGAATTGCAGGAGATTGTTGATAAAGTGGCGAAACTATTATATCAATCCGAATATAAACGCTTCCAGGCCGCGCCGGGGGTGAAACTCGGAAGGATGTCGTTCGGTAAGGACTGGCGGTATCCGTTAACTAATAAGTATAATAAATAATGAAAACCATCACCCGCTTTGCCCCGTCGCCTACCGGATTGCTGCATGTCGGCAATGTGCGGACAGCGCTGGTGAATTATTTGTTTGCGCGCAAAACCGGCGGCGAGTTTATGCTGCGGATTGACGATACGGATTTGGAGCGGTCGAAAGCGGAATATGTTGAGGCGATAAAGGCGGATTTGACTTGGCTGGGCTTGCAATGGGGCGGTACGTTCAGGCAGTCGGAGCGGGTGGCGGAATATGAGAAGGCCAAGCAGAAGCTGCTCGCCAGCGGGCGGCTTTACCCGTGCTATGAGACGGGTGAGGAGCTGGATACCAAGCGCAAATTCCAGATGAAGCGGGGGGCGCCGCCGATTTATGACCGCGGGGCGTTGAAACTCACTGATGATGAAAAAAAGAAATTTGAGGCGGAAGGGCGGCGTCCGCATTACCGCTTTAAGCTGGAGGCGGAGGATATTACCTGGGATGACCTCATTCGAGGGCCGCAGAAGTTTAACGGGGCATATTTGAGTGACCCGATTTTATTCCGCGAGGATGGTTCGCTGATTTATATGCTGTGTAGCGTCGTCGATGACGGCGATTATAAAACCACGCATATCGTGCGCGGCGAGGACCATGTTACCAATACGGCAATCCAAATCCAAATTGCTCAGGCGCTCGGCTACCAAATCCCGCAATTCGCGCATCTGGCGCTGCTGAAGGGCAAGGACGCGGAAATGTCCAAGCGCAGCGGGGGTTTTGATATCAAGGCGTTGCGTGAGGATGGGATTGAGCCGCTGGCGATTTTGTCGCTGCTGGCGAAAATGGGGACTTCGGACGCGGTGAAAATCCGCACGATGGATGAGCTCACTAGCGAGTTCGATTTCGGCAAATTCGGGCGGGCGGCGGCGATTTACAACCCGGATGATTTGAAGCGGCTGACGCAAAAGGAAATCGGCCATATGGAATATGCGGAAGTGAGTGGGCGGGTGAAGGTGGACGAAGCCTTCTGGAACGCGGTGCGCGGCAATTTGAAAAGTATTGATGAGGTTGAGGAATGGCGGCATATCTGCAGCGACGATTTGCAGCCGGTGGTGGAAGATGCGGAGTTTTTGCAGCAGGCGGCGGGGTTGCTGCCGGAGAATTTGGATTTCAACGAATGGATGACCAGAGTGAAAGAAGCCACGGGGCGCAAGGGCAAGGAGCTGTTCATGCCCATCCGCAAGGCGCTCACGGCGCGGGAGAACGGCCCGGAGCTGAAGGCGATATTGCCGCTGATTGGGCGGGAGCGGGTGTTGAAAAGATTATCTGCCGCGTGATGGCTCTTCGCCGCCGGCATGGCCACGATCATCATGTATTGGCGTTGATGGCTGATGAACGGGACCCTCACCAATTGGCTGTTTGCCATCTGTATTATGTATAGATATCCGGCGCGGACGGTTTTGTGCTGCCATAGCAGTAAAATTAACTCCCCATGGTAGTTTAGAAGTGGTGTCTGAATCCGATTCTTCAGTCATGAAATGCCTATATATTATTGGAAAAGAATTATAGCACAGATATAATAGGTTTATGCAAGTATTAAGAAAAGAAAATATTGTTGTTGCCGCGTTCTACAAATTCGCGCGTTTTCATAAATGCGACAAGATGCAGAAGAAGCTCAAAAATTTTATGCTTGAGCGGGATGTTAAGGGGACGGTGCTGGTTTCGATAGAGGGCATCAACGGCACAATTTCGGGGCTTCGTGATGATATCGATGCGGTATTAAAATTCATCCGCGCCATGCCGGGGTTTGAGGATTTGGAGCATAAGGAATCATTTTTTGATGCGCACCCGTTTGGCAAGACCAAGGTGAAGCTGAAGCGGGAAATTATCGGGCTCGGCGCGCATGCCGACCCGGTGGAAAATGCGGGGACATATGTTGAGGCGAAGGATTGGAACAAGATTCTTGAGATGGGAATTCCGGTGATTGATACGCGCAATTCCTACGAGGTGAATTTGGGCACGTTCGACGGCGCGATTGACCCCAAAACCAAACGCTTCAAGGAATTGCCGCGGTGGACGAAAGAGAATTTCGATGCCGCGAAGCATAAACAAGTGGCGATGTTTTGCACCGGCGGCATCAGGTGCGAGAAATACTCGGCTTATATGAAGGAGCTGGGGGTGGCGGAGGTTTTTCATTTGAAGGGCGGGATTTTGAAATATCTGGAGGAAGTACCGGAAGTTGAGAGCAAGTGGCGCGGCGAGTGCTATGTGTTTGACGAACGCGTCGCCGTTGGGCACGGCCTGGAACCGAGCGAGGAAGCGGCGATTTGCCCGGGTTGCGGCCACAGCATCTGGACCAAAGACCGCATCAAGCCGGAATATGTTGAGGGCGTGCGCTGCTCGTTTTGCCCGCCGCAAAACTAAAATTTATTTGATAATGATGCGGCCTTTTTTATTTTCGCAGTCAATTACCTTTAGTTTTTTAAAATAGAATTTTGAGCAGATGACGGCGTAGGTTATATAAATTAGCCAGAGAGGGAACGGTAGCAAAAGCAGTATGAGCCTTTGGCAAATCTGCGAAATTATTATATTCGGAATTTCCGGCAAATATTGTGCCCAAACCGCCATGCCGTGTGAATATAGTGGTTTTAACTGTTCAAGTTTTCCGTGAGAAAGCAGATAAAAACCCAAGGAAAAGAAAACAATGGCAGCCGGGCAATAAGCATATGCGGCCAGCCTGACGATGGCGGCATAATCAAGCTTTGCCCATAGCAACGTGCTGAGGATTTTGCCCGGTATGGCAATTATGCAGGATAATATTACTATGATTATTGCGAAGATAGCGGCGTTGATAATAGCTATGGCTATGGCGACGAAAATTTTAAATAACAACGATAAAATAAATAAGAATGTGCCGGAAACATAGCCCATCGCCGGAAACGCAGGCAGGCTGGAGACGAAAGCAACGCCGAGGCCGAAGGCGAAAAATGATAATATTACGGTTATTATCAGGGCGATGATGCTGAAAGTCAGGCTAAGGGAAAATAAATAGCCGAAGCCGGTGCCGTCTTTGCCGTGCGCGACTTCCTGATATAGACGCGGTGAGAAAAAACTCCTGAGGAATGTGATTAGGGTGCTCCACATTTTTGCTTTCTTGGTTGGTTAACCGGCTTTTTTGAGTTTGACTTTTTCTATCAGTTCCATAAACCGCGCAAACAAATAATGGCTGTCATGCGGGCCGGGGGAGGCTTCGGGGTGGTATTGGACGGAAAATGTGTTGCCGCTTTTGATGCCGGCGATGGAGTTGTCGAACAGCGAGCGGTGGGTGACTTTGACGCCGCTTGCCAATTTTTCAGCAACGACGAAGCCGTGGTTTTGCGCGGTGATTTCAACTTTGCTGGTTTCGAGGTCTTTCACCGGGTGGTTGGCGCCGCGGTGGCCCTGATGCATTTTTTCGGTGCTGCACCCCAAAGCGGTGGCGAGCAATTGGTGGCCCATGCAGATGCCGAAAATCGGCAGCTTGGTGTTGACGAGGTCTTTGATGACGGGCACGGCATAAACTGCGGTGGCGGCCGGGTCGCCGGGGCCGTTGCTTAGGAAAATTCCGTCAGGATTGTCTTTTAAAATTTCCGCAGCTTTAGTTTGTGCCGGGAAGATTTTCACTTCAAAGCCGCTATTGACAAGGTTGCGCAAAATATTTTGCTTGATGCCGTAATCAATTGCGGCGATTTTGTAGCGGGGTTTTGGTGCTTTGGTATGCCACAAACCCTCGTTCCATTTATACGGTTTATCGCAGGAAGCCTCGGCGGCCAGTTCGCTGCCGCTCAAATCGCGGTTGCCGCGGGCCAGGGCTTTTATTTCCTCAACATCAATATTTTCGCCGTAGCCAATCGCCACATTCTGCGCGCCTTGGATGCGGATCAGTTTGGTGAGCTGGCGCGTATCAACGCCGCAAATGCCGGTGATGTTTTGTTTTTTTAGCCAGTCGTTGAAGTGGTTTTCGCTGCGGTAGTTTGAGGGGTTGGTGATGTTGTTTTTGATTATTAAACCCTTCGCCAGCGGAGTTTTGGCTTCGATATCCTCATGGTTAGCGCCGGCATTGCCGATATGGGGGAAGGTGAAGGTGATGATTTGCCCGGCATATGACGGGTCGGTCATGATTTCCTGGTAGCCAGTGATGGAAGTGTTGAAGCAGATTTCGCCGAAAATTTTGCCTTTTGCGCCGATGCCGCGGCCAAAAAACACTTCGCCGCTGGAAAAAGCGAGGACGGCACCGCTGTAATTTTGGGGATATTTTTTAATGTTAGACATTAAAGCAGCTTTTTAGTCTGTTAGCTGCGGCCTGTCAACAGCCTAATTTTATCCCGCGCCAGATAAAGCGCCGCTAAGCCGGGGATTGCGGTGGCGGCGGAGATGGCGAAGAACAGCATCCAGCCGGTATAGGCGGCGACAAAGCCGGAGATTGCGCCGCAGAGGATGATGCCGATGCCGGAAAATGAGGTCAGCAGGGCATATTGCGTGGCGGTGAATTCCTTGTTGCAGAGGTTGCTGATGAAAACCACGAGGCAGATATCGCCGATGCCGCCCGCGAAGTTTTCGGCGCCGACGGCGGTGACGAAAAGCAGGTGGTCTTTGCCGATGGCGGCGAACAGGCTGAAAAACAGCACCGTCAGCGCCTGCAACAGGCAGCCGGTGAGCAGGCTGCGGTAAACGCCGAAGCGGGTGATTATTATGCCGCCAGCGAGGGAGCCGAAAATGGTAGCGGTGATGCCGAAGAGTTTTATCACCGTGCCGATTTCACTCTTGGAGAAGCCGGTCTGGAGGTAAAATACGCTTGATAGCGAGCCGAGCATGGCATCGGGGAGTTTGTATAAAACTATCAGCAGCAGGAATATGAGCCAGCCGTTTTTGCTGGCGAAATCGCGGAATGGGTCGATTATGTAATGTTTGAAAAAGCCCTGGGGCAATTGTTTTTTTAAATCGGTGAGCGGCTTGCTGCCCATGAAAACTCCGGCCATGCCGAATAAAACCGTGAGGGATAGCAACGCATAAACCAGGTGCCAGCCCATGCCGTAATTTGCGAGGTAAAGCGCGCCGGCGCCGGAAATTATCATGCCGATGCGGTAGCTCAAAACTGCGGTGGCTGAGCCGTAGCCGTATTCTTCCTTGTCGAGGAATTCCACCCGGTAGGCGTCGATATTGATATCCTGGCTGGCGGAGAGGAAGGCGGTTATGAAGGCAAATATTGCTGTGTATAGTGCATTAGCGCCGGGCGAGGTGGCGCCGAGCAGGATTATCATGATGAGCAGGAGGATCTGGATGATAATTATCCACGCCCGGCGCTTGCCGAGATAGTTTGAGAGGAATGGGATTTTGACGGCGTCAAACAGCGGCGACCACAAAAATTTGAGGATATATGGCAGGCCGATGATGCTGGCGAGGCCGATATTTTCGAGCGTCAACCCGCCTTCCGCCAGCCATATTTTTAAGGTTGTTCCGGCGCATAAGGCACGCGGGAAGCCGCTCGAAATGCCGAGCAGGAATATCACCATCATCTTGCGCGTGAGGTATGGCTTTAAGGCATTCATGCCGCCAGCAGGTTTTTCAAGGGTTTGGCGGGGCGGGCGCCGAGCTGCTGGATGATGTGCGCGGCGGCTTTGTTGCCGAGGGCGGCGCAGGCTTCATAGCTGTGGCCGCTGACAAGGCCGTAGAGGAAGCCGCTGGCATATAAATCCCCGGCGCCGGTGGTATCAACCAGTTTTTCAATTTTTTCGGCACTGATGTTTTTGACGCTGTTGTCATAAATCACGATTGAGCCTTTGGCGCCGGTAGTGATGGAAACTACATCGCAGAGTTCGGAAATTTTTTCTATGGCTTCGCCGAGCTGCGTGGTTTCAAATAATGATTTGGCCTCGTCCTCGTTGCAGAACAGCACGTCGATGTCCTTTAGCAATTCGAGGAATTCGGCGCGGTGGCGGCCAACGCAGAACGGGTCGGAGAGCGAGAATGAGACTTTGGTGCCGTGCTTTTTCGCCAGGGCGATGGTTTTGCGGATGGCGGCGATGGCGCCTTCAGTATCCCATAAATAGCCTTCGATATAGACGATTTTTGAGGTTTTGATTAATTCCTCGTTGATGTCGTCGGAGTTGAACTCGGTGCAGGCGCCTAAGTATGTCAGCATGGTGCGGTCGGCGTCCGGGGTGACGAAAATGAAGGAGCGGGCAGTGGCTTTGCCGGTTTTGGCTGGGCGGGCGGTGAAGTTTACGCCGATTGTGTTGAGGCCGTCGTCGAAAATTTTCCCCAATGCGTCATCCTTGATGCGGCCGATAAATGCGGCATGTCCGCCCATTGAGGCAACCCCGGCGACGGTGTTGGCAGCCGAGCCGCCGGAAACCAAAGTCCCGGCCGGGGCGGCGGCGTGGTACAGGTTTTCCGCGGTGGCCTCATCAATCAAGGTCATGATGCCTTTTTTGACATTGTTGGCGCTTAAGAATTTTTCATCGACGAATGAGAGCACATCAACGATTGAGCTGCCGACGCCGAGAACATCAAATTTTCGTGGTTCAAATTGCATAAGCGGGGAATATAATATAGTCTGTGGAAATGGCTATCAAAATCGCACCATCGATATTATCGGCGGATTTTGCCCGGCTGGGCGAGGAAGTGCGCAGCATTGACGCGGCGGGGGCGGATTATATCCATGTTGACGTCATGGACGGGCATTTCGTGCCGAACCTCACGATTGGGCCGCTGGTGGTGAAGGCGCTGCGGCCGCACAGCAAAAAAGTTTTCGACGTGCATCTGATGATTTCGGAGCCGGAAAAATATATCGGGGAATTTGCGGCGGCGGGTGCTGATATTATTACCGTGCATGCCGAAGTTGAGGCGGATTTGCAAGGGCTGGTCGCGCAAATTAAGGCGGCGGGCAAAAAAGTTGGGGTGTCGATAAAACCAAAAACCTCGGCTCATGCGTTGAAGGATGTAATAAAAGATTTGGATTTGGTGCTGGTGATGACGGTTGAGCCGGGCTTTGGCGGGCAGAGTTTTATGCACGACCAAATTTCTAAAATTGCCGAAGTTCGCGCAATGATAAAAAAAGCCGGCAGGGAAATTGATCTGGAAGTGGACGGCGGAATAAGTGCGGAAACTGCCAAACTCGTGACAAATGCCGGGGCAAACGTGTTGGTTGCGGGGTCGGCGGTGTTTAAAACCGCGGATTATGCCAAGAATATCTTGGCTTTAAGAAAATAATTATTTCGCTGCAGGTGCTGGCGAGGCGGCTGGTTTAGCTCCGGCTTTGGCATCTTTGGCTACCGGTGCGGCGGCTGGTTTTGGGGCGGGGATAGCGGGGGCTGACGGGCTGATGGATTTTAAATACATAATCACATCGGCGCGTTCCTGGTCATTTTTTAAACCGGCGAAGCCCATTTTGGTGCCTTTGATATAGGAGGCCGGTGAGCGCAGCCACTGGTTCAGCTCGTCATAGCCCCAGGTGCCGCCGTGGCTTTTGACGGCGTCGGAATAGGTGAAATCACCTTTGCCACCAATGCCGCGGCCGACGATGCCGTAGAGGTTCGGCCCGACTTTGTTGGGGCCGCCGGAAGTGAAATCATGGCATGAGCTGCATTTTTTCTGGGCGAGGTCGCCGCCTTTGGCGGCGTCGGCGGCGGCGAGCAAGGTGCCGACATCGACCATGACTTCAGGTTTCGCGGCGTCGCCTTCGCTGGTATCAGCCGCAACTTCGACCTGGAAGCCGCGTTTGGCGGGGGTGGCTGGCTGGTAGAAAAAATCGGCGAGGATGCCGCAGACCATGGCAATGACACCGGCCAATAACACGCTGGCGGCGATTTTGTTGAATTCAAGGCTGTGCTTTTCCGACATAAGGCTGGTATACTTGGCAATGTTGTCAAAAATCTACTATACCTTGCTGCAAATGAAATTTCCCTGCGCTCCGCTGCTCACGTACTTCAATATACGCTCGAGCTGCGGTGCTCGAAAAATTTCATTTTCGCTGGCGGTCTAGCGATTTTTGCCGACATTGCATTATAAAATGCCGATTGTCAAACAACAATCGGGCAAATTTATTTACGCGGCCTTATTATCATAAAAACTGTTGATTTCCGCGGAGTAATTATCACGCGCGTGGACATAGGCGAGCTGGAGAATTTCCAGCGATTTGGTCACCGTGTCGCGCTCGCTTGCGCTCAAATTCTCCGAAGCCAGCACGTCTTGGCCTTGCCTTGCGATTTTCGGCACGAAGGTGAGGGCGCGCAAAACCGCAACTTCGCTGCGGCTGTTGAGCGGCTGCGGGTTGGAGTTGAAGCGGTTCTTTTTGGTGACGATGTCAAATTTCAGGCGCAGGTCGTTGTGCTCGGCGTAGAGGACGATTTGGCTAACGACTTGCGACAATAATTCGGCGAATAACTTATCGCCGGTTTCGTCGGCATGGGCAATCATGATGTCGGAAAGGTCGAGGAGGATGTCGGAAACCGTCTGGCCCTGGCCGTCGGCGACGAACATTTCCGGATAGGCGACGCGCGCCAGTTCGACGGTGTTGCGGATATCTTCAGGGATGAATTTCTCGAACAATTTCTGCTTGCGGCGGTCGAAGCCTTCGACTTTGATGGTGGCGATGTCGCGGCAGATGGAAATGATGCGCTCGGCGTCTTTTAACACCAGCAGGTGCTTTTTGTCGGTGATTTCAGTGCCGGTCTCGAACGAATCGGCAATCGGCGCTATTGCCAAGAGGTCGCCGATAATTTCCTTGCCTTCGGTCACCGGCTTGACGCGGCTGGAATGTTCAAGCATGACGATTTCAAGGTTATTGGGGCTGCTGGCCAGCTCGGAAATAATTTCCGCGGCCTCCTGCAGGTTCATCCCGGCATATGAAGTGGCGAAATATTTTTGGGGCAGGTTGTAAGCTGCGGCTTCTTTTCTGTTTATATTCAAGGGAACTACCTTTTGGCTTTGAGTTGATGGGGCGGCGGCTTGTGGTTGTTGCGGGGCTTCCTGTTGCGGTGGCGCCGGTTGCTGCGGGCTGGCGTCGTAGTTGTTATTATCAGCCACAGTATTATTGATAGTATCATCGGCGTTATCAGCGGTGAAATTATTTTCGTTTTCGGCCTGGTAATTTTGGTCGGCGGCCGGAGCTTCCTCGGCGGCGCGGGCTTCAGCTTGCGCGGCGTCATTGAGCTTGCGGAAGTTGGTTGTGGTGGCGGCTGCGGCCAGGGCGGCGGCGGCCTGCTGGCGCTTCAGCTCGCCGCTTGGCCAGTCACCGGCGGCCGATGGGCGCTCGGTGCGCGGCGGTTCGTAACCCGGCGGCACGTCGTTATTCTGCGGGAAGGTCTGGGCGAATGACTGGTTGACAGCGGCGGGTTTTGGCGCTTCGGCTGCGACCGGCTCGATTATGGAATTATTGGCGGCGTTGTTTTCGGCATCTTGGCCGGGTGTGGCGGTGGCTTCTAGTGGTTTTTCCGGTTTTTCCGCTGCCGGTTCTGCGCTGCGTTTTGTTTTCGGCATCAGCATTTCCTCGGATGATGCGGCTTTGCTGCCGGAATAGGGGACGCCCACCAGTTTTGCGGCCTGGGTCAGGCGTTCATCAAGCTTCGACAATGCGATTTTGTCGCTGGAGACTAAACCTTTGGGATTAAGCGCGAGGATGTCGTTGGCGACTTCGATAATGTGGCTAATTTTTTGCGATGAGAAAGTTTCCCTGACCGCGGCCTCGGTAAGTTTCTGGCCCTTGCCGAGCTTTTGGATGGAGTCGCCGATCTGGCGCAGCGGCTCGATGATGTCTACTATTTTGAGGAGCGGTTTACTGGTCTGGCCATTTTTTTTGAGCTCAAGGTCGAAATATTTTTCGGCGCGGGCGAGGTAGGAAAGGGTTTTGATGGATTCGTTGATGTCTTTGCTGATAGCTGCCGAAGAGTTGGTTTTAGATTTGCCAAACATAGATTCATTCCCAGTTTAAATAATGTTGCCGTAGAATATTGCCGTAGTTTTTAGTGCGCAATCTTTAGGAACTTAACCTGCCGCCGCTGCTTTTAAACTTGAACCATCAGCCGTTTTACTGGCGTGGGCAGGGGTGTGAGGCTTCTTTTCCGAAGATTTTTCGTTTAATCTTTCAGTTACACTAGCAATCCTTAAATTGTATAGCAAGTCCCTAATTTCAGCCCGGGCTGCAATATGCGACATTGTCACTTCCACCCCGGTCTGGCCGTCGAGAATATCAAGCAAAGTCAGGCCGTTCAAGAACAATTCGCGGTAAATTACACGTTCCGAGAAACCGGTGGCGATGCGGAAGCCGACGCGTTTGGACAGTTTTTCCAGCGCGTCATGGACCTTTCTTTTGTTTTTAGCGTCGAGATGCGAGAGGCGGTTACGCATGACGATCCAGTCAATGCCCTTGTTTTTGCCGGAGCGCTGGGCGCGCACCATGCGCTGGTTCCAGACCATTTCGGCGTAAACCGACGGGCGGACGATTTCACCGGTTTCGCCGTTGACTTTGGCGAGGACGTCGAAATCAACAAAGCTGTCATTGATGGGGGTGATTACGGTATCGGCATGGCTGTGGGCGAGGCGGGAGAGGAATGAATCGCTGCCAGGCGTATCAACGATGACGAAATCTTTTTTGGCGCTTAAAAACGCGAGGCGCTCCATATAGCGGTCATGTTCGTCCTGCTCGGCTTCGGCGATTAATTTTTTGCCGGTGGCTTTGTAGATGACGTAATGTTCTGTGGTGGGAAGTTTGAGCCCCTGTTTTTCGGTAGTCTGGAGGCGGTTCTCGAAATAGCGGGTGAGGGTTTGCTGGCGGGCGTCGATATCGATAGATCCGACATTGAAGCCTAGTTTGACCAGGCCGGTGATGATGTGCATCGTGGTCGTGGTTTTGCCACTCCCGCCTTTCTCGTTGCCCACTACGATGACATGGGCTTTTTTCTCGTTTTCCTTATTTGGCACGATTGTCAGCATTTAATATATTTAAATGAAGTGCGTCTAATAACTCAAGAAAAATATTTCCACAATAGAAATATTTTAATTGTTCCCCTTCGCGTCTGCTGACGCTCAGATGGAACACCGCTTCGCGGGCTGATGGCTCGCTCGGCTGCTGCCTCGCAGTTTTCAGAGGTTAGTTGCGAAGTTATAAAAAATCTATTTGCCTAGATTTTCTTGCTTTTATTTTTGAGCCTTTCCCATTTTTCGGGGGCGACGGTGATGATTTCGGCTTTTTTGAACAGGATTTCCTGGGCAGTTTTGAGTTCGTTTTCCTTCATGGTTTTCTGCACCCGCGGGCTGAACACGGTTTCCGCCGCTTCGACGAAGACGTGGGAAAGGATGAACTCCTTCATCGACATGCCGCTATAGGCGGAGAGAGTTTTTAATTGGCGGTGCTGCTCGGTAGACATGCGTAAAAGTAATTGCGCCATAATAATTCCCCATAATTTAGATGTGATATCTTTATATCAATATATCTTTATATAAAGATAGTCAACTATAAGTTGCAGTAGGTTGCGCTTATAATGAATTCGGGAAATTTTCCCCTATTGCGGGCGGGCTGGATTTCTGGCAGAAATCACCGCATGGATATTAAAGGCAAAAAAGTCTTCGTCACCGGCGCCGACGGCTTTATCGGTTCCCACCTCACCGAAGCGCTCGCCAATTACGGCTGCGATGTGCGCGCATTTGTGTTTTACAACTCCTTCAATTCCTGGGGCTGGCTTGACCATTCACCATTGCGTGGTAAGCTCGATATTTTCGCTGGCGACATCCGCGACCCGTTCGGGGTGAAAACGGCGATGGCGGGCGTTGACGTGGTTTTCCACCTGGCGGCGCTGATTGCGATTCCGTATTCATACCATTCCCCGGCCTCGTATATCGACACTAACGTCAAAGGCACGCTCAACGTCGTGCAGGCGGCGCGGGAGCTGGGGGTGCAAAAGGTCGTCAGCACCTCGACATCGGAAGTTTACGGCACCGCGCAATTCGTGCCGATTACCGAGGCGCACCCGCTTGTCGGCCAATCGCCGTATTCGGCCAGCAAAATTGGCGCTGACCAGATTGCTTATTCGTATTATTCCTCGTTCAATACGCCTGTCACAATCCTGCGCCCGTTCAACACATATGGGCCGAGACAATCAGCGCGGGCGGTGATTCCGACGATTATCACGCAACTGCTGAAAGGCGATGCGCGGGTGAAACTGGGGGCTTTATACCCGACGCGGGATTTCAGCTATATTGATGATACGGTGTGGGGTTTCATCGCTGCCGCCGAGAGCGATGCGGCGGTTGGCAAAACCATCAACCTCGGTGCCGGGTTTGAAATCAGCATTGAGGATACGGCGCGGCTGATTGCGGAAATTATCGGCCATGAGATTGAAATTATTTGTGACGATGACCGCAAACGCCCGGAAAACAGCGAGGTGGAGCGGCTATTGTCTTCAAATGAACTGGCGAAAAAACTGCTCAACTGGCAGCCGGAATATGCCGGGGTTGAAGGTTTCAAGAAAGGCCTGGAAAAAACCATCAACTGGTTCCGCGAGCCGAAAAATTTGAGCGCTTATAAGAGTAATATTTATAATTTATAATTTATAATTAAAATGCGTCATCCTGAGCGAATGCGAAGGATCTTTCGCTGGCGCTCAAGATGACGGGAATCTGAAATGAAAGTAGCAGAAGACATAATCGCCAGAATCAAATCCGCGTTGCCGGAACGTGAGAGTTATCCGCTGCACGAGCCGTTTTTTGACGGGCGCGAGGTTGAGTATGTGACGGATTGCGTGAAGTCAGGATGGGTATCCTCGGTCGGTAAATATGTTGATAAATTCGAGGTTGATCTCGCCGCTTATACTGGCATCAAACGCGCAGTGGCGGTGGTCAACGGCACGGCGGCGTTGCATATTTGTTATTTGCTCGCGGGGGTGAAGCCCGGTGATGAGGTTTTATGCCCGACAATCACCTTCGTCGCCACTGCCAATGCCATAAAATATTGCGGCGCTACCCCGCATTTTGTTGATTGTGAAAGCGAGTCGCTTGGCGTTGACGCGGAAAAATTGCGGGAATATTTGCGCAAGAAGAAAAGCAAAAAAATCAAGGCGCTGGTGGTGACGCATATTTTCGGCCACCCGGCGCGGCTGCAGGAGTTGAAGAAAATTTGTGATCAGTTCGGAATTGTTTTGATTGAAGATATCGCCGAGGCTTTGGGCAGTTTCTACCACAACCAGCATGTCGGCAATTATGGCCATTTGGCGGCACTAAGTTTCAACGGCAACAAAATTGCCACCACCGGCGGCGGCGGAGCGGTGCTGGTGAATGACGAGAAACTGGGTAAAAAAGCCAAGCATATTACAACGACAGCCAAGCAGCCGCATGCTTATGAATATTTCCATGATGAGCTAGGTTATAATTACCGGATGCCCAATATCAACGCCGCGCTTGGTTGCGCGCAATTGGAAAAAATGGATGAATTTTTAAGCGCCAAGCGCAAATTATTTGCCAAATATGCGGCAGCGTTTAAAGATTGCGATGAGGCGGAGTTATTGGTTGAGCCGCCGAATTGCCAGAGCAATTACTGGCTGCAGGCGATAATTTTGAAGAATAAGAAATATCGTGATGAGGTTTTAGAAAAAACCAATACCGCGAAAATTTTCACAAGGCCGATCTGGCAGCCGATGCACCATTTGCCATATTTGCAAGATTGCCCGAAAATGGATTTATCTTGCGCGGAAGATATGTTTGCGCGGGTTATTAATATTCCAAGCTCATCTAACCTGAATGGCCTGTAAAAGCACATTCGCCAGACGTTCCATGTCATTTTTATCATAACGCTGGTCGATAGGCAGGCTCAAAAGCCCATCCGCATGGCCGGAATCTACCCAATGAATTGGTGGAAAGATTCCATGAGCAAAAAGCGCCTTGCGGACAGCATCGCGATTTTTAAGACGAACCATAAGGAAAAAATAATCCGAAGGTAAAATTTCAATTTCAGGAATATTGCATAGAATGTTTTCCAGGAATTTGCGGTTAGCCTGGCGCCGCTGCTTAATTTGCACGAAATCAATTTTCGCGCCATGGCTTTTTTCACTCTCGGAAGATAGATAAATACTCGGGTTATTTTCTGCCTGGGCGGCTTGCTGCATTTTTTCCTGATGCTTTTTTTCCATAAGCGAATTGCCGGTTTGCAGAAATTCCTCGCGCAGCGACATTGCCGCCAGCTTTAATTTTAAATAATCTGAATTGACCTCACCTTCTTTTGCCTCATGCCCCATATAGGCGACTGCCAGTTCTGCCGTGCAGATTTTGCGCAATGATGTAATGGCTGAATGACCTTGCAATTTGCTTACATCAAAGGGGGCCTGAACAAAATCTTCAATAATAAAAACCCCGGGTAGATTTATGTTCCTAGCGGCAATTTGGGAAATTAACGGATCATATTTATTGTAATGCAAGAGCAATATCCCGCGTTTGGCGCCACCCGCAAAGGCCTGGTCTGGATTTGCATAATAGTGAATTTTTATACTTTTGCATTTTAGCAAAATCCGCTTAGCCGTGGCGCGGCAAAAATTCTCCGGCAGCCATAATTCGTTCAAATTTTGGATTTGAGAGGCTATTGCATCTGATCCGGTTTCAAAAAACATGCGGCTTCGTTGCCCAATGCTATCAGGAAATAAGCTAAAGCCGGGACTATTCAAAATAAAATTATCATCATCACCTGAAGCGAAACTTCCGCCTATATAGGGCTGTTTAACGCTTCTGGAGGAGGTTTTCACGAGGTATCCTTTTTAGAAAATTAATTATGCGCTGACAGGCCTTGCCGTCGCCGTAAACATTTATTTTGTCAGAAAACCGGCTGCTAAATTCAGCGCTTAATGCTTTGGGAATGGCTTTGTCTATTGCATTAATATCAGCTGCAACATGTATAACATTTGGGTTGCTCAGACGATCCTGTTGTCGGCTGCCAACATTGATTACCGGGATTTTAAACGATTGCGCTTCCACAATTCCGCTTGACGAATTGCCTATTACCAGCGCTGCATATTTAAGCATTGAATAATAGCGTTTTTGGCCAAGGCTCATGGTGAATTTACAAAGCGGATTATTCATCAATTCAATAGCTTTATTGATTTCTGCGCCGCCTTCGTCGAAATTTGAACCGGTCGCCATGACCTGCATATTATGTTTTGAAATTAGGTTATTAATGACTGTTTTGATAAAATCCGGATTGATGAGATTTATAAGTGTGTCAGGGTGAAATGTCATTAAAGCTACAGGCAGTTTTGTATCCAGGCCCAGCTGCTTAAATAAATCTTCTTTTGGCAGGTAGTTCATATCGGCAATTTGATCTAATCCCGGCTCTCCGGCGAGGCAAATGCGCCACTGTTCCTCACCTAGTGCAAGTAAAGTGTCTTTTGCCGCCTCCGTCGCCGGAAAATGCACAGCGGCGATTTTTGAAACGGCATGGCGAACCTGGTTATCAATTGCACCTACGGTAATGTCACCTCCGGAAATATGCGCCAGCGGTATTTTATGGAGAAGAGCTGCGGCGGCCACCGCCAGCAATTCAAAGCGGTCGCCCAGAACGACAATCCAATCAGGTTTATTATTATATAACCATGAACCGATCTGCTCCTGCAATTTGGCAAGGGATTTTGTCAGATAATCGCCTTCCGGCGGTTCGGCAAGAAAATCAAATTCAGCGGCAATGGGGAATTTATCGGCCTCAATATCAGTTTTTGTATAGCCAAAAAGGTTTGATAAATGACCGCCGCCAACCAGAAGCAGCAATTCAAATTCTTTGTCATCCGCCATTAGTTTTAATAGCGGCTTGAGCAATCCATATTCCGAGCGGCTGGAGGTGAAAACTGCGGTACGGAGCTTTTTCATTTGGGCAACTTACTATGCCTGTTTTTATTTTTCCACTAATCTTGCGGCGCAAATTTAGTTTTGGGCAATCATTTCCCATTCCAGTTTTGTGCCTTTTACAATATCCGTTACGGCTTTTTGCCCAATTATGCGCTCGGCAAATCTTGGCGAAATGCCGTCTGCCGGACGGAGTGGGAGAAGATCGCTAATAGCAAAAACTTCATCCATTTTTATGCTACGCGCCGCAAACAGCGAGCGTTTTGCCACGGCTGCCGTGCTTTTTTCCGATTCCATTATTCGCTTATTACCATCACCAAGAGCATTTTCGGCATTCATTTCTTTGGCAATTTTCTTTACCAGCTCTTCGCGGTTGACGCCATTGGCCAATTCCTGTTCAACTTTTCTGACAGCATTTACATATTCGACGATTTCATTTGGATCGGCTGATGCTAAATGGTCAGGTCCCGGCAGATTTTTATCTAAAGTATAATGTTTCTCGATTATTTCAGCGCCCAGGGCTACGGCCAACATAGCGGCGGCATTGCCGAGTGTATGATCGGACCAGCCGATTACAAGATCAGGAAATTTTTGCTTGAGGGTGGTTATGACCCGCAAGTTGCAATCAGTTAAATCGGCCGGATAATTACTAACGCAGTGCAAAAGCCCAATATGTTTAACGCCATGATCTTTTAAGGTTTTAACTCCGAATTCAACCTCGTCCATTTCTGCCATGCCGCTAGACAAAATCACCGGCAGGTTCTTTGAGGCAATTTTGACAAGTAACGGGAAATTCACCAGATCGCCCGAGGAAACTTTAATGGCTTTTGTAATCGGGCCTAAAGTATCGACTGAAACATTGTCAAAAGGCGTGCAAATAAAATCAATGCCAATTTTATCAGCGCGCTTTTTAAGTTCCGGAAAACGGTGTTGCGGCAGCTCTAGTTTTTTTATCATATAGAACTGGGATTCAACAATACCGGTGTTGCTTGCCTGGTAATCAGCCTGAAGCGCAGAAAGATCGGTCACCAATTCAGAAACAAAGGTCTGGCTTTTGAATGCATCAACGCCGGATGATTTGGCCAGATCAAGTAGCTTATAGGCCAGGTTGATGTCGCCGTTGTGGTTATCACCGGCCTCACCAATGATGTAAACACCGGTTTTTTTCAAAAAAGACATGAATTTCCTTAGTTTGTAAATTGTGGTTTTTATAAAGATCAGTATTATAAGTGTCAAATATAGTGATTATAGGAGTAATATGACCTTTGATGAAAACTGGGAAAAGGCGCACGCGGCGCGCCAATGGGGCAAATATCCCAATGAAATGCTTGTAAAATTCATTATGGGTCATTATAAAAACACGCCTGTCCGCAAGGATATAAAAATATTGGAAATTGGTTGCGGAGCCGGTGCCAACCTGGCGTTTGCGGCTAAGGAAGGATTTGATAGTTATGCGTTTGATGGAAGCCCGTCTGCGATTGAGAATACAAAAAGGTTTTTAAACGCGGAGAATTTAAAGGCGACGCTGGCCGTCGAAGATGCGGCAAATATAGACTCATTGTTTGCACCGCAATTATTTGATGTGATTTTTGACATATGCACGCTGTGCCATATGAAATATGAAGAGGCGAGCATGGTTGTTGACAAGGCAATCAAACGCTTAAAACCCGGCGGCAGATTTTTTTCTGTTGGTTTTGCCCAGGGCACGTGGGGTGACGGCCTGGGGGGAAAAGTGGCGGAAAATACTTATCGCAATGTCCGGGAGGGGCCATTTGCGGGTCTTGGAATAATATATTTTGCCGGTTTGAAGGATAAGGAAAATTGGGCTGAAAAATTTTCCAGCTCCAGTATTGATGAATTAAGCCATACTGTAAATAACCGGAAAAATGTTATTAAATATTACATTCTTGCGGCGCAAAAATGAAAATTTTAAAACCTGGGACGGAATGGGATTCCACTCTCGCCAAATTATCGGCAAAAGACATTTATTTTACTGGTGAATACCATGTCTCCTTTGAGAAATCCATGCAGCGCGTTGCGCGGGCATTTGTTTATGAGGAGGGCGCCAATATATTTTTTTACCCGTTCATGCTGAGCCGAATAAGTAAGATTGGTAATATTGATCTATCTCAAAAATACTATGATATTGAAACAGTATATGGTTACACCGGGCCATTGACAAATTACGATGATACGGTTTTTTTGCAAAAAGCCTGTGACGGTTTTTATCAATATTGCGAGGGAGGAAATATAATTTGTGAAATGGTGCGCTATAATCCTTTACTAAAAAACGATAGATATATAGGTAAAAAAACCCAGAAAATTTTTAACCGCCATACAATCGCCATCGAGCTTGGCAACCCGGAAAACTTATGGACCGGCTATCATCCGAAACTACGCAATGACCTTAAACGTTGCGAAAAGCTGGGTTTGCAATTTTCTCAAAATAGCGTAGGTGCGGAGGAATTTAAGGAGCTTTATGCAGCAACAATGCGGCGCATTAAAGCTACGGATTTTTATATTTTTGATAGTTCCCATTTTAAATATTGCCAGGGAAATATGCATATTTTTTCAGTCAGGGAAAATGGTGAAATATTAGCGGCGGCAATTATACTTACTTATGGCGAATTTATGCATTATCACTTAGCCGCAAGCGCAGATTCGCCAAATCAGGCCTATGCCGGTAAATATTTAATTCATAAGGCCGCCGAATGGGGTATTAATAATGGTTATAAAATCTTCCATCTCGGGGGCGGCAGAACTACGGCTGATGATGACAACCTGCTATTTTTTAAAAAACGCTTTGGCACTTTAGTGAACGATTTTTATATAGGCAAAACCATTTTCAAACAGGCTGATTATGAGGAATTATGTAATAAATGGAGGATGCAGGGCGGTATGGCTCCTGCCGGTTTTCTCCAATGTTACAGATTGCCTATTTCGTAACATTTGGGATGTTTTATTCCTCAAACATTGCAGCTAATACGCTCGCCAGATTACCCAGCAAATTTTTATATGGCTCGCCGACCATAGCGAGTACTTCATGCGCTCCCATACTGCCGATTACGATCCTACTTTGCATATAAGCAAGAAATTTTAATTTATCGGTTTTAACTTCGGCGGGAGTTTTTGTCAAAATTTCCTTAATCACTTCTTTGCATTCGGCAACGCTGCTGACGCGGTAGGCGCTGCGGCATGCTGAATAAAAGGCATTACCAAAAGTTATGCATCCTTTGCCTTGCGCAAGGCTTTCCCAACCGACGCTGCCTCTGAGACTCGAAACAATTTTTGCCTTTTGGATTAATTCCGATGACTTTATGTTTTGCCGAATCAGGCGAACATTGGGATGACGAGTAAAATCCTTATAATCACTGATATCCCGGTAGCCTTTTCCGTTAATGAAATTAATTTTACGGGAGGCCTGGCCTGGATTTTCCTTAACATAAATGAGCCAATCTTTAGGGACGGATTTTGCCAAAATCTCAATAGCAAGCAAATGATCTTCAAACACTTCCGCTTCCGGCTGGGTGGTGCGCTCAGGGGTTAAATGCATGGCAAAATAAATATAATTGATGTTTAAATCCGGGGTAATGGCGAGTGCCTCATAGTCGGATTTAAGTTTTTTTAGCGTAAAGCTGCGCACGATGCGAAAAAAGCGCCGCACAAAATCAGAATATTGGCGGTTCATGGCAAAATTTGCCTTAAACCGTGGCCGGTAGGGAGAAGTGCTGAAATATTTTTTCAGGCGGTTTTTTAATTTAGCACGTTTTGCAATTTTTTTCTTTTCAACAAAGTTCTCATCATTAAAATCATTAAGATTTTTTAGGCCAAGGCTTCGATCGTTATAATGTTTTGATATATTGATCTGGATGCTCTCTCTAAAAGCATTATTGTAAAGTTTTGGCGGGATTGTTGCTATAATTTTCTCATCACTGTCATTTTCCATATAGTTTTCCGGAACTTTTATAACTTCCCTGTAATCTGAAAGAATTAAAACATGATCGTTTATCATTACGTCAGTAGTCATTAATACCGGGATATTAAGATATTTAGCTACATGGAATGCGGTATAATCGGGAAAATTATGCGGCGCGCAGGGTGTAAAAATCGCATCTATTTTATTTTTAGCAAAAAAATCCAGCCAATAGCGCAGCCCATAACGGAACAGGCGTTTGCGGGTGCGGAAAGATTTAGGAAAAAACGAATATCTGTCTGAAATTATATAAAAATCACGTTCAATATGAGAAAAATACTCAAGAATTTGTTTATCAAGCACCGGCGCATCAACCGGAATTATTTTATTTATTTGGTTAATTTGATAAAAAGCCTTGCCATCAATTAGCCTGGTTGCATATTTTTTATAGTAAGGCCGGTTTTCCTTTTCCAGCTCCGCCTTATGGCTAGTGGCGATATCGGCAATAATATTATATTTTAGGCGCAGTTCCTCCAGCAGGTCCTGATGATATGGGTTATTAGTGGATAATGCCAAAATTTTCATATAAGGCGGGATACTAAAAAACCTGCGACTGCACAACTGAAAGATTTACTTCTACGGCAGATTCTATATAAATCTGCCTATGCCAAACTACCATAAAATACTGTTGGAAAGTGATGATACTATTTTCAAAACCTTGAAAATATTGGATGAAACAAGCCTGCAAATTGCACTTATAACCGATAAAAACATGAAGCTCCTCGGTACGGTAACCGACGGTGATATCAGGCGCGGGTTTTTGAAAGGCCTGAAATTCGACGATAAAATTGAGCTGGTGATGAATAAAACCCCGATCACCGCGCCGGGGGATATTTCGCGCTCCCAGGCTTTGGCGATTATGCAGAAAAGGCAAATTCACCAGTTGCCGGTAATTGATGCGAACGGAAATTTGGTCGGGCTGCATCTTGATAATAGTCTGCAGGCGGTGCGGCTGGAAAATGAAGTAGTGCTGATGGCGGGCGGCGCGGGCAAACGCCTGAATGAAATGACGGAAAACTGCCCGAAACCGATGCTAAAAATTGGCGCGAAGCCGATATTGGAAACCATAATCGATAATTTTACCGAAGCGGGGTTTTACAAATTCACCATTTCGCTTGGCTATCTGGGTAATATGATCAGCGATTATTTCGGCGACGGCAGCAAGTGGGGTGTGAACATAGACTATATTACCGAAACTGTTCCACTAGGCACTGCCGGAGCTTTATCGCTACTAAAGAAGCGGCCATCCATGCCATTTATAATCATGAACGGGGATTTGCTGACACGCGTGGATTTCAAGAGCCTGCTGCAATTCCACTCCGAGCAAAAATCAATTGCTACGATGTGCGTGCGCGGATTTGAGCATAATATCCCGTATGGCGTTGTAAAGACGGTGGATCACGTCATAACTTCGCTGCAGGAAAAACCCATCCAGAGCTTGCTTGTAAATGCCGGAATTTATGTTCTGGAACCTAAATGCCTTGATTATGTGCCCAGTGGTAAATTCTTCAACATGACGTCGCTATTTGAAAAACTTATTGATGAGAAAAAGAAACCGGCTGCTTTCCCGATCCACGAATATTGGATTGATATCGGGCAGCCGGAAGAATTCAGCCGCGCCGGGGATGATTATTTTCACATATTCAAGCAAAAAGATGGTCACTGAAAAACCACTTTGCATAATTCCGGCACGCGGCGGCTCCAAACGCCTGCCGGGGAAAAACCTCATGCTGCTGGCGGGCAAACCGCTGATTGCGCATAGTATTGGACAGGCCAAGCAGGCCGGGGTTTTCAGCTTGATTGCGGTGAGCAGCGATGATGATGCAATATTAGATACGGGAATGAAAGCCGGTGCGGATTTGCTAATTAAACGTCCGCCGGAACTGGCAACGGATGAAGCAAGTTCGCTGGATGTGATTATCCACGCGGTAAAACAGACCGGGAAGGAATTTGACACGATAGTATTATTGCAGCCGACTTCACCGCTGCGTTTGCCCGAGGATATTAAAAAAGCGCTGGAGATTTTTGCGCAAAAACCGGTGGCCAGTCTGGTTTCGGTAGTGAAGGTAAAAAATCTTTTGATTGACGGCAAAATCTGCGATGAATACCAGGTTAACGGCTCGATTTATATTTGGGATAGCAAGAAGTTCTTTGCCGAGCCGAAAATTATTTACCCAGATACGCGATTGATGGAAATGCCTGCGGCGCGCTCGGTTGATATTGATTGCAAGCATGATTTTTTATTGGCTGAGGCAATTATGCGCGAAGGCGCGTTATAAACGGGTAAAATATTGAAAACATATATTGACGCTAGGTATTTTGCCTATCTAAAATAGATTAATTTCTAAAATAGATTAATTAAATTTCTGGATATGAATAATAATATAGGAATGGGCGCTTATGAATAATTCACAGGATATTTCAGAAATTATTTTTGCCTGTATTGATAATTTAAATAAACAGCTGCCCGCCAATGGAAAGCTTGCAAAAACCAGTGAGACCATTCTTTTAGGCGAAGGTGGTGTGCTTGATTCGCTTGGATTAATTACTCTATGCGTAAGTATGGAAGAGGCCATTTCCGGGCAAACGGGTGTAAATTATGCTTTGCTTGATGAATTAATGTCCGAAAGAGGGCAGCGCTCACTCCAGAGTATTGGGTCAATGATGGAATGGATAAAACAGCAGGCAAGGACTGCCGCATGAAAAGCGTTTCGTTAACCCTAATTTCTGACTTCAACTTGGAGCCGCTAGGACGATATTTGGGCAATATGCCTGGAATGGAGCACGATGCAATTACCATTGCGCCGTACGGACAAGTATACCCTTCGCTGACAAAGCTGGAAAATTCCGGGCAATGGGGAGGCCTTATATGGACATTGCCGGAAAAAATTATCCCGCGTTTTGCTGCCGCGTTTAATTTGGAACAGGTAGACCACCGGCAAATATTAATGGAAGTGGAATCTTTTGCCGACGCAATAATAGCGGCGGGGAAAAATAGG
>Ga0206942_1040_pt1 | contig 39306 bp, 34 predicted proteins | sample Alteio_BWOrgHeat_6_FD_153253 | JGI IMG/M metagenome (GOLD analysis project Ga0206942, IMG submission 153253) | Enriched cells from forest soil in Barre Woods Harvard Forest LTER site, Petersham, Massachusetts, United States -... | ecosystem: Environmental > Terrestrial > Soil > Temperate forest > O... | reverse complement strand
TTGCTAAATAATAATTAAACAACTGGTTAATTTCATTTATTATTTTTGCCTTTACCCCGCTTATAATTTATTGCATGTTTATTGCTTTAAATGAAAAGCTTTAGAAGCTTAAGGTTATATGAGCAAACACCTGGTTATCTTTTTTTTGAGTTTTATTTTTTTTATCACATTGGTAAAAGGGCAGCAAAAGCAGGATTCAATTCTTACTGATGCAACGCTGGAGCAGTGTGTGCAATATGCTTTGAAGCATCAGCCCGATGTAAATAAATCGCTGCTGGATGAACAAATTGTAAATGCAGAAATAAAATCAAGACTGGCAGATTGGTACCCGCAAATAAATCTTGACTACACACTGCAGCATTATTTTCAGGTGCAGCGGTTTACAGGTGGAACAGCTACACCGCTTGCCACTGAAAATTTTTCAACTGCTTATTTTTCTGCAACACAAAACATTTTTAATCCTGATGTTTTGCTGGCAAGCCACACTGCCGGAAATGTAAGAACGCAGGCAAAGCAGATAACAGAAAACAATAAGATATATACCGTGCTTAATGTAAGCAAAGCTTTTTATAGTGTGTTGCTTTCGCGTTCACAGATGAAACTGGTTGATCAGGATATTGCACGTTTATCAAGAAGTGTTCAGGATGCGTATAATCAATACAAAGCGGGCATTGTTGATAAGACCGATTATAAACGGGCACAGATTTCATTAAACAATTCTGTTGCCGAGCGCAAACAATATGAGCATGATTTAACGGCAAAGTTTTCTGTGTTGAAATTTTATATGGGTTATCCGCAGGACTCATCATTTAATTTATTGTATGATAGTTCCAGGCTGGAAAGCAATATTTATCTTGATACGCTGCAAAACGTAAATTATACAACCCGTATTGAGTATAAAATCCTTCAAACACAACAAAGCCTTTTGCAGGAAAATGTGAAGTATTATAAATGGGAGTTTCTTCCAACTTTATCAGCTTATGGCAATTATAATCTTACATATAGCAATAATGATTTTGGAAAATTGTACAATACAAGTTTTCCATCATCCTATATTGGTTTAACCTTAGGCTTTCCAATTTTCCAGGGCGGCAAACGCACCTGGGAAATTAAAAGCGCCAATCTTCAGTTAGACAGATTGCAATACAATTTTCAATCTTTGAAAGATTCTATTCAAACAGAATATCAGGAATCGCTTGCCAGTTATAAAACTGCATTGAATGATTTTTATGTACAGCATGATAATCTTGATTTGGCAAATGATGTGTACAACACAATTTATTTACAATACAAAGCTGGTGTAAAAACTTATTTGGAAGTGATAGTGGCTGAAAGTGATTTGCGCACAACGCAGGTAAATTATCTGAACGCTTTGTATGAAGTTTTAAGCAGTAAGCTTGATGTAGAAAAAGCATTAGGAACATTAACTTATTAACGTATGAAAACTTTACTACGAATATTTTTATTTTTTATTTTGATAACCGCACTTTCCTGCGGTAAAAAAGATAACAGCCAGCAACAAGCGGCGCCTCCCGCAGTTAATGTAAACATTGATACAGTAAAAGAAGGCAGCACTGTTTATTATGATAATTATCCTGCCACTATAACTGCATTAGTTCAGGTTGATATAAAGCCATAGGTATCAGGCAATATTACCGGCGTATTTTTTAAAGATGGAGATCATGTACGCAAGGGAGAAAAATTATATTCGATAGATGCGCAGCAATATGCGGGCACCTATGACCAGGCAATAGCAAACGTAGATGTTTCAAAAGCCAATCTTGTAAAAGCGCAGAAAAATGCTGACCGTTATGTTGAGCTACAAAAAAATGATGCTATTGCGTCACAAACTGTTGACAATGCCTTGGCAGATCTTGATGCTGCAAAAATGCAGGTTGCCGCTGCTCAGGCAAATGTGCAGGCCGTACAAACCAATTTAAAATATACAACAATTTATTCGCCTATAGATGGCACTATCGGGATTTCGCAGGTTAAAGTTGGAACATCAGTTTATCCGCAAACATTATTAAATACAGTTTCAACAGATGATCCTATTGCTGCTGATATTGCAATTGATCAAACATTGATTCCTAAGTTTACCAATCTTCTTAAAAGCGCTTCAAAAACTGATTCAACATTTACCGTTACATTACCTGACGGCAGCATTTATCCCTATCCAGGTTATATAAGTTTTCTTGATCGTGCAGTTGATGCAACCACCGGAACAATACGGGCAAGAATAATTTTTCCTAATGCTGAAAAGATGCTAAAAGTGGGCGCAACCGCTAATGTGCAGGTAGAAAACAAGAGTTCACCAAACACTATCATCATACCTTATAAATGTGTTGCAGAACAATTGGGTGAATATTTTGTGTACCAGGTTCACGATACAATTGCTTTGCAAAAGAAGGTTGTATTAGGCAATAAAATAAATGGAATGGTGATAGTTCAAAACGGTTTGCAGGCCGGAGATATAATTGTAACAGATGGTGTGCAGAAATTAAGAGACAGTAGTGTGATACATACAGTTTCGCCAAAAATGCAACAATCTTCCGGGAAGTAAGCAGTAAGGCATGGCTATTATTTAAAAGTGTAAGTAGCAAAATGCGAAAGAACAGATGAATTTAAGCTAAATTAAAAAGCAGTATGAGCGAACCTTCATCAAACATATTTCTTCGAAGACCGGTAACAGCGATAGTAATTTCAATTGTAATAGTAATGGTTGGAACGCTGGCCATTATTAATATGCCCATCAGCCAATATCCTAATATAACCCCGCCAACCGTATCTATCACCAGCAATTTTACGGGTGCCGATGCTCAAACTGTTGAACAAACAACAACTACACCAATAGAAACACAGATTAATGGTGTGCCTGGACTGCAATACCTGCAAAGTAATAGTGCAAACAATGGGCAATCAAGTATTACTGCTACCCTTAACATTGATGCAAATCCTGATATAGTTGCGTTAGATATTCAAAACCGTGTTGGTATAGCAACACCAACATTGCCAAGCCAGGTTCAAAAATTAGGTGTGACTACTTTAAAGCGTAACCCAAGTATTTTAATGCTTGTTGCTATTTATTCTCCCAATAGTTCGCATAGCATTCCTTTCATGGACAACTATGCAAACATTTATGTACGCGACCAGTTGCTGCGTGTGCCTGGTGTAGGTGATGTATTTAGCCGTGCTGACAATTTTAGTATGCGTGTATGGTTGCAGCCTGATAAACTCGCGCAACTTGGGTTAACTTATTCTGATGTACAGAATGCAATTAATGAACAAAATCTTCAGGTGGCAGCCGGTTCTGTTGCTGCGCCCCCGCAAAACTCAACATCGCCATTTGAATTCACGGTTTTTACAAACAGCCGCCTTACAACAGAAAAAGATTTTGGAAATATTGTGGTACGCTCTAATCCGCAGGATAATTCAATTGTATATCTTAAAGATGTTGCACGCATACAATTAGGTAAAGTAAGTTATACAGCTAATTCTTTTGTTGATGGAAAGCGGGCATCTTATTTATTGGTTTACCAGGCACCTAACAGCAATGCGCTGCAAACCGCCGATGGCGTATATGCGGCCATGGAGAATATGAAAAAATATTTTCCGTCAGATGTGTCTTATGTTGTTCCATTCGAGTCTGTAACAGTTGTAAAGGTTTCTATCAGCGATGTTGTACGTACACTTCTCATAGCGTTATTGCTTGTAACGATAGTTGTATTTCTTTTTCTTCAAAACTGGCGTTCAACATTAATTCCGGTGCTCGCGATTCCTGTAGCAATTGTAGGCACATTTATATTTTTTATACCTCTTGGCTTTACCATTAATACACTTACCATGTTTGGTTTTGTGCTTGCCATTGGTATTGTGGTTGATGATGCCATTGTAGTGGTGGAAGCAGTACAGCATTATATAGATACAGAAGGCTTATCTGCAAAAGAAGCAACAGCAAAAGCCTTGAAAGATATTACTGGTCCTGTTATAGCGATAGCATTAATATTGGCAGCGGTATTTGTGCCTGTTGGTTTTATACCGGGTATTGTAGGAAGGTTGTATCAGCAATTTGCTATCACAATTGCTATATCAGTTTTATTGTCAGCATTTATTGCTTTATCACTTACACCTGCTTTATGTGCTTTGTTATTAAAACCACAGCACATAGATAAAAAATCCAAAGGCCTCAATAAATTCTTTTATAAGTTTAATGTTGGTTTCGAAAAATTTACGAAGGGTTATACATCTGGTGTAAAAACATGGATTAAAAAAGCGCCACTTGTAATTATATTATTGGTGTGCATTTTTATTGCAGATGGATTATTGTTTTCACATAAACCAACAGGCTTTATACCAACAGAAGATGACGGTCGTTTGATAACTACTTTTGAAATTCCTGAATCCGGTTCTACAACACGAAGCTTAACTGTAATAGACAGTATGATGGCAAAGGCACGAACAGTGCCAGGCGTTTTACACGTTGCCGCATTAGGTGGTATAAATTTCTTAACCGGTGGCGCAAAGTCAAACAGTGGAAGTATGTTTATGCAGTTAAAGCCCTGGGATCAAAGAAAAAAAGAATCAGAAAAAATTGACGGTGTTGTTGCCGAATTGAATAAACGTTTTGCATCCATAAAGCAGGCAAGAATAATTGTTGTAAAACCACCTGCTGTTCCCGGTTTAGGTAATGCAGGTGGATTCAGTATTCAAATTGAACAAAGACAATCCAATGATAGTATTAAAGATTTTTCAAAAGTTGTAAACAACTTTGTGGCTGATTTAAAAAAGCAACCTGAGATTGATAACAGCCCGCAAGGTGCATTTACTTTTTTTACTGCGAATACGCCGGCATACCAGGTAAATGTTGACAGGGATAAAGCAAAAAAATTAGGGCTTAGCTTGTCAGATGTTTACAACACTATGCAGATGTATATGGGCAGCACATATATTAATCAATTAACCATTTATGGGAGAAACTTTTATGTTGTTGCACAGGCAGATACTAATTTCAGAAATGATATTTCTAAAATAGGAACTTACTATGTAAAGAATAATATGGGCAGTATGATACCGCTAAGCGCCATAGTAAGTTATAAGATTACTGAAACTGCACCGCTTATTTCTCACTTTAATATTTACAGAAGTGCGGAAGTAGATGGCAGTGCAAAACAAGGTTATAGCAGCGGCCAGGCGTTGGATGCATTAAAACGTGTGGGAGATAATTTACCTGAAGGTTATGGATATGAATTTTCAGGGTTAAGCCTGCAGGAAATAAAATCAGGTTCAAGCGCTGTTTACATATTCGCTTTATCAATTGTATTTGTATTCCTGTTTTTGGCTGCGTTATATGAAAGCTGGGCTGTTCCGTTTTCTGTATTACTTGCAGTACCAATTGGTGTGTTGGGTGCTATACTTACGCTTACTTTAATTCCTCGTTTAACCAATAACGTATATGCACAAATAGGGTTGATAACATTGATCGGATTATCTGCAAAAAATGCAATCCTTATTGTTGAATACGCAAAAGAAAGAGTTGACAGAGGTATACCGATTATTGAATCTACTTTACAGGCAGTGAGTCTTCGCCTTCGCCCGATATTAATGACCTCTATTGCATTTTTGCTCGGCGTATTGCCATTAGCCCTGGCATCCGGGGCAAGTTCTATTGCCCGCAACACTATTGGTTATACTGTATTTGGCGGTATGCTTGCCGCAACATCTCTGGCAATTTTTGTAGTACCGGTGTTATTTGTTGTTATAACAAAGGCTTCGTATGGCAAGAAAAAACTTGCCTATTTAAAAACCGAATCTGATAAACGCAATACACCTGATATGCCGGATAGTGAATAGCAAAAAGCTATGGATTGCTTGATGATTTACGCTCTTTTAAAAATGCATAATTTTTATAACACTGCTCAATATAATAACCTAATTCAATATCATTCATCGCCTGAACTTCTTCGTAAGTAGGGCGATAAAAATTCATAAAATCTTCCAATTCTTTATCATCAAGGCCAGTGAGTTTTTTTACAAGATATCTTGTGTAGCGGTGATCTATATATTTATCTTCTTCATCCTGCAACAGTCTTTGCTGAAACGCAAGCATTTGCCTGTTGCGTTTAAACCTGAACGAGTTTATTATTTCATCTAAATCCAAACCTGCAGTTACACTTCCGGGAACATAACTGGAAGACGTGGGTTGCGGGCTAAATCTCAATCCCGGTTTGCGATAATTAAAAGCTTTCGCATACGTTTGCCTGTTTTCAATAGAATCTAATTTATAATTTTTTGTTTGCACTTTTACTTCCGGTAACCAGCGTACATCCACATATAAAGCAACATCAAAACCTTGTGGGTGTGTTATTGTATCCACAGAATATTTCATTGTTTGTTTATTCAGGTAACTGAACCAAACTGAATCATTTTTTTTTACATTAATACTATATCTTCCAAGTGAATCGCTAATAGTATAATATCCGGAACTTGTTTGTACTGTTACCGCATCCAAAGGTTTTTTGCTGAAGTAATCTGAAACTGTTCCGCTGATAACAGACTGACTTTTGGCAGTAGTACTCATTAAGAAAAAAAAAGAAAGAAAGAAAATGAACGGTTTCAAGTAATTACATTGAATTGTAATATTACACACTGAAAAAAGATTATTGCGCAACCAAAAGTTAAAGATGAAGCTATCTTCCCATGTACACCATCAGAATTTGTACATCACTTGGGTTTACGCCTGAAATTCTGCCTGCCTGGCCTAAAGTTCTGGGTTTTATTTTCTTAAATTTTTGTAAAGCTTCGGCACTTAATGCAGTAATGCGATCATAATTAAATGTTTCAGGTATCATGGCATTTTCCATCGTTGACAAACGTTCAGCCAATTCCTGTTCTTTTTCAATATAACGCTCATATTTGATATTAATTTCTGCCTGTTCAATGGTTTCCTTTTTATAAAAATGGAGTTTATCATTTAATGCAGGAATTTGCTGTATCATATCGTTTAAACTCACATCAGGGCGCAACAATAATTTTAATGCTTTTTGTTTTTCATCAATCACTGAAGAATTTATTCGCTGCAGATAATTATTTACTTCGTCGGGCTGAAGAGAAATATTTTGTAAAATTAATTTTATCTCCTGAACTCCTTTTTGTTTGATCAAAATATTTTCCATTCTTTCCTGGCTTGCGAGCCCCAAGCGGAAACTTTTTTCGGTAAGGCGAAGATCAGCATTGTCCTGCCTGAGTAGCGTTCTAAATTCAGCACGGCTTGTGAACATTCTATAAGGTTCATCTGTGCCTTTGCTAATAAGATCATCAATTAAAACTCCAATGTATGCTTCATCCCGTTTTAATATAAATGGCTCTGAGTCAATTACTTTCTGATATGCATTTATGCCTGCCATTAAGCCTTGGCAAGCCGCTTCTTCATAACCTGTTGTTCCATTTATTTGCCCTGCGAAAAACAAGTTATCTATAAGTTTTGTTTCCAGTGAATGCTTTAATTGTGTCGGAGGAAAATAATCATATTCTATTGCATAACCTGGCCTGAACATTTTAGCGTTTTCAAAACCTTTCATTTTACGAAGCGCTTCGTATTGAATTTCTTCAGGCAATGAAGTTGAAAACCCATTTACATAAATTTCAACAGTATTAAACCCCTCAGGTTCAACAAATATTTGATGCCTGTCCCGCTCTGCAAAGCGATTAATTTTATCTTCAATACTAGGGCAATAACGTGGCCCTCGCCCTTCTATACGTCCGCAAAACATGGGACTACGGTCAAATCCTTTTTTTAAAACTTCATGCACTTCCGTGCTTGTATAAGTTATATAACAGGGTAATTGCCTGGAAGATTCAATTTTTTCAACAGGCAAATAAGAGAACCCGCTAATTACATCATCACCATTCTGAATTTCCATTAAGGTATAGTTCAAAGTTCTGCCATCAATTCGTGGCGGTGTTCCTGTTTTTAAACGATTGCTTTCAAATCCTAATTCAACCAATTGCTCTGTTATACCAGTTGAATTTTTTTCTGAAATCCTGCCGCCACCGAATTTTTTTTCTCCTATATGTATTATGCCATTAAGAAATGTACCGCTGGTTATAATTACAGCTTTTGCAGAAATTTCATGTCCCAGACCTGTAACAATACCTTTTATTACATTATTTTTTATTGAAAGAGCTTTAACGGTATCCTGATAAAAATCAAGATTACTTGTTTGTTCAAGCATATCTCGCCAAGTAGTTGCAAACAACATTCTGTCATTTTGCGAACGTGGACTCCACATTGCTGGGCCTTTACTCTTATTAAGCATTCTAAATTGGAGCATGCTTTTATCACTAACAATTCCGCTATAACCGCCTAAAGCATCAATTTCCCGCACAATCTGGCCCTTCGCTATTCCACCCATTGCCGGATTACAGCTCATTTGTGCTATAGTTTGCATATTCATAGTAACAAGCAACACTTTAGTGCCGAGATTGGCAGCGGAAGCTGCGGCTTCACAACCAGCATGACCAGCACCTACAACAATTACATCATACTCAGGAAACATACTGTAAAGATAAATATTGTTATTTCACGTGAAACTAATTCTGAACACAGGCAAAATCCTCAACTATAAAAATATTTCCATTTTTATAGGTATACGCTGCAAGTCCAGTATTAAGAAATGCAGGGTTCAATAGGGCTTTGCGATGTCCCAGATCTGAAACATTTATATCAAGATATAATAAAACAAGCATAAAAACAGGATCTATATTAGGTGCGCCATAACTAATATTTTCTCCACCGCAATTCTTTAAGCTAAATCTCTTAAATCTATCAACAAACGTTTCGCCTGTTGTAGATGTATGTGAAGGATTTGCATCGTGAGACGTGATATCCCCAGCATGAAATGCAGCCATTTTTAGCAAGGCAGGATTTAAGGCTAATAAGGGTAAGCTTCTTAAGGTTTTTAAATCATTTTCAAGACTTACGGAATTAGGCCCTTTAAGCTGCGGATATATTTCAATTATAGGTTTAACAACGCTGTCAAAAAAAAGAGATGGGTATGCTCTGCTATAATTAGTCCAATAATAGAATTGTTGTTCCGTTGAAGAAAGGGACTTATAATCTGGCTGAGTTTTGTTCCATTTAACTATAAGAGTGTCTGTAGTTTTAGGTTTAGGTAAAATCGCATCTTTAAACATTAACATGTTTTGACTATAGCCTCTCAGACTTAGTAGTAGTAATAAAATAAAATAAAAAATTTGCTTCACGTGAAACTTTGAAACTGACTCAAATAATAATCTTCTTTTGCTCGCATTTTCTGCTTATCAGATTTTGTTTTGTCTTTATAACCACACAAATGCAATGCACCATGAAGCATAACTCTTAAAAGTTCGTTTTGGTATTTTACTTTGTAGGTCTTTGCATTTTCTTTAATTCTGTCTATACTTATATATATTTCTGCAAAAACAGGTTCTCCCGATTTGGAAAGGGCGAACGTAATAACGTCCGTCAGGGTTATATGCTTAAGATACTTCTCATTAATTTTAAGAAGATATCTGTCAGAACAAAAAATATAGTTTATACGTTCAATTGAAACCTCTTCAGCTTTAAATAAAACACAAATCAAATGAACACTAGCATTTTTGTGCTTAATCAGTATTTTTTTATCTGCGTTAAAAAAGAAAATCTTTTTCATTTACTTACAAAAATCGTAAAAGTAAAATGCCACTATACTTTTAGCTTTGTATATATTTTAATAAAATGAAATTATCTGACTTGGCAATTGGACAAACAGCCACAATTATTGATTTTTCAAAAAATGATATTTCAATAAAACTAATGGAAATGGGGCTTGTGCCAGGTGAAATAATATTCATTGAAAAATTTGCTCCCTTAGGAGATCCGATTTCTATCGCAGTGGCTGGTTATAGTTTAAGCTTACGACTTAACGAAGCTGAAAATATCACAGTGGAAATTATATAATTTGTTGAAAATGAACTAATTAATGAGGATAGCATTGTTTTTTGGCTCTTTTAATCCCATTCATATAGGCCATTTAATAATTGCGAATTATGTTGCCAATTATGCAGCTGATAAAGTTTGGTTTATTGTTTCTCCGCAAAACCCTTTCAAACAAAATGTTGCTTTATTAAAGGCAGAGTCGCGTTTAAATCTTGTAAAACTTGCTATTGAAAATGACGACCGGTTTGAAATTTCGGATATTGAATTTCATTTACCAACTCCTTCGTATACAATTAATACCTTAAAAGCAATTTCAAGTGCTTATCCCCAACATGAATTTTGTGTTCTTATCGGATCTGATAACTTCCCACACATTTTTCAATGGAAATCAGGAACTGAAATAATAGATAATTATAAGATATTAGTTTATAAAAGACCTGGCTTTTCTATAAATAATCAAAACATCATAAATAACAATATCACTTTTCTTAATACTCCATTACTGGGAATTTCTGCAACTGGCATCAGAGAAATGATAGCCAAAAACGTAAGTATCCGTTACCTTGTTCCTGAAAAAGTTTACGCAGAAATAAGCACACACGGATATTTTAAATAATTATATTAAATGACTATAATTAACTATTACGCCAACTATAAAACAAAATAAAGGAATAAGCTGTGGTCTTACCCTTGTAAACGTCAGTAATAAAAAAGTACCAACAATAACTACAATATTTACAAAAGGAACAAAAGTGCCTGTAGTGATATCCACCGAAATATCCTTTAACAAAAATAGGGTTGAACCAATCATTATACCTACTACAGCAGCATTAATACCTTCCAGTGAACGGTAAATGACAGCATATTTTTTTAAATTCTGCCATACGGGGAAAAAGAAAAGGACAAGTAAAAGACTTGGAAGGAAAATCGCTATTACTCCAATTATACAACCCAAAATCTGCATTTTATATCCATCTTTGGAAAAAGTAGTGCCCCCCATAAAAGCGCCTATTGAAAACACAGGGCCGGGGATTGCTCTTACAAGCCCAGCTCCGGTTAAAAAATCTTCTCTATCTACTTTTAAAGCACCTGGATTTTTTATTTCTATTTTTTCGGTTTCAGGCCGCACAACATATTGTTGGTACATCATAGGAATGAGCACATCTCCTCCGCCAAACACAATACTTCCAAACCGGTAAAAATTCTCAAATAAATTATATGGGCTGCGGTTTTTCCAATTTTCTTTTCTTGCTGTTTCACTAATAAATGCAGCAATAAAAAATATAGCCAAAAAAATGAGTATGTTGGTCCAATTTATTTTTTTTGGCGGAACTCCTTTTTGCGGTATACGTTTACTGCTAAAATTGGTAGCAATTCCTGCAGTAACGAGAATACTTGGAAACGTCCAAGGTGTTTTGAATAAGAGAAAAGCCAATACAGCCGAAACCAGCATAATTACTGTAGTAATTGTGTTAGTAACAGCAAATCTAGACATCCTAAAAGCCGTAAATGCTATAAATCCAACAGACATTGGCTGTATAAATCTGAATATACCAGCAACAGCTTGCCGGTCATTTATATATGGCAATAAAAAAGAAAGCCCCCCCATTAGTATGGCCGCCGGGGTAATCCATATTAATAAAGTTAAAATAGCTAATGATATTCCCCCTCTCTTATACCCGATCAAAGTAAGTGTTTGAGTAGAAGAGGCGCCCGGCAGCATTTGGCAAAATGCATTATAATCAAGCAATTCCTCCTCCGTAATATCATGTCGTCGGTGCACAAAGTTTTTAATCATCATTCCATAATGACCTTGTGGTCCTCCAAACGCAGTTAAACTATGAATAAAAACGGCTTTTAGAAATGGTATGTGACGTCTCAAATTCAATCTTTCAATTTGTATTCTTCGCAATAAAATTTCTTAAACCAGGTCTGAACGTTTATTCAATCCTTTATCATATACACTGTTTTATTAATCTGCAACAAGCCTGCTGCCTCATACCTCTGCAATTGTTTTACAAAAAAGCATTTCTTTTACTAATATCATCAGAAAAAATCTATAGATCAAGCAATGGTATAGTTCAAGCAATTTTTTGGACATGTTTGCAACAGCAAAATACAAAACCTTACAGTTTTTGAAATCTTCTTTTTGTTATTTAAATATATAAATTAAAAAGTTCAATGAAAAGGATAAATAGATAATAAAATGAAGTGATTTTTGGTGTATATAAAAAAAGAACCCCGCTGAAATACCAGCAAGGGTTCTGTTTAGTCCCAACCTTAACCTATTTATAAAGAAAATCTTTCGAAAAAAGCAGTTGCAATATCAGTGATCTTTACAGATGTTTTTATTGTATTTCCCGAGGGAATACTTACTTCGGCTTTTTTTATACCGGTGTTTTGTGAATCGCCAGATGGCTTGTAATGATAATGTGACGAATCAATATCATTTGGTTTTTCAGGAGTTTCCGGTTGAGATTGTTCATCTGGATTATTGTCTTCATTATCGTCTTTTACTTCTTCCGGATGAGTTGGCTTTAAGCCATCATTTGTCATTATATATTCAACATTACTGTTCCAGCTATAGTCGTTGCGCCAATCATCATTCCAATCCCAATCATTATATCCATCGCCTAAATCAAGATTAAATCCGCTGTATTCATAAATAGTGTGGTCTATTTCTATTTTTTTGCCAACAGGCACATCAATAAGCAATAACACCTGTTGATTTCTAAACTTTCCTGCCTTAGAAATATTGAATCCTCTTGGCAAATTCACAATGCTGTCCATTTGATTAACCGGAAAATCAATTTTGGCTGCGGCGTCTCTTGCTAATTCAGGACTTGCACCGCGACTAAATTTTATTTCACTGATGTGAAAAGCACTGTCATCACTTTTTTGAATTCTTAGTTGAACTGTTCTTAATACCAGGCTGTCTTCTGTTAAAGCATAAAAGGGAGAGCCATTACCACCCCAATGAATGCCATACCAATCTCCATCAAAATATCTCACAAAGCTTTTTGGTGCAGCTTTTAGAAAAAGTTTTTGATTTGATGGCTGATAAATGCTCATTTTTTCTTCAACACCGGCCTTTGTTTTATAGTCGCTTGAAATAGAAGCAGCTAATAAAATTGCAGATATTAATCCTATTGTCCATAAACTACCAAATGTATATCCGATATAAGGATTGCGTGATTTTGCACGGCTAAGCCTTCTTATTATCCACACAACAAAAGCAATTACCGGCACGCCAAGAAAAAGCAAGAGCGTACTCCAGGCTAAAAAATTTTGCCAGGCGCCTGCTATAATAAATCCTTTCAAAGGAAAAGCGCTTACACCCCCGGCCATCAACCCAACCATTACTAATATTAATACAATCATCGCCATTAAAAGCGCAAAGGCAATGGAACCAGCTATAAAAAGAAAAAAACCTTTAAATATCACACCAATTGCATGACCCAATCTGCTGCCTGTTCTTTTAATTGCAGGATTTACTTCGCCGGCCATTGCATGGCTTTTATTTTGAAAGGTCTCTTTTACTTCCGAACTCCATTTTTCAGTGCGTGTTTTTAAATTGCCAAGATCTTCCTGGATTGTATTTTTAATAGTATTGAGATCAACTTTTTCTCCACGCATTTCCAGCTTTTCAGTAGCAGTTTGAGCTTGTGGTATCACAGCCCAAAGAACAATATAAATTATAAACAAAGAGCCCCCGAATGAACCAAAAATAACAGAAGGAAAAGGATCAAAATGAAAAAATACATTCTGGAAAATTGAACTGACAATTCCAAGCACAAGTGGTAAGGCAAAAATTAATCTCGGTATCCAAACTGACATGTTGAAATAAGCTGCAAGTCCACTTGCCACACCGGCAATTACTTTGTCCTCCGGATTTCGGAACAGCCTTTTGCGCAATTGCATTTCAAGGGATCTTGAAGGAAGAATAATCCACAATAAAATATAAATAAGAAATCCAGTTCCAAACCCGCCAAATGTAATTACGGCAAACAAAATTCGCATTATAGAAGGATCAATTCTGAAATAATTGGCAAGCCCGGCGCAAACACCACCAAGCAATTTATCGCTTTCATCACGGTACAATCTGCCTTTTGATCCAGGCTGATATCTTGCAGATGAACGGGTGGTTGACTCGTGTTCTGTTTTAGATGTGCCAGCTTCTTCAGCTTCAAAGTCTTCTGGCCGGCCAATACTGTTTATTATTGCCTGTACATCATCATCTGTAATACAGGCACTGCCTTTATTTAACCTCTCACTGAACAATTCTCCTATGCGGCTTTCAATATCATTGATGATTTCATCTTTTCCTTCCTCATTTGCGAAGAATTGCCTCAGGCTTTCAATATATCGTTTTAAAATTTCATAGGCGGTTTCCTCTATGGGAATTACACGGCCTTGAAAGTTTATATTAATTACCTTTTTCATTTTTAATTTAGTTTATTGGTTATTGTTGGGAATTTCGACCGGCAAAATTTCTTTGCCTTCTGTAAATGATGTAAGTGTTTCAACTGCGTTGGCCAGCTCCTTCCAGGTACGTTCCAGTTCATCATAAAACTGAAGGCCTTGATCTGTCATTAAAAAATATTTACGTGGTGGACCCGAATTACTTTCTACCCACCTGTAAGTTAAGTATCCTGCGTTTTTTAGTCTGGTAAGCAAAGGATAAAGCGTGCCTTCCAAAATATTCAGGTTGGCATTTTTCATTTTGTCAACTATATCACTCGGGTAAACTTCCCCTTGCCGGATAATTGACAAAATGCAAAACTCCAATACTCCTTTTCTCATTTGGCTTTGTGTGTTTTGAATATCCATACAGAAATTATTTTTCTTTAATTGATAAAACAAAACTATAAATAATTTTAATACTGTGCAATACACAATACCTAGTTTTCTATGGTAATTTGCTTCAGTGATTATTATATATAACCTAATTAGTTGATAATCAATTCACTTATTTTATACCAATATTTATGAGCGGCAATATTAAATGATAGAAGATTTAATTACCAGATTAAGGAGAGGCAGTTTATTGAATAGGCGTGCAGAGACTATTTATAATTTGAAAGCTTTTTTTATTTTCATTACTGCTTAAAGAATTTGCAATACCCTTTTTTTCAGCCGCAGTTAAATGAAAACTTAAAGAAGCTGAAGTAGAATTGGGAGAGGTCTCATAGCTAAAAGCAATTTTATAAACTTGTGTGGGTAATACATCAAGCATATAATTTACCTGGTCTTTTTCGTAATAATCCTGCAGATTAAACCAGTTATTTTGCAGCAGGAACATGGGCTTTGTTATTAATCCTAATATCGAATTAACTTCATAAGGTCTTGCCCAGTCTTCCACAGGCCTGTCACGAATTTCAACAATAACTATTTTAGCTGCGTTTTCTTTTAACCAAGGTTTAAATTTGTCTATGAAGCGCAAACTGGTTTCATGTCCAAAATTATCCCGCAGGCCGCCATCCATTACATCTATATCAGGAACACTTGGCATTTCTACATTAGGTAAAACAAAGGGGAATGTTGCATTCATGCGCATAACAGTAAGAAATTGCAAATTACCCGGATTTTGTTTGGCAAAAAAGGATTGAAAATCCAAGCCATCCACATCATAAGCGCTTAAATTATTATTCTTGTTCTGCGCCTGCATCATAAATCTTACCGGGCGGGTAGAAATAATCATTTTTCTCCCGTCTTTTGTAATTGCCGTGCTAAATATCATGGAAGGAATAAGAGCATTTTGCTCGGCCTTCTCATAATCCCTTAATTTCTTATTTAAAATCCCTTTTGTATTTGCATTTAATTTTTGTTCAAAAGCATAACCACGATCACGTATGTATGTATTTCCATCTAATTCAAACTTGCTTAACGGGCCAATCATGTCCCGGGCCACAAGAGAAGAAAAAACAGGATTTAGCAGATCTTTGCTAATGTTATCAATATATTGCTTTTGCTGAAGCGTAGTAATTTTCCCTTCCTGTTTTTCCAGGTAAAGTTCCCTGAAATAAGCAGCGCCAATCATTCCGCCTGAGGCGCCTGTTATAAAAAAGCAATGTTTAAAAAAATTACCATTTGTTAGTGTGTCCAGCCTGGTTAAAACATTCATCGTAAATGCCGCACTGCGATTGCCGCCACCACTTACATCAAGAATAAACATTACAGGTTTTTCATTCTGTTGCCTGGCTTTCCAGTTATTCAGTATTGCAATAAACTGCATGCTGTCTTTCGCAACATCAGAATCATTAATTAATTGCAAAAGACTGTTTCTGTTATAAAGCGGCCTGCTTTTCACATTATTATAATTTAGGCCATAAGCTTTATTACGCGGGTCAATTATATGTTGTTGAAATAACCAATTTACCAGCAAATAAATAGCCAGTACAATTGGGATGCTCCAGTTTCCGAGAAATAGAGAAAAGGCGCCGGCTACGGCAATTAATATTGTAAAGAAAAGAGTGATACTTGCTGCCGCAGGAATTTGGAAATACTTATTCTCAGAAAAAAAACCAAGTAAAATTAATACAGCAAACGCCAGAAAAACAGCCTGTATCGCAGCCACGTGATGGCGTTTAAAAATTGAATTTAAAAACTCATGGCTGTAATGCTTAATATTTCTGGGCTTTCGCAAACCAAAAGTTGCACTCAAAAACCAGTCAATACGCATTTCACCTTTTTCTGCTTTGGAATTTTTTATTATACGTGATGCGCGTACATATTTTTGATTTGCTGTTGTAAAATCCGTAGCCATCCTGCGGTATATCTTTTTATCGGTACCAAAAAAATACCCGAAGGCAATAGCAAGCGATAAAATAAAACCACCAAAAAAACCACCTGCCAGCGAAAGTATTTCTAACGATGTTGATAATTCTTCATGTCGCTGGTAGGTTATAGCAAAAAATAAATAACAAAGAAGAAAAATTAAGGGGATAACTGCATTATTAATACAATACTTTAAAAAAGGCTGAGCTGTTGTAGCAAGAAATTTTATGTGGCGACTATGTAAAATAAACGTAGTAATATTCCAGCTCATTATATAGGATGCAACGGCAAAACCAGCAAACGCAGTGCTTAAAGCATTTACATGGCCCAAGTATTCCGGTGCAAGCATTAATGAATCTGCACCGTATGGTTTTAAAAAATGTCCGCTTATTGTTGCAAATAAAATAAACCAAAACAGCAATAAAACCTGGTACCTGCGAAAGTGCAGAAATACAAGTTGTATGGGAAGCGAATAAAAAAATCCGGTGAAATATTTTTTCATGTAATGCTGCGCTAATAATAAGACAGATTACTAAAATTAAATGTTGTTTAACTAATACTGAAAATATGAATACAGTTTGTGCTTGACAGCAGGCTATTAAATTTAAAATTCGCAGTTCTTCGGCGTTCTTGCAAAAGGTATTACATCGCGGATGTTCGTCATGCCTGTAACAAATTGAACCATGCGTTCAAAACCTAATCCAAAACCAGCATGTGGTACTGAACCAAAACGCCGTGTATCCAGGTACCATTGCATTTCATCAACAGGCACATGCATTTTATTCATGCGTTCAATAAGTTTATCTAATCTTTCTTCACGCTGAGAGCCACCAACAATTTCTCCAATTCCCGGCGCTAAAATATCCATCGCTGCAACCGTGTTTCCATCTTCATTCATGCGCATATAAAATGCTTTTATGGCTGCGGGGTAACCGGTAACAATAACCGGTTTTTTAAAATGTTTTTCTACAAGATATCGTTCATGCTCGCTTTGCAGGTCAATGCCCCATTGTACTTCATACTTAAATTTTTTCTTTTTATAGGTAGGGCTTTCCAGTAAAATATTTATTGCTTCTGTATAAGTAATTCTCTCAAATGCATTGCTTACAACAAATTCAAGTTTTTCAATTAAACCAAGTTCACTTCGTTTATCCTGGGGCAATTGTTTTTCTTCATCAAGCAATCGCTGCGCAAGAAATTCAAGGTCATCACGATTATTATCCATTGCATATTGAATAATATATTTAATGAATTCCTCTGCAAGGTTCATGTTGTCTTCAATATCATAAAAAGCCATTTCAGGCTCGATCATCCAGAACTCTGCAAGATGCCTTGTTGTGTTTGAATTTTCTGCACGGAATGTTGGACCGAAAGTATAAATATCACTCAAAGCCATTGCAGCCAGTTCGCCTTCCAATTGACCGCTTACAGTAAGATTGGTACTCTTGCCAAAAAAATCTTCTTTAAAATTGATGTTGCCATCTTCATTGCGTGGAGCATTATCAAATGGCAATGTTGTTACACGGAACATTTCGCCTGCACCTTCTGCATCGCTTGATGTAATGATTGGTGTATGCAGGTAAACAAAACCTTTATCATTAAAAAATTTATGAACAGCGTAAGCCAATGAATGACGTATACGAAATACAGCGCCAAATGTGTTGGTACGAAAACGCAGATGTGCTATCTCTCTTAAATATTCCAGGCTCGGCCTGTTTTTTAATTGTAAAGGATATTTTTCAGGATCACAATCACCCAAAATTTCTATTGAGGTTGCTTTTAATTCTACGCTTTGTCCTTTACCCAAACTCGGCACTAATTCCCCAATAACTTTTAAAGATGCACCGGTTGTAATGCGCTTTAATGTTTCATCATCTAACAAACCCAACGAAGCAACTACCTGCAAATTTTGATTGCAGCTTCCGTCATTTAGAGCAATAAACTGGTTGTTGCGGAATGTGCGCACCCAACCCATAACGATAGCTTCCTGCCCAGTAATTTCAGCTGATAAAAGCTCTTTTATTTTTGTTCTTTTATTAAACATGGTATTGAAAAAAGGAGGGCAAAGATAGGAGATGAATTAAGAACAAAATTGTACGAATACTTATTGGTTGAAACAAAGAATATAAAAAATTATAGAGAATCTTTTAGTGGATTTTATTAGTCATCCACATTCTTGCGATCATCTATTTCTTTGCAAAGCAGGTTAAAAATTTCGTCAACACTTCCTTCACCTTTAATATGCACTACTTTATTAAACTTTTTATAATAGTCAGCAACGGGTTTGGTTTTATTCTCATATTCATGAATGCGGCTGCGGATAACGGCTTCGTCAACATCATCTGACCGGCCACTGCTTTGCCCGCGATGCAACAAACGTTTTATCAATTCATCTTCACTTACATCAAGTGCCAGCATTACGGCTATTGAGGTTTTTTTAAGCTGCAGTAATTTATCCAGCGCTTCTGCCTGTGCATCAGTACGCGGAAATCCATCAAACAAAAAACCCTGTGCATCGGGATTTGTTTCCAGTGCTGTGCTTATCATACCAATCACTACTTCATCGGGCACAAGCTGGCCTTTATCCATAAAATTTTTGGCTTCTATGCCAAGCGGAGTTTGAAAAGCAATTTCACTACGCAGCAGGTCACCGGTTGAAAGATGTTTCAACCCATATTTTGCAATTAAATTTTGACTTTGTGTACCTTTTCCGCTGCCTGGAGGTCCGAATAAAATAATATTGAACATTGCCTGCTGGTTCCAGCAAATATAAAGGCCTAAGTTTAAAAATTAACAACTTACCAAACATTCGGAAAAAACCAAACCAAAAAACGTTTCGTACCTTCAATATTTGGATGAATAAAAGCAATTAAAAGCTGTTATAAATGCTTCAATTGCATTTTCTTCATACTCCAGCTAATCAAAAAAAACATTTATGAGTAAAGATCAAAGCGAATCAGAAAAACCTGTTTACTCCGCCACAAATGCCGAAAAAATTGCATTAAGTAATGAAGAATGGAAGAAAAGGCTTTCACCTGAAGTATATCATATTGCAAGAGAAAAGGGAACTGAAAGGCCATGGAGCAGTAAATACGAGCATTCAAATGAAATCGGAACATATTATTGCGCTGTTTGCGGGAATGCTTTATTTGAAAGCGATACAAAATTTGAAAGTGGTTGCGGGTGGCCAAGCTTTTATAAACCGGTATCAAAAAATTCTGTGGTATATGCACATGATAAAACCCATGGAATGAATCGCACAGAAGTTATGTGCGGCAAGTGCGGTTCACATTTGGGTCATGTATTTGATGATGGTCCGCCGCCAACTGGTTTGCGCTATTGTATAAACGGTGTTGTACTTGATTTTGAAAAAGCCAAAGAGGCTGAAGAAAAGTATGAGGCTGAACAAGAAAAAAAAGAAAAACCGTAAACAAATCGGTAAGCTGTTTTAGCCTGACCATTTAAATTTTATAAGTCATCAAATTTGTAAATAGCATTCATTGCTGAGCCTGGCGGCATATCAAAAAGATTATTGATAATCCCATCTTTTAAGCCATACACCCAGCCATGCAGTACCGGGCGTTTTTCATTCTTCCATGCACGCTGAATAATTGAAGTTTTGGCAAGTTTCATCACCTGCTCTTTTACATTTAATTCAACAAGTCGATTTGTTCTTTCTTCTTCATCAGCAATATTGTTTAATTCATCTTCATATAACCTGTATACATCTTTTATATTTCTAAGCCACATGTTCAAAAGATGATTGTAATCATGGTTGGTCATAGCTGCCTTCACGCCACCGCACCCGTAATGCCCGCAAACAATAACATGATTTACTTTAAGATAATTCACTGCATAATCCAATACGCTTAATAAGTTAACGTCTGTATGAATTACCAGGTTTGCAATGTTGCGGTGAACAAAAATCTCGCCCGGTTGTGTGCCTGTAATTTTATCTGCGGGCACACGGCTGTCGCTGCAGCCAATCCATAAAAATTCTGGTGACTGTAATTCTGCCAGGCGCTTAAAATAATCAGGATCATGCGCGACCATTTCCTGTGCCCATGCTTTATTTTCAAGCAATAGTTTCTTGTATGGTTTCATGCTAAATACTTAAACCGCCACAAATAGTTATTACTTCTCCCGTTATATATGCGCTCATATCGCTGGCTAAAAACATAGCGAGGTTGGCAACTTCATCAGCTTTGCCAAATCTGCCAAGCGGAATATCTTTTAAAAACGTTTCTGCGGCAGTTCCTTCTTTTAAATAATGCGTCATATCTGTTTCTATAAACCCCGGAGCAATTGCATTGCAGCGAATATTGCGGCTGCCTAATTCAAGTGCAATGGATTTTGTAAAGCCAATGATACCGGCTTTTGATGCAGCATAACTGCTCTGGCCTGCATTACCACGCATACCAATAATGGAGCTCATGTTAATGATACTTCCGCTTTTGGCTTTCATCATTGGGCGTATAACCTGCTTTGTAACGTTGTAAACACTTTTCAGATTTATGTTCATTACATCATCCCATTGTTCAGGTGAAAGACGCAGCAATAAATTATCTTTTGAAATACCGGCATTATTTACACATACATCAATCTTTCCAAATTCTTTCAACACATCATTTACTAAAGTTTCGCATTGCGCAAAATCAGAAGCATTGCTTTTATACGCTTTCGCATTTACACCAAATGCTTTTATTTCATCTTCCAAAGCTTTGGCTTTATCTGCACTCGAATCACTTACATAAGTAAACGCAACATGAGCACCATTCTCTGCTAATTTTTTTACGATGGCAGCGCCAATGCCACGTGCTGCGCCGGTAACAATACAAACTTTATCTTTTACCATTTGTTATCTGTTTATACAATTATAATTTGTTTATTTTTTGGTTTGTATTTTTTAAGTTTCCGCCTTACAACAATTGCAAATACAGGTAATATATATAAGCTTATTGCTACTGCAAGAAGATTGCCATTACTTATAATATATACTGCAATTATAATTATCATTATTGCAAGCAACATAATAAAACTATATTTTGCTTTCAGATAAAAATATTGCTTTTCTTCATCTTCTCCTGCAATAGCTAAAGCAGTATTTTTTTTAAGTATATAATATGTAAAAAGAAACTGTGCAAATATCACCAGTAATATATTGGATATGTAGATTATTACAGCTATAAAAAGAGAGCTGTTTACATTATCAATAAAAGCTGAAATAGAAAAAGGAAATGTAACTATAAAAAAAAGGAGCAATAAGTTGAAAAAAATTACTGTGTTATTATACTTTTTCAAAAAACGGCAGAGCGCTAAATGCCTCGCCCAACTTATGCCAATAAAAAAGAAGCTGATTGTAAAAGCAAAAAAATGAATAACTGTAGGTTTAAAAAACTTCCAGGTATTTATTCCTTTAAAATCTTCAGGCACTTCAGGAAATTTAATTTCAAGAATAAGTAAAGTGATGGCAATGGCAAAAACAGCATCACTGAAAAGTATCATCCTTTCCAGCTCAAATTCTTTGTGCAGAGATGCGTTTGGCGTTCCACTCATTAATATTGGTTTGAATAAATAGCGTTCCGCAATAAAAATAATTCTTCAATAAATTTTCGGTCATTACTTAATCTTGGTACTTTATGCTGGCCGCCTAATTTTCCTTTTTGCTTAAGCCATTTACTGAAAACCCCTTTTTTAAGTGAATGAACAACCGGCATGCGCAGTGCAATATTTTTATGCCGCTTTGCTTCATAATCGCTGTTCAAATTTTTTAGTGATGAATCAAGTTCATATATAAACTGATCCATATTATGCGGCTCTTTTTCAAATTCTATCAGCCATTCATGTGCGCCATTCTCCTGCTCACTAAAATACACGGGAGCAGCCGTATAATCATTTACAACAGCGCCTGTTTTTTCACTTGCCATTGCAATTGCCGCATCTGAATTTTCAACAATTATTTCTTCACCAAAGGCATTTATAAAATGCTTTAACCTGCCGGTAACTTTTATGCGAAATGGTTGTAAAGATGTAAACTGGATTGTATCGCCAACCAGGTATCTCCACAGGCCGCTGTTGGTTGAAATTACCGATGCATAATGTTTTCCGATTTCAACTTTATTCAGGCCAATGGTTTTCGGATCAGGTTTCCCATATTCGCTTATAGGCATAAACTCATAAAAAATTCCATGGTTTAAAAATAACAGCATGCCATCCGTGTCCGGTGTTTCCTGCGCTGCAAAAAAACCTTCACTGGCATTATACATTTCCATGAAATGAATATTATTTCCTAACAGCTTTTTAAAATTTTCTTTATAAGGAAGGAAGGATACGCCGCCGTGCATATACAATTCAAGATTGGGCCACACTTCCTGTATATTTTTTTTGCCTGTTATTTCAAGAATGCGTTTTAATAAAATCTGTGCCCATGTGGGAACGCCTGAAATAGAGGTTACGTTTTCAACAATGGTTGATTGCGCCAGTGTTTCAATTTTAGTTTCCCATTCATCCAGCAGCGCAATAGAAAGTTCAGGTGTACGTATCCAATGCCCCCACATAGGCATATTTTGCATAAGCACGGCACTAAGATCGCCAAAAAATATTTCTTCATTCAATTGGTTTACCTGGTGGCTGCCGCCAATAACCAACCCTTTGCCCGTGAGCAAATTGCTTTCAGGATTAAACTGGTAATATAATGTAAGCACGTCTTTGCCTGCCTGGTAATGGCAGTCTTCCAAACTTTCTTCTGTAACGGGGATAAATTTGCTCTTATCACTTGTAGTGCCGCTGCTTTTTGCAAACCAGTTTACCGGCGAATCCCACAATTGATTTTGTTCTCCATTCATTAATTTTTGTATCCATGGTTTTATATCTTCATACTCATGAATGGGCACATACTCTTTAAATTCTTTTATGGTAAACAGGTTTTTTAAATTGTACTTTCTTCCAAAGGCTGTATGCTGGCCATGCGTTACAAGATCCTGTAATATTTCGCGCTGTGCGGTAAAAGGGTTGTTCATCCAGTCTTCTATACTGGCATAGCGCAACCGTACAAGTTTAGATATGGTAGGCGAAAATAATTTCATATCAGCAAGGCAAATTAAAGAAATGCTTTCAAAAGCACACAGTATAACGCATTTCAGTTTTCAATATTAATTATCTTCATTCAAACTTGCTGGTATGCAGAAGATTATTTTAATGATTGCTTTTATTTATTGCTATAAAAATCTCTCCGCTCAAAATATAAATCCTGGTATTCTTACAAAAACCTGGAACGCAAACTGGATAGATGTGCCCGGTGCTAAACCGCATGATTATGGAGTATATCATTTCAGAAAAAATTTTATCCTGAATGAGCAGCCACAGCAATTTATCATTCATGTATCTGCAGATAATCGTTATAAGTTATTTGTAAATGGCGAAATGGTTGCGTTCGGGCCGGCAAAAGGAGATCTGTACCACTGGAACTTTGAAACAGTTGATATTGCACATTTTCTAAAAAAAGGAAAAAATATTGTAGCTGCTATAGTTTGGAATTTTGGTGAAGAAAAACCGGTTTGGCAAATTTCTTATCAAACAGCATTTATACTGCAGGGCAATACAAATGCTGAAGAAGTAATGAATACTGATGAAAGCTGGAAATGTATGCAGGATACAGCTTACAGCGCATTGCAACCGCAATTAATTTATACATATTACGCAGCAGGTGCAGGTGAAAAAATTAACATGAACAATTATCCGCAGAGCTGGATGGTTGTAAATTATAATGATTCGGGTTGGCAATATGCACATGAATTATTTGTTGGTGTTCCAAAAAATGTAAATCATTGGAGCACCGGCTGGATGCTGGTTCCAAGATCAATACCGATGATGGAATTAACGCAACAGCGTTTGCAAAAAATAAGATTACAACAAAACATAAATGTTAATGAAAATTTTTTGCAGGGCAATCATTCAATAAACATTCCTGCGCACACGACTGTGCATTTTTTGTTTGATCAATCTTTTCTTACAACAGCATTTCCTGTTTTAAATTTTAGTAAAGGAAAAAATGCAGATATAAGTTTAACTTATGCGGAGGCTTTGTATATAAATGAAGCAGACAGTGTTGATTGGCGCATGCAACATCAAAAAGGCAATCGCAATGAAATTGAAAACAAACACATTAATGGTGCAAAGGATGAAATTATTTCTAATGGCAGTAATGCGCAAAGCTTTACTGCGCTTGGTTTTCGCACGTACCGCTATGTTGCTTTAGATATTACAACACAGGATGAAGACCTAATAATTGATGATTTTTATGGAATGTATACAGGTTATCCTTTCAAACTCAATTCAATTTTTACAAGCAGCGATACATCGCTTAATAAAATTATAGAAGTTGGCTGGCGCACTGCAAGATTAGATGCGCAGGAAACGTATACTGATTGCCCTTACTATGAGCAACTGCAATATATTGGTGATACACGCATACAGGCAATGGTAAGTTTATATAATTCAGGTGATGACCGGCTAATGCGTAATGCAATTACGCAAATAGCAAATTCAACATTGGCAGAAGGAGTTACAGAAAGCCGTTTCCCCCATAATATTCACCAGGAAATTCCAACGTTTTCTTTAATATGGATAAGCATGTTGCATGATTATTATATATATCATGGGGATAGCGCTTTTATAAAAGATCAATTAAGAATTGAGAGACAAGTGCTTTCGTTTTTTAATAAATTTCAGAATACAGACGGCAGTTTACACAATGTACCTTATTGGAATTTTACTGACTGGGTTGAAGCGCCAGGCTGGGATGGTGGCGTTGCGCCAATAGACAGCAACGGCAATTCTGCTTTAATGGATTTACAATTATTAATGGCATACGAAGCAGCGGAAGATCTTGAAAAAAATATTGGAATAAATGTTTATGCAAGTGAATACACCGCGCAAATAAATCAGCTTAAAAAATCTATTATTAAAAATTATTGGAATAATGAAAAGAAATTGTTTAGTGATACAAAAGAAAAAAAATATTATTCGCAACATGCAAATGCATTGGCAATTCTAACCGACGTTACTAATGGGGAGCGTGCACACAATCTTGGAAAAAAATTATTGAACGACACTTCGCTTACAAATGCATCGGTTTATTTCAGGTATTATTTATTCCAGGCTTTAAATAAAGCAGGTTTTGGGAATGGTTATTTAAACTGGCTTGGCATCTGGAAACAAAATCTTGCAATGGGTTTAACAACCTGGGCAGAGATTGATGATATAAACAACGCCCGTTCCGATTGTCATGCCTGGGGCTGCAGCCCTAATATTGAATTGTATAGAATTGTTTTGGGAATTGACAGCGATGCGCCAGGGTTCAGCAAAGTAAAAATTGAACCGAACTTAGGCGCACTTACCAATGCATCAGGAAGCATTCCTCATCCTAACGGCAATATAAAAACTTCATATATTTTACAAAACGGTAAATGGAATATTGATATAACACTTCCATCAAAAATTACAGGAAGACTTATATGGAAAGGAAAGGAATATGTTTTGAAGGATGGTGAGAATAAGTTTGTATTTTAATATTAAAAAATTACACGTACAAAATATTATTTTTGCACGTAGAATATTATCTTTGGAAAAAACAACAGGTTATGGATGCAAAAATCACTTTAAGCTTTAACGAGTCAATTGCAGCCAAAGCCAAGCGATATGCAGAAAAAAACAATGTAAGCTTAAGCAGGCTGGTAGAATTTCTTTTAGATAAAGTAACATCTTCGGGCTATACTTCTTTTGAAGAATTTCCTGTTTCAGATTGGGTGAGCCAGGTTGCAGAAGGCCAGGCTGTTTATCAAACCAAACAACGCTCAAGAAAATCTTTAAAGAAAGAATATTACACTTCAAAAAGATGAAAGTTTTTGTTGATGCAAATATTCTTGTTTCTGTTTTAAATAAAGAGTACCCGTTGTTTACACACAGTGCAAGAATTTTAAGTCTCGCCGATAATAAAAACTTTGAAATCTATACTTCACCAATTTGCCTCGCCATTGCTTTTTATTTTGCTGAAAAAAAGCATAAAACAAAAAGTGCAAGAGAAAAAATCGCTTTACTGTGCAGGCATATTTTAATTGCGCCTGCAACTAATAATGTTGTTCAGCAAACAATAGCAAACAAAAAGATTTATGATTTTGAGGATGGGCTTGAATATTATTCAGCAACAGAAAGCAAATGCACATTTATAGTTACTGAAGACACTGAGGATTTTTATTTTTCTGAAATTCCCGTTTTAAATGCAAGAGATTTTTTTGAAAAATATGTTGCGAAAAAAATTTGACTCTGTATTTAATTTACCAATTTCCCATTTGTTCTTTTACAATTCGTTCAGGATCGTCTGGCTTTTTAATTTCCCAATCAGGATCATATTTTACAAACCAGCTTAACCATAAAGTTCGCGAAAAGCGCATGAGTGGCGGCTGTAAAACAATAAGCAAAAAAGTATTAACACCAAGCCACCAGAAAACACGGTTATCGTTTATCGAAACACCAATTAAAACCCACCATAAAACAAAAGTTACGCCTGATAAAAGCATGGTAATTCCATAGCTTACATAACCAGTTCCATAATAAAAGCCAACTTCCAAGTCTGTTACCTGGCCGCATAAAGTACAATGCTCATGCATTTTCATGTAATTGCCGCCTTTGAGCGCGTAAGCATTTTTTGATTGAAAAATATCACCACGCCTGCATCGCGGGCAACGATTGGTAAGTACACTAAAAAAATAAGAAGGTTTATCAACAGCCACGATGTACAAAATTTATTGCAAGGTAAATTCTTTTAAAGCTTGAAAGCATGTAAAACCTTTTCCATTTTCATGCTACGGCTTCCTTTTATTAAAAAATATGTTTGTTCAAAATTGTGCCGGGCAATATAATCAGATGCAGCTTCTGCCGTTTCGAAATATATAAATGGTGCATAGGTGTTTTTAAAATCTCCGCCAACAAGAATAACATTTTTAAAATTATATTGCTCAATAAGTTTTATCAGGTTTTCATGCTCCTGGATACTTTCATTACCTAATTCCATCATGCCGCCAAGAATTAAAACTTTATTATCTGCATTAATATGTGCAAAGTTTTCAATCGCAACCTTCATGCTTGATGGATTGGCATTGTATGCATCTAAAATAATTTTGTTTGAACCCGTTTCCAGTAACTGCGACCGGCTGTTTGAAGGAATATAATTTTCAATTGAAGATTTTATTTTTTCATCCGGCACTTTAAAATATTTACCCATTGTAATAGCACATAAAATATTTGGCAGGTTATAATCACCAACAAGATTTGTTTTAATTGTATTAAATGATGCGCCTTTTGTAATGTTAACTTCTAAAAAAGGTTCTGAGGCCTTAATATTTCCAACAACTTCACCTTTGTTTGTTCCATACCAAAAAATTTCTTTAATGCCTCCGCTCATTTCATGTAAATATTCATAGTCATCAAAAACAAAAGCAACACCGTTATTGCTGCGCAAAAAATCATATAATTCTCCTTTGCCTTTTTTAACGCCTTCAATTCCGCCAAAACCCTCAAGATGCGCTTTGCCAACATTGGAAATTATACCATGTGTTGGCTGCGCAATACTGCAATATGCTGCAATTTCTTTTTGATGATTGGCGCCCATTTCAATAACCGCCATTTCTGCATCTTGTTTAATCTTTAAAATGGTAAGCGGTACTCCAATATGATTATTGAGGTTACCTTCTGTTGTGTATGTTTTGTAAGTTGATGAAAGTACAGCATGAATTAATTCTTTTGTAGTGGTTTTTCCATTACTACCTGTAATTGCGATAAAAGGAATTTCGTATGGACGGGACAAGTTATTGAATTGTTCACGATGAAATTTTGCAAGTTGTTGCAACGTTTCAAGCACATTCTCAACCTTAATTAATTTATCATTTGCTGCCTTAATATCTTCATCAATCATAGCATAAGCAGCACCGAGTTCTAAAGCTTGCAGAGCAAATTGATTACCATTGAAATTCTCACCTTTTAAAGCAAAATATATATCGCCGTGTTTAAGTTTTCTTGTATCTGTTTGCACCGATGGATACTGCAAATAGATTTTATATAATTCAGGAATTGTCAATTAAAATCGTTTGCTGCAAGATATAACGCGAATCGCCAATCATCAAACAACTTAAAATCTAAAACCTGGAACTTAAAACTTCTTCAACCTACCTTCGCAATATGTTGTTTGCAGATGTAATTGGCCAGCAAAATACAAAACACCATTTACTGGAAATGGTTGCGCAAAACCGTTTAAGTCATGCCCTGCTTTTTTTGGGTAAAGAAGGCAGTGGGGCCTTGCCGCTGGCGTTGGCATTTGCTCAATACATAAGCCTGCTCCCGTCATCAGCCAAACAAAATGCAGGGCCCTCTTTATTTGGCGAACCTGCTGAAGAAATAAAACCGGTATTTCCAAAAACGGCTGATGAAGCCGATGTATTTATGCAAAAAAAGGATGCATTTTCAAAAGCGAATAATTATATACACCCTGACATTCACTTTTCTTATCCTGTTATTTCAAAAAAACCAGGGGATAAACCTGTTAGTACAGATTATGCTGAAGAATGGCGTGAATTTATTCAGCAATTTGCTTACGGCAATGTTTATGACTGGCTGCAGTTCATCGGCGCTGAAAACAAACAGGGAAATATTACGGCAGAAGAATGCAACGACATTATTCATAAACTTAATTTGAAAAGCTTTGAAAGCCCTTATAAAATTTTAGTAATGTGGATGCCGGAATATCTTGGCAAAGAAGGAAATAAATTATTAAAGCTTATTGAAGAACCTCCCGCCAATACCTTATTTATATTGGTTGCAGAAAATGAAGATTTAATTCTGCCCACTATTTTAAGCAGATGCCAGTTAATAAAATTGAATACGCTTGAAACGAACGATATTACCAATGCTTTAATAAAACGCGGAAATACAGAACCTGGTAAAGCACAACAAACCGCGGCCATCTCCCAGGGCAATTACCGCGAAGCATTGCAGTTATTGCAAAATGCGTCTGAAGATTGGCAATCACTTTTACGCGAATGGCTGAACGCCGCTTTAAAAAACGGCCCGGCGGCCCAGGTAAAATGGATTGAAGAAGTAAACAAGCTCGGTCGTGAAAAACAAAAGCAGTTTTTATTATACTTTATTCATTTATTGCAGCAAAGCATTCGTATTCGCTTTGCAGGCAACAACCCGGTTTCCATTGCTGAAAACGAAAAAGATTTCGCGGAACGCCTGAATAAAATTGCTTCCATAAATCATCAGCAGGCAATTATTGCAGAGCTTAATAAAGCAATCTATTACATTGAGCGCAACGCTAATGCTAAAATGCTATTTCATGCACTCACCATCAAATTATATCATATCATTAAGAACAATGCCTTAATTTTGACCGATTAACGCTGTACATAATTTTAATATTTGCAGCATGTGAAGAAAGAATTTTTTGAGGTCGGCTTTGGAACTAAGGGCATCGTCCCTTGCGTCGCACACTTGTACTGAAGAAAATATTTCAGCTTGTGTGTTTAATTGCAAAGAGCTTTTTAAAATACAAACGTTACTAACATTTGAAAACGTTATTTGAATATAATCACTTAAGCTCAGCAGCGTTCATATCGCTCCAGTGTTGCGACGCAACGGCAGTTTAATGCCTGTACTAAAGTTGGTCACCAAATAATTCTTCTTATTTTTTACTCACTTTAATTTTTTGCGATGGGCTGTGGAAGTTGCGGAACGGGAACACCTAACGGATGTAAAAGCAATGGCAGTTGCAATACGGGCAGTTGCAACCGTATGAACGTGCATGACTGGCTTTGGAACCTGCCAATAAGTGATGCGGAAAGTGCCTGTAAAATTGTGGAAGTAAGTTTTAACCAGGGAAGCCGGAAAGATTATTACCGCAATGCCTCACTGCAATATCTGGAGAAAGGCGATATGGTTACGCTGGAAGGTGTGAACGGTTTTGATGTAGGTGAAGTAAGCCTTACCGGCGAACTGGTGCGGCTGCAATTAAAGAAGAAAAATATCAGCGAGTTTGCAGTTGATATGAAGAAGATCTTACGGCTGAGCAACGAAAAAGATCTTGAATTGTTTGAAAGAAATAAAGCCCGCGAAAAAGAAGCGTTGATGAAAAGCCGCATCCTTGCCAAAAATTTAAACCTGGGTATGAAATTGATTGAAGTGGAAATTCAGGCAGACGGCAAGAAAGGCACTTTTTTTTATACCGCAGATGACCGTGTTGATTTCCGTGAATTGATCAGGCAATATGCTGCTGAATTCAAGCTTAAAATTGAAATGCGGCAGGTTGGCATTCGCCAGGGTGCTGCAAAAGTTGGTGGCATTGGCAGTTGCGGAAGAGAATTATGTTGCAGTACCTGGCTTACAGATTTTAAAAGTGTAACCACAACAGCGGCGCGCTATCAAAATCTTTCTATTAATCAAACCAAATTAAGCGGCCAATGCGGAAGATTAAAATGTTGTTTGAATTATGAGCTGGACACATATCTTGATGCGTTGCAATATTTTCCTGATAATGCAGATACGCTGGAGACATCAAAAGGTGTAGCAATCTTAATTAAGAAAGACATTTTTAAAAATTTGATGTGGTACATATTACAGGGTGGTGCAAAACATTACCCTTTAACTATACGCCGCGTAAAAGAAATAAAACAATTAAATGCAAAAGGTGTAAAACCTGATGACCTGCAACCTGTGGAACTTACTACTTCAAAAGAAACTGAACATAGCTTTGTTGATGTGGTTGGCCATTTAACTTTAGGCAATCTTGAAAAAACAACACAACGTAACAGGGAAAAACAAAAGCAGCAAAGAGGTAATAATCCAAATCAACAGCAACATTCAAATCAAAACAGGCCCAGGCAACAGCCACCGCAACAAAGACCAAATCAAAACAGGCCGCCGCAAAATAATAACCGGAATAAACCGCCACAGAAAGAAACGTGATTATTCATTTCTGTTCTTAACCAAACTATATTTTACTAAGCCATTTTTTATAAGACTTCAATTCTGTGCACAATTTCTGTGAACTTTTCAATTGGGTTTGTAAAAACGCAAAATTAATTGCGGAAGGATTGGATTAAAAGGTAAACCCTGTTTTAAGTTCTGTCTAACAGTAATCCATAAAACACAACGTATTTTTGCAGCCCATGGGTAATAAAGCATCGCATAAATATGAGGCAGTAATTGGTTTGGAGGTGCATGCACGGTTATCAACCAAAAGCAAATTATTCAGCAGTGATGCGAATGCCTACGGAGCCGCACCTAATGAAAATGTTAGCGTAATTACCCTGGCGCATCCCGGCACATTACCAAAAACAAATAAGAAGGCAATTGAATATGCAGTAATGATGGGCATCGCCTGCAACTGTACCATTAACCGAAAAAATTATTTTGCACGCAAACATTATTTCTATCCCGATTTGCCGAAAGGTTTTCAAACTTCACAACACACAGTTCCAATTTGCGGTAATGGTTTTGTTACAATAAAAACCGCAGCAGGTAAAAGAAATATACAACTGCATCATATACATCTTGAAGAAGATGCGGGAAAGAGTATTCATGATATTGATGAAAATTACAGTTACATTGATTATAACCGCGCAGGAACGCCATTGATTGAAATTGTTACAGAGCCTTGTATGCATTCTGCTGAAGAAGCAGGGCTGTTTGTAACTGAATTAAGAAAATTGGTTCGATGGATAAATGTATGCGATGGCAATATGGAAGAAGGCAGTTTACGTTGTGATGCAAATATTTCCATACGGCTTAAGGGCGAAACAAAGCTGGGAACTAAGGTTGAAGTGAAAAATCTTAATTCGATACGCAATGTGAGAAAGGCAATTGAATTTGAGATTGAACGCATGATTGACCTGCTTGAAAAAGAAGAAAAGATATTTCAGCAAACCAGAAGTTTTGATGCAACAAATGATACAACATTTGCCATCCGTGAAAAAGAAGAAGCTAATGATTATCGTTATTTTCCTGAACCCGATCTGCCACCTTTGAATTTGAGCGATGATTATCTCATCAATATAAAAAATAATTTGCCTGCATTACCGCAACAGTTGTACAAAAAATATCAATTAGAATTTGATTTAACTGAATATGATGCTGCGCAATTAACAAGTGAAAAAGAAATTGCAGATTATTTTGAAAAAGTAATTCAATATACAAAGAATTATAAAGCTATTGCCAACTGGATAAATGGCCCGGTAAAACAATTAATGAACGATGAGCAATTTTCTTTAGAATATATTCCTGCAGACAAGCTTGCAGCAATTGCTGAAATTGTTGAAAAAGGTGAAGTAAGTTTTTCGAATGCATCATCAAAATTATTACCTGCAGTTATAGCGGACATTAATGAAAGTGTTTATGATATTGTACAGCGGCTTCATCTTACTCAAACAAAAAATACAGATGAACTAAAAGAATGGGTAACTGTTGTATTAAATAAAATGCCTGATAAAGTTTTAGAATATAAAAAGGGCAAAAAAGGTTTGATGGGTTTGTTTGTAGGCGAAGTAAAAAAATTAAGCAAAGGAAAAGCAGACCCGAAAATTGTAACCAGTTTATTTGAACAGGAATTAAATTAATGAATCAATATTTATAAAATGAAATGAGCCATAAAAATTTTCGGGTAATTTATAAAAACTGCGATGAAAATTTTTGTAGCGAATTCTATATGGCAAATAAAAAGATAAAAATATACACATGAAAAACACATTGTACATCGTTTTTGCATTTGTACTTTTTACAGCATGCAAAAATGAAAACGGAAGTTTTACCGTAAGCGGAAAAATAACAAAGCCGCCTTCAGATTCTGTTTATCTTAAACAGCTTTCCTATTCTTCGCCTGATGCAAAAAATATTGATTCTGCTAAAATTAATTCAGATGGCAGTTATACTTTGAAGGGAACTTCAGCACAACAGGATTTATTTGTTGTGGCTTTTAAAAACAACCCTGCAGTTATTTTAGTAAATGATGCAAAAAAGATTAAACTTGATTTTGATCCTACCGGGTTTTATTATCCTGAAATAAGCGGGTCTGATGCAACAAAAGAGTTATATACATTCATCCGCAATTACCGGCAATTGGATTCTATGCTTTCGCTAACTTATTTTCAACTTGACTCAACCGGAAAACAAAGCACGCCCGATACTTTACTTGAAAAAAATCTTCAGCTACAGTACACAAAGCAATTAAACGATCTTGATGATGTAATAAGCAACTTTATCAACAGATCAAAAAATCCGGCCGCTATATGTTTTGTTATTGACAGAGCAAAGGGCGCTATTGCCCCGCAGGAATTATCTTCTTTGGTTCAAAATGCCGCTAAGCGCTTTCCACAACACACCGGCATTGCTTCTTTTAAAACTTCGTTTACACAACAGCCGGCTGCTGCTGCAAATGAAAGTTATGCGTTGCTTAACCAGCAGGCGCCTGATCTAACTATGCCTGGATCTAATGGGCAAAACATCAGCATCAGTAATTTTAAAGGAAAGTATTTACTGGTTGATTTTTGGGCAAGCTGGTGCAACCCGTGCAGGCAGGAAAATCCAAATGTTGTGGCTGCATACAATAAATTTAAAAATAAAAATTTTGCCATACTTGGTGTTTCGCTTGACGATGATAAATCTGCCTGGCTTAAAGCCATACAGGATGATCATCTTGCATGGACGCACATGAGCGATCTTCAATCTCCGAGTGCTGCAGTAACAGCCTACCATTTTGATGGGATTCCTTTTAATGTATTAATTGATCCTTCGGGAAAAATAATTGCTTCAGGTTTACGTGGCGAAGCACTGGAACAAAAATTAAGCGAAGTGCTTCAGTAATAACCATTGTTATTATCATGGGTTTACTTAAAAAATATTTTGCAGGAATAAAACTTACCAGTTACTTTGCAACTCAAAGTGCTTTTTTATGAATGAATCAGAAAAGCTTTCCAGCGAGCTTCACGATATAAAACAAATAATGGAACGCAGCAGCCGATTTATAAGCCTGAGTGGTTTAAGCGGCATTTCTGCAGGTATATGTGCACTCATCGGGGCCTGGTTTAGCAATGAAACGATTAAGGATTATGATTTGTCAGCAGTTAATTTAAGGCGTTCACTTCATGGCGCTGATACAATTGCACAAGCATATTTTTTGTACAGTCGGTTATTTAATATTGCAATTATCACGTTCATTACAGCTTTAATCTCTTCCTTCATTTTCACATACCGGCGCAGTAAAAAAACCAATACACCAATTTGGGGAACAACAGCACGAAGACTTCTTATTAATGTAACTGTACCAATGGTTGCCGGCGGAATTTTTTTATTGGCATTAATTAATAACGGCATCATAGGTTTTGTTGCGCCAGGCTGTTTACTATTTTACGGTTTAGGTGTTTTAAATGCCAGTAAATATACATTACCTGAAACGCGGTATCTTGGTTATGGCGAAATTTTACTTGGATTAATAAACCTATTTTTTATAGGAGACGGTTTATATTTCTGGGCTGCAGGTTTTGGAATACTGCATATATTGTATGGTGTATTTATGTGGTGGAAATATGAAATGAACTGAAGAAGCAAGTAATGAAAAATCCGATAGAAAATCTGAATAAAACATTTGACAGCCGCATACGTTTGGGAATAATGAGTGCGCTTATGGTAAATGCATCCATAAATTTTAATGATTTGAAAGAGTTAATAAATGTAACAGATGGAAATCTCGCCAGCCATATAAAAGCGCTGGAAGAAAACGGGTATATAAAAGTTCAGAAAGGTTTTATTGGCAGAAAAACAAATACTCTTTATTCAGCAACAAAGACAGGAGAAAAAGCTTTCCGCACGCATCTTGATGCATTGGAAAAGATAATAAAGAATATGAACTGAATATTTTTTTATCAATAAACTTTGGATTTCAAAGCACTTTTAATATAAGCAAAAATAACTTTACTTACCGAAACCGCAGCAGTTTACAAATTATAAAACCAATCGTTATGAAATATGCATCATTCATCTCACATATTGCAGCAGCAATAATTATTACTGCAATTATATTATTGGTTTATGCGTCAGTACAACAGGCACATCGTTCTTCTGCAAATGACACGCAATTGCAAATTGCAAGAGATGTAAGCAACGCTTTAAGCAAAGGCAAATCCATAAACCGGTTAATTATTCCTGATACAATTGATATTGCGCAAAGCCTTGCTGTTTTTACAGAATTATTTGATAAGAGTGGCAAACCGGTTCAATCAACAGGCTTTCTTAACGGGCAATTACCTCAGCTACCACAGGGGATTTTCGATTTTACAAATAATAATAACGAAGACGTACTAACCTGGCAGCCACAAAGCAATGTGAGAATGGCTTTAGTGTGTGAAAAAGTAGATGCTGCGGGCGTAGGCTTTGTTGCGGTTGGCAGATCATTAAAAGAAACAGAAGAAAGAGAAGGTAACCTTGTAAAAATGATTGCGATTACATGGGTTGCGTGTATGGCTGTTTTGCTAATTCATTTTTTGCTGCTCTTATATTTTAAAAGAAGCGAGAAATAACAAAGACAAGTTTGAAGAATAAAAATTATATCATGCTTACAAATAATTCTGCTTCTGTTTACAGGCAGTCGCTTAATAAAACTTTTATAAATGCGCTTAATGGCATTCAGTATTTTTTTAAAACAGAACGTAACGGAAAAATACAGGCGGCTATTTCAACATTTGTTTTATTAGCGGGATTTTATCTAAAACTTTCTGCGCTTGAATGGATACTTGTATTGCTTTGTATCGGCGCTGTACTTGCTCTTGAAATGCTGAATAGTGCGCTTGAACATTTATGCAATCTTGTGCATAGCGAATATCATCCCGTAATAAAATTTATAAAAGATGTTGCTGCGGGTGCTGTGTTGCTGGGTTCACTAATAAGTGCAATTATCGGTTCAATCATTTTCATTCCTAAAATATTGCTATTACTATGAAAAAAATAAATGATACACAGAAGCTGGTTTCAGTTTCATTGCTTTTTACACTTTCATTGCTGATAATACGTGCCCTATATACAAATGAACTGACTTATTTTTTTTACCCATGGAATTTATTTCTGGGGTTGATCCCGCTTTTTTTAAGCGGCCTGTTAGTGAAACAAAAAAAATTTAATTATAAGAGCATTGCATTATTTTCAGTGTGGCTGTTATTTCTGCCAAATGCACCGTACTTAATCACAGATATTTTTCATTTTGAAGAAAGGCCTCTTGTCCCTCAATGGTTTGACCTTATGTTAGTAGTTTCAGGAGCATGGAATGGGATTTTATGTTGTATGATTTCTTTATTAAGAGCAGAAAAATTTTTGAGCAAAACCTGCCCGCCAAATGTTGTAAGCAAATTAATGCCTGTAATATTACTGCTGTGTGGTTATGGTGTGTATGTTGGCCGCTATTTAAGATATAATAGCTGGGATGTGGTTACAGAACCTTTCAGTATTATAAAATCTTCTACACATCATATTCACTACCCGTTCCAGAATTTAAACGTTTGGTTATTCACTTTTATATTTTCTTTCTTTCTTGGCATTATGTATTTCACTATAAAAAAACTGCCCCGTGCTTTATTTGCAACAGGGCAGTTTTAAAAAGTTCTATTACTAAAAATCAAAACCAAGCGAGAAATAAAATATAGCCGGGCCTCTGAATATTCCTCGCATTTGCCAACCAACATCACCTCTTAAAAAGTATCCCAACAATGTACTTCTTGCGCCAAAACCATAACCGCCGGCAAAAGGTCCTAAACCTCCGGCACGAACTCTTACAGTTAATGGGCTTGGACCATTATCATTTGGACCCTGGTAAACAATAGATGGCCTTTTTATGTTGCTTACAGGGCCACTCCAGGCTGTGCCTAAATCAAAAAATTGTATTAGCTGAAAATTACGTAAGAAAGCATTATTTATAGGGCTGCTGAAAAAGGTTGTAAAAACGGGCAATCTTAATTCACTGTTTAAAACAAGATTATTACTTCCATTGGCAGCGTTTTGATCAAATCCCCTTAAGTTTAGCGCTAAAGTTTGAAATGCATACAGAACAGCAGGATTAGCCGTATTTATTTGATTGAATTTAGGAGATACCCATCCATCTTCACCGCCCAAATAATAAATAAGCTTTGCTTCACCAAAAGAAAAATCGCCGGCGCCTCTTAATGCCCAAATAAAATTACGATAGATCTTTACATAATTGCGTGCATCAAAACCAACATTCGTAATGGTTTTACCCTGAAGAGTAGATCCTTTATTTCCAGGCACAAAAAATTCTGTATATATTTTCCATCTTAAACCATTCCAGATATTATCTGCCGGGCTTATTGAATTGTCATACACATATTCTATTCTTGCTATTGCCGTGTTGGATACAGAATCTTTTATTTTTAACGCCTCAGGAAAGCCGTAAACTCCCTGGTATAAAGGGCGTAAAACACCAATATCTTTTCTCAGGCCAACTGTTAATCTCAGGCTTTTGATTTCATCAAAAGGATAAGAAATATTTGCCTGGTATAAATTAGTGATCACTTCATTATCCACGCCATCAAGCGATACAGTACCTGATGAATCCGTTCCTGTAAAAAACCCGGGATAATTGGTAACATTGCTTCTGTAATATGTCAATCCCCAGTCTACGCGCTTACGATAATTCTGGTAAGTAACAAATACATCCTTATCTGTCAATGATGTACCAAGCCTGAAGCCGCCGATCAATTTTACATCTTCCATGATATCACTTACACCAACCCTGAACGTAAAGCTTACTGCATCGCTGTTATTAAGGCGGATTGGCCCTGATTGCGCATAGCCGCCAAAGGGCTGGTACCGATTCACGAGAATGTTATTTGTAAAGCCCGCCAACACATAATCAGCTTCAAATTTTAATTTATAATCAAAGAGCTTCGCTTTGCTTAAATAATCAGTTCTGGGAGGCATTGTGGGTTCTTCATTCAACATTGCCTGTGCTGTATCGTTATTATTAACAGAGGAAGAATCTTCAAACTCATTTTGAAACTGGCTATTGTTTTGCGGCTGTGATTGATCTTCCTCAACCTGTATATTTTTTCCACTTTCCAGCTTTTCTGCAGTTATCATTCTGCGCACATAATCTGTTGGCCTTGCATTTATATTTCTTTTGCGAAGTGTTGCAGAGTCTACACGCAGCTTATATAAAAATTTATAATCGCCTTCGCGCCTTACTTCGCTTACCTGGTCGTTATTGCCGGCAACTCTTGTTTCCAGCAAACCGCTTTGATAATTTGTTATCGGGAATGTATAAGTGCTGTCTTCATATACTTTATAATAACTAATGCTGTCAGGTTCTGATTTCTGCCAGGCACGTAATGTGGAATCCATATCTTTTGGACCTGGGTTGCGAAGCACATCTTCACCAATATAATATAGTGTATCAAGGCCACCCGTTTGCGTTGTAAAAAAACCGGCCCAGCGATTATTAATTCCATTTTCATCACTAACAAATGTGA
>Ga0206942_1033_pt1 | contig 39420 bp, 34 predicted proteins | sample Alteio_BWOrgHeat_6_FD_153253 | JGI IMG/M metagenome (GOLD analysis project Ga0206942, IMG submission 153253) | Enriched cells from forest soil in Barre Woods Harvard Forest LTER site, Petersham, Massachusetts, United States -... | ecosystem: Environmental > Terrestrial > Soil > Temperate forest > O... | reverse complement strand
CGGTGATTTGCGGATCGTTGACGCGCGGCAAAAAACATTCCGGTTGTTTGTTTAACCAAAATTCATGCAACCGTATGATAGCGGAAATAACATCAAGTGCTTCCTCAGCGGTGTAGCCATAAATTTGATCGCCGACGGTCGCAGTGCCTTTGTCTTCCATAATGAGCAGCGATTCTTCTACCGAAGCATAATAGCAGATCGGAGTGTATTCTCGAATGGCATCCGCCATGGAGGAATAAAACGATGCTTCTCTATAAAAAAGCCCATATTTATCGGCGATATCGTTGCGGACTTTGTTAGAGCCGAGTGTTTTGAGGATAAGCGAAATGGCGGGCTTTTGCGTTGCTTCATCTTTCAGCCAGATCCGTAAGACCAAGTCAGAGGCAGGGGTTATCTCATACACCTGATCGACAGCAAATGCGCTAAATTGTGGCAGTTTTTTGCCAATGAGTTTTTGAATATTGGCTTTGTACGCAAGACTATTAACGTCCACATGCTCCTGACTGGAGGCCAGAGAGAGAGTAGGGTTCTCTTTTGCGGTATGCATTGAAATAATGGAGTCCAAGTGAGCAAAAAAATCTTTAACCAGATTACGGACTCTACCCTCGTGCGAGGGATCAATAAAGCTATAATTTGTGTAAAGTTCGTACCTCTCCTCTTCGGCCCTATCTAAGCTTTTTTCTGCTTCGGAGGCAGGGTGTTGATACTGTTCGAGATAATATTTGGCATAAACATTGGTAACCAGCGCCTCAATCGCACTGAGCCGATCGTGCAGACTTTTCACGGCTTCGGAGAATGACGAGGATTTTAGATCATCGAACATGTGGGATTTATTTGGTTAGCGTGAAGTAATCACCATATTCATCCCATGGGCAGGTTTGACTGCGACTCTCGCGATGGGTTCTACTTTTTGTCCAGGCGCCAACTCAAACCGCACCTTCTGACACATGACGGAGGCAACGCTCAATATTTCCTGCCACGCAAATTTCTCGCCAATGCAGCGACGCGGTCCTGCCGCAAAGGGGAAGTAAATGAACTTGTGTTGTTGTTCCATTTCCCCATTTAAAAATCGTTCTGGGCGGAAAGCTTCTGGGTTCGCGTAATATTTCCGATTCCTATGCATCAGATAGGGGCTGAGCATAAAGTTTGAGTCCTTCTCTATCTTCACATCGTGGATGGTAACCTCTTCGAGGTTTTTACGTGCCATCGACCATGCGGCGGGATAGAGCCGCATCGTTTCTGAAATCACCGCTTTGGTGTAGGTCAGCTCATCATATTTATCGGGCGTTACCACCCCATCGCTGAACACGACTTGCATCTCTTCAAAGACGCGTTCTTGGATCACTGGGTTTTTTGCCATTTCATAGAACATCCATGTCAACGTATTCGCCGTGCTTTCATGGCCTGTGACAATCAGCGTGATAATCTCATCCGTCAGCTCTTCCACGGTGATGGAATGTTCATCGCTATTGCCCATCGCGGCGATTAACAGCCCCAGCAAATCGCCACCGAATGTTTCACCGCCTTTTCTGCGGTCCACAAATTCATGGATGACTTTCTCCATCGCGTGTCGGGCGGTTTTGAATTTCCAGTAATAAGGGGAGCCCCAATGCCAATGAAAGTCTGGCGCCGCCCAAATGCGTAATTCAGAAATGGAAAGCAGGCTATCGACCCCGGCAACCAGCGTATCGGCGTGTTTATATACCTCAATGCCAAACAACGCTTGCGCCACCACATAGAGGGTGAGCTTGGCCATTTCGTTATCGACATTCACTTCGATCGCATCGCGGTCGTGGAACCATTTTTTGAGGGTGGAGTCGGCCATTTCTATGGATAAGTCCGCAATGCGTCGAAGCTCTGCCACGCGAAAAGAGGGCTGCATCAACTGTCGATGGCGTTTCCACTCCTCCCCCTCAAGCACGGGCAGTCCTTTGCCGAACATGGGTTTTACTTTGTCGTAGAAATGCCCTTTATGAAAATATTTATGCCCGGTTTGCAGGACAAACTCTGCGCCCTCGGCACTGTTAATCAGGTATACGGGGCGCCCCATATGCTCAAATTTGATAAGGGGAGCCGATTGATTGGTTAATCGGGAAAGAAAATTTAATGGATCACGCCTAATTTTGTGTCCAATACCCAGAAAAGGAAGCCCCTTCACTTCAGTGATTGAAGAGGCAACGTCATCCGCGCGTGCGACAGCAACATTCATTGTTTATTTCCTTTGATGGTTTCGTAACCCTCTCTGATGCGCAAAAGTATCTCCAAAACTGCCACATCCAGCTTGCTATGCAGTTTTTTGTACCTTGAGCCACTGAGCCTGTCCTTGTGCTCCATGATCTGAAAAAGCAGCTCTTCAAGATAGCCGATATCAAAAAGAAGCCGCGCGTGGTTGGTAAAAGAATCCTTATATTCCTCGTATTCGTGCTTGTTAGCTACAGCCAGTAAACTCTCCATAATCAGTACCTCTCTCTTCTGTGCGTTAGATCGTATGTTCTACTTCTTGTTTTGGAGATGCTTCGCTTTTGAGATCAAGACGGTCCGATGGAATGATCTCCTGTTCGTACGGCATAAAATTGCGGCTAAGATTTTTGTCTCTACGTTCTTTGAGTAATTGGATGGTTTCTTCATTAACAACAGCGTAGCCTGCTACTGCTTCGCAGTTATGATATTTGCGCGGCGGCGCGTAGCGTGTGGTGTACAATCCTGCACGGCGCAACACCCTTTCAAAGGCGGTATCCGTTACGGCAACAATCCGACTCATACCCTTCTCAAGGGCGTAGGTGAATAAGGTGATGAGCAGCTCGCTCGTCACGTCGGAAATGGTCGCATACGAATCGTTCAAACGTTCCGTATCAACGGTAAAACGGCTAATTTCCCACATTGTCTGTGCACATGGGACAGGCTGATTACCCATCAACTCAGGAAAAATATCTCTCAGCATATTGGGGCCAGTGGTGGGAACAATCCGACAGCACCCATCCACCTCTCCTACATCGTCAAGATGAACGAAATACACTGTGTTCAGCCGGTCGTAGGCATCAATATCCTGCATGGCTGTATTGGCAGGCACCCAGGCTTTCTGTTCGCAAAATATTTTATGCCGCAGGGCATATACACCCATCAGATATGGCGCATACTCTTGTGAACCGCCCTCAATTACGAATGTCTTGTTCATAGCCACCTCAACCTAAGATTGCACATGTTATATAAACGCAATCTTTGGTTTAGGCAATATGCCATTAGCTAAAAAAATGTATATTCCGTAAAAATACGGATGCGCCATCGTAAAGCAGAAAATTCGCATTAAATTGAATAAGTTCTATAGCGGCTCGATAAAGCGTATGGTCATGGCCTTGGCAATGGCCTGGGTAGTGGTAACCGCATTCAGCTTCCTTTTTGCATTCTGAATATGCGTCTCAACCGTTCTTTCAGATATGCCTAGTATCTGTCCAATTTCCCACGCTGTTTTACCTTCGCTGCACCAGTGAAGAATATCAATTTCTCTGGCTGCCAGCTTCACGTTGCTTGCTTCGATATGATCAAAGTTCTCACGAATAGTCGCATGCAGCCTTTGCGCAAAAAGATTGACCATCGCCATCAGTGCCATGTCAGGAATGTGAATTTGTGAATGGGATGAAAAGCTCAATATTCCATAATCATTTCCTGGGCCATGAATGGGGAAGGCTAGCCCATCGTTCATGGAGAAATCATGCGATAGTCGCATAAAGTTATGTTCTTTGCGGCTTACCGTTTTTTGCGCACAAATCTTCGACCATTCCTTGGGGTAAAGCGTATGGAAACAATATTTGAGGACAGGGTCATCCACATCCATCCGATTGGCGGAATAGACGCTTCTAAATTCCGTCGACACATTGGTGATGGCGATGGGTCGTGTGTCCAAATTCCAGCCGACGATTTTATGTCCTGCCAGAAGTCGCCCGCCCACATAGGTGAAAGTGTTGAAACCCAGCATGCCCGACACTTCAATCAATGCGGCACGTGCCAGCGGCAAAATATCCGCACAGGGCTGCAATGCACCAATCAGCTCATTGATGCGCCGCAAAGCGTCTGCTTCCAATTCCTGCAACATAGAAATGCCGCACGGTGAGAGTGATTACGCAACAACGTAACCAAAAAAGCGAAAATTACAAAAGTGTTGTCTACAATAAGATGGATTTTTTATGGATTTTCTACCCATCGACGAAAATAATTACATATTTATCGCATGGCGCACAATCGCGACCGGCATAAGAGAGAGAATGGCTCCGCGAGTGGGATTCGAACCTACGACCGCCCGATTAACAGTCGGGTGCTCTACCGCTGAGCTATCGCGGAATACCATTTCACCGGCAAGCGATTGTCCGGCGAGGCGTTTCTATGGCATAAAGGTTTTGCCGACGCAATAAGTTTTGCGAGCAGCATCACAAACGCGCAAGTGTTGACTAATCGCCGCGCATTTATCACGAATTTCCGGCGCACGCCCATCATCCGCATTGCGCTCTGCTTGCGAACTGCTATCAGCAACTGATGTGGCGCCATACACGAGCTTATCTTTACACCGAATGTTTCATGCTGATGCTGGGGCTGCCCTTGCTGCTGCTGTGGTCGGGCGGGCAGCAATTCTTGCTGCCGGGCTTGTGGATTCTGTCGCTTTATTGTCTTTTCATCCATCAAGGCAGCGATGGGCTATCCTTGCGGGACAGCTGGAATCGCGCCATCGTCACCCGCGCGCAGGTGAAAAAAATCGTCGTCCCCTTCCTGCCTTGTGCCGCGCTACTCGCCGCGCTCACCTATTTCCTCGTGCCGCAGAATTTCCTTGGGTTCGTGCGCACTAATCCGGGTTTCTGGGCGATCATCATGGTGGCCTACCCGCTGCTTTCCGTCATCCCGCAGGAGATTATTTATCGCTGGTTTTTCTTCGAGCGCTACCGCCGCATATTCCTCACCGACCGCGCACTGATCATGGCTTCGGCGCTTGCTTTCGGCCTCGGCCATATCGTGTTCCACAACTGGGTGGCGCCGCTATTGAGCACCGTCGGCGGGCTGATGTTTGCGGCGACCTATATCCGCTGCCGCTCGCTCGCGCTCGTGTCGCTCGAACATGCGATTTATGGCGATTTTATTTTCACCATCGGTCTCGGTTGGTATTTCTATCACGGCGCACATCATTGAATGGACATATAGTCATTGGTGGATAACACCGCGCCACTATCTTCATGTAATTGTTAGTATTGATTGCAAAATGACTTGCAAAGACTGAAAAATTTACGCACCATTACTTGAAAATAGGCGGAAGTCCGCGTGCGAACTGGTTTCGGCGCGCGGATAATTCGTTACAAAAACAATTTTTACAATGGGTTGACGCGCTAGTGATCATTCGTTCCCGCAAACAGACTTTGACCGCTGCCCGCCTCGTGCGGCCGATGCTGGCGGTGTTTGCGATGTTCTACCTGATGTTCCAGGCACTGCACGGCGACCGCGGGATTTACGCCTATCTGCGCGACAAACGCGAACTCGCCGAACTGCAGGCCGACCTCGCTAAAACCAAGGCGGAGCGCGAGAAAACCGAGTTGCGCGTGAGTCATATGCGCAACGGCTCGCTCGATCTCGACCTGCTCGACGAACAAATGCGCCGCATGCTCGGTGTCATGAAACAAGGCGAAGTGGTGATGCTGAATCCGGCAGAAACCCAGGCTTCCAAGGCGCAATAGTAGCCATTGTCATGCCCGCGCAGGCGGGCATCCAGCCCAAAGCAAAACTTTTCCTGCTGCTTAACGCGGCTCGTGCTGGATTCCCGCCTTCGCGGGAATGACAAAAACCGCAAGAAACCACTTGCTGGCGGGCTTTCGCTGTGTCATTAAGCCCGGACCTAAAATTCATACCAGACACGAGCCAAACCATGCAAATTATCCCGACCGAAGCCGCCGGCCTCACCCATCGTTTCCAAGTCATCGTTCCCGCCAGCGACATGCAGTCGCAAATGGAGAACGAGCTCCAATCGATTGGCAAACGCGTGAAAATGCCGGGCTTCCGTCAGGGCAAAGTGCCGATGCCGGTGCTGAAAAAACGTTACGCGCAGGAAGTGCTCGGCGAAGTGATCCAAAGCACCGCCAACAAAGCCGCGCGCGAAGTGGTGGAGCAGAAAAACCTGCGCGCCGCGCTGCAGCCGGATGTGAAAATCACCAATTACGTCGAAGATGGCGACCTGACGCTGGAAGTTACCGTCGAAGCGATGCCGGATGTGCCGGAAGTCGCGTTCGATAAAATCACCGTCGATGAACTGACGTTCGAAGTGCCCGATAGCGAGATCGACGAAGCGCTCGCCCGCCTCGCCAAATCGCGTCAACATCCCCACACCAAAGAAGGTGCGGCCGTGCTTGGCGATGTCGTGAAAATCGATTTCAAGGGCCTGCTCGACGGCGTCGCCTTCGATGGCGGCACCGCGAAAAACTTCCAGCTCGAGCTTGGCTCGGGCCAGTTCATCCCGGGGTTTGAAGATCAACTCGTGGGTGTAGCTGCGGGCGATGAGCGCAATGTGAATGTCAGCTTCCCCGAGCAATATCACAGCGCGGATCTGGCCGGAAAACCGGTCGTGTTCGAAGTGAAAGTGCATGAAGTCGCTTATCTCCACGTGCCGGATGCCGACGATAAACTGGCGGAAAAACTGGGTTTCAAAGACCTCGTCGAACTCAAAGATAAAATCCGCGAGCAGATCGCCACTGACTATCAGCGCATGGCCCGCAATAAGGCGAAAAAGCAGCTGTTCGACAAGCTCGACGAAGTGGTGACATTCCCCGTTCCGCGCAACATGCTCTCGATCGAGATGGACAATATCTGGAAGCAAGTCGAAGAAGCCAAGAAAGCAGGCGACCCGGAGCTGAAAGATAAATCCGATGAGGAACTGAAAAAAGAATACAGTAAAATCGCCGAGCGCCGCGTGAAACTGGGCATCCTGCTTTCCGAAGTGGGCCGCACCAACAATCTGCAAATCACCCGCGAGGAAATCTCCGCCGCAGTGATGAACCACGCACGAAACTTCCCGGGCCAGGAAGACAAAGTGTTCGAATTCTACCGCAAAAACCCGCAGCAAGTTGAACAGTTGCGCGGGCCGATTCTCGAGGAAAAAGCGGTCGATTTCGTGCTGAGCAAAGTAAAGCGCAAATCGAAAGCCATCAGCATCGATGAGCTGCTGAAAACCGACGACGCCGAAGTGGCCTAAGCTATTTTCCCATCGTCGGCTGCGTCAGGCAATTGTCGCGGTCAGTATCGCCGTTCTGGCAGGCATAGGATTTTAAACTATTGGCGACAAAACATTGCCACAGCGGCGGCTTGCCGGCCGCGCGATCGTCATCGTCCAGCGCACAGGCGCAGGCATTGAGGGTAAGGCACATGGCAATCAGTACGAAAGGTCGCATCCCTATGATGTAGGTAAGGATTGCGCGCGTGCAACCAGCACCATGCTCAATCGCCACAGCACCCAGGCATTCAGCAAATGCCACAGGAAATGCGTGCCGATGGGAATGGCCGAGCAAACATCCAGATCGATGGTGCGGAACATTAGCGACAGCACCCATACACTTAGCACTTTCGCAAACACCGCACCCTCGGGCGCCTGCTTGCGCACCAGCGCTCCGGTCATGATCCCCAGCGCCCCGAGGGTGGGCAGATACATCACCGTGCCATGCAGCGTATTGGGCGGCAGGTAGATTTGCGCCGCCATCCCCGCCAGCTGATAGATGCCCCACAGCGACACTGTGCGCGTCCAGCCAAAGCCAAACAACCGCTTGAGCGCCGCGATGAGATAGATATTGATGAACAGCGCAATCGGGATCACATCGGCCAGCACCGTGTGGCCCGCAAAACTATGCCAGATGAAGCTGCCGATGCCGATCGCGGTCAGCGACGCAATCAGCAGATAAATATCGCCCACGCGCGCGAAAGTGTGATCCGGCAATTTCCGCAGCGCGCGCCATACCAGATATGCGGCGATGATGAAGGCGAGATTCGTCACCGCATTCAGCGGCTCCGCCCAGAGATCGGGATTGCCCGCCCGCTCACAGTAGCCGTCGAGATAGGTGAGTGTCGATACCGTCATGCCGCCCTCAAATCGCGCTGGAATCGCCCGCCATGCGCTTGAGGCGCGCCTCGCGGTTCACGTTGCGGATGATCTGCTTCATCAAAATATACAGCAGCGTCGCATTCAGTATGTGCCAGATGAAATGCGTGCCGGTCGGGATTATCGGGCAAATCGCATGGTCGATCGCGCGGCAGAACAGCGAGCAGACGCCGGTGATCGCCGCCAGCATGAAATGCTGCGAACTCGGCCGCGCCTTCAAATGCAGATGCACCGCAATCATGATCAGCGCCACCATGCTCGAAAGATAGCCAATCGAATCGTTCAGCGCCTGGGGGAACTGGTGCACGAGGAAATAGCTGAAGCCGGTGAACGCCGTAAAGCAAATCGCCGCCTGATAGATCGTGCAGCGGCCAATGCGAAACAGCACGCTCCAGAAATAGAGATTGATGAACATGACGATCGGAATCGTGTCGAGCAGTTCGGTGAGTTGCGACGGGAAACTGTGAAAGATGATGCTGTTGATGCCGATGATAAACGTGAGCGCGGTGAGCGCGTGAATATCCCACAACCATTTGCGTTCGAGGTCTTCGTGGCGGTGGTAAAAGCGGTAAATTTTCACCGCGACAAAAATGAACGCCAGCGAGGAAATCACATTCAACGGTTCGGCAAATGGTCCAAGGCCTGAGCGTTCACAAATCCCATACCAATGCGTCAGCGAGGCGTTTTCCATCCACCTACCTTAGCAGAAAATCTGGAGCATTGCTTTGATAAAATTGGTAATATTACATTGCAGCGCGACAAAATCCCGCACTGCAATAATATTGCCTCAAGCCTAGAGCCGCACCGCAGCACCAGCATAGCGGCCGGTTACGCCCAGCATCTCTTCGATGCGAATCAGCTCGTTATACTTCGCAGTGCGATCCGTGCGGCAGGGCGCGCCCGTCTTGATTTGACCGCAATTGGTGGCGACCGCGAGATGCGCAATCGTCGTGTCTTCCGTCTCGCCCGAGCGATGCGACATCACCGCGCGATAGCCCGCCCGGTGCGCCATATCCACCGCGCGTAGCGTTTCCGTCAGCGTGCCGATCTGGTTGAATTTCACCAGCAGCGCGTTGGCCAATCCTTGCGCAATGCCCTGCGCCAGAATTTGCGGGTTGGTGACGAACAAATCATCGCCGACGAGCTGGATTTTCTGGCCCAGCGATTTGGTCGCAAGCGACCAGCCTTGCTCGTCATTCTCGGCACACGCATCCTCAATCGAGAAGATCGGGAATTTGCTGACCAAGTTTTCGTAATAAGCGACAATGCCCGCCGCATCGAGGGTTTTGCCCTCGCCCGCCAGCACATATTGTCCGTTTTTATAGAATTCCGTACTCGCGGCATCGAGCGCCAGCACCACATCGGTGCCCGGCTTGTAGCCTGCTTTTTCAATCGCGATACAAATCGCGCTCAGCGCTTCTTCTGCGCTTTTGAGGTTCGGCGCAAACCCGCCCTCATCGCCGATATTGGTGCTGTGCCCGGCATCACTCAAAATCTTTTTCAGCGTATGAAACACTTCCGCACCCATGCGGATCGCATCGCGCATTGTTGGCGCGGAAACGGGCATGATCATGAATTCCTGAATATCGATTGGGTTGCTCGCATGCGCGCCGCCATTGATAATATTCATCATCGGAATCGGCAGAATATTCGCGCTCGCCCCGCCCACATAGCGATAAAGCGGCAGCCCCACCGTTTGCGCTGCAGCTTTGGCGGTCGCCAGCGAAATCGCCAGAATCGTATTCGCACCGAGATTTGCCTTGTTCGGCGTGCCATCGAGGCCAATCATCGTTTCATCGACCAGCACCTGATCGAGCGCATTCAACCCAATCAGCGCATCGAATTTAGTGTTGGCATTCTCGACCGCTTTCAACACGCCGCGCCCAGCGAAACGCTTGGCATCGCCATCGCGCAATTCCAGCGCCTCGAGCGACCCGGTGCTCGCGCCCGATGGCGCCGCCGCACGGCCCACCGAGCCGTTATCCAGCACCACATCGGCCTCAATCGTCGGGTTGCCCCGGCTATCAATAATTTCACGCGCGCGGATGGAACGAATAGTCGCCATGGGAATGCCTTCAGCAGTAGGTTATCTGCCGGAAGTTATGCTTTTCCCGCGCCCACAAGTCAAAATGAAAAAGCGATTACCGCACGACTAATTATTTATGCCAGCGGATCGGGGCCATAGCGATTGTTACCGTTGGCACCACGAAGACACATCCAAATATTCATAACAACGATGCTTACAAACGCAGCAAGAACCAATATCCCATGGATAGTAGGATTAGGAGCAATCAACTCAAACACCGTAGTCGCCCATCCATAAGCCCCATAGAGAACAACCATGCAAAATGGGATAACAATCTTCCAACCACTCCGACTCGTATCATGCATGCGCCGTACGGCCACGCTCAAACTAGGCGCATAAAATACGAGCATAGCAGCCAGCGTTAAAGGCCCCAAAGGTTTAAGTCCTATACCCTCTAGCAAATAATGATCGCCCAAATAGGCGATGATATCTACGACGCATTTGAACAAAAACCAATACCAATATTCCGAGCGCGGTGCCCGGCCAGAAAAAGTCGTGTATTTATTAAAACATGATTTGATTGCACCGACAAAATTCATGCGTCCCTACACCAGCGGATCGGGACCGAAGCGGTTATCGCCGGTAGTGCCTTTGGTGCAGTACCAGACCAGCATGATAATGCCGCCGACGAGCGGAATGAAGCCGATCAGCGCCCACCAATAGCTGCGATTGATATCGTGCAAGCGGCGCGAAACCAGTGCCAGCGAGGGGATGAGCAGGCCAAGCTCAAACAGCAGTATCAGCAAACTGGTTTTAAGGATCGCAGAAACAATGCCAAGCACGAAGCCGACAATCAGAGCGGCGAGCATGACGAACCAGAATTCCGAGCGCGAGGCGCGGCCAGAAAAAGTTATGTAGTTTGTGAGAAACGATTTTACTGCATCGACCATACCCATCACGGCGCTCCCTCTTGTTTGTTTGGAGCGATTGGGCCCGAATCCATAGGCAAATGCAAATAAATTGCTGCCTGGGGCCGGTTAAAGCGGCATTTTTTTGGCGAGTGCGTCAAACGCCTGCAGCTGGTCGAGCAGCGCGGGCATATCGGCGAGCTTCACCATGTTCGGCCCATCGGAGGGCGCATTGTCCGGGTCCGGGTGCGTTTCGATAAACACGCCCGCGACACCGACCGCAATCGAGGCGCGCGCGATGGTCGGCACGAATTCACGCTGCCCGCCGGAGCTTGTGCCCTGCCCGCCCGGCTGCTGCACCGAGTGGGTCGCATCGATAATCACCGGATAGCCGGTTTGCGCCATGATCGGCAGTGCGCGCATATCGTTCACCAGCGTGTTGTAGCCGAACGAAACGCCGCGCTCGGTGAGCATGATATTTGCATTGCCCGAATCGAACACTTTCGCCGCGACATTTTTCATATCCCACGGTGCTAAGAACTGACCTTTTTTAATATTCACCACCCGCCCCGTTTTCGCCGCTGCGATCAGCAGATCCGTCTGGCGGCAGAGGAAGGCCGGAATCTGCAGCACATCGATGACCGGCGCCACGGCCGCGCAATGGTCGATCTCATGCACATCGGTGAGCACGGGAATGCTGAAGGTTTTTTTGATTTCTTCGAACACCGCCAGCGCCTTCTCCAGCCCCAGTCCACGCTGGCCTTTCAGCGAGGTGCGGTTCGCTTTGTCATAGCTCGTTTTATACACCAGCCCGAGATTGCGCGCCTTGCAGATTTCCACCAGCTTGCCCGCGACATCGATCGCATGGTCGCGCGATTCCATCTGGCACGGCCCCGCGATCAGCGCAAAGGGCAGATCGTTGCCGAAAGTGACGTTACCGGCTTTTACATGGGTGTGTTTGGTCATGCTGCGTTCGCCTTTTCATGCATCTCTTTCGCCGCTTTCACGAAGGCGGCGAAAATCGGGTGCGCTTCCATGGGGCGGGATTTGAACTCGGGGTGGAACTGCACCGCGATGAAGAACGGGTGGTTTTTCAGCTCGACGATTTCGGGCAGTTTTCCATCCGGCGACAGGCCGCTGAACACCACGCCGTGCGCCGCGAAATCCTTGGCGTAATTCATGTTCACTTCATAGCGGTGGCGATGGCGCTCATCGATTTTCGTGGTGCCGTAAATCTTCGCGGCCAGGCTGCCGGGCGCCATTTCGCACGGATAGGCGCCCAGGCGCATCGTGCCGCCCATATCGTCGCCTGCCTTGCGTTTGTGCTTCACGCCGTCCTGCTCCCACTCGGTCATGAGGCCCACGAGCTGGCCGCGCGGATCTTTCGTTGGCGGCGCGTTGAACTCGCTCGAGGTCGCATCTTTCACGCCCAGCAGATGGCGCGCCATTTCGATCACCGCGATCTGCATGCCGTAGCAAATGCCAAAGTAAGGAATCTTTTTCTCACGCGCATAGGCAACCGCCGCGATTTTCCCTTTCACGCCTTCTTCGCCGAAGCCACCGGGCACCAAGATCGCATCGATATTTTCGAGCTTCTTTTCCGCGTCGCCGGATTCGAACACGCGCGCATTGATCCAATGCACATTCACCCGCACATTATGCGCAATCCCCGCATGGTCGAGCGCCTCGGTGAGCGATTTATAGGCGTCGCCGATGCTGGTATATTTCCCCACCAGCGCGACATTTACTTCGCCGCGCGGCGATTCGAAACGCTTGACGATTTTATCCCACTCGGCAATCGCCAGTTCCTGTTTCGATTTCAGCTTGAAATGCGCGAGCACTTGCGTGTCGAACCCCTCCAAATGCAGGTTTTTCGGCACTTTATAGATGCTCGAGGAATCGAGCGCCGAGATGACGTTCGGTTCCGCGACGTTACAGAATTGCGCGATTTTTTTCTTCTCGCTCACCGGAATTTCGCGGTCTGCGCGACACAGGATAATATCCGGCTGAATCCCGATCGAGCGGAGCTCCTTCACCGAGTGCTGCGTCGGTTTGGTCTTCAATTCTTTGGCTGCCGCAATGTATGGCACGAGCGTGACATGCACGAACAGCACCTTCTCGCGGCCGAGTTCGTAGCCCAACTGGCGGATGGCTTCGAAGAATGGCAGACCTTCGATATCGCCGACCGTACCACCGATTTCGCAGATGACAAAATCCTCGCCACGCGCATCGCCGGTGATGAATTCCTTGATCAGGTTCGTTACATGCGGAATCACCTGCACGGTGCCGCCGAGATAATCGCCTTTGCGTTCTTTGCTAAGCAGCGTCGAATAGATGCGACCGGCGGAAATACTATCGGTTTTGCGCGCATTCACATTAGTGAAACGCTCATAGTGACCCAGATCGAGATCGGTTTCCGCGCCATCTTCGGTGACAAATACTTCGCCGTGCTGCGTCGGGTTCATCGTGCCGGGATCGACGTTCAAATAGGGATCGAGCTTGCGGATGCGCACCGTAAATCCGCGGCCCTGCAGCAACGCGGCGAGCGACGCGGCGGAAAGCCCCTTGCCAAGCGAAGACACCACGCCACCAGTTACGAAAATAAAACGGGTTGGCATACAGGTGAGCTCCTTAAAAGTTATTGCTGCTTCTTACCTTCTTCAGCTGTTGGTTCAACTGGTTTTGCATCGCTTGTGGGTACTGCGGGTTTTGCATCGGCTGCGGGGGCTTCGACTTTGGCTGGGGTTGCCGCATCCACACGCGTATCTTTCGTCGGTTCAAGCTTCTGCACCGGCACTTTCGGTACGCTTGGCACCACCGGTTTTGCCACGGCTTTCACCGGTTGATCTTTTTTCACCGTCACCGTTTCGACATCCGGTGTCGGTTTCGCATTGGCCGGATTATTCAGCGCCGGATCGGTTTTGCTCACGGGCGACGGCACGCCCTGCTCCTGCTTATTCACCGTATCAACGATCGATTCATGCCCCTGGCGCGACGCGACAATCGACAGCACCAGCGAATTGATAATGAACAGCGCCGCCAGCACCGCCGTGGTGCGCGTGAGTAAATTCGCGCTCGCCCGGCCGCTCATGAAGTTCGAGCCATTGCCCGAGCCGAGGCCAAACCCATCGGATTCCGACCGCTGCAGCAACACCACGCCGATCAGGGCGCTGGCGAGAATGAGTTGAACGACGAGTAGAATTTCCTGCATAACCATTCCTTATTTAACCGTTGCGATCATCTCGATCATTCCCGCGGCATCGAGGCTGGCCCCGCCGATCAGCGCGCCGTTTACACCTTCGATTTCGAGAATTTCAGCGAGATTCGCCGGTTTCACCGAGCCTCCATACAGCACCGAAATGGCGCTGCCAAGCATTGATTTAATCTTGGCATGCGCGGCGGCAATCTCAGCGCCGCTGGGGGTTTTGCCGCTGCCGATCGCCCAGACGGGTTCATAGGCGACGAGCATGCCGTCGATCGGTTGCGCGGCGTAGGCCTCAAGCTGTTTTTCGAGCACGGCAGCGGTTTTCCCCGCCTCATATTCCTCTAAACTCTCGCCAATACAGACGATTGGGGTAAGGCCTGCCGCCGCCACGGCGCGCGCTTTCTGCTCCACCAACGCATCGGTTTCGGCAAAATAGGTGCGCCGCTCGCTATGGCCCACAATCACCGCCAGCGCACCGCAATCGGCCAGCATCGGCACCGCGATTTCGCCCGTGTAGGCGCCGCTCGCATGCGTATGGCAATTCTGCGCACCGATGGTGAGCCGCGCATTTAGCGGCAATGCCTGGCTCGCCGCATCGATATAATTCGCGGGTGGGCAAAACACAGTGATGAGATGCTTGGGCGCGCTACTGAGCGCCGCATTCACGCGAAACGCATAATCCTGCACCTGCGCACGGTGCCCGTGCATTTTCCAGTTGGCGATGAGGTAGGTATTCATTCATTCTCCCTTGTCATTCCCGCGAAGGCGGGAATCCAGCCCTAGGCATAAATCTCGTCAAACAAATCATGCCATTCGGGATTCATTTCTTCAATTACCCGCAATTTCCACAGGCGATTCCATTTCTTCATTTGCGTTTCACGGATGATCGCACTTTCAATCGATTCATGCGTTTCATAATAGACTAACCGCGAAACCCCATATTTCTTTGTAAATCCCTTCACCACTTTCTCTTTGTGCTCCGCCATTCTGCGAATTAAATCGCCGGTGACGCCAATATAAAGCGTCCCGTTGCGATCACTGGCACACATGTAGACCCAGTATTGTTTCATACGCATCAGTTGTTCTGTGGGCTGGATTCCCGCCTTCGCGGGAATGACAACCTTACTGCCTGTGCAAATAACTGTACCGTCTATGCCAGCTTTGACATTTGCCCGCAAGCCTCTTAGAACCGGCCTGCACATTAGAATAAGGATGATCGATGCTCAATACCATGCGCAGTTTCGCCAAAGGATTTGTCGCCAAAACCCTCATGATTTTGCTGGTCGTGTCGTTCGGCGTGTGGGGCATCGGCGATATTTTTCGCACCAGTTCGTCGGGCTCGCTGGCGCATGTGGGGCCGGAAAATGTGAGCCCGCAGGAATTCGCCAATCAGCGCAGCGCGATTCGCCAGGCGATGGCGTCGCTCTCCATCAAAAATATCGACGCCAGCGCGATGGATAACGAGATCATGCGCCGCCTGATTCAGACGCGCCTCGTGCGCCTGTGGCTGCATGATGCCGGTTTTGCGGTCGATCGCAATCTGCAGGCCTCAACCATTCAGCACGACATGCAGTTTCATGACATTACCGGCAAATTCGATCCGAAAATGTTCTCGCAGGTGCTGAATGCACGCCGCGTGAGCGAAGGCGTTTATCTTTCGCAACTGCGCGATGAAATCGCCGGCAAAACGCTCGAACTCAGCCTCGATGCGAAGGACGCGCCGATGCCTGCCAGCCTCGAGAAACTCGAAATCGCCGCACAAACGCAAACCCGTGACGCGCAGATCGTCACCATTCCCCTGCCCGCTATCGATACCGCCAGCGTGAGCGACCAGCAGGCGCATGATTTCTACGAGCTGCGCAAAGCGGAACTCTATATGGAGCCCGAGCGCCGCACGCTGGAATATGTCACGCTCGACCAGAGCGACATTGATGCGCTGATCGACAAGCAAGTCACCGACCAGGCGCTGCATGAGCGGTTTGAAACCGATAAATCCGCTGGCACGGACTTTGAAAAAGCTAAGCCCGCGCTCGTGAAACAACTGCGTTCCGAAGCGCGCGACCATGTGCTGCAGGATTTCAACACGCAAATCGAAGACGCGCTCGCCGGTGGCAGTTCGATGGGCGAGGCGCTGGCCAAAGCCGGTGTGAAATCGCAATCGAAGCTGCTCACCAAAATCAGCGCACACCAGCTCGATGGCGGCAAGGATGAATTGCTGAGCAACGTTGCCGCCCGCGGTTTCGCGCTGAATGACGGTGAAACTTCCGGCCTGCAGAGCACCAAGGATGGCCGCTATTTCATGGTCGCACTGAAGGAAACGAACCAGGCCGCACCGAAAGCTTTCGCCGATGTAAAAGCCGATGTGCGCGAGCATGTCGCGAAAGAAAATGCGCAAACCCAAGTGCGTGATCGCGCGATGAAAGCGAAGGATCTACTCGCCAAAAACCAGCCCCTGCCCGCTGATTGGCATGCCAACGTGCGTATCGCAAGCAATCTCGCCCGCCCGCAAGCAGGCCCCGATGGTAAGATCGAAGCCGCCGATAAAAATGTGCCTGCCCCGTTGCAACAAGCACTGTTTGAGCGTTCCCTGGGCGAAGTCGCCGGCCCTGCCGCGATGCAAGATGGCAGCGCTGTGCTGGCCCTCGTGAAACAAGTACACCAGCCCTCAACCCCCCTTTCAGATAAGGAAACGCAAGCCCTGCATAAGCACTATCAAACCGAATTGAGCAATGCCACCACCGGCGCAATGCTGAATAATCTCGTCACGCTTTATCCAGTGAATGTAAACGAGAAAATGCTGCAACAACTCACGCAAAATACCGATCAATGATGCTCACCATCCACCCCAGCTTCGAAGAATTCCGCGAGAAATTCGCCGCCGGCGAACCGCAAATCGTTTATGCCAAACAGATCAACGATCTGGAAACGCCCGTCTCGGCGATGCTGAAACTTCCCACCGGCGATGGCCCGCGCTTCCTGCTCGAATCCGTCGAAGGCGGCGAAGCGCGCGGGCGGTATTCGATCATTGGCCTCGCGCCCGATCTCGTCTGGCGTTGCGTTGGCAATCGGCCTGAAACTTCCACCACGCCACCTTTCGCCGACGATAGTTTTGCGCCGAGCTGGGATGCATCGATGGACAGTTTGCGCCAGCTCATCCGCGCCAACCGCATGGATTTGCCCGAGGGTGTGCCGCCGATGGCTGCCGGTTTGGTGGGTTTCATGGGCTACGACATGGTGAAATTAATGGAGCGCCTGCCGAGCACCAAAACCGACCCGATCCGCATCCCCGACGCGTGTTTCATGCGCCCCCGCGCGCAGCTGATTTTCGATTCCGTCGATGGCGTGGTCTATATCATCGCGCCGGTGTGGAATACGCAGGGCGACGCGAAAAAAACGTATGACGAAGCGGTGGCGCGCATCACCAATCTCGCGCGCACGCTGCAGAATCCAGTAGATCAGCGCAACTATTATAAGGAAGTCGCGCCGCGCGACCGCAACTTCACCTCGAACATCACGCGCGAGCAATTCGGCGAAATGATCGATCGTGCGAAAGAATATATTCGCGCGGGCGATATTTTCCAGGTCGTGCTGGGCCAGCGTTTCACCTGCGATTTCGATCTGCCGCCGTTTGCGCTCTATCGCAGCTTGCGCCACACCAATCCGTCGCCGTTCCTGTTCTATCTCGATTTCGGCCATTACACATTGGTGGGCTCGTCCCCCGAAATCCTCGTCCGCCTGCGCGACGATACCGTCACCATCCGCCCCATCGCAGGCACGCGCCCGCGCGGCAAAACGAAGGCGGAGGATGAAGCGCTCGCCGCCGATCTGCTCGCCGATCCGAAGGAACTCGCCGAGCATTTGATGCTGCTCGATCTCGGCCGCAACGATGTCGGCCGCGTCGCGGCAAGCGGCGATGTGCGCGTGACGGAAAAAATGATCATCGAACATTACAGCCACGTGATGCATATCGTGAGCAACGTCGAAGGCAAAATCGATCCGAAGCATGACGCGCTTGATGCACTCTGCGCAGGCTTTCCCGCAGGCACTGTCTCCGGCGCGCCGAAAATCCGCGCCATGGAAATCATCGACGAACTTGAACCCATCGCCCGCAGTTACTATGGCGGTTGCGTCGGTTATTTTTCGGCGAATGGGTCGATGGATACGTGCATTACGCTACGCACCGGCCTCATCAAAGACGGCAAACTCCATGTGCAAGCCGGTGGCGGCATCGTCGCTGATTCGAAGACCGATGATGAATATGCCGAATCGACCAACAAGGCGAAAGCCATCATGCGCGCGGCGGCGAATGCGGTGAAATTCGCATAAATTCTGCGCCGTGATCGACGGCGATTTTCCCTCCCGCAATGCAACGACGAATTGGTGCGTCGCAATGACGAAAACCCTAGGGCAACGCTGGCATTTTATGGTATAACTAAATCATAAATTATGTTCAGGTATCACCAGCGTTTTTGGGTCATCACACAGGTTAGTTCCCTGAGTCTCGCCACGCTAGTTCTCGCCCAATGCAGCATGAAAACCGATGCGATTGCGCTGCCCGTTTCCAATCTTTCGTTGCCCGCCGCGAGTTTGAATCTCGACACGCCAAAAACCTCGACCGACATGATCGCCGACCGGTCACAAACCGCCGCCGGTGCCGCATTCCACACCGCCACCGCCTCGCTCGACGATGTGGGATTACGCGAAGACGAGATCGACAAGGTGCTGCAAGCCGCCGCCGATCATCCCTACGCCCATCCGGCAAAGCTCACCTGCATGGCGATTGTGGGGGAGATCGCGCAGCTCGATGCCGCGCTCGGACCGGATGTGGATGCGCCATCCAACGATCTCAAGGATGCAGGCGGCATCGCGGTTGACAGCGATACGATTCTCGATCGCGGCATGGATTTCGCGCAGGAAAGTGCGGTGAATTTCGTGCGTGCGCAGACGAGTTTTCTGCCGTTTCGTAGCGCCATTCGTACCTTCAGCGGCGCCAAACACCATGAAAAAGAAATCGCCCGCGCGAAGGAGGCTGGCCGCCTGCGCCGCGCCTATTTGAAGGGTTTGCTTGATGACAAGGGCAAGTGCTCGGCACCGTCTGCACCCGCCGCGCCGCATATTGAGGAAGCGAGTTTCAGCCTTTTCGATTAATGTAAATTACGGCGCGTCCTTGATCGCCATACAGGGCGAGTGATTCGCTTCCAGCACCGCGCAGGCCTTGCGCGCCTGCATATCCGAAATATGAATCAACCGCGCGCGATAGGTGGATTCCGCTGCATTTGCTGCGGGCGGCAGAATACGCACCATCGCGCCATTGAGATTCATCCGCGCCAGCCGATACGCCTGCTGCGCCGCGCTTTCCGCCAATTTCGCGCTCCCGAATGCACCTACCTGAATGCTCCAGTCGAGCGGTACGGCTGTCACCAAGGGTTGATTCGCCGGCGTGATAATTGGTTGCGCGACAGCGGTGGGTTTCGTTGGCACTACGGCAGCCGCTGCGGATTTGGCGGGTGCCGTCGTTGCCGTCACGGCCGGTGTGGTATTCGTGGTGGTCGCGGGTTTTACCGCGGATGCAGCAGGTTCATTCACCGGCTTCACCGTCGCGGTAGCGGTGGTGACGGGCGTAAGTTTGGTGATCGTATCCCCCGTTTGTTTGGCCGGTGCGGTGGGAGTAACGGCAGCACTGGCCGTGGCATTCACCGGTGCGACAGGCGTGACGGATGCTGTCGGCGCCGCAGGTTTAGCCCCCGCAACTGCCGCTTTGGTCGCAACAGCGGCCGCTGGCACTGCCAGATTGGCAGCTTCACTATCGTCGCTATCTTTCGCATTATCCGCAGCAGCAGCGGCAGTGTTGGCGGGCGGATTCACCGTCATCGTATCCGGTGTATCGGGCGTATCGCCGTGTGAATCATCGCTTGCGGCAGGAACGGTGGCGGCGCCACCATGCAATGACAGCGGTAAATTGCTCGCATCACCCTTGCCGCGCGCGGCACCACGGCTGGCGATCAGCTGATAGGTCTGGTCGAGGAGTTGGATCATCCGGTCGTCGCGCCAGCGGCCGCTTGAGCCGCCCATGACAACGCCCACGAGCGGACGGCCGCCGCGTTTGCATGACGTCACCAGATTAAAACCCGAAGCACCGATGAAGCCGGTTTTAATGCCATCGACCCCGGCATAGCGCAACATCACGCGGTTATGAGTGTAGTAGCTCACCCCCGCCCAGCTGAATTCGCGCACCGCGAAATACGAATAATATTTCGGGAAGTCACGCTTCAGCGCGATGCCCAGCTTGGCCATGTCACGCGCGGTCGTATATTGTTCAGCGTTCGGCAGGCCATTGGGGTTTTCGAAATGCGTATCTTTCATGCCCAGCGCATGGGCCTTGGCCGTCATCAGCTCGCCGAAATGATCGACATCGCCGCCGAGTTTTTCCGCCACTACCACCGCCACATCATTCGCCGAGCGCACGACCAGTGCCTTGATCGCCGTATCGACCGGGATTTCCTCACCGGGGCTGAGCGCGAGATTGGTTTGCGGCATCGTGGTCGCGTAATCCGACACCGGCATGCGCGTATTCAGACTGATGCTTTTATTGTCGAGCGCTTCGAACAATAAATAGAGCGTCATCATTTTGGTGAGCGAGGCGGGATAGCGACGCACATCGGCACTTTTGCTGTGATAGATCTCACCCGTTTGCGGATCGACCACAAACGCCGAATAGCGCGGGTCGTTCACGCCCCAGGCGGCATTGGACGCATGACCATGGGTGACGCGGCGATGTTTCTTCGCCAGCGCCGCCTCGGGATGCAGCAATAAAATACAGCAAAAACAGGTGATGATGAGGCGAAAAAGCCGCATTGAATTCTATGCTCGAACGTTGGATCTATGAAGTAATCGCCTAGTTGTAGGAAGAAGTGTTTCTAGCAGCAAGCGCAAAGATCACGCCTGTGAGCAGTGCAGCGAAATTCGCGCGGGGATCAAATTTTTTGGCGCATTTTCGCATGGAAATCTGACAAGTTTTGCAACAAGCGTTTATGCATGTACTGCTGCCACTGGAGCGTTTGGACCCGGATTTGCAATACAGACTGCAGCGAACAAAAATACCACAGATGTGATGATTTTCATGCAAACCAATGGGATGTTGACTTCTATTACTGCGTCGCAACTTTACAAAAGCGCCGCTTTTATTTCTATTTACAGCAGGATGACTAGTATCCATTACTGCGCGCCGAAACAATTATCTTCAAGCCACTGGATGAACAGCATGTTCACCCGGAGTGGCTGTCGCGCGCGCGCCTCGCCGCCGGGGATTGGACCCCCTTGTCAACCTACTTTTTCCATCCCTGAGTCACGGCCAGTCGCTTCGGCGAATGGAGTTGCTTATGCGATTTAGATCAATTGCATGGCTAGGGGTTTTATTGTGCTGCATCAACTGCGGTCCGCGCAATATGACACACACGCCAGCGGGCGATTCAGCCGGTGATGCCAATACCAATCATTGGGCGATCTATTACGATTACCGCATCCCGATCGCGCAATTCCAGCATTTCGATCTGGTGGTGTTTGATCGTGTTTACTACCCGGATTTTACGAAAATTCACCGCAAAACGGTCGTGCTGGCCGAGGTGAATGCTGGCGAAGTGCCCCCAAACACGCCTGATCACAGTCTGCTGGAGCATGAGAACGCACTGCTGGCTGGTGGTGCATCCAAAGGCATGGCGGCAGTCGACCTCACTTCACCGCGCTGGCATCAGGCGATCATGACGAAGGTCGATGATGCGATCAATAAGGGTTTTGACGGGGTCATGCTCGACGGGCTCGATAGCCCGCTGAAGGCGGCGGATGCGATTTCCACCGAGGTCGCCAACAAGAATCGCGATGCGGCCATTACTTTAATCGAGGAAATCCGCAATAAACACCCAAAAATCAAAATCATGTTAAACCGTGCCTTTGATATTTTGCCGCAAGTAGCATCAAAAATTGATTATGTTTTGGCGGAGAGCATTTTGACCGAAAATGATGATTTTTCTGGACATTCACGATTCGTCGCTGCAAATACCTACCAACAAATGGCAGGCTCGTTGCGCTGGGCGCGCGATCTCTCGTCCGATATAAAAATATACACGCTCGATTATTGGAACGTTAACGATGGTGAAAGTATTAAGAAAATTTACCGCATGCAGCGGGAGCAAGGATTCAGCCCATATGTTACAAGTCGCGACCTTCGCCACTTTACACCGGAGCCGCAATGAAGTTAATACAATATTAAGAATAACTACTCAAGCCGCCGTGCCTGTCCACTCGGGAGAAGTTCATGCGTAAGTATATTATTATCGCCCTCATTTTGGTGGTGCTGGGAATCGGCGCCAGCCTGCTATTGATTCCAAGTCAGAGCGATACGGAACAGGCGAAAAGCCGCGACCAGCAAACCGTCGATATCGGCAATATCGATGTCGAGGCAGAATACAACCAGGGTCGCCGCTCCTATATTATTGTTGCGGCGCTTGCCGACAAGCGCGTCGCCGAAGGTAATCGTCCGGCCGCGATTGCGCTGCTCGAGGAATATATCAAAACCAATCCGAACGATGCACAGGGCCACAAGAAATTAGCCGAGCAATATATGCTCGCCAACCGCCAGGCGGATTATAACGCGCAGATCATGGCGCTGGGCAATCTCGAGCCGACGGAAGAGAACCTGCACATCCTCTCCTTCATCTATAACGGCGACAAGAATTACCCAAAACAGGCGGAAACGCTGCAGAAAATTATTGATGTCACCAAGGGTGAGAAGCCGCAATATTACATCGATCTGGCCACCATTAAATTGCTGATCGGTGATAAGGATGGCGCGCTGGCAACATTGGATGCCTTAAAAACCACCCACCCCGACTATAACGACTATTCCGTTGAGCGCATTCGTATCAGCATCCTCAACGAAAAAGGCCAGACCGATGCGGCATTCGCCGAAGCCAAACAGTGGATCGACCGCCCGAAGGATGCATTCGCACCGCCGCCTGCTACTGCCGTGCCGCCGCAAGCGACCGCGACTGCACAAGTGAGTGCCGTGCCGACACCCGCCAGCCGTCAGGCGGAAGAGCTCGCCGATTTCTGTAATATTTTCCATTACGGTGGCCATGCCGACAAGGCCGTTGAACTGGTGGAGCCGCATCTGGATCTCATCGATTCATCGACGACGCTGGCCGTCGCCTATGTGAATGCCAGCATCACCGCCGGTAAATCGGATGCCGCCTATGCCGTGCTGCAAAAAATCGATGCTGCCGGAAAAATGACGCCGGAACTAGCCGTGCCCTATCTGGAACTGGCGCTGAAGCGTGACGACAAAGTCGCCGCCAAACATATCGCGCAGACGGTGAATCTGCCGAGCTTCAATGAGGAGCAAACGCTCGACCTCATCGAGATGGCGCGCGCATCGAATGCCAATGACATTCTGGGCATCTTGCTCAGCCGTGTGAATACGCCAGAGATGCTCAAGGACAAACCGGTATTATCGGCCGTCGTCGGCATTCTCGGCAATACGTCGGATCAGGATAAGCGTGTCAACACAGCATTGGGTGTACGGTTAAGCTCAGTGCAACGTCTGCGTCTGGCGGAAGCTTGCGCGCGGGCGAATAAAAAATCATGCTTCGATACGATCGCTGCACAATATCCGCCGGTCGATAAAATGACCACGCCGCAAATCACCGAATATGCACAGCTTTACATCATCGCGCACCGCCCCGGCGAAGTGATCAAACCGATCGCGCTGCAAGCGGCAAAACCCGATGCGCATCCGGAAGTGGTGCATAGCTATATTCGCTTGGCTGCCGCCAATGGTGACGAATCGGTGTTGAAACCCTGGCTCACGACGAACGCTGCCACCATGCCGCTGGCACAATTGCAGGATTTGTTCTTCCTCGCCAGCGATCACCATCATCCCGCCGCCGCGGTTGAAATCGCCGAGCGCCTGTATGCCCGCGATCCATCGCCAATGAACCGTGATATTCTGGTGGCCGCCTATAACAATAATGGCCAACCGGAAAAATCGCTGCCGCTGATGCGAGAAGCGCTCAAGTCACCGGGAACGGATGACAATCAGTATATCGCCGCCCTAAGCCAGCTCGCCCGCAAGGATCCAAGCGCGCGCAAGGAGCTGGTCGAGTATGTCGAGGCAGCGCTGAAAGCCGGTAAAGGAGATGATCGTACCCAGCTCAATTATGTTTATATCTTGCTCAATAACGGCGAGCGCACCACCGCCATCGCGTATGCCAAAGCCAATGCCGAAAGCCGCGGCGGCGAGTGGAAAAAGCTTTATTTGCAGCTGACGAGCCATGCATCGAACGCACCGGTGAAAAAACTATCGCGTGAAGAGCGTCTGGCGATGGTGAATAATCCCCGCATCTCCAACACCAACAAGCGCGAGATCGCCTTCTCGTTGTTGCATGATGGATATAAGGACGATGCGATCGGCATCTTCCAGCAAATGGCCGCGCATCAGCCCCCCGATTCGCAGCCAGTGAAGGAACTTTTGTTCCTCTGGGGCGGCAAGCTCAACCACGATCAAATGGCTTGGGTACATGCGCAGGCTGCCAGCGCGTCACCGTACGATAAACAAAAATGGGCGGAGGTCATCAATAACTACGGCGATGATCGTTCGGTCCTCGAATATGTAAGCGCCACGCCGGATGCGCTGTATAATAAAAATCTGCGCCAGAAATATTTCCGTGTGCTTGCCGAGCGCGGCAACAAACAGGATTTCGATGACGCCATGCGCAACTGGGTTGCGCAGACCACCGATGTCGCCGCCCTCAGCGATTACGCCGCCGCCGCCCAAGCCCACAACTACCGTGAGGCAGCGCTGAATGCCAACCAGCGCATCGTGCAGCTCGACCCGAATAATGCCAAGGCGCTGTCGACCCTCGCCGCCCTGAACCTCGCCAAAGGCACGATCAGCCAGGCTGATATGTATACCGACCGCGCACTGCAAGCCCAGCAAAGCCACCCGAGTGCGGATGTCGATGATTCCGCCAACCATTTCACCAAGGCGCAGCTGCTGAAGCAAAAAGGCCAGACCGCCGCGGCACAAGCTGAATTCCAGATCGTCATTCAAGAAGTCCAACAATCGGGCAGTAAATCGCCGCTGCTGCTGTCGCGCATGTATACCGCGCAGTTCAATGTCGGCCAGGGCGATGCCGCGATTCAAGGCTATCGCCAGTTGCTGGCGAACGACCCCGATAACAAGGCGATTCTCGCCGATTATATGAGCTCGCTGATCGAGCATAAATATTACGACGAAGCGACCCGCGTCGCCAACCAGTTCGACAAAACCTCGCCGTATTATGGCCGCAGCTCCGCGCTGGTCGGCCATTCGCCGGATGTTGCCGCGATCGAACCGATGAGCAATGGCCGCGAGATGAAAATCAGCTTCAACGCACCGCTCGAGCAATCACCGTTCGATGAGAAAAAACTCCAGCAACTCGCCTGGATCGAACATACAGAAACCGGTTATGATTCGGTGACCATCTCCGCCAAACCGGGCCTTATCGTCCGCTTCGAGCCAACCGCACAGGATGCATTCGTGGTGGTGCCGCAGCAAAGCCCTGCCGCCATTCAGCAAGCCGAAACCCAACGCCAGGAAGATTTGCGTCTGCAAATGCTTTATGCGCAAATTGAAATCAATACTGGCCAGCCGGAAAAAGCCCAGCAGCGCCTCGCGATTCTCGATCAATATTACCCCAACGATCCGCAGCTGCTGAGCTTCGAAGGCAGCATCGCGAGCTCGACCGGCCACCAGGAACGCGCCACGCAACTGCTGCAGCAGGCGGTGAATCAGGCGCCGGCCAATGAAGGCTACCAGCAGCAGCTGTATGATGTGACCCACGTGCCGCCCGCCGCCAGCTACACACCTGCGGGACAGGATTATGTGATGCTCGACCACGAATATCGCCGCTACGGTTCGCCGACGGAGAATATCACCAGCCTTACGGGGCAAGTGGCCGTGCAAGGCAATAATGCCCTGTTGGCCCATATCGCCAATGACTATATCAATCCCAAGAAACTGGTCAGCCCCGGCGATGGCCTGCCCTCCAACGATCAAAATTATACCAAGCCCGAACATGGCAATCGCCAGTATGCGGATATTTCGCTTTCGCACTTCTTCGACGATGCCAGTACGCTCACCGGGTCGCTGTTTTTCGGTGGTCAGGCGAGCGATAACAAGAACGATGGCCGTGGCCGCAGTTCGTGGATCGATACCGACACGGTCAGCAACGATGGCACGGTGGGTTTAGGCCTGGCTTATGCGATGAACACGCCGCTGGGCCGTTCGGAAGTGTTTGCTGAATATAACCGTCCTTATTGGGATTACGCCTGGGCTGCCTATTTCAACGCCAAGCGCGACCGCGTGGGCGTGCGCGATAGTGCGCAGTTGACGAAAACGACTTCGCTGGGTGTGGAAGCGGCGCTGAATAATTACAGCATCGATCCGATGGACGTGGACAACATTAACGGCAACACTCCAATGCCGACCGATGATCTGGTGCAAAGCGGCCTGTTCCGCCTGTCATTGACGCACCAGCTACAAGCGCAAAGCGTCACGCAGCCTTATTTCGGTATCGCCTATGCGATGGATGGCGAATATGCGCTGAATAGCCCGGATTATCATACGTCACTTCAGCATGGCAGCATCAGCGGCACCAATTATTCCACCACCTATCACCCGTTCGATTTCTACCAGCATGAAACCCATTCGCTGCAAGGTCTGCTGCGCTATGATTTCACACCGACGACGCACGCAGCGGCCAATGGCGGCTGGACGTACGACCGGATCAACGAACAAAATGGACCGATCATCGGCGGCTCGCTGGATCAGGACATTACATCCAAAGCAAGTGTGGGCGTGCGTGGGCAATATAGCCGCGTGGTCGACGAATCCGGCGGCGACGGCGGTGTCGATCTCGGCGCCGATCTGAAATATAAATTCTAACGTAAGCTAAAAGGTCATCATGAACAGGCTTCCTTTCGAACAAAACAAACGCGAGATTTTCGGCATTCGCCTCGTCGCGATTTTAGAAACACTTGGGATGTTGCTCGTCCTTTTGCTCATCGACAAGTTCTTCCTGTCGGGCAACCGTTTCTTCACCGTCAACCCACATCCGTTCTGGATTCCGGTGCTACTGGTCGCGGTACAATACGGCACGGCCGAGGGCCTGTTCGCGGCGCTCGCTGCCAGTCTGTTCTTCCTCGTCGGCAACATCCCGGCGCAGCCTGAGGGCACCGACCATTACGATTATCTCTATTCGATCATGATCAACCCGATCCTGTGGATCGTCGCGGGCTGGGCATTGGGCGAGCTGCGCCAGCGCCATGTGCGCGAGCGCGACCAGCTGGTCAAAGAAGTGCAGGATTCGCAACAGCGCGAAGACCTGATCAGTACGTCCTACAAATTCGTGAAAAACCGCAAAGAGGCGCTCGAGGTGCAAGTCTCCGGCCAACTCGTCTCCTCGATTGAAGGTTATCGCGCCGCCAAAGCGGTCGAAACGCTCGATCCGAAATCGGTGATGCAGGGCGTCGAGCAGCTGGTGCAAGCCGTGCTCAATCCGCAGAAATTCTCGCTGTTCATTTTCCACGATAACAAACTCGTCGCCTCCATCCTTCATGGCTGGAACGCGAATGACAGCTACGCGCAGCAGATCGATTCTTACAGCCCCCTCTATCAAGCCATCGTCGGCCAACAGGAATTGCTGGTGGTCGCAAACGAAGACCATGAAACTTCGCTCGATGGTCAAGGCATCATCGCCGGTCCGATCATCGATCCCGATACCAAACGCGTGGTCGGCATGCTGAAAATCGAGCAGATCGATTTCGTTAGCTTAAGCCTCAACACGATCGAAACCTTCCGCGCCCTTACGGAATGGATCGGCACTGCGCTCATCAACGCGCGCAACTATCAGGTCGCGAAATCCGAAGCGGTGATAAACCCCGAGCGCAATATCCTGAGCTACAGCTACTTTAAGCGCCAGAGCGATTATCTCGCGAAACTCGCCAAGCGCGTGGGCTTCGATTTGGGCATGCTGATTATCAAACTGAACGACCCGAAATCGCTTACCGATGCGGACCGCATCACCGTCGCCCGTCAGATTGGCGAGTCGGTGAATAGCGTGCTGCGCTCGGTGGATTTGGCGTTTGATTACCAGACCGATGGCGAGGAATACTCGATTCTTCTGCCTGCGACGACGCAGGCGGGCCTCGCCGTGGTGCGCGACAAAATCGCCAAGGATATGGACCGCGTGCTGCGCGGCAAAGGCGATGTCACCTTCAATTATATCGTGAGCATGCTGCATGAAACCCGCTAGTGCTTCACCCTTCATGACGATGCCGCCGGCCGTCGACTATCAGCTGATGGTCGAGGATATTCTTGCGCCTGAAGACGTGCATGACGCGAACCACATCTCCGGCGCCACAGGCACCAATGGCCTGTTCCTGGTGCTGGCGATTATTCTCAGCCTATTGCATGGCTTCAATCTCTATTTGTTCATTTTCAGCGGCATTTGGCCTATCGTGCCGATCATTATTCATTTGGTGCTCTCGGTTGTCACGGCGCTCATCGCCATGGGCCAATATAAAAAGGGGATGGATGCACGCCATTTCGTCATCCTCGCCATCATTTCGGCCACCACCGGCGTGTTCGGCACCGTGGGCGCGCTGTTTGGCTTCATCGGCACCTCGATTTTCAGCGGCCGCTCGAAACATTTCAAGGACTGGTACGAAAGCATCTTCCCAACCGACAATCTTTCCGAGCCGGAACTCATCTATGACCGTATTATCGAAGGGTTCGACGAGAACCCCAGCCATTACGGCGTGATGCCGTTCGTCGATGTGATGCGTCTGGGCAGCGAAAACCAAAAGCGCCGGGCGCTGGCGAAAATGACCTCACGTTTCAGCCCGCGCTTCGCCGAAGCCTTCCGCATCGCGCTGCGCGACCCGAGCAACACCATCCGCGTGCAGGCAGCGACCGCAGTGGCGAAAGTGGAGAAGGAATTCACCCGCCAGCTCGAGCGCATCGAACTCGCCCGCATGCAGCAGCCACAGAACACAACCCTCACCCTAGCGCTGGCCAAATTCTACGATGATTACGCCTTCACCGGTGTGCTCGATGCCGAGCGTGAGAAAATCAACCGCGAGCGCGCGATTGGTACCTACAAAACCTATTTGCAGCAAGACCCCAACTCGGTTGAGGCCTGGATGGCGATTGGCCGCCTGCTGTTCCGCAACAAGCAGTGGGAAGTGGCCGCCGATTGGTTCCGCGACGCGATGGATCGCGGCCTGCGTCTGCCGACCATGCTGCTATGGTATTTCGAATGCCTCTTCCACCTGCGTAAATTCCGCGAGTTGCGCCATGCGCTGCTCGAGTTTGGCCGCAGCGTGTTAGGGCAGGAAGATGTGCCGGCCTCGATTCGCGATGCCGTTTCATTGTGGATTCAAGTGGCTTAAGAATTGGAGACTAAAAAGTGGTGCAATCACGTTTAGGTAAAAAAGCCGATATCTGCCTGATTCTGGAAGGCACGTACCCCTACGTCACGGGCGGCGTATCCGGCTGGGCACACGGGCTCATCCGCGATCAAAGCCATCTCAGCTACCATCTCTGCGCCATCGTGCCGCGGGACGCGAAGTTGGAACTGAAATACGACCTGCCCGGCAACGTGGTCGGCCTCACCACCATCCGCCTCGGCGATTTGCCGCCTGGCGCCTCTGTGAATCCCGCCGTCGCCGCGCGCCTGCACAAAGCGATGCGTGATCCCGTCGCCCATCTCACCAGCGAGCGCCCGATGGAGCTCACCGAATTTACCCGCATGATGGAAGTGCTGAACGCCGTGCATGCGCAGCTCGGCTCGCTCGCCCTGCTCGACCATGAAGATGCATGGGAACAGCTCGTGCAGCTTTATGAAGCGCAATTCAACGATCACTCCTTCCTCGATTATTTCTGGTCGTATCGCTCGATTATGAGCGGACTTTACTCGGTGCTCCTCTGCCCGCTGCCGCAGGCCGATGCGTACCATGCGCTCTCGACCGGTTACGCGGGCCTCATGGCCGCGCGCGCGAAAGTGGAAACCGGTAAGCCGGTCTTCGTCACCGAGCACGGGATTTACACCAACGAGCGCCGCATCGAGGTGATCTCGGCTGACTGGCTGCAAGCCACCTCCAGCAAGGCGCTGACCATCGATAAACCTCGCCGCGATCTGCGTGATATGTGGATCGATACGATCAACAACTTCTCCCATATCTGTTATCAGGCGTCGGATTCGATCATCACCCTGTTTGCGGGCAACCAAAAGCCGCAGCTCGACGACGGCGCACCGATCGAGAAGATGATGCTGATTCCCAACGGTGTCGATATCAAGCGCTTCAGCAGCCTCGGCCACACGCGCCAGAAAACACCGACGATTGCGATCATCGGCCGCATCGTACCGATCAAGGACATCAAAACTTTCATTCGCGCCTGCGGCCTGCTGCGGCAGACCACGCCGGACCTCATCGCCTATATCATTGGGCCGCAGGACGAGGATCCCGAATATTACCAGGAGTGCATCACGCTGGTGCAAATGCTGGGCTTGGAGAAAACCATCACCTTCACCGGCCATGCGCGGGTGGATGACTATTTGCCGCAAATCGATCTGCTGGTGATGACCAGTATTTCCGAAGCACAACCGCTCGTTATTCTCGAGGCCGGTGCTGCAGGCATCCCGATTGTTGCAACCGATGTGGGTGCGTGCCGTGAAATCGTCGAAGGTGTCGAAGGCGAAGCACCGGCGCTTGGCGCGGGCGGTATCATCACCCCGCTGGCCAGCCCCGCTTCCACGGCCGATGCGATCTATACGCTATTGTCCGACATCGCGGTCTACGAAACGGCAAGCAACAGCATTCGCACCCGCGTGGCGCAATATTATAACGACGCAATTCAACAACAGGCTTATCGCAGCCTTTACGCGCAACATTTGCGGCGCGCATAATCGGAGCAAGACATGGCTGGCATTGGATTTGAACTCAATAAAATGGCGCGACGGGATGATCTGACCGGTCTGGCTGGCGCCTATCTGCACTCGCTGTTCGCGATCGCGGGCCCGTGGCTGTTTACCGTGATTGCACTGGCTTTCACCACCTATCTCTATGGCGGCAGCGACTCGGTCGAAATGCTCAATTTCCGCGGTGTTATCGTCTATAACTTCTCTTTCTCGCTCGCGCTTTCGGCGCCCGTATTCACCATCATGACCCGCTATTTGGCGGATCAGATCCACGTCAAAAACGTGACCACCACGCCGACCGTGATGCTCGAGAGCCTGCTGCTGGTGGCGCTGTGCAACCTGCCGCTGGCCGTGTTCTTCTACGGTTACTATTTCGACATGCCGCTCGATCTGCGCCTTGCTGGCTTCTCGAACATGTTCCTCATCGCCAGCGTTTGGTGCTTAAGCGTTTACCTCACCGCACTGAAAAACTTCTCCGCTGTGACCTGGACCTTCATCATCGGGATGACCGTTGCCGTATTGTCGGCAGAATTCTACGGCCACCACCACGCCGCTACTATGGTCGCGTGCTATAACGTTGGCCTCGCCATCATCGTGTTCATGCTCTCGGGCCGCATTTTCGCCGAGTATCCCTACCACCTCACCCGCAAATTCTCGACCAAGCCGTTCTGGAAAAAATATTGGGAACTGGCCGTCGGCGGTTTCTTCTACAACGCTGCCCTCTGGATCGATAAATGGATCATGTGGTACGCGCCCGAGGCCGCCCAGCTGCCCACCAAAATGCGCTTCTTCCCGGATTACGATTCCGCCATGTTCATGGCCGCGATGACGATTCTGCCGTCGATCGCCATGTTCGTATTCGCGATTGAGACCAACTTCTTCCACCATTATCGCCGTTTCTACGGGAACATTCTGGCCCATGCATCGCTGCGCCGCATTCGCCAATTCCACCAGAAAATCATCGCCGCGATCTTGGAAGGCCTGCGCAACCTCGTGGCACTGCAAGGCGTTGTCACGTTCCTGGCCATCGTGCTCGCCCCGCAGATTTTCGAGCGTGTGCATATGTTCTATGTGCAGCTCTCGATCTTCCGTCTCGGCGCGCTGGGTTCCTTCTTCCAGGTGCTGGTGCTGTTCTCGATGATCGTGCTCTCCTATTTCGATTGCCGCCGCGCCAATATGTGGATCGCCGTGTTCTACTTCACCAGCAACGCCATCCTCACCCTGCTCACGCTGCAGGCGGGCTATAAATTCTATGGCTATGGCTTCTTCCTGAGCTCGGTGGTCACCTTCTTCGTCGCCGCGTCGGTGCTGCTATCGCATGTGCGCAAACTGCCGTACCATGCATTCATCACCAACAACAACTCGGTGAAAGTCCCGAAAGTCCACACTTCGGCGGATTATTTCGAGGATCATGGTGAATTCCAGATGGGCGTGAGCCACCTGGCGCCAAGCCAACAGAAATAAGGCATAATTAACCAATTGTTAATAATAGAATAGTATCGTTAGATTGAAAAATACATTGGGAGCGCGTTATGGCGGATGAGAAAGTAAACCATCAAGAAGTTACTCTAACAGATGTTGGCGCACATTTTACCATTGATAAAACGATAACCAAAGATGGTAAGTTCGTCACGCTCATACAGGAAAAAGATGAAGGTGATTCTATCATTCACGACACAGTCGCCTTTGCTGAAAAGGGCGTCAAGGTGCCGCTTAATTTGGAACTCCAAGGTTCGCGCGTTAAAATGACTGAGGGCAAGAAAGTCAATTATGTTGAGGCTCCGGACTCTATCGCGCGCATTGAAGCAGTGATTACCCAAGCCAGAACACATGGCCAGATTACTGAACAGGATTTGGCGAATATTGGTGCTGCCGCAGAAAAAGAAATTCCTGCATTGGTGAAAGCTGCGCCAACAGGAAGGAAGCGTTAGGACTGTGGTTTTCCTAACCCACTCCCCCACGTGACGAATTATTTGCTCCTGAACCACAATTTCTTATTTACAAATGAAATTTACATCTATAATTAGTCCCGGCCGCAAATCCCATGGCGTGTAGAGATCCCTAGAGGGGGAAGGCAATAAACCTCTTGAACCAATAGGATGGTTCGAGGCTGAGCCCAACCCAGCAAGGTGACCTTGGCACTGCTGTCATAAATCCGTCGCAAGGTTTGCTGGTGCGTTTGGTTAACGTACTCATGAGGGTTTATGACATGCGGAGCTACATCTCGCCCGATTCCGCTGTAAAGCATTTACAGCCTGAAAATCCAGTTGTTCTCTATCGTCCCCACGCCCTGAAGCGCGCGGCCGATCTGTTCTTGTCGCAATTCCGCGGCACGGTGATGTACGCCGTGAAAACGAATCCGGACGAGCATGTGCTCAAGGATTTATGGGCCGCTGGTGTGCGCAATTTCGACTGTGCGAGCCTGCACGAAGTCGCGCTGATCCGCAGCCTGTTTCCGGACGCGAACATTTATTTCATGCACACGATCAAATCACGCCTGGCGATCCGCGAAGCGTACACCCGTTTCGGCGTGCGCCATTTCTCGCTCGATACGCATGAAGAACTCGCCAAAATCGTGGAAGAAACCGGCAACGCTGCCGATCTCGGTTTGCATGTGCGTTTGGCGATCCCGAACAACTATGCCGAGCTTTCGCTGACCGATAAATTCGGCATCGCGCCGGATCAGGCCCCTGCTTTGCTCGCCGCCACCCGCGAAGTCGCCGCCCATACCGGCGTCTGCTTCCACGTGGGCAGCCAGTGCATGCATGCGGATGCGTATCGCGTCGCCGTAAAAATGGCCAAGCAGGTCATCAAGCAAGCAGCGGTCAAAATCGACTCGATCGATGTCGGCGGCGGCTTCCCATCCATCTACCCGGGCATGACCCCGCCGGATATGGGCAGCTTCTTCGCCGCGATCCACGATGCGACGCGTGACCTCACCCGCCAGGGCGTGCAACTGCTCTGCGAACCCGGCCGCGCGCTCGTCGCCGAATCGGGCTCGGTCGTGGTGCAAGTCATCGCGCGCAAAGGCGATTTCCTGTATTTGAACGACGGCACTTATGGCGCGCTGTTCGATGCAGGCATGCCGAAATTCATCTTCCCCGCCCGCAAGCTGGGAACGGATTCCGGCGCCGACCAGAAAGCCTTCAGCTTCTACGGCCCGACCTGCGATTCGTACGACTTCATGAAAGGCCCGTTCTTCCTCCCGGCCGACATGAAAGAGGGCGACTATATCGAAATCGGCCAACTCGGCGCTTACGGGCGCACGATGGCGACGCGTTTCAACGGTTTCTCTTTAAGCAATCAGGTGATCGCCGTGAAAGATGAGCCGATGATGACGCTCTACAGCACCGAACCGCAAGTTGAGCGCCGCATAGCGATCGCCGCGCGGGCTTAACCATTCACCACAGCATGTCATGCCGTCTTCATGACGGCATCCATCTTACTTGTTTCAAGATGGACCCCGTCATGCGACGGGGTGACAAGCTCACTTTTCTTTACAAAAACGTCGATTTGACTTCGTCTTTCTTGCGAATCAGCTTGCGCTGGAATGACGGATTCTGTAATGCAGCGCCATCATCTAAAAGACACGAAATTCTGGAGAACACCATGACCACCGCCACCAAGCCAAAAACCAACGCCAAAGCCGAGCTGCTGCAGAAAACTGTCGAGCATATCGACATTACCAGCTTCGATGCGCGCCCCATCATCGACCAGATGGCGAACATGTCGTTCACCAGCCGCGACCTCGCGCGCGCGACCAGCATTTATAACCAAATGCTCGCCGACAAAGATTGCTCGGTGATCCTCACCCTCGCCGGTTCGACCTCGGCTGGCGGCTGCATGAAGCTTTATGCCGACCTCATCAAGAACAACATGATCGATTGCATCGTCGCCACCGGCGCGAGCATCGTCGATATGGATTTCTTCGAGGCGCTGGGCTTCAAACATTATCACGGTTCCGCGAGCGGCCAGGACGACAAGTTCCTCCGCGAACTTTATATCGACCGCATCTACGATACCTATATCGACGAAGAAGAGCTGCAAGCGTGCGATCACACAATATTGGAGATTGCCAATAGCTTGGAGCCAAGATCTTACTCATCACGTGAATTCATTAAAGAGATGGGCAAGTGGCTGACCGCGGGCAACGCGAAGAAAAAAGACTCCCTCATCCAGCTCGCTTACGAACATAACGTGCCGATCTTCTGCCCGGCATTTGTGGATAGCTCGGCGGGGTTCGGTCTCGTGAAACACCAGGTCGAAAATCCGAAGAAACACATGGTGCTCGATGCGATCGCCGATTTCCGCGAACTCACCGAAATCAAAATCAAAGCCGGCAAAACCGGCCTGCTGATGATCGGCGGCGGCGTGCCCAAAAACTTCACGCAGGACACGGTCGTGTGCGCCGAAATCCTCGGCCACGAAGTCGAGATGCATGCTTACGCGATCCAGATCACCGTCGCCGACGTGCGCGATGGCGCCTGCTCAAGCTCGACGCTGAAAGAAGCCTGCAGCTGGGGCAAAGTCGATACTGCCCTGGAGCAAATGGTGTTCGCCGAAGCTGGCAGTGTCCTTCCCCTCATGGTCAGCGATGCCTATCATCGTGGCCATTGGAAAACCCGCGCGAAGCGGCAGTTTTCCAAGCTGTTTGCGTAAAGCGATCGAAGCAACAAACAAAAAGGGCACCAAAGTGCCCTTTTTTTATTATATTGCTAAGAGAGCTAGCTGAGGGCGCGCTTACTTGAGATCGTACTGGTGCCACTATTGGCTGCCAATTCGCTCGTCAGCTTCACGCCTTCGGGGAAGCTAGGCAGCGCAGATGACGGGGTGAGAGCCCCTATATCCATGGCTTTTTTAAGATTTTGGCTCGTTTTGTTACTATCCTCGATCGTTTCACGCAACATGCCCACGACCCCTTTTTCATGAATCGCGCGCGTGAGCGGTGCGAGGCCCGGCACACCTTGATTATTCAGCCAAGCACCTACCCAATTCGATCCATTTTTATAAAGCTGAATGCCAACATTACCGATGTCGTGACAGTCATAATCCACTTCAATCACTTGCGCGCTGTTCACATCTTCAACAGTAAAAGGATAGTTTTTGCCAGAGGAAATCTTTCCATCAACCGATACATCCTTCGGATAGAGCGTTACCTCTTCGCCTTTCGAGTTTTTTATAACCAAATCCGGCAATTGCTCGGTGAAATCCGTTCCGGTAGCCACCGCTTGCGCCAGTGCTTTTTGTAAATCCTCACGGCTGTAAAAATCGGATGGAACTGCAGCGGCCATATTACTTCTCCTTACGATTAATTGCGTATAGGCTGAATTTCAATTATTCCGAGTTTAGCTGCTCACTATATATATAGCAATTATGGAAATATGAACTTTTTATGACGATATTGGATTCCATCGGTTTTTTGCTAAACCGCCGTTCCGTTTCGGTGAAAGACTTGCGCCTCCCCGCCCCTAACGACGATGAACTCGATCTAATCCTCGGCGCCGCGACGCGGGTGCCGGATCATGGCAAGCTTTGCCCGTGGCGGATTGTGGTGCTGGAGGGCCAGGGTAAATTCGTGCTGGGCGCGATGGCGCGGCAGATTTTCGCGCAGGCGCATGCGGATGCGACCGAGGCGCAACTGGCACATGAGCTCGCCCGCTTCAACCGCGCGCCGCTGGTGCTGGCGGTGATTTCGACGCCCATCCTCGGCACCAAACCGGTGTGGGAACAGCAGCTTTCGGCGGGCGCGGTGTGTATGAATATTCTACATGCGGTGCATATATTAGGCTATGGCGGCAAATGGCTTACCGAATGGGTGGCGTATGATGCAGCGATTACGCAATCGCTGCTGGAACTGTTCCCGGCCGCGGGCAACATCGATATAGCACAGGCCAAAATCGCCGGTTTCATTTATATCGGCAGCAAAATCGCCGAGCCAGACGACCGCGAGCGGCCCAACTTAAGCGATGTGGTGACGACATATAACGGCCAATAGATGGATTTCTGCGGCGCTATCGCGGCATGATTCGTTCTTTATTTTCCGCCGCGTGAGTGCACTTTGTTGCAGCGCACGACAAGTCGCATAAAAAAGTAGTCAAAACGCTTTTGGCTGTTATGGTTCCGCGCGTTTCACCTGTAGCGAGCGACCATGCCCGTCACCAAAGAATTTACCGTCCTCGGCCTGCGCATGTGGCAGCAGGTGGTGATTTGCCTCGTGCTCGGCGTGATCACGGGCTTCGCGCTGAAGGAACAAGCCGCGCCGCTGAAAATTCTCGGCACGATTTTTATCGATCTCATCAAAATGGTGGTGGTGCCGCTGATTTTCCTGGCGCTGGCGTCGGGCATCACCAGCATGGGCGATAGCGCCAATTTCCGCCGCGTGGGCCTCAAAGGAATCGCGGCTTACCTCTCGACCGCGCTGTTTGCGGTGGTGATCGGCCTGGTCGCGGGCAACCTGTTTCATCCTGGCCTTGGGCTGCATGTGAATATCAACGAATTTGCGGGCAATGCGGGTGTGGCGAATGACGCACCACCGATGAAAATTCAGGATTTCCTGCTGAACCTCATCAGCCCGAATATTTTCAAATCCTTTGCCGAGGGTAACCTGTTACAAGTGATCGTGTTCGCGGTGATGTTCGGCATGACGGTGAACAGCATGGGCGGCCGCAGCGCCCGCGTGCGCGAGATGATTCATGACTTCGCTCTCGTGATTTTCCGCATGATCGAATATATCGTGCGCCTCGCGCCGCTAGCCGTGTTCGGCTATATGGCATGGACGGTGGGCACGCAGGGCGTCGAAGTGCTGCGCGTACTGGCGGTTTTGGTTGTCGCGGTCATCTCGTCCTGCATCGTGCAATATGTGCTTTACGGTATCATGATCGCGGTGTTCGGTCGCTTGAACCCATTCCCATTCTATCGCAAACTCGTCACCACGCAGGTGATGGCATTTTCGACCTCGAGCTCGAAAGCGACGCTGACCACCGCCATGCGCGAAATGGAAACAAAGCTCGGCGTGAGCGGCCAAATCAGCCAATTCATGCTGCCGCTGGGCGCCGCGGTGAATATGAGCGGCACGGCGATTTACCTCGCCATTTGTGCATTGTTCTTCGCGCAATTCTTCGGCGTTACCCTCACCCCGGAAGATTACGGTGTGCTGCTGTTGACCTGCACACTCGGCTCGATTGGCGCGGCGGGCATTCCCTCCGGTTCAATCATTTTCATGGGCATGGTGCTGCATTCCGTGGGCTTGCCGATCGAAGGTATTGGCTTGCTACTGGGCGTTGACCGCATCCTCGATATGGTGCGCACCACCATCAACATCACCGGCGACTGCGCGATCACGCTGATCATCGACGCGACCGAGAAGACGCATAATAAAGAGCAGTATAATAGCTAGACGTTCCACACACGATCCGGTGTTGCGTTCGGATGATGCGCAAAATTCACATGATGTTTATTGGGAAAATGCAGCCTACAAATGGACTGTTGGTGGCTGTTATCTGCTTGGAAATAATCCGATATTTTTACGGTTCGAGGTTTGCGTGCATCCTCTTCCTCGACACTTAGCTTAACATCGCATCTTTTTACTTCGTCTTCCAATCGCATCATATACATAATGTAAGTCGGGCGCGGGAAATCAACACTATCCGCTTCTAAATTATTAATGGTTGCCGACGCCAAATTTCCAATATGGCTGCATTGCTCTTTTGATAATCCAGAAGCACAACGGAGTGCGCGTAGGTAGCTGCCTGGACTGGCAACAACAAATCCTTGCCCGGGCGACTCTCGCCCATGTTCGAAATAATCTATCAATGCCTGACCAATGAATTTAGGGTGACTTTGCGATAATGCAATACTAAATGCTCTGCGATTCTTATCAAGATACGCCTCTCGCATATAATCGAATCGCTTACTCCCCACTAGTGTTTCAAAATGATCTGCCTTGCTGATGCCTGGCTGCCATTCTTCATCTTTAAAATAGTGCTGCCGCAATAAATCCATGGTGTTGAAATCGGGTATGGTGCCCATACCACTGACGTCAATCCACTGCCTAATCTCCTTCAGTTTCATATCTTTCAGCAATAAGTCGGCACGCAAAAACAAGGTTGGGTCATCCGTTGTGTCCATAATCTCTTGCCAATCGGATGGTT
>Ga0206942_1036_pt2 | contig 40448 bp, 37 predicted proteins | sample Alteio_BWOrgHeat_6_FD_153253 | JGI IMG/M metagenome (GOLD analysis project Ga0206942, IMG submission 153253) | Enriched cells from forest soil in Barre Woods Harvard Forest LTER site, Petersham, Massachusetts, United States -... | ecosystem: Environmental > Terrestrial > Soil > Temperate forest > O... | reverse complement strand
GTCGGTGATTTGGGCGGCGGTTTGCGCGTTGACCTCAATAATAATCTGGCGGATGCTTCCCGAAACGAACTTGATTTTTGAGGCGTAGTGGCTTTCCACCCAGTCTTTGATGAATTTGGTGGGGGCGCTGATGGTCAAGACCGCGCTTTCGCAACTGACGAAAGCTAGCGGTTTTATCCAGCTGTTATATGTCGCTTGCCCCAGTTGTTTTTTGAGCGAGGCCTGGCAATTTTCCCAAATTGCGGCGCCGGTGGTTTCGAGATGCGGGGCGTTGCCAATCATTTCGCGCCCGCCTGTGGTAATTGCGAAAATTTCCAGCCGCCCTCGGCTTCAAAACCGCTGATTATATTATAGGCGTTTTTATATCCGGCCGCGGTTGCGGCAATTGCAGATTCACGCGAGCGGCCGCCGCCTTTGCAGAGGAAAAATATCGGCGCGTCCTTGTTCAGTTTTTTTTCTTCGAGCTGTTTTATGAAATTGTCATTGAGGACATAACCGGGATTGGTTTTCCACGATAAAAAAAGTGCTTGCTTACCGAGCCGCGCCAAATCTGGCGTGCCGGCCTGCCACTCTTCCGGCGTGCGGACGTCCACCAAATTTGCATTTTTATCCTGTGCCAGCAGTTCCCATGCTGCAAGCGCAGATATATCGCCAGCGTATAGACCCATATTATCCCAGTTTTGAAGCGGCAGAAATTTTAATTTCCCAGAAAAATTTTTGCCGCGGTGTGGATTCATATAAAGAGAAAAATTCCTCCGCACTCAAGAATTATATTTTCAAAATACGCGAAATTTTTTATTGACTTCGGCAATCGCGGGAATTGCCTAATGAAAATTTTTTTGCCGCCAAATTTGCCTGTAATTTTTTGTGAAATTTTTCTAGCTATGCGTGCAGAAAAAAATTTGGCTTTTAAAAATGCGGTTGTAATTTTGCGGGAGGAAATTTTTTTGCCAAAACAAAAATAATTTTTCGTGATGCCGGTTCCGGCGGCCTGGTGATTTTTTCAAAACCATATAAACTCCTTGTGAAGGCGGCAGCTTAAAACGTAAATAAGCCATATATTTCAAGGTTATGATTAGTCAGAGCTTTAAGAAATAGTACAATTTTGCAACAAATTCCGGCGAAAACTTAAATTATCCCGGGCGCCGCTATTATAATAGTGGATTTTATATGCCGCATAATGCATATTCCACATGAAATATTTTCAAGGCTGGCCTGAATATTATTCATGCGCAATAACTTGGGATAGTGAAATAAATATTAAATGAGGGATAAAATGAAAATTACTAAAAAAATCATGCTCGCAATTGTGCTGGCGGCTTCAATACTTCCGGGCGCGGCGAATGCGCTGAACCAGAACAAATCAATCGTGCTTGATGCGCGCGGCAACCCGGTCACCACCCGTGACGGCGTTTGCGTAACTTATGACTGGCCGCGCAACAATTTTGTCTGCCAGGCGCATCTGGCTATTGATATCCCTAACATCATATACTTCGACTTTGCCCGCGCTAACCTCAACGCCAAAGGCGAAAAAGTGGCTGACCAGGTTGCGGCCGGCCTCCGCGAGCTGACTGGCGATTATTCAGTCAAGCTTTCCGGTTACGCTGACCGCGTTGATACTATGGCATTCAACCAAAGGCTTTCCGAGCGCCGCGCCGCTACCGTCAAACGCGCACTCGAAACCCGCGGTATTGCTTCCAACCGCATCACCACAATTGGTTATGGCGAAACTCACAACGCCGTGCCGACCAAAGACGGCGTAGCTGAGCAGCTCAACCGCCGCGTGGAAATTGAAGTTAGTAAATAGCTTTGAGCCAACCTAAATAACAGCCGCCGCCGGAGCAATCTGGCGGCGGTTTTTATTTGCTTATTTTGTGTATATTTGTTAATTAATATTATATGTATGTCTCTTATAAAAAACTTATCGATGCCTTTGGATTAGACGTGGCGGAGTTGAAATCCATGTTTGGTAATATTCATGCGCGCATGAATCAGACTTTAGCTCCAAATGAAAAAATGCAAGTCCTTATAATGGAAGCCGCTGAAAGTAGAAACCGCCGAGGCGCAAGATATATGGACGCCGAAATAAAGCTTCTCCCACGTGAAGATATTCATAGGCGAAGAACGGCTGTCGGCTATGTCGAAGATAATTTTTGGTTAGGGCTATTAATGGCTTTAGAAGATTGCCCGCCCAAGAAGGTCAGAACTTTTGTTCGCAGGTATTTTGATGAAAAAGTAACTAATGTAGCCAAAGGGTATCTTAGCTTTGCTGAAGCAGAAAATGAAAAAAGAATGATATTAAAATTGATAGATGAGATTGGCGAGAAATTGGGATTAAGTACCGGGTTAGCGAAATAGATATGCAAATTATATTAGGACTCGGCTCAAACCTCGGCGACCGCGAGCAAAACCTGCGGCGGGCGGTGGCACTAGTTGCGGCGGGGTTACTGGATGATATAATCAAGTCCGGCCTGCATAAATCAAAACCTCTTTTGCCCGAAAATGCGCCGGCGGAATGGGCGGGGATGGAATTTTTGAATATGGTGATTGCCGGGGAACTGAAACATCCGGAAATGACGCCGCATGAATTTTTGCAGGAAATAAAAGATTTTGAAGTTGCGCTCGGCCGCCAACCTGCCCCGCATTGGGCGCCACGGGTGATTGATATTGATATACTGGCATGGGGAAATGAAAGCATCGACCTGCCCGGCCTGAAAATCCCCCACCCGGAAATGTTCAAGCGCGAATTTGTCATGCAGCCATTGCGAGAAATTTTGCCGGGATGGCGGCAACCATGAAAATTTTCGGCATCCTCAACATCACGCCTGATTCATTTTCCGACGGTAATATATATATGTCGCCGCAAAATGCCGCCGCGCAGGCAAAAAAAATGCTGGCCGAAGGAGCGTTTGCGGTTGATGTGGGCGCGGAATCTACCAGGCCGGGCGCTTTTGCGATTACGCCGGGTGAAGAATGGGAGAGGCTTTCGGCGGTTATGAAGGAATTGGGGAATATTTCTTTAAGCATCGACACCCGCAACCCGGCAACGGCGGAAAAGGCGCTGCTGTATAATAATGTGAAATATCTCAATGATGTTTCCGGCTTCAATAACCTGGAAATGGTCAAACTCGCGGCGGCGGCGAAAGTAAATATAATAGTTATGCATTCGCTATCTGTTCCGGTAGACAAAAATATCACCCTCACCTCGCCGCCGGTTGAAACGCTGACCGGTTGGATTGGCAGGAAATTTGAGGTTTTGAGCAAATCAGGCATTACGCCCGAAAAAATTATTTTTGACCCCGGTATCGGTTTTGGCAAAACGCCCGAGCAATCACGCGAAATCATTGCCCGCGCCGGTGAATTGGCGGGAATTTGCCATAAACTCGGCACGAAAATCCTCTACGGCCACTCGCGCAAATCCTTCCTCGGCGGCGATATTGCCAGCCGCGACTTCGAAACCGCTAAAATAACCGCTTATCTCCAAACAAAAGCTGTTGATTTTGTTAGGGTTCATAATGTACAAGCTAACCTCGATATGATTTCCAACGCCGCCAAAATAGAAATGGAGTAAGTTATTAAAGTCACCAAATTACGCGCCCTCATCGAAAATTCACTCGCTGACAGCAAAGCCACCGACATCGTCATCATCAACCTCAAAGGCAAAACCGAACTCGCGGATTTTATGATTGTCGCCTCCGGCACATCATCGCGCCACGTCAACTCGATTGCCCAGAATTTGCTGGAGGAGCTGCGCCATAACGGCATCAAAGGCATCGAGCCGGAAGGTGCGGAGACGGGAGAATGGGTGCTGGTGGATGCTATCGACGTCATTGTCAACATTTTCAAACCCGAATCACGCAAGCATTACGAGCTGGAAAAAATGTGGCAAATGCCGGGCGAGAAGAAGGAGAGGAAGGAGCGCCGGGCGACGAACAAGTAATTGACTGGCTTTACAGCTAATATTATAAGCTCTCTGATATGAAAAGAATATTCTTACCGATTAGTCTGCTATCTATTCTATTTAGTCAGAGTAGCTGCGTATGTCTTTGGGAATGTTCTGGAAAATCGTGGACAAACTGGGGTAGCCAATTACCTTCCGAGTGCGATGAAGGAATTAGACATGGTAAAGAGGATTATCCATGCTCAAAGGATAGCAATAACGTCCAGCAATGATTGTTTATGTAATTAATAAGGAATTTTATGTCATCAAAACCCCCATCCAAAAAACCGCACTCCCCCAATTTTTCCTCCGGCCCGTGCGCCAAGCATCCGGGCTATAAGCTCAGCCATCTGGATACGAAAGTGCTGGGGCGCTCGCACCGGTCAAAGCTAGGCAAATCGCGCCTGAAACTGGCGATTGATATGCAGCGGGAAATTCTCGGCATCCCGGCCAATTACCACCTCGGCATCGTCGCCGGGTCTGATACCGGCGCGGTGGAAATGGCGCTGTGGAGCCTGCTTGGCCCGCTGCCGGTTGATGTTCTGGCATGGGAAGCTTTCGGTAAGGACTGGATTACCGACATTACCAAACAGCTTAAATTAAAAGACGTGCGCGTGATGGAAGCGGCTTACGGCAAGCTGCCGGATTTATCGCAGGTTGATACCGACCGCGACGTGGTTTTCACCTGGAACGGCACCACCAGCGGCGTGAAAGTACCTAATGGCGAGTGGATAAAATCATCCCGCAAAGGCTTGACGATTTGCGACGCCACCAGCGCGGTTTACGCCATGGATTTGCCGTGGGAGAAGCTCGACGTTGTCACCTATAGCTGGCAGAAAGTGCTCGGCGGCGAAGGCGGGCACGGGGTTTTGATATTGTCGCCGCGTGCGGTGGCGCGGTTGGAGAGCTACACGCCAAGCTGGCCGATGCCAAAAACTTTCCGCATGACGAAAGGCGGCAAACTGGCCGCGGATATTTTCGAGGGTGCGACCATCAACACGCCGTCGATGCTGGCGGTGGAGGATGCGATTGACGCGCTGAGTTGGGCAAAAATTATTGGCGGCAAGGCGGAGATGGTGAAACGCTCGAATTTGAATTTGAAAACGCTGGAAAACTGGGTGGCGAAAACGCCGTGGATTGATTTCCTCGCCGAAACCAAGGAAATTCGCTCCAACACTTCAGTGTGTTTAAAATTCGTCGACAAAGCCGTCAGCGGCCTGAGCGATGAAGCACAGCAGGATTTCATCAAGAAATTCACCGCATTGCTGGAAAAAGAAGAAGTCGCCTACGATATCGCCGCCTACCGCGACGCCCCTCCGGGAATTAGGATTTGGTGCGGTGCGACAGTGGAGCACCATGATATCGAACTGCTGCTGCCATGGCTGGAATGGGCATTTGCGCAGACGGTGCAGAATTTGGCGAAGGCGGCTTAAATAATTGGATATGAGAAAACTTCTATACATCTTAATCGCAATTCCTAATATCGGCATCGCATCTGAAATTCATACAGAATGGTATGCATGTCAGAAAGATAGTGATTGCGTTATAGTTAGAGCTAATTGCGGTGTCGCTTGGGCAGCAAACAAAGAATTTGTAGAACAAACCCGTAAGGAAAAAGGCGAATATTATTGTTTGCAGCCCATTGAATATCACCCAGATAATACTGTAGCTAAATGTGAAAATAATAAATGCGTTTTGGATCCTAAGTGACAGAATAATTATTTATGAAATCCCCCTTGAAAACCTCCCAGTTTAGGTATAGTTTCCGCCGCAATATTCAACAATTGTCACCCCCGCGCAGGCGGGGGTCTTAGCTTAAGATTCCCGCCTGCGCGGGAATGACAGAAATCTAGGAATTATAAAATGGCTAAACCCAAAGTCCTCATCTCCGACAAACTCTCGCCTGAAGCGGTGGAGATATTTAAGAAAAATGGCGTCGAGGTTGATGTCAAGACGGGGTTGAAGCCGGAGGAATTGCTGCAAATCATTGACCAGTATGATGGGCTCGCCATCCGCTCGGCGACCAAGGTTACCAAGGAAGTTATCGCCAAGGCCAAGCGCCTCAAAGTTGTCGGCCGCGCCGGGATTGGGGTGGATAATGTTGACCGCGAGGCTGCCACTTCGGCTGGCGTTATCGTCATGAACACGCCGTTTGGCAATTCGGTGACGACGGCTGAGCATACGATTTCGCTGTTGATGTCATTGGCGCGGGAAATTCCGGCGGCGAATGCGTCAACTCAAAGCGGCAAATGGGAAAAAAACCGTTTCATGGGCGTGGAAGTCATGAACAAAACGCTGGGGCTGATTGGCTGCGGCAATATCGGCGGCATCGTCGCCGACCGGGCGCAAGGCTTGAAGATGAAGGTGATTGCCTATGACCCGTTCCTCAGCAACGAGAAAGCCAAGGACATGAATGTCGAGAAAGTTGAGCTGGAAGAATTGCTGAAGCGTGCGGATTTTATTTCGCTGCACACTCCCCTAAATGCGGAAACTAAAGGGATTTTGTCGAAGGATAACTTCGCCAAAACCAAAAAAGGTGTGCGCATCATCAATTGCGCGCGCGGCGGGTTGATTAATGAGAAAGATTTGAAGGCGGCGATTGATTCGGACCATGTTGCCGGTGCGGCGCTGGATGTATTTGAGGAGGAACCAGCCACAACCAATGTGCTTTTCGGCAATGACAAGGTTGTGTGCACGCCGCATTTGGGTGCGAGCACCAATGAGGCGCAGGAAAACGTGGCGCTGCAAGTGGCGGAGCAGATGAGCGATTACCTCGTCAACGGCACCATCACCAACGCCATCAATATGCCGAGCGTTTCGGCGGAGGAAGCGGTTAAATTGCGGCCATATACCAACCTCGCGGAAAAGTTAGGCAAATTCGCCGGGCAGTTGGAGAATGAGGGGTTGAAAGCAATCAAAATCGAATATCTAGGAAAAGCTTCGCAATTAAATATCAAAGCACTGACGGCTGTGGTGCTGAAAGGTATTTTAGAACCAATCGCCGAAACCGTGAATATGGTCAACGCCCCGGCAATCGCCAAGGAGCGCAAGATTGAAGTCAATGAAGTCAAAAACGAAAATGCCGAAGATTACGCCAACATGATCCGCATCACCGTCAGCGGCAAAGGCAAATCCAGCGTTGCCGGTACGGTTCTGGTCAAGGGCAAGGCGCGGATTGTGGAAATAAATGATTTTCCGCTTGAAGCCGCGATTGGCAAGAATATGCTGATAGTGCGCAACGAAGATAAGCCTGGTTTGATCGGCAATGTCGGCACCGTGCTCGGCAAAAACAAAATTAACATCGCCAACTTCCACTTGGGCCGCAACGACAGCGGCGCGGTGGCGGTGATTGAAATTGACGGTGAAATTTCGGAGGCGGTATTGGCGGATATCGCCAAACAGCCGAACGTGACGCAGGTGAAATTGTTTAAGTTTTAATTATTGATTGTTTTCAAACGAGCACTCGCGTGCTCGCGTTTGAAAACGCCGCCGGATGCGGCGGGCTGACGGCTCCTTGTTATAATAATTCAGTCAAATCCGGCGCATCCTGCCAGCTTTTGCAGCGGTATAAAATTGTGATTGGCGCATTGGTAAAATTGGCGATTGATTTTGCCGTTTCCTCCAGCGGCACTTCGCTGTTTTCGGATTCGTTGATTACCACCCGCACCTCCAGCCCCGTCAAAACCTCCAGCGCCGTCAGCGTGTGGCTGATGCTGCCTAAATAGCTGCCGGTTACCAGAATTACCTCGCCGCCGACGGCTTTAATTAAATCCAAAAATGTCTTGCCCGCAGAGACCGGCGACATAACTCCGCCCGCGCCTTCGATTAGCTTGGTGCCGGGGAATGGGCGGTTGCAGAACGCCACGACTTCGGTAAAATCAATTTTGCGCCCCTCACTCGCTGCGGCCATGTCGGCGGCAAGCGGGGCGGTGAAGCGCCACGGCGAGCAGGCTGCGACATCAGTCATTCCGCAGGCTTTCATTAATATTTTTGTGTCGGTGTTTTCACCATCATCCCAGCCGGTGATGATGGGTTTGATGGCGATGACTTTTTCACAGCGCGCCCGTAATTGCCGCGCCAGCGCTGCCGTGACGAAAGTTTTACCCATGCCGGTGCCGGTGGCGGTGATGAAGATTTGCTGCATATAATAATTATAAGGCTGAATCTATAGAGAACAATAATTTCCCTAAGCAACTGAAATCTGTATTTCTGTAAATACAGAAACACAGAAACACAGAAATACAGAAATACAGAAATACGGTTGATATATTACAATAGGTTATTGGCAAATTGTGCTTAATTAACACTTCTCCGCGTGGATATACAGCACTTCCCAGTTCAGCGGCACCTCGCCTTTGCAGATGCCGCGGTAAATATTTTCCAGCCGCCCGAAATATTTTCTGCCGAGCAGGCCTTTGCCGGAGCCGTAATTATAACCGGCGCCGATATTTTTGATGGAACGGAGGGCGGAAAGCATATCGGGGAAATTATAACTGATTTTCTGCGAGCTCATAACCAGTTTATCAAACCCGGATTTCTTGAGCATGGCGAAAAGTTTTATCACCGGCGTAAATTCCATCAGGTGCTGGTTGGAATCCATATAGGCAAAGGCGGTGCGCAACTCTTTAAGCGAATCGGGGGCAAAAGTGGAAAAAGCCAATTTCCCGTGCGGGCGCAAAACGCGATGGATTTCCGTCAGTGCGGCTTGCAAGTTAGCGAACCATTGCAGGCTCAAATTTGAGATTATATTGGCGAAGGAATTATCCGCAAACGGCAGGTTTTCAATATCCGCCGTTACCGCGTCGCCACCGGCGAGGAGGCTCATTTGCGGCGAAATATCGAGGGAAATTACCTCCCAATCTGAGTTTTTGCGGATAATTCCCGGGCCGGAGCCGAGGTCAAGCACCGGGCCGCTGAAACCGCTGCATTGGGAAATTAACTCCGCGGCCGCGCGCAATTGCAGGCGCGCTTTTGCTTCATAGTCGTGAGCAAAACGGCCAAAATTGCGGCTGATGGTTTGTTTTTTAAGTTCCATTATACAGTACTAACCAATCCGTCATCTTGAGCGCAAGCGAAAGATCCTTCCCCCGGATCAAGTCCGGGGTTCAGGATGACGAAGTGTAGAATCCAAGTAATTTACGGCCTATATTATTTATATATTCCTCCGGCATCTCTGCCTGCCCGGTCAGCCATTTATAGATATCGCCGTCATATTCATCCAAAAACCTCTCATATACTTCCAGTTCAGCTTCGGAAAACTCCCCAATTTCGGCTGTGGCGAATTGGCCGAGGAGGATATCTGTTTCCCGGCAGCCACGGTTTTTGCTCCGATATAGGAGTTTTTTGCGTAAATTTTTAGTTAAATCACTCATAATCTTAGGAAAATGCTAAAGTTTTGAATTCATTATTACTATTAATAACAGGAAAATTACATGTTGGCAAAACTCAAAGCCATGTTCAAGCCCGTGAAAGCTAAAAACGGGGCCTTTCCCGAGCAGCCGCGGCGGTATAATGACGCGGTGCTGGTTATCCGCCAGGACAATGAGGGAAAAAAGCTCCAGATCGAGGCCTCAAATTTTCTGGCGCTCAAAATGCTCGGCGGCGAAACCGATGGGATAATTGAAAAAGACCTGCGTGAATTTGTTGCGGATAATGTCAGGGAGCTGATAAATGACAATATCGAATTTTCCGAGCATGGGCGCGGCATTGACAGCGTCCTCAATAAAATTACAAACTTTAAGATCAGGGCCATCAACGGCACGGAATTGCCCTTGAAAATCCGTGTCATCCGCAGCCTGTCCTCAACTTCCGCGGCGCCGCGCTTCCAGCTGGTGATGAATGACAGCTCGCTGATGGAAAGCCTTGAGGCGCACCGCGAGAATTACCGCGCCAATATGCGCGGCGACGAAATTTTCGACAAGGCGACCGGGCTGGTCTCACGCGAATCCGTGCTCAAGGATTTCGAGCTCATCTCGTTTTACAGTGAGCGCAACCACAAAACCTCGTGCTACGCCATTTTAAAATTCATCAATTATGATGATTTGCGCATTGACCATGACGAGGACGGCGCCATAAAAATGCTGAAAAATCTGATAAAAACCATAGAAACCACCAAGCGGCGCAATGATATTATCGGGCTGGTGGCCGATGGCGCGGTGATACTTATCCTCATCGATACGCCCAAGGACAATATCAAAATCCCCATCGAGCGCATCATGGCCAAGCTGCCGAAGGAGATAAAGGCGGAACTGCGCATTTACCACAGCACTGTCAGGCCGGAAGTATCGCCGGAAGAACAGCTCAATGCCTGCATCAAGGGCTTGGCGGGGGTGTTTTAGGTAACAGCTGACAGAGGTCAGGTATCAGTGGAAGAAATTAATATAATATTCTAAGCTGCTTGCTGTAACCTGACCACTGATACCTTAATGCGGCCGCCAATCTTATATTTTTTATTTAGCGACATAAAATACCTCAAAGGCATCGGCCCGATATTGTCCAAAAAAATTTCAGGCTTGTGCGGCGGCGAGAAGGTTTTTAATTTACTCTGCCACAAGCCGGTCGCGGTTATTGACCGCACCTATATGCCGGCGATTCCGCAAGCGGAAGATAAGCGCGTGGCGTCTTTCCAGGTGCGGGTGGAAACCTATGAGGAGCCGCCGCGCGAGCGCAACCTGCCGTTCAAGGTCATGTGCCGCAATATGAGCGGGTTTTTGCAGATTATCTATTTCAAGATGAAGGCGGATGTGATTAAGGCGATGCTGCCGCTGGATGAGGAACGCATCATCAGCGGCAAGGTCGAGCATTACGGGCAGATTGTGCAGATTATGCACCCCGACCGTGTCGGCAAGGTGGAGATGGCGGAAAAAATAATCCGCATCGAGCCGCAATACCCATTGACCGCCGGGGTGACGCAGAAGAAATTGCAGGACACGATTGCGATGGCGCTTGAAAAATTTCCCGATTTGCCGGAATGGCAGGCGGCGGCGGAAATTGGTTTTAAAAATGCGATTACAGAAATACACAACCCAAAATCCGAGACAGACTTGCTGCCCACTACCCGCGCGCGCAAACGGCTGGCATATGATGAACTGCTGGCCGGGCAAATTGCGCAGGCGCTGGTTTATAAGCAGGTGACGAAAAAGCCGGGGGTTATTATCAGCGCACATCCATCACATCTCGCACTTGATGCGCGATCTTCGCAGCAGACCCCGGATCAAGTCCAGGGTGTGGCTAGGCACGGAGGGGAAGATATTTTACCGTTTAAACTAACCAATGGGCAAGCGAAAGCTTTGGATGAAATCCACGCGGATATGGCTTCCGGCAACCGCATGTTCCGGCTGTTGCAGGGTGATGTCGGCTCGGGCAAAACGGCGGTGGGGCTGCTGGCGATGCTGGCGGTGGTAAAGGCCGGGCACCAGGCGGTGTTTATGGTGCCGACGACTTTGTTGGCGCGGCAGCAAAAGGAGTGGTTTGAGAAAGTGCTAAATCAGAATATCGGAATATCCGGATATTCCGATCACGTGGAGCTGCTGACGGGCAATGAAAAAGGCGCCAAGCGTGAGGAAATTCTGGCGCGGCTGAAAAGCGGGGAAATAAATATTCTGGTCGGCACGCACGCATTATTTCAGGATTGGGTCGAGTTCAAAAACCTCGGTATGATTATTATTGACGAGCAGCACCGCTTCGGCGTCTTGCAGCGGCTCAAACTTTCGCAGAAAAATGAGCAGGCGCATATTTTGCTGATGACGGCGACGCCAATACCGCGCAGCCTCACCATTGCCAATTACGGCGAGATGCAAATTTCCCGCATCACCGAAAAACCGGCGGAGAGGAAGCCGATTAAAACATTAGTTTCCTCAATTGACGATATGGGTGAAATTCTCGCCAGCATCACGCGGGCGCTGGCCAAGGGCGAGAAAATTTACTGGATTTGCCCGCTGGTTGAGGAATCAGAAAAATCTGACCTCGCCGCGGCCAAAGACCGCTACGAATTTTTCAGCAGCCGTCTGGGCGGCAAAGTCGGGCTGATTCATGGCCGAATGAAGGAGGCAGAGAAATCTGCGGTGCTGGAAAAATTCTTGAGCGGTGAGCACCAGTTGCTGGTGGCGACGACGGTGGTGGAAGTCGGGATTGACGTGCGTGACGCGACCGTGATGTTCATCGAACATTCTGAGCGCTTCGGCCTGTCGCAACTGCACCAGCTGCGCGGGCGGATTGGGCGCGGGGACCGCGATTCCACCTGTATATTATTATATACGGGCAGATTGGGTGATGAATCGCGGGAGCGGCTGAAAGTGATGAAAAAAACCGGTGACGGCTTTATTATTGCTGAGGAAGATTTGCGCCTCCGCGGCGCCGGTGATGTGCTGGGCACAAGGCAGAGCGGTTTCGCCGCTTTCCGTTTCGCGCAGATGCCGGAACATGAGGATTTGCTTTATGCGGCGCGGGATGAGGCAGCGGGGATTTTGCGTAACCCAATTAGCGAGGCGGTGAAAGTTTTGCTGGCGCTGTTTGAGTATGACGAGAGTTTGAATTATTTAAACGCGGGGTAATTATCTTTGGACCATGGCTTGAGCCGGAGCCGGAACCTGACTGGCATCGGCTAAAATTTTTTCCCCTGTTTCAAGTGGATATATATGATTTAAAGTGACCAAAGCCATATGAGTGTAACCTGTCAATTCTTGAGGACGTCTGCTTCGCTCAACCATTTCATATGCTCCGATGTTGTGCCCCTCATTACTTATCAATTCGCCTGTCAGCCTGAAGTGAACATCATCGCTATTAACGCTAAAAGCTACTGTTTTTGGAGGTTCAAATGAACCATGCCACGCTAAATACCATACTTGCTTCGACATAAAATTACCTACCTGTTGTAATCATCTTATATCATGGTAAATAAATATCAACATGAATAAAACCATCACCCGCTTCGCGCCCTCCCCCACCGGCTTCCTTCACATTGGCGGCGCAAGGACGGCGTTGTTTAATTATCTATTTGCCAAGCATAATGGCGGTAAATTCATGCTGCGGGTGGAGGATACTGACCGTGAGCGCTCGACCAAGGCAGCGGTGGATGCGATTATTGACGGCATGGAGTGGTTGGGGCTGCATACGGATGGGGTGCCGGTGTTCCAGTTCTCCCGTGCGCACCGGCATGCGGAGGTGGCGCTGCAATTGCTGGAGCGCGGCGCAGCGTATCGCTGTTATGTGACGGCGGAGGAGCTGGCGAAGTGGCGGGAGGAGAACCCGAATAAGAAATTCCGCAGCTCATACCGCGAGCAGAATCTGAATGAGGAAAAACCGCATGTAATCCGCCTCAAAAGCCCGCTGGAGGGTTATGTGCGCATCCACGACCACGTCAAGGGCGAGGTCACCGTGCAGGCGGAGGAGCTGGATGATATGGTTTTGCTGCGCTCGGATAATACTCCCGTTTACATGCTCGCCGTGGTGGTGGACGACCATGATATGAATGTCACCCATGTCATTCGCGGCGACGACCATTTTACTAACAGCTTCCGCCAAAAGTTGATTTATGAAGCAATGGGCTGGCATGTGCCGGAATTTGCGCATCTGCCGCTGATTCATGGCGCTGACGGTGCGAAGTTGTCGAAGCGCCACGGCGCGCTGGGGGTGGATGAATACAGGAAAATGGGATATTTGCCGGAAGCTTTGCGCAACTATCTGCTGCGCCTCGGCTGGAGCCATGGGGATGATGAGATTATTTCGGATAAGGATGCGGTTGCGTGGTTTGATTTGGCGCATCTCGGCCACTCGCCCGCCCGCTTTGATTTTGAGAAACTGAACGCGGTGAATTTGCATTATATCAAGCTGGCCGACAACCAGCGGCTTGCTGATTTGGCGATTCCGTTTATTGAAGAAGCTTTGAACAAAAAACTGACGGTGGCGGATAATTTGCTGATACGCGAAGCGATGCCGTTTTTGAAAGGCCGCACCAATACAATTATGGCGCTGGCGGAGGATGCGAAATTTTTGGTGAGCGACCTGCCTTTGGCGGTTGAGGCCAAGGCGGCAGAAAAGCTAAAAAACAGCAGCTTGGAAGTGCAAGCTAAACTAAACAGTGTAGTATCAGATTTAAGCGACTGGAGTAAAACCGGTATCGAATCAGCAATTCATGAATTCATGAACCGCGAAAACCTAAAAATGGGCGATATCGGCCCGATTTTGAGGGTAAAGCTCACCGGCACTATGAGCTCGCCGGGGATTTTTGACGTGATGGCGGTTTTGGGCAAGGATGAGGTGCTGAAAAGGTTGAATTCGCCCGCGTAATTTGAGATAATCAGCCCATATGACCATCCTCCCCATTATCACCGCCCCCGACCCGCGTTTGAAGCTTATCGCCAAGCCGGTGGCGGCTGTAACCGACGAAATCCGGCGGTTTTTGGATGATATGCTGGAAACCATGTATGCATCCGAAGGCATCGGCCTGGCGGCGGTGCAGGTGGGGGATTTGCGGCGGCTGGTGGTGATGGATATCGCCCAGCGCGACGGCGGGCGGGAGCCGCGGTATTTTGTTAATCCTGAGGTTGTGTGGCAGTCGGAGGAAGAAAATGTTTACCTTGAGGGCTGCCTGAGCCTGCCCGGCCAGTTTGCCGATGTGGTGCGGCCGAAAACGGTGAAGGTGAAATATCTGGATTATGACGGCAAACCGCAGCAAATAGATGCTGATGAACTGCTGGCAACCTGCATCCAGCATGAGATTGACCATTTGAACGGCGTGGTTTTCGTCGACCATATTTCACAGGTCAAGCGCGATATTATTTTGCGGAAACTAAAGAAAGAAAAGCGGCTGGCGGCGGCTGATTAATGGCGGTAAAACTGGCAACCCGGTAACACCGGCCAGTAAACTTGCGCCTTTAAAGGGCAATTTTCCCGCTTTTACTTCCCCTTAACCATTGGCGATTTATATTTTGCCCATACAAATTATTGGCGGGGGCTGACGTGTATAAATTTAAAACTGGCGGTTTACTGGCGCTTTCTCTGACCACGGCAATTTCACTGGCGGCCAATGCGGCGGCGGAGCCTGAAAGCAGGCCAAGCTTCGGCGGCGATATTATTGACGCGGCGGACAGCAATGATATTTCACAGGTCGCCAACCTAATCACCTCCGGCGCCAATCCCAATGAAAGCGGGGAATTCGGCGCGACGCCGCTGATGCGCGCTGTGCATAATAATAATTTGCCGCTGGTGAAATTGCTGCTGAAAAGCGGGGCGAATACCAATAAAAGCGATATCGGCGGGGCGACGGCGGTATCAATTGCGGCACGGGAAAGCCATAACGAAATCCTGGGCCTGCTGATAAAAAGCGGCGCCGAAGTAAACACCCATGACGGTGAAGGTTTCACGCCGCTGATGCGGGCGGCGCTGGCGGGCAACCAAACCGCGGTGCAGGCGCTGCTTAGCGCGGGCGCGAAAGTGAACCAAGCCAATAGTTTTGGCGAAACGGCGCTGTCGCAGGCGAAAAAAGACGGTAATGCGCAGATTGCTTCTCTGTTAACGCAAAACGGCGCTGATGATTCGCTGGCGCAGATGCCGCAAATTGCGCAGATTAAGCCGGAGCTGGTTAAAACCAAAGCGGGAAAAGCCCTGCATAAGCATGATATTGTGCAAACTGCGCAAAATGATGACGACAAGGCGGATATTGTCATTGATTTCAGCGACGGGAAATTATCCGGCCGCACCAATAACGGCGTGCAGGAAGTCCGGCAGATTGCCTCGATAAAACCGGAATATTCCGCCGCGAGTTATTATGTGCCGGTGAAAACTCCGGCGCCGGTGGCGGATGATAGCGAGGACAGAATCCAAATTCCGGTGAAGCCTAAACCGCTGGCGGCGCTGGTGAAAATGGAAATGCCGCAGAGTGTGCCGGGCATGGTGCGGGTGGATTCTAAATGGCTGAGCAGCCTGCGCCAGGTCGCGCAAATTGCGGCACGGCCTTACCAGATTGCGTCAAACGAAATGGTATTTGCGGATACAGAAAATAAAATTATCGAGCTGGGAAATTTCAAAAGCGCTGAGTTTGCCAACAAAAAAATCGCCTCACTGAAGAAAAATTTCCCTGCCGTATTTGATAAACTGGCTTTGCACACGGTGGAAAAAACCGGCGGCGGGCATAAATATTTCCAAATCAATGCCGGGCTTGTCAGCAACGACGCGGCCGATGATTTGTGCAGGCAGCTGGTGGCCTCGGGCATCAACTGCCGCCCGGTTAGGACGGATTTGAAGTCGCAGGATGAATTTAATAATTATACCAGTGATGCGCCGGTTAAAAATCCGCCAGCTGCAGCGGCGGCAGAAGTGAGCGATAACAAAGCCAAAAATGATTTGCTTGGGCCGACGCCAAGTCCCGAAGTGGAAGCCAAGCCGCTGGGGGCGCAACAAACCGCAAGCAACATAGGCTCATTCGTTAAGCCGGATGCGGCGGCTTATAATAATTTGCCTTCGGCCGCCGGTGGCAATGCTGATGCGCCTCCGCCAGCTCCGGCTGACAGTGCCGTGCCTGCGCCGTTGAAAACTATTGCCGCGGTTGATGCCGCGCCGCCTACCCCACCGCCCGCAGCGCCTGTGGCTGCCGCGCCTACTCCTGCTCCAGCCGCTCCCGTAATTGAAGTTAAACCGGCAGAACCGGAAGCTGCTGCTGTGCCTGCGGTAACTGCTTCAGACAATACCGAGGCCGCGCCGGTGAAAAAAATTGTGAAGAAAAAAGCCAAGCCTGCGCAAAAAATCCCGGCGCCGGGAGTTGGCGCGCCGCCTAGGGATTTGATGACCGGGCAGCCGCTGGTCCAGGGCAGCCTGCAAAGCAGCGGCTCCAAGTTTGATGTCGCCCGGCCGGTGAAGGCGGAAGGTGCGGTGGTGACGTCGTCGCTGGATAAAACCGGCTCGGTGTGGATTAAAGTTGATTATTTCCAGAATGAGGCGGCGGCGCATAATTTCTGGAGCAATTTGCGCGCGCAGAACCCGGATTTCGGCAGTTACAGTATGAACGCGAGCACCCCGCTGACGCGGAGCAACCGCACCACGGCGAAAATCGGCCCGTTTGCCAGCGCGGCGGAAACCCAGAGCGCGTGCGCCGTGATTATGCAGAGCGGTTTGCATTGCGCGATATCAAATGCAGTGCCGGAAAGGCTGATAAACACTTTGCCATCCTTGAACACTTATATAGATAGTCCCGTGGCGGGCAGCGGGGAAAATAAGGGCGGCTGGATTGTGCAACTCGGCTCTTATGATTCGTACCAGGATGCCGAGGAGAAATGGGATGCTTACGCCAAGGAAAACCATCACTTGAGCAAGCTGGAGAATAATATAATTCCCGCCGACGGCCGCTTCCGCCTGCGCGCCGGTAATTTTGATTCCAGCGCCAAGGCCGATTCGCTCTGCGATGAATTGCGCGGCAATGGCATAAGCTGCATTATTGTGAAGACGAATTAGTTGCCATCCTCGTGGCCGCATAGCGGATCACGGGGATCTTGTTTGTGTGTATACCATCACGAGATCCCCGAGCTGCGCAACGCACACTCGAGGATTAGGTCTCAGTCTTATCCAATAACTTTTTAATATTGGACTTATGCCGCCAGGTAATTAATACGGCGAAGAAGTAAACCAGCAGGCTGAGATTGCCGAACCATAGGTAAAGTGACACCAATGCGGTTGCCCAAATTCCTATGAGGGCGGCGAGTGAGGAAATGCCGTAGACGAGAAAAATAAAAATCCACGTGCCGAGATAGGTTAGCCCGGCGGGTGGGTACAAAACCAGCAAGGCGCCGAGCGTGGTGGCGACGCCTTTGCCGCCTTTGAATTTCAGGAATATGGGGAAGCAGTGGCCGAGGGTGACGAATAATGCTGCCGCTGCTGGGAAGTTTAGGATTTGTCCGAGGTAAACCGCGGCAGCGCCCTTGCCCATGTCGAGCAATAATGTTACGGTGCCAAGCACCCGCCCGCCCTGCCGCGCCATGTTGGTGGCGCCGGGATTGCCGGAGCCGAGCTTGCGGATATCGCCAATGCCGCCGACATATCCCACAATTAAAGCGAAAGGCACGCAACCCACAAGGTATGCGATTGCTGCCACATAATAAAAATTTGCGACATAAAAGGGCGAAAAATCAATTGCCATATTTTAATTTTAAAGTTTATTCGTTATAAAACAATTATATGAGCGAAAACTATAAAGTCACAGAAAATATTCCCGCCGCAAAGGATTTGCAGCAGGTCAGCTATGATAACTTATATAAGCAATCCATAGAAAATCCGGACGCGTTCTGGGGCAAGCTGGCGGCGCGTCTTGACTGGTCGAAAAAATCTACGCGCGTGAAAAATGCCTCGTTTACCGGCGAGGTAAATATCAAATGGTTTGAAGATGGCGAGCTGAATGTCGCGCATAACTGCATCGACCGGCATTTGGCAAAACATGGTGATAAAGTTGCCATCATTTGGGAGGGCGATAACCCGAACGATTCTAAAAAAATAACTTTCCGCGAGCTGCACCGGGAGGTTTGCAAGCTGGCAAATGTGCTGGTGAATCTTGGTGTAAAAAAAGGCGACCGCGTCACGGTTTATTTGCCGATGATTCCGGAGGCGGCCTATGCGTTGCTGGCCTGTGCGCGGATCGGCGCGGTGCATTCGGTAATTTTCGGCGGCTTCTCGCCGGATTCGATAGCGGGGCGGATTGACGACTGCGAAAGTGATTTTGTGATTACGGCCGACGAAGGTTTGCGTGGCGGCAAGAAAATTCCCTTGAAGAAAAATGTGGATGAGGCGCTGGCCAAAACTAAAAATAAAGTACGCAAGGTGCTGGTGGTCAAACGCAGCGGCGGCGGTGTTGGTTTCGTACGCGGGCGGGATTTGTGGTATCATGATGAAGTTGCGAAGGCTTCGGACAAGCACGAAGCGCAGGCGATGAATGCAGAGGACCCGCTGTTTATATTATATACATCCGGCTCAACCGGCAACCCCAAGGGTATGCTGCACACGACGGGCGGGTATTTGCTTTATGCCAGCGTGACGCATGAATATGCGTTTGGCGTGCAAAATGATGATGTTTACTGGTGCACGGCGGATATCGGCTGGATAACCGGGCATAGTTATCTGGTTTACGGGCCGCTGGCCAATGCGACGACGACGCTGATGTTCGAGGGCGTGCCGACCTACCCGACTGCGTCACGATTTTGGGAAGTGGTGGATAAATACAAGGTGAATATTTTTTATACCGCGCCGACGGCGATCCGCTCGCTGATGGCGCTGGGGGATGAGTGGGTGAAGAAAACTTCGCGCTCGTCGTTGCGGGTTTTGGGTTCTGTTGGCGAGCCAATCAACCCGGAGGCGTGGCGGTGGTATTATGATGTTGTGGGTAACAAGCGCTGCCCGGTTATTGATACGTGGTGGCAGACGGAAACCGGCGGCTTCATGATTACGCCGCTGGCGGGGATTACGGAATTAAAACCCGGCTCGGCGACTACGCCGTTTTTTGGCATTGAGCCGGTTCTGCTTGATAATAAGGGCAAGGAAATCGAAGGCGAAGGTGCGGGTTCGCTATGCATAAAAAATTCATGGCCGGGCCAGGCGCGCAGCGTTTACGGCGACCATAAGCGGTTTATCGAAACTTATTTCGCGCAATTCCCTGGCTATTATTTAAGCGGCGACGATGCGAAGCGGGATAAGGACGGTTATTATTGGGTGACGGGGCGCAATGACGATGTAATAAAGGTGAGTGGCCACCGCGTCGGCTCGGCGGAGGTTGAGAGCGCGCTGGTGTCGCACCCGAAAATGGCGGAGGCGGCAGTGGTGGCGATTGACCACAAAATAAAAGGCCAGGCGATTTATGCTTATGTGATATTAAAAGCGGGCGAACTCGGCAATGCCGAACTTGGCCGCGAGCTGGTGGCATTTGTGAAAAAAGAGGTCGGCGCCTTCGCCGTGCCCGACCATATCCACTTCACCCCGGCGCTGCCGAAAACCCGCAGCGGCAAAATCATGCGGCGCTTGCTGCGCAAAATCGCCAACCGCGATACGGAAAATTTGGGTGATACGTCGACGCTGATGAACCCGGAAATTGTCGATGAGCTAATTCAGGCTAACCAGAAGCTGATGGCAAGCTAATTGGCGCTATCTGCTTTGTTATAGGTAATTATAAATTTAGCTTGTCTGCTGTTGCCAAAAATAACTTCATCATTCGTGCCATCTTTGGCGGAGGCATAAATAATTCTGAAGAATTTCTGCACTTTTTTAGCTTCGTCAGAAAACTCATACTGAGTATAAGTGCGGCCTATAACAGCTTCTTTAATCATGCCCGCTTCCTCAACGCCTTTTAGCCAATCTGGCCGGTTCATTAAATCAATCAGCACGCAACGCTCGCCCGGTTTTACAGTCACATTAAAAATTACCTGATTGGGCTTTATCTGGGCGTCATTTTCCGTCATCGCGCATGGCTCAACAGCGAGCGCCGGGCCAACTGCCACCAGTGATATGAATAAACATAATAGATATTTGCGGTTATTCATCATCATAAAAAAGACGCCGCCCGGAAATTTCCCCAGGCGGCGTGATTCATTTACTTAAAAACAAATACTACTGAGCTGCTGCTGGTGCAGTTGTAGTAGTAGTTTTTTCAGTAGTTGTGCCGTTAACTACTTTTTTGTGTTTGTGAGTAGTTTTGCCTTTTGAATCAGTTTTAGCTACGTCAGTAGTTTTGGCTGAAGTTTCGTTGCCGAGGCCTTTCGGGTCAGTTGAAGATTCTTTAGTTACTTCAGTTTTGGCAGAACCGTCAGCGTTCATAGCTTTATCAACTTTAACATCTGATTTTGTAGTTGTGCCGGCAGCGTCAGTTGCTTTTGTAGTAGTTTCAGTAGTTGCAGTAACGTCAGCGGCGATTGCAGCTGAAGAAACAGTAACAGCCGCAGTAACGGCCAAGAGGGCTAAAAGTTTAGTCATGATATTAATCCTTTGTTTGTTGTAGTTTGGTTGGTTTCGCAATAATGCTTGTTGAGCAAAATATAGAGAGTTTCACTAAAATCAAGGTGAAATGTTGGTTTGTTGCAAAGATTTAATGTTGGGGTGAGAATTAGCCTTAAGCCGCCTTCTTCACCGCCGCCTTGGCGTTAATCGCCGCCTGCGCCGCCGCCAGCCTTGCGATTGGTACGCGGTATGGGGAGCAGCTGACATAGTCGAGGCCGACTTGCTGGCAGAACTGGATGCTGGCCGGGTTGCCGCCGTGTTCGCCGCAGATGCCTAGTTTCAGATCGCGGCGCGTCGCCCTGCCCCGCTCGACGGCAATTTTGATTAGCTCGCCGACGCCGTCCTGGTCAAGCACGGCAAATGGGTCGTGTTCTAAAATGCCCTTGTTTTTGTAATCGTCGATGAAACCGGCGGAATCGTCGCGGGAAATGCCCATTGCCGTCTGGGTTAAATCATTGGTGCCGAAGCTGAAGAACTCGGCGACTTCGGCAATTTCCCCGGCTTTCAAGGCGGCGCGCGGCAGCTCTATCATCGTGCCGAGCAAATATTTCACTTCCGGCGCGGTTTCCCTATGGGCTTTTTTGATGACGGCTTCCAATATCGACAATTCTTTTTTGCCGAATACCAATGGTATCATTATTTCCGGCAGCGCTTTGGTTTCGCGGGCGGCCTCGAAAATTGCTTTGGCCTGCATCTCGTAAATTTCCGGGTAAGTAATGCCCAAGCGGCAGCCGCGATGGCCGAGCATGGGGTTGGATTCTTTGAGCATGGCGGCGCGCTGGCGGAGTTTTTCAACGCTGATGCCGGAGGCGTGCGCGACTTCTTCCATTTCGGATTCGCTATGCGGGAGGAATTCGTGCAGCGGCGGGTCGAGCAGGCGGATGGTGACGGGGAAATCACCCATGATTTTGAAGATGGAGATGAAATCCTCGCGCTGCATCGGCTGGAGTTTGTCGAGGGCGCGGCGGCGGCCTTCTTCGTCCTCGGCCAAAATCATTTCGCGCATTGAAATTATTCTATCCTGATCGAAGAACATGTGCTCGGTGCGGCATAGGCCAATTCCTTCGGCGCCAAATTTGCGGGCGGTTTCAGCGTCAAGGCCAGTCTCCGCATTGGCGCGGACTTTCATAGTGCGGACGGCGTCGGCCCATTTCATGACTTCGGCGAAATCGCCGGAGAGGTTCGGCTGCGTGGTCGGGACTTTGCCGAGCATGACTTCGCCGGTGGTGCCGTTGATGGTGATGATTTCGCCAGCCTTGACGGTAATGTCGCCAGCTAGGAATTTCCGGGCTTTGTAATCAATTTTGAGCGTGCCGGTGCCGGAAACGCAGCATTTGCCCATACCGCGTGCGACTACTGCCGCATGTGATGTCATGCCGCCGCGTGCCGTTAAAATGCCTTTGGCGGCGTGCATGCCGGAAATATCTTCCGGGGAAGTTTCGATGCGCACCAAAATAACATCTTTGCCTTTGGCTTTCGCGTCTTCGGCTTCTTCAGCGGAAAACACAACTTCACCGCTCGCCGCTCCCGGTGAGGCTGGCAAACCCTTGGCGATAACTTTTTTCTCGGCTTTGGGGTCAAGCGATGGATGCAGCAATTGGTCTAATGCTGATGGGTCGATGCGTTTGAGGGCTTCTTCCTTGGTAATCAGTTTTTCCGCAACCAAATCCACCGCAATTTTCAGCGCTGCCGCCGCCGTGCGTTTGCCGCCGCGGGTTTGCAGCATCCAGAGTTTGTTGTCTTGCACGGTGAATTCAATATCCTGCATGTCGCGGTAGTGGCTTTCCAGCTTTTTATAAATATCAACCAGCTGGCCGTAAACTTCCGGCATGACTTCTTCCATGGATGGCAAGTCGGAATCACTTTCGACGCGGGCTTTTTTGGTGATGGATTGTGGAGTTCTAATTCCCGCGACAACATCTTCACCTTGCGCGTTGACGAGATATTCGCCGTATAATTCCTTGGCGCCGGTGGAAGGATTGCGCGTGAAGGCGACTCCTGTTGCGGAAGTTTCGCCCATATTGCCGAAAACCATGGATTGGATGTTGACCGCCGTGCCCCAATTATCGCCGATTTCGTGGATTTTGCGGTAGGTGATGGCGCGGTTGGACATCCACGAATCAAACACAGCCATGATGCCGCCCCAGAGCTGTTCGTGTACGTCAATCGGGAACGGCTTACCGAGTTCGTCTTTAACCTTTGCTTTAAAAGTCTTTACCATCTCTTTGAGATGTTTGACGTTTAATTCAGTATCTAAAGTAACACCCGCATCGTCTTTCAACGAATCAATGATTTCCTCGAAAATATAATGGTCAACGCCGAGGACGACGTCGGAATACATTTGGATGAAGCGCCGGTATGAATCCCATGCGAAGCGCTCATTGCCGGATTTTTTGGCGAGGCCTTCGACGGTTTCGTCGTTGAGGCCCAGGTTTAAAACCGTGTCCATCATTCCCGGCATCGAAACGCGGGCGCCGGAGCGGACGGATACCAATAACGGGTTGGCGGCATCGCCAAAACGCGCGCCGATTTTTTTCTCAACTTTGGCGAGGGCTTCGGTGATTTCGGCCTTAAGGCCGTCGGGAATTTTCTTGCTGTTTTTGTAGTAATCAACGCAAACCTCGGTAGTGATGGTGAAACCGGGAGGAACCGGCAGGCCGAGATTGCACATTTCTGCCAGGTTCGCGCCCTTGCCGCCGAGCAGCTCCTTCATGCCCGCGGAACCGTCCGCTGCGCCGTCACCGAAACTGTATACGAGTTTTTTCATGCTGAGTATTTCCGCCACGAGAACAGATAATTAATTATGTGGGGGTTTTTAGGCTATGGCCATGGAATTTGCAAGGATGTTTTTATATTATAATGCTTTGCCATTAACTACCTGCGATTTGAGCTTTTCAACCGCTTTATCCATCACTTTTACTAAATCTCCTTCAGTAAATGGCTTTGTTACGAAACCTGCTCCGAATTCATTAATTCTGTAGTCTTCAGCCAAGCTATGATTGCCTGAATACATTATCTTTACCGGATTATAACCGGGAAAATTCTCAGGCAATTTTCTAAGAAAAGCGACGCCTTCTCCAAGATGCTCAGGACCAAAATCGTTATCCTGAAAAACTATCGATGGCCTGGGATTTACAGCCGGTCTATTTTCCCTACGATATTTTTTTACAAAAGTATCAGCTTGTTCAAACAAATCACTTTCGGTCATGGCAAACGAATGTAAGAAAAGAGTCTCTTCATCAATAGATTCAACCACAGTTATATTTTCTACGCCTAACCACTCTAAATGCGCGACCAAAGTATCTGCGACATCATCATCGTCATCAGCTATCAATACTGATAAATTTTGTCCTTTGTACCTATCTTTATTAGCAATTTTTTCATCACTTATAATCCTATTGGCGGCTTCTTGGGCAAGATCATCATCTGCGGTCAACTCTTCTGTTCCTTCAAGAAGGGCTTCGCGCACCTGCTCTAATAAAGTATTGAATCTGGCCAATCCCGTTTCTGCTGTAACTCCGTCTTTAGATTCTACCTGCGCAGCTTCCTCAAGCAAACGCATCTGCTTGGCTACGAGACTTGCAAAGTCTGTGGCGCCATTCGGTTCAGGCACAAGAGTATGGTCGACGGGTTGCGCGCTCATAATCTGATTATGACAGAAAAGTTTGACGGAATTGTTACAATCACCGAATTATTTTATAATTCCCACTCCACCCATATAACTCCTTAATTTATCAGGGATTTTTATGGAGCCGTCGGCTTGTTGGCAGTTCTCCAGAATCGCCACAATCGTGCGGCCGATGGCTAAACCGCTGCCGTTTAGGGTGTGGACGAACTGGGTTTCTTTGTTTGAATCATCCTTGAAACGCGCTTTCATGCGCCTTGCCTGGAAATCGCGGCAGTTGGAGACGCTGGAAATTTCGCGGTAGGTGTTTTGCGACGGCAGCCAGACTTCTAGGTCGTAAGTTTTGCTCGAGCTGAAGCCGGTGTCGCCGCTGCACAAAACCACAACGCGGTACGGCAGTTCGAGCGCTTGCAAAACTTTTTCCGCCTGTTTCAGCATCATCTCATGCGTGGCGGCGGAGTCATCGGGGTGCGTTATCGCCACCATTTCGACTTTGGAGAATTCGTGCTGGCGGATAATTCCTTTAGTGTCCTTACCCGCACTGCCCGCTTCTGAACGGAAGCATTTGCTATAGGCGGTCATGCGCATCGGCAGTTCCTTGGCGCTTAAAATTTTGTCGCAAACCTGGTTGGTTAAGGTAACTTCCGAAGTTGAGATGAGGTAATAACCATTGGTGGTTTTAAACATATCATCTTCAAATTTCGGCAATTGCCCGACCCCAAAAAGCCCTGCCGGTTTGCTCAAATGCGGAACGACCATTTCCGCAAAACCGGCTCCGGTGTGAATATCCAGCATCAATGCCGCGAGTGCGCGTTCCATTAGTGCGAGAGGGCCTTTTAAAGTAACGAATCTTGAGCCGCAAAATTTAGTGGTCTGCTCAAAATCCATCAGCCCGAGTTTTTCGCCGAGCTCATCATGCGATTTGGGCTTAAACTCAAACTTGCGCGGTTCGCCCCATTGGATGATTTGTTTGTTCTCGGTTTCATCTTTCCCCTGCGGGACATCGTCCTGCAACAAATTCGGAATCACCGCCAGTTGCTGCGCCAAATCATCATTTTCCTGCGCCGCTTCAAAATTAGCGATTGTGGTTTTGATTTCCTCCGCCTCAGCCAATAGCTGCGACGCATCCCCGCCCTTGGATTTGACCATGCCGATTTCCTTGGCAATCGCATTGCGCCGCCCCTGCATTTCCTGCACTTTGGCCATTTCGCTGCGCCGCGCCCTATCCAACTTCAAAATATGCTCCGACAACGGCGCAATCCCCCGCCGCGCCAATGCGGCATCGAACTTTCCGGGGTTTTCGCGGATGAATTTTATATCGTGCATTATTTTCGGTCTCCGGTCACGGGTGACGGGTGTCGGTTTTTTCACCCGTGACCCGTGACCTGTCACCTGTGACCGAACATCCAATTATCGAAATTTCATACAATCCATATAATATGGAAGCAAGGCCAATCTGGCTGATGACGTCCGGGGGCGTCAGGATGGCGGCTACTATGACGATAATTACCACGGCGTAGCGGCGGTTGCGTTTGAGCCAATCCACCTGCACGATGCCGAGGCGGGCGAGGATTATCAGGACAATGGGCATCTGGAACGAGAAGCCGAAGCCGAGCATCAGGTGCATGACGAGGGAGAGGTATTCGCTGACTTTGGCCTGTAGCACTATTGGCAAACCGTTGGCGGTGCCGCCGCTTTCGAAACCGAGGAAAAATTTCCACGCCAGCGGCATGATGAAGTAAAATACAAAGGCGGCGCCGAGGGCGAACAACACCGGCGCGGCGACTAAAAACGGAATTAAAAAGCGCCGCTCTTTTTTGTAGAGGCCGGGGGCGAGGAAAAAATAGACTTGCGCGGCTATCATGGGGAATGAGAGGAAAACGGCGGCGAAGAAGGCGAGCTTCATATAGGTGAAGAAGGCTTCGGTGAGGCTGGTGTAAATCATGTTGCGCTGCTCGCCGCCTAATGCTTCGGCGAGCGGGTGGGTGAGGAAAATATAGATGTCTTTGGAGAAAGCGTAGCTGACGCCAAAGGCGATGAAGAAGAAAAATATGGTGCGGATGATGCGCTTTTTTAGCTCGACGAGGTGCGAGAGCAGCGGCGTTTCGGTGAATTCGCTCTCAGGCATAACCACCTATTTGTCATTCCCGCGCAGGCGGGAATCTTTGCTTTGGGTTTCACTCAGTTCTTCCGCTAAGATTCCCGCCTTCGCGGGAATGACAGGTTTGATGGCGGAAGGGGTTTTCAACTCATCAATGTCATAAGTTTTCTGCATCTCGCCTTTCAAATCCTTGATATAGCTTTTCGGCTCGACCAGTTCCTTGTTGACCACGTCAGTGAATTCGCGGGTGAAGCTGCGGATTTTTTTGATGAAGGCAGCAGCTTTGCGGCTAAGCGCGGGCAGGTCTTTGGGGTCGGTGAAGATTATGATTACTACCGCCGTAAATAACAGTTCCGCCGGGCTGAAGCCAAACATTATGTGCTTTTCTTGTCTTCCGGTTTCACCGTTTCGACGGTTTCTTTCTTTTCCAGCTCGTTAGGAGGGTTGTCGTTCAGCGCGTCCTTGAAATGCCGCAAACCCTTGCCGATATCGCCCATGACTTTGGGCAGTTTTCCAGCGCCGAAAACGACGAAAACGACGACCAGAATAAGTAATATTTTCATGAAGCTGAGTTCAAACATATGCCGGGAATATATGTGTAATCCACCGGCTTGGCAAGCTAATTTGCCGTGGCGCCTATTGTCAGCAACTGCCGGAAGTGCAGGTCTTCGGCAGGTTGCTGTCGGTTTGGGAATCTTCGGTGCTGTAGGTGCTGTCGGCAACGGGCGGGTTGTTGACCGCCGGGGGGGCATATTCGGAAAGGGTGTTTTTATGCAGCGAGTTGGTATCGCCTATCCAGTCATCGCAATTTAGCTGGTTGCCGGTGCCATTTTTTATTGCTTCGTCAATCGCCTGGGCGGCTTGTTTTATCTCTGGCGGCTGGTAACTGGGGCCTTGGGCGGCATTGGCCCAGGCGTCCTGCTGGGTGGCATAGGCGGTGTCAACCTTCTGTTTGACTTGCGTCGCCACTGATGAAGTGCAGCCGGTATTGGCCGTGGTGGTGGCATCCACGGCATATGCGGCCGTGGAGATATTGATTATTGCCGCATATAAAAGTGATTTTGCCAGCATGTTAATTACTCTGGCCCTTTGGCTTGCCGCTGTCATAATCGAAGGCGCGCTTGTCTTCTTTCCAGCGGTAGATATGGTATTTATCCCAGTCCATGTCGGTGCAGGGCGAGGTGTGGTAGATGCAGTCGGGATAATCGCCCGCCAGCGGCACGCCGCTATAGGTCGTGCTGCCTAAAAGATCGTTCAGGCTTTTTGACGAAGCTCCTGCGGCGCTGTTGGTATTATTGGTGCTGTTTGCCGAGCCTCCACCGTTACCGGGCGCGCATTTGCGGATGGATTTGACAACGCCCCAGTCCTCGGTGTTCTCGCAGGAATCAAGCGTGGTGCCTTCGTTGGTGGTGGTGACGTCGACACATTGGCCGCCGTCAACTGTCGCCTCTACATAATAAGCGTGCCACGGCCTGCGGGTGACATTTTGCGATTTGGTGGTGGTTTCGTTGAAATAGACGATATCGCCAACCACTGCATTGTTCAGGCCTTTTAAGTTATCATCCGCATTTCCGGTCTTGCCCGGCCATAACTCGCCGTTTATCTTGTTGGTAAGTTCCGGCCATAGTTTTTCATTATCGCCGTTATTGCCCGGCACCAGGTGCGGGAAGTGGGCGGCGCTGGCCATGTTCTCAACCGAGGTGGTGCCGCTATTGGCGCGGACATAATCCTGATAGCTGCCGCCGCTGGCATTGGGGATGATTTTCTCCGATTTGCTCTGGTACGAGCTGTAATTGATGTTTTTGCCTGCCCGCCACGCGACATAGCCCATATCCCTGCCCGCCCAGAAGTTTTTCAGGTCGCAGATGCAGTTGAGGCCGAACCAGCTTTCGCACCGCGTCTGGTAAAGCTGCAATTCGTTCCAGCCGCCGTACTGGCATGACATGTTATGCGCGGATTTCTGCATCTCGTTGCTTTCGTCAAAGAGGAAGTTGGAATCCACCCCGCCAAGCGCCTCGCGCCACGGCTCCCATTGCGCCATGGCCTGGTTGGGGATGGGCTTTATCATGGCTGAGTTGCTTGGCGGCGAAGTATCCATTAAATTGGTGGCCGCGGCGACGCCCTTGGAGGCCGGTTGTTGGCTCGGCCAGTGTTTGAGCGGCGGCATGTTATATTTAAACTGTGCTGCCTGGTCGGAATACCAATAGCTCATGCCATTATCCGGGAGGTTGCCGACGGGGGCGCCGGCGCGGTTTTCGTCATAAAGCCACGGCAGGGTCGCGCCGCCTGCCCCCGGCATGCCGCCCGCACCGGGCATGCCACCACCGGGCATTCCGCCGCCGCCATCGGCCGGCTTCCCTTCCGGCGCCAGGTTGTAGGCAAATTTTAAATGGTTGATGGGCGTCACCGGTGGTAAAATATATTGGCGGCACAGCGAGTGCTCGGATGATTCGACCGCGACTTTCTTGCATATATCTTCACAATCTCCGTAGCCGTATGTTTCAATTTCACAGAGAGGAATACATTCCGAATAAAATTTTGCATAAGTGCTTGGGAAGGCGCCGGTATATTGGCCATCGCGGTTTTTATCAGCAGCTACGGCCATTGGCGGGTTAGAAGTGTTGTTGACGAGTATCAAGCCATTATGGTCTAGGGCTTTTTGATAATAGTCAAAGCCGCCTATATATGCCTTGTCCCTGCCCGGCAAGCCTATGAACATATAAGCCCATGGGAAGGTTTTTTTGCCGCAGATGTAAGTATAATCATAATAAAGGCCATCAATAGGAGTTTTGACCCCGTCTGTACCGACGCTAAATTGCATCTCGCCGGACATGGCCCCGGTCTCTCCGGCATCTTGAGCGAGCGCAAAATCAACTATCGGTATCCTGTCCTGCCAGTCCGGCTCGTCGCGGGGGGCCCACGGGTGCTTGACGTCGGTAATGGCCTCGACATTGGCGTCAAGCTGGCTGGAGCGCGGCTGTTTATTGCTGCCGGACATGTAATTTTTGATGACCGGGTCATCCGGCGCGACGCCTGTGCCCGCTTCGTCATTGACGCCGTTGACCTGGTAGGTGCCGTTGGTGAGCGAGGTGACGCTGTACTGGCCGCCCGGCATTTGGATCATCTGGCAGGCGCCGTCGGCGATCATGGCGGCGGGACTATCGTATTTGGTGGAGATATACTTTTTCGGCTGACCATTGGCGCCGACGACATTGTTCGGGTTGGTGGTGTCGGGCGCGCCGCTTAAATCGGCTGCGCCGCTTAAATTGGATGGGCTGCTTAGATTGGATGGTAATTGCTGGCTACCGCTACTATTGCCGCTATAGGCGGTTGCGCCGCCGGGCAGCGCCAGTAAAACCGCCACCAAGTAAAGCCTGCCGCGTGAAATTATATTCAATGCCATTTTATTACACCCTGCCGCCATTGTTGCCGCTACTATTGCCGCTGCCGGTGGCCGCGCCGTTCCTTAAAATTAAATCACCCGTGCCCACGCGGTTCATTATGATCATGTGCGGAATTTCTATGACGAAGTGCTGGTAGCGTTCCTGCCAGGTCGCGAGGCCGTTTTTGAAGTTCATGTTTTCCTCGCCGTTCGCCCCCAGTGTTGCGGTGGCGATGGCGGGAGTGAATTGCGAATCTTCCTTGGTGCCCATTTCGAGGTTTTTATTTCCCGAAACGCAATCAGCCGGCATTGCAGCGCCAACAGCCGGCAGGGCTTTCTCGTTTTCTATATCCGTGTTGCAGCGCTTTACATCATTATCGCCGGGCTGGCCGCCTGCGCCTTGCGAGCCGGTAGGGCTGCCCGCCGCGCCGCCCGTCAGCTGGCTGGTCATGTTGTTGACGGTGGAGCTGAGTGAACTGGCGGCGCTGTTTAAAGCCGCGAGGCCTTGCTGGACGGGGGCAAGGGCGGTGTTGATGCCGATTTCGTGGTTGGGGCCGGCGGTACCGGGCGCGCCGGATAAATCTGACGGCCGCTGCTGGCCGCTGCCAGATGCATTTTTCCTTGTCTGGCCATTGTTGATAACTTCACCGCCATTTCCTTGAGTTTCAGCTATGCCTTTATTAATAATCGCATCATGAATTTGCTGGTCGGTATATCCTTGTTGACTACCTTGCGCTGCAGGCTGACGCGCATTTTGCCCATTTATCATAAGATTGTTTCCTTGAGCGTCTCTGACATCGTCGCCCATTGCCGCGCTATGGTTTCTTTCGCTCTGGTTAATCGCTCCCTGAATATCAGCATCGCTCACTGTTGATTGCGGGTTGCTTGAGTCATAAACAACCGCCATCGCTACTCCCGGGAGCGCCAGTAAAAGCAAGCCGGCTGCCAGTGATACCTTACCTTGTGAAATTATATTTAATGCCATTTTATTACGCTACCTGAAAAAATATTTTCCGTCTAATTATTTGGTTTAACAGTTATGCTGTGGCCGCCAAAACCGGCGCTGACGCCGCCGGAGCCGCCGCTGAACGAACCTCCGAGCCCTTTTACGCTGACGCCATTACTGCCGCCGCCGACCGAGATGCCACCGGCGCTGATGCTGCCGCCGCCGTTGCCGATATTGACGCCGACGCCGCCGACATTGATGCTGCCGCTGCCGCCGTTGGCGATGCTGCTGGCCGCGGTTGAGATACTGCTGAGCTGGTTGGCGATGCTGCTGATCTGGGAGAGCGAAGTGTTGCTGCCGACGCCGAGGCTGCTGGCGAGGCCGGAGGCTTCATTGGCCAAATTACCGGCCTGGCTGGCGAGGTTGGCGTAGCTGGAGATGGAGCCTATGGTATTTGCTAAATTGCTGGCCTGCTGGGCGATTGCCTGTGCCTTGCCGAGCAGGCTCATCACCTGGCTCATGCCGGGCAGGTTCGGCAGGTTAGGCAGATTTGGCAGGTTGAGGCCGGGCAATTGCGGCATTTGTGGTAATTGCGGCATCTGCGGCATTGGGATATTGAGGCCGCCGATGAGGTTTTGGGCGTTGGTGATATAATCAGTCGGCATCGAAGCCGGCCAGGTCACGCCGTTGGGGCCTTGAGCCAGCCCGATGTTTACCTTGAAATCAATCTGCGGATTGAAGGTCAGGCCTTGTCCGGCCAGGCCGGGGATGCTGCCGAAGGGGTTGATATTAATTTTGGCGTTTATGTTGAACATGCCGCCGGTGAGGTCTTTGGAAATGAATTGCGAGATTTGCGACATGGCGCTGCTGATGCCCGTGGCCTGCAGGGCGCTGTTGATGGCGCTGGTGGCCATGCCGGTGATTTGGCTGGTTATCTGGCTGACGGCGGAATTTATGGCGCCAGTTATCTGGCTCTGGATGCCGGAGATGGCGCTGTTAATCATATTGGCGTATTGCGTATACTGGTTGAAATAACCCTGCGCCGTGGCGAGGTAGCCTTGCGCCGCGCCGAGGTAACTGCCCAAGGCCCCGGTCGGTATCTGGCCGCTGGTGGCCATGTTGACGAGGCTGGTGTACTGGCCCAGCGCTTGCGTATATTGGCTGAAAGCGCCGGTCATCTGGCTATATGTGCTTTGCAGGCCGCTCAAGGCGCCGCTGTTCATGAGCCCGCTGGTGATGTTGCTTATCTGCCCTTGCAGCGCGCCGGTAGCGGCATTTTGTAAACCGCCGGTATTGAGTATGCTGGTTATCTGCGAAAGCTGGCCGATATTCAGCCCGGTGGCGCCCGCGAGCTGGCCGAGGTTGAGATTGGCGCTTAAATTGCCGCCGCTAAGGTTTAAGCCGACGCCGCCGATATTGAGATTGCCGCTGACGCTTGAGAGGAGACTGCTCGGGTTTTGTATAATTGACTGGAAGCTGGAAAAGCTCTGCAGCACCTGCGAGGCATTTTGGCCGCCGACCTGGCTGGCGATGGTTTGCAGGGTCGCCATCGGGTTGGAGCTGCCTTTCAAAAGCATGGTGAGCTGAGTGCCGGTGGCAAGCGTCTTGTTCAGCTGCGCCGCCTGCTGCGGGGTGGATATCGTAAGGGCGCCGGAGACCGGGCTTGATGACCCTGACTGGCCGCCGGTGTTGAAGCCAAAGGTGGCGGCATCGGCATCAGCGCTTGCGCATAAAGCCAGCAGGGAAACTAAATATAATACTTTCACGCTTCTAGTAGCCATATGCTGAATCATATACTGACCCCATGAAGAATGGTACGTTATCGTAAACCCCTATTGACGGATCATCGTAGATTTCAAGTATAGTGTGGCCCGGATTGATTACGGGATTATTGGTGCCCGCGGTTTGCACGGGAGGATTGGCTGCTGGCGGCGGCGCATCGGCGGCGGGGTTGATTTCCTTGCGCAAATACCCGGCATTGATGTCGGAAATGATGTAAAAGTCGCTGGTGCCGCTTGGCTTGCCGTCAGGGCCGAGATTGGAGTAATATTTCTCGTAATCGGTGTTGCGCGGGTCGTCCTTATTGGGCACGGCGATGATATTCCCTTCAATATCAATAATTTGCCCGTCGGTGCGTATCCTCACCGGAGTATCAGCAACGGCTATGCCGACGGTGGCGAATTGCAGCATTAAGACCATAATTGCAGCCCGGAAAGCATGAATTCCTGTCATAATACTTATAATACTACAGTTTTGTTGCAATTTCTTTACAGTCTTGAAATAAATATGGAATAAACAATGGTAGTAGAAGTTAACCATATAAATATGTAGTTTTAGTAAATGCCGCCAAAACCCGATAATATTGCCAAAAAGATTGAATCCGGGGAGTATTTTTCGGAGGGGATGAACTGGTTCCACACCAAATTCACCCGCGCCCGTACCGAGTTCGCCTATTTTTTCATCGTCTGCGTCATTGCCGTAATGGCGCTCCTGGTCGGCATTGCCGCGTTTTCGGAAATTTTCCCGCTGTCGCCGGGCAAAAATTTTGTCCTCGGCAGGGAAATCGGGGCGAGCGAGCACCTCACCATTCATAGCATCAGCAATAAAGGCGATACCGCGAATGATTCGGTGATGAAGTTCATGCTCTCGCAATATGTGCAAGCGCGGGAGGAATATATTGAGGAAAAACTCGACCGCAACTTCCGCGTCGTCACTTCGCTTTCGAGCAATGACGTCTACAGCAAATTCCTTGACGAAACCTCAACCTCAAACCCGCAGAACCCGGTGATATTATACGGCAAGCAGGCGACCCGCGACGTACGGATTGACGGCATAAAGCTGGAGGATTCTCTCGGTAAGCAGGCGCATGACGCCCAAGTGGCGCGGGCGATTGTTAATTATACAACGATTTTGACTTTCCTGAACGATAATACTACCCAAATTGCGCCGCATGAAGCAGATATCACTTTCCAATATACGCAAATTACTGTAGACCAGAAGACAGGAAAGATAAGCCAGAGGCCGCAGATGCAGATTACGGATTATAAGACCATCGAGCTGAAACCCCAGCAGGCGCATGGTAAAATTTAAATAGAACAAAAAATTTATATATGAAAAATATGAGCATGAAAAAAATCGCCAAACTTCTAATTGTAGCAGTTGCGGCAATATTTTGCAGCCAGGCGCAAGCGGTGCAGGATTCCATCCCGCTGTCGACGGATTTCCGCATCCGTGAAGTGCCTTACAACGTCAACGACGTCTATAAATTCATGGGCCATTACGGTTACCAGTCGGCCATAGAATTTGCTGCGGATGAAGAAGTGAAAACAGTTTCAATCGGTGATTCAACCTCGTGGCAAATCGTGCCGAGCGGCAACCGCCTGTTTTTGAAGCCTATCGAGCCGAACCCGCAGACCAATATGATGGTCGTCACCAACAAGCGCACTTATAATTTTGAATTGCACGGCAAGGAAACCGAAAATATGGCGGATAAGGACATGACCTTTATCCTGCGCTTCGTATATCCGGGCGAGAGCGACGTGACTTTCCTGGATAAGAATAAAGTCACCACGCCCGAAGTTTCCAAGGACCCGGGCAAATATAACCAGCGCTATAAAATCTCCGGCCCTGAGCGCATTTCACCCATTCGTATTTTTGACGATGGTGAGTTCACTTATTTCCAGTTCAGGGACGTCAATGCCGATATCCCCGGATTTTTCATGGTTGACGACGAGGGCAAAGAAGCCATCATCAACTACCGCACCGTGGGCGATTATATCGTCGTTGAGCGCGTGACTTCGCAATTCACATTGCGCGACGGGCGCGATACGGTCTGCGTTTTCAACGAAGCCAAGCCGCTGCAGGTAGTACCTGAGGATGAGCGCTCGGGCAAAAGCTGGTACCAGCGACATTTTGAGTAATTTTAATTGCGCCCCGTGCGAACGCGCGGGCGTTCTCCGATGGCGCATCGGCGGATGCGCCGGGCTGACGGCTCCCTGTTCTTAAACCTTTATGAGGGTGATATTATGGGTTCCGAGCGCAACGCGCGAAGGCGAGGGCAAAGCCCGGTTAGCTACGCGAAGCGTAGGCGCGGCGCTTGAGCGCAATTAAAACTAAATCCCCTTCCCGCGCCCTATTGCCACCGAGCCGGTGCGGCAGGTTTCGACGAGGCCGAAGGGGCGCATCAGGTTAATAAGCTCGTCAATTTTTTCCGGCGTGCCGGTGATTTCGAAGATGAAGGAGCTGGCGTTGGAATCCATGATTTTGGCGCGGAAGCCGTCGGCGATTTTGAGCGCCTCCACCCTCGCCTTGCCTTTGCTGGCAACTTTTATCAGCGCCAGCTCGCGCTCGACATGCGGGCCTTCAACGGTGAGGTCGACGACTTTATGCACCGGAACCAGCCGCTCCAGCAGCGCCTTAATCTGGTTGATGACCATGTCATTGCCGCTGGTGACGATGGTGATGCGCGACAGGTTTTCGGTGTGGCTTACCTCGGCCACGGTTAGGGATTCGATGTTATAGCCGCGCCCGGAGAACAGGCCAATCACCCTTGCGAGCACGCCGAATTCGTTATCAACCACGCAGGCGATTATGTGCCGGTGTTTTTCTTCCGGTTTTTTAGCGGCGGGTTTTTTCTTTGCTGTTGTCTTTTTCATGCGGTGCTCTATATAATCCAGCCATAATACACAATCAAGCGGAACTTCGGAACTCCTGAACATCGGAATTTCTGAAGTTCAGAAGTTCTGGAGTTCAATAAATGATTATCCCCTTCGACGACCGCGACGGCTCCATCTGGTTTGACGGCAAACTGGTGCCGTGGCGCGATGCCAAGCTGCATGTTTTGACGCATGGGCTGCATTATGCCAGCGCGGTTTTTGAGGGCGTGCGGGTTTATCATGGCAAGATTTTTAAAGGTCGTGAGCATAATGAACGCCTGCACAAATCGGCTGAAATCCTGGGTTTTAAGGTTCCGTATACGGTTGAGCAACTGGATAAAGCCTGCGAGGAAGTTGTCAAAGCCCAGAAAATTACCAACGGCTATATCAGGCCAATAGCCTATCGCGGTTCCGAGATGATTGCGGTGAGCGCCCAACACTGCACCATCCACGTCGCCATCGCGGCGTGGGAGTGGCCATCGTATTTTTCACCGGAAGCCCGGGCCAAGGGTTTGCGTTTATGTTGGGCGGATTGGCGGCGGCCCGACCCGGCGACGGCGCCGACGGCGAGTAAGGCGGCGGGGCTGTATATGATTTGCACTTTGAGCAAGCATAAGGCCGAGGACAAAGGCTATAACGACGCCATGATGTTGGATTACCGCGGTTATGTTGCCGAGGCCACCGGAGCGAATGTGTTTTTTGCGATTGATGGAAAATTACACACGCCGAAACCGGATTGTTTTTTAGATGGCATCACTCGGCGCACGGTGATTGGGCTGGCGAAAAAGCGCGGGATTGAGGTGGTTGAGCGGCATATAAAGCCGGAGGAGTTGGCAGGCGCGAACGAGGCGTTTTTGACCGGCACGGCGGCGGAAGTGACGCGGATTGCGGAGATTGAGGAATATAAGTTTCCGGAGAATAAGATTATTACGCAGTTGCAGAAGGATTTTGACGGGCTGACACGAGACTAGCTCTCTGGAAAACGAGTAACGCCGGGGCTATTGCCACATATTCTTGATATATGCTCATGTGTTAAAGTAACTGTGATAACGCCGTCTTTTAATTCTGCACTGCCGCCATTGGCTTTCATTGTTTCTATTATTTGAGGCTGCATTCTGTGACCATCTATTGCTGGAGCTGAGTACACGCCATCACCTTTCTTGGAAAAAAATACAAAAAACCATGTGTCCAAGGCAGCGATAACCGGATCGGTTGGAGTTGGAATAGTCGTAGACCTTTTTTGCGGAATAACGCCAGAAGATCGGGATGGCCTGCGAAGATAACTGGTAAATCTTCTATTCATAAATAACCAAATGCTGGTGGTTACTTATAATTAATATTCATTGGAATTGTCAATTGATAAATGAATTAGTTACTTAACCTACTTCAACCCCAGAAGCACCTTATGCAAAATCCCGCCAGCTTTGATGTAGCCGATTTCGTCGTTGGTGTCGACGCGGCAGGTCAGCGTGGTTTTGCTTTGGCTGCCGTCTTTGCGGGTGATGACCAGCGTCACATCCATTTTCGGTTTGATGCCGCTGCCGGGGCCGATTAGGTCGAAGGTTTCGGTGCCGTCCAGTTTTAAATGCGCGTGGCTTTCGCCGTTTTTGAACATTAGCGGGAATACGCCCATGCCGACCAAATTGCTGCGGTGGATGCGTTCAAAGCTTTCGGCAATTACGGCCTTCACTCCCAATAAATTCGTGCCTTTGGCGGCCCAATCGCGGGAGGAGCCGGTGCCGTATTCCTTGCCTGCGAAAACCACCAATGGCGTGCCGTCTTTCTGGTATTTCATCGAAGCGTCGTAAACGCTCTCGATTTGGCCAGTCGGGATGTATTTCGTGTAGCCGCCTTCCTTGCCGTCGGCCATCAGGTTTTTGATGCGGATATTGGCAAATGTGCCGCGCATCATTACTTCATGGTTGCCGCGGCGGGCGCCGTATTGGTTCCAGTCTTTTTTCTCGACGCCGTGGTCGAGCAAATATTTTGCAGCCGGTGAGTTTGCCGCGATATTGCCCGCCGGGGAAATATGGTCGGTGGTGATTGAATCACCGAGAATGAGCAATGCGCGGGCCCCTGCGATATCTTTGATTTCAACCCCGGTTTCGGACATGCCGACAAAATATGGCGGGTTTTGGATATAGGTTGAGTCATTGTTCCAGGCATAAGTTTCACCCTCGGCGATTTTAATTTTCATCCAGCTCGAATCACCCTCGAACACGTTTTTGTATTTTTTCTGGAACATTTCGCGGGTGACGGATTTCAACATCGTATCGGCAATTTCCTTGTTGCTCGGCCAAACGTCTTTCAGGAAAACGTCCTTGCCGTCCCTGCCTTTGCCGAGTGAATCCTTGGTGAGGTCGAGCTTCATGCTGCCTGCAAGCGCATAGGCGACGACAAGCGGCGGCGAGGCGAGGTAATTGGCTTTCACCAATGCGTGCACCCTGCCCTCGAAATTGCGGTTGCCGGAGAGGACGGCGGAGACGCACATATTATTGTCTTTGATTGCGGCTTCGATTTCCGGTTTCAACGGCCCGGAATTGCCGATGCAGGTGGTGCAGCCGTAGCCGACGAGATAGAAGCCCAAATATTCAAGGTCGTTCATGAGGCCGGTGACTTCGAGATATTCCGTGACGACTTTCGAGCCGGGAGCGAGCGAGGTTTTTACCCATGGTTTGGATTTTAAGCCGAGGGCACGGGCTTTGCGCGCCAGCAACCCGGCGGCAATTAGCACGCTTGGGTTGGAAGTGTTGGTGCAGCTAGTGATGGCGGCAATAACGACATCGCCTTCGGTGATTTTTTCGTCGGCGGCTTTGCCATAGGCAACGCTGCGGTTTTCATCGACGACGGCGAATGATTTTGCCATTTCGTTTTTGAAATCTTCGGCGGCTTTGGTGAGCGCCACCTTATCCTGCGGGCGTTTCGGCCCGGCGAGCGAGGCGACTACTGAGGCCATATCAAGATGCAAAACTTCGGTATATTCCGGCTCAACGTCAGTGCGCCAGAAATCATTCTCGCGGGCGTATTTTTCAACCAGCGCAATCTGTTCTTCGCTACGGCCGGTGAGGTACAAATATTTCAATGTCTCATTATCAATCGGGAAAAACCCGCATGTAGCGCCATATTCTGGAGCCATGTTGCCGATTGTGGCGCGGTCGGCCAAAGCCAAGCGTTCCAAACCGGGGCCGAAGAATTCGACGAATTTGCCGACAACGCCTTTGGCGCGCAGCATTTGGGTGACGGTTAAAACCAAGTCGGTTGCGGTGACACCTTCTTTCATTTCGCCGGTCAGGCGGAAGCCGACAACGTCAGGAATCAGCATTGAAACCGGCTGGCCGAGCATGGCTGCCTCCGCTTCAATGCCGCCAACACCCCAGCCGAGCACGGCGAGGCCATTGACCATGGTGGTGTGTGAGTCGGTTCCAACTAATGTATCCGGGAAAATTACGCCGTCTTTTTCAGCGACGACGGTGGCAAGATATTCGAGGTTCACCTGGTGGCAAATGCCGGTTCCCGGCGGTACGACGTTGAAATTTTTGAATGATTTTTGTCCCCATTTGAGGAATTCATAACGCTCGCCGTTGCGCTCCATTTCCAGGGCGACGTTGTCTTTGAAGGCGCTTGAAGTTGCATATTCATCCACTTGAACCGAGTGGTCGATGACCAAATCCACGGGTGATAATGGGTTGATTTTTTCCGCCTTGCCGCCGAGCTGCACCATGGCATCACGCATCGCCGCCAAATCCACCACGGCCGGGACGCCGGTGAAATCCTGCATCAGCACGCGGTATGGGCGGTAGGCAATTTCCTCATTGGCGCGGGCGATTAGGTTTTTTATATCCTGCTCTTTCACCGTGTTGCCGTCGAGGTGGCGCACCAGATTTTCAAGCAGCACACGCAGTGAATACGGAATTTTTTTGACGTCAAAGCCAAACTTGGCAGCGGCTTTGTTGAGGCTGAAATAATTATATTTCTTGCCGTTGACGTCTAACGTGGCTTTGAAGGCGGAATTTTGGTCAGACATAATTCTCCGTATATGAATTTTGCTTGAACTTAAGCGGTAATGCTTAATTTAGCGTTAAAATACAATACGGATTATGCCATGTAAGGTTGTGAGCGCATTGTTCTTATGGGCATTTAGAGGTTTAGGTGCTGATTTTATGAAACCTATGGTGATTCAACAACAGGGGGTTAACCCACCAATTCCCTCGCCTTCTCCAAATCTTCCGCCGTGTCAACCGCATGCGGGATTTTATCTTTGTCTACTACGGCGACTTTAATAGTCATCCCATTTTCCAATGCCCGCAACTGCTCCAGGCGTTCGCGCAGTTCCAGCGGCGACGGCGGGAGGCTGACAAAACGCTCCAGCGAGGCGCGTTTGTAGGCGTAGATGCCGATATGCTGGTAATAGCTGCGGTCTTTGCTTTCCGGCCAAGAAAACGGCGACTGGCCGCGGGTGAACCACAGGGCGCGGCCGTCTTGCGCCACAATTGCCTTAACCACGCTGGATTTTTCAAAATCGGTGGCGTCGGGCATGTAGGCGACGGGGGTGGAAATATCGGCGCCCTCCAAAGCACCAATCAGCGGCACGATATTTTCCGGGTACAAAACCGGCTGGTCGCCCTGCACGTTCAGCACCACATCATATTTGCGGTCTAGCTTCTGCAGCGCCGCATAAACCCGGTCAGAACCGCTCGGCAATTCGGGCGCGGTCATGATCACCTCGCCGCCGTGCAATTGCACCACTTCGGCAATCTCGGGGGCGTCGGTGGCCACATATACCGGCGCAACATCGGCATCCTCGACGCATTTGAGGCAGCGCACAATCATCGGC
>Ga0206942_1038_pt1 | contig 40542 bp, 38 predicted proteins | sample Alteio_BWOrgHeat_6_FD_153253 | JGI IMG/M metagenome (GOLD analysis project Ga0206942, IMG submission 153253) | Enriched cells from forest soil in Barre Woods Harvard Forest LTER site, Petersham, Massachusetts, United States -... | ecosystem: Environmental > Terrestrial > Soil > Temperate forest > O... | reverse complement strand
CTTTAACAACCAGAAGTATTTTGAATTCGTAGAGAAATGTCGTGAGGCGGGTATTAACGTGCCCATCATTCCCGGGCTAAAACCGATTACTGCAAAATCGCAGGCGAATGTCTTGCCTACTATTTTCCATATTGACTTACCCGAAGAATTAGCGGATGAAGTGGAGAAGTGTAAGGACAATGCTGCCGTGAGGCAAGTGGGAATTGAGTGGGCTGTCAAGCAATCAAAAGAGCTTATGAAGTTTGGGGTTCCAACCATGCATTTTTACTCCATGGGAAAATCTGACCCGATTTATAAAATCGCCAGACAGCTTTTCTAAAAATGAAGATCCCTAAAAATAATAAAGGGCCGAAGCCCTTTATTTTATTTTCGCAGGTTTAGATAATTATGGCACAATGGGTAGCCCAACGCCGCTATAGTTTGAAAGACTCGCATTTGGTACGTTGGCGCCAAATTTTGCATTGATCGAAGCGATGATGACATTGGCCAGATAGGCATATCCTCTTGAGTTTGGGTGAACTCCATCTTCTGAGAAAGCTCCGAAAGGGGGAGTGAACGTTGGCGTAATCATGACTCCATCCGATACAATGAATTGGTTCGTGACAAAACTTCCAAAGGCAGCGTTGATGTCTGCAACGGCGATTTGAGAACTGAATTGGGATGCCACGGAATTTATGATGGTATTAAACTGAGCAGTGCGCGTTAGAATGGCTGTTGTTTCTGAGGGAAGTAAAACATAAGTATCGCCAAGCGGAACCGACACACCATTTACTAAAAGAGGATTTCCGCCAACCGATGTGCCTAATATTGCGCCCGCTGTTAGGGTGATAAGATCATTTGCTGTTGCTTGGCGAACCTGAGCATAAGGCAGCAATGCCGCAAGCTGGGCCGCGGTTATCATACCGGCTCCATTAGGGGGAGGAGTAGCTAAATAACCGAAAACAGTAGTTAAATCGGTCAGTGTCTTATCTGCAATAAGAATTGGATTATTGGCTGAAGCTGCAAAGGTTACCATCCGTGAGTTTAGATCAGTTGCTGAAAGACTGAAACCTGCAAGCAATGCCGGGTTTCCAGCAATTGCGGCAAGAATTTGATTGTATCCTGCAAATCCTGAATTTACTACGGCCGCAGTAGGTGCATCCATGGGAATCGCGTTCCATTTTACGGTGTAAAAAAATGGAATAGTGGTGACGTTCGGAATGGTTGTGACAACGCCTTTCGGACTATTAGGATTTGTAGCTGGATTAAGCAATGCTCCAATCGCGGTCGAAAAATAAGTTTGGAAATCAGATGGATCGGTCAAGGGAACAGATCCATTTCCGCCAGTGGTCGCGTAGCCCAACACATCGTTGTTACCCAAGTCAAAAGTAAAGAAGGTAGGTTGTGCGGCGATGGCATCTCCGATGATTGTTGAGGTGCCCGGGCTTGAGGCGAATCGCGCATAATATGGATTGAAATAAGGATTGCCGGTGGCTGGTCCTCCTGTCTGTGGTATCAGGCATTGCCCTAACAATATTCCCGGTGCTCCAAAATTATTAAGCTTGGTTTTGTCAAATGTGATCGCGTAAAATGCGGGATCCGTGAATGCGGGGCCCGCTGTGTTGTAAGGCGCCGGAACTCCCGGATAACCTGCCGGAGTTGGCACTGCATCATTAGGATTTCCATCGGCTGCAAATAAAATGTACCTGCCAAGAACAAGACCTGATACGGTAGAGTTGTATCCGTTCACCGAGTTGATGTCCGGTTGGTTAAAGGTTAAAGTAGTTCCCTGAGCCAGGGAAAATTGTTGGGAAAGAATGGAAGGAAAAGAATTGGCTTGCCCAGCCGTGAACAGTGCACCCGCCTGGTAACCTGCGGTTAATGAATTTCCGATTGCTACATACTTGGTAAAATCTGCACCGCCTTTCGAAGGTGTGGTGGGCGTAGTGGTAGCAGGTTCCTGCAATTTAATGACATCTTGCTTGCACGAAACTATCAGCGAGACAGCCGATACAAAGGCAATTATTTTAGTTAATGTTTTCATAGTAATCTTATTTCAAAAATTCGTCAAAGGTGATCGATAGATAATACATCTGGCCAACGAAGGGAGAGCCAAAGTTCGTGCGGTAGTCATTGCCGCCTAAATTCGTTCCGCCGAGCTTGAATACGGATTTCATGGCAGTAACCTTATAGGTGACTTGTGCATCAAGAACTCCGTACGATGGGATGGTGGCAACCCCGTAGGAGGATTCCCATAAGAAAGAATCCTGATAACGGAAGTTTACATTAAAGCCGAGGTTCTTTACTAATTTTCTGTTGCCGACTCCGAAACTGTAGCGGTTTTGTGGGGTGTTGAAATTGGCCTGGAAGTCAGAGGAGGTTTGGCCGGAGAACGTGGTATAGTTATAGTTTCCAAGAAGCACAAAATTTCTGGGAAGATTGTAAGTTAGCCCTAATCCCACGCCCTGTGAGGTAAGGGTATAGGGCGAGTTAGTGTAAGGATACCATAACGATCCGGCGTTAATCTGCGTGCCCTGATGTATCGTTGCAGCCTTGCTAACGACATATTGCTCACCCAAAAAGTTATTGTAAGAAGAATAATAATAATTCAAGTCCACTAATAATTTGGTGGCAATGACTCCTTTATAACCGACCTCATAAGACCACAACTGCTCAGGTTTTACATAAGATACATTTGCAGTTTGCAACAAGGACGCATTTCCCGCTGTCACTGCACCGGTTGTTGGATCCAACACTCCGCCCTGGCTAACAAAGGTGTTATATGAGCTTTGAGTATAGGCCCCACCATTATAAATTCCGTAACGCGAGGCATTGGAAGGAACTCCTCCGAGAAGTATTCCTGTTGGGTTATTGAAATAGATGTACTGGGCTTGGCTATCCGGCAGGCGGAAACCGGTTTGAAAACTTGCCCTGAAATTATGGTTTTGACTGGCACTGTAGACAATTGAGAATCGGGGTGTAAAGTGCCCGTCAAAATTATCCATCTTGTCATAGCGGATAGAGCCGGTAAGTTTTAATTTTTCGGCAATTGTTTTAGAAATTTGGGTATAGCCGCCAAAGGTGTTGATGAAAATTCTTTTTGGGTTACTGGCATCAACGGGGGCTTCGTCGAAAATAGTGGCATTAGAAAATAAACTGTACTGCCTGAAGTTCCCGCCTACGATAACCTCAGCCCATTTAATTTGTTTGAAATTATAGTAGAATTCGCCGTGCCAAAGTTTTGAATTATCATAAAATGATGCTCCGGAAGGTTTCTTTTGAAAGAATTGCTTCCTGATTTTATTGATGGTATCCTGTAGGCCAGTTGCATATGCTCCGGTGGACGGATTAATCATAAACCGATCGGCAAACGCTCGTGCAGCCGCTGGATTGCCAGCTGCAAAACCGGGGATGTAACCCTGGGAAGCTAGAACATAATCTTGCGCCCAGCCTGAGCCGTCCGCGCGTTGAGTAGGATTGAATGATTCATTTACCAACGCACCCAGGGCGTCCATATTATATGATTTTCCGGCGTTGGTAGCCGACAAATATCCTCTCACAAAAAAATTGCCTCCCTTTAATTCAAGCTTAGTAAACTGTTGGCTAAAATCTCTCAGTGCATACTTGGATTGACCTTGATATAAACTACTTCCGCCTCCATAACGATAGGCGCCGATCAACTCTACTTTATCGCTGATACGATAGTGAACGGCCACATCACCTTTGATCGTTTTGGCATCCCGATTGTCAAGCAAGGTTGCTTCCTGAAGCCCAGTGCGTCTGATTGTACCAATGCTGGGTACCCCGGTAGGGATTGGTGTTTCATCTCCGTACAAATTTAATCCGTCAAAATTCGGTGTCTTACTTAAATCCGTCGTTGAACTTGGGTTGTTTCGATCGGTTTTATAGTCGTTAGCTGTCCAGTCGGTAGCCTTCATGTAAGAAAAGTTCACTTTAAATGCGAGCTTGTCGCTGATCGCTTTCGCGTAACGAATGCTATACATTCCATAGGGGTTCGATCCGCCGGCATTAGAGTTAGTCACACCCTGTTTTACTTGGGCACTTAGACCCTGGTATTCAAATGGGCTCTTGCTTTTCATAATCATGATCCCATTGAATGCATTAGGCCCATACAAAGCGGATGCTGCACCGGGTATCAACTCAAGACTTTCGGCGTCTAGTTCACCGAGACCCATAATCGAACCGGTGGGAAAGTTTAGCAAAGGTGCTTGCGTGTCCATGCCATCCACCCACTGAACGAATCGGGTATTGGCGATCGTTGCAAACCCCCGTGTGTTTACGGCAGTGAAATTCAAACTCCCATTGTTCACCTGAACGCCTTTCATGTTAGCCAAAGCATCAAAGAAGTCAGGCGTAGCTGCTTGTTTGATGGCGATGATGTCCATTTTTTCGATCGTAACAGGTGACTTTAAGATATTCTCCTCTACGCGCGAAGCGGAAACCACAATTTCCTGACCTAAGAGTGACTCTTCGTTCATGATTAGATCAAGGGTAGTATTTGCTTCCGTTATTTGTTTTTCCTCCGTGTGAAATCCAATAAATGAAAAGGTCAGCAAGAAGGGAGGAGATTGATTTACCTTTAGGGAATATTTTCCATCAGTACTGGTAATGGTACCCTGCACTTTGCCTTTTACAACAATATTAACTCCGGCAAGGGTTTCCTGGTTGCTACCATCTGTGACGGTTCCGGAAATAACGGTCTGTGCGAGAAGTTTTGCTGACCCCGCTAGCAGAAGCAAAGACATGAGCGTTTTAAGGTAGAATTTATTCATAGATCGAAGTATTTAAAGACTTAAATCTACAAGAAAACGAATTAAAACAAACGTTTGTTGGCTACTTTTTTAGGAAACGATTGTGGCCTTACTCTCCTCTTGAAACACGAGCAGCGAGTCGTTCACACAAGGAATTGATTTCGTTAGACATTTTCTCATCGCCGGTAGCGGTGAGCACACTCTGAGCTAAGCCGCCCAGGCAATCAATGTAAAAACGCTTCATTTCATTGACCGGCATTTCTTTTGTCCAGAGGTCAATACGCAAAGTATTCTTTTGGTGGTGGTCCCATAAAGAAAGGCTGATGGATTTAGATTCAGAGAAGCCGACTTCAGGTTTGTCGGTAGCGTTCCAAAGGATTTTTTCAGGAATATTATTTTGATCCAGCTCTATCTTGAAATTGATTTCAGAATTTTTCATGAATATAAATGAAATAGTATAAGATTATTTTAATTCAATTTCATTTCGGGAATTTCTCCTTCAACGATCAGTTTCCCCTCGGTAGCATTCTTGATCTGCTCGACTGAAACTCCAGGTGCATGTTCCAGGAGTTTGAATCCTTTGCCTGGCAACACGTCAATCACGGCCATATCACTTACAATTCGTTTTACACAACGAAGTCCTGTAATCGGTAACGAACACTTTTTTAATAGCTTAGATGCACCTTCTTTACTGCAATGTTGCATGGCAACAATAATGTGTTTTGCGGACGCAACCAGATCCATGGCCCCACCCATACCCTTCACCATTTTGCCAGGAACTTTCCAGTTGGCAATATCACCCTCTTCTGACACTTCCATCGCCCCTAAAATGGTGAGGTCAACTTTTCCACTTCGGATCATTCCGAAACTGTCGGCAGAAGAGAATAGCGCACTTCCGGGCATCATGGTTATGGTTTGTTTTCCCGCGTTGATCAAGTCAGCATCCACCTCGTTTTCCTTTGGAAAAGGCCCTATGCCCAACAATCCATTTTCCGATTGAAGAACTACATTTACGGTTGCCGGAATATAATTCGCTACCAGCGTAGGGATGCCAATTCCCAAATTGATGTACATGCCATCTTTCACTTCCTGGGCAATGCGCTTCGCGATTCCTATTTTGTCCAACATTTTTTCAATTTGAGAATTGAACATTCGATAATTTGAAAATTACTTTTTAGACGAAGAAATTATTTCTGAACTTCTCTAGCATTCGCTCCAATCGAAGTACCTGATCTCAGAAGTTGCCTTGAAATTATGTATTTCTTCTTCGATTCAAGTTGCTCACAATATTTTATCAAGCTCAGGGAAAATTTGAAAGTCAGTTCAACAATAATACTCTCTTTATCGCCCCTCATTTCCAAATCTTCAAATTAATTAATTTCCAAATTACGTGATTGTTCTTTGCTCTATCCTCTTCTCGTAATCTTTTCCTTGAAAAATCCGGTGAACAAAAATTCCTGGTGTGTGAATTTCATTAGGATCTAATTGGCCGACGGGCACAAGCTCCTCTACTTCGGCGATGGTAATCTTTCCGGCTGTAGCCATCATTGGATTAAAATTTCTTGCCGTACCCCGGTAAATTAAATTACCGGCTGTATCGCCTTTCCATGCTTTCACGATTGAAAAATCGGCACGAAGCCAGCGTTCCATAAGATAAATCTTTCCTTCAAAATCTCTCATTTCTTTTCCTTGTGCTATCTCAGTGCCCACGCCGGCAGGTGTGAAGAATGCCGGAATGCCAGCACCTCCGGCACGCACACGTTCTGCTAAAGTTCCTTGCGGGATTAATTCCACTTCCAATTCCCCACTCAATAGCTGCCTTTCAAACTCAGCATTCTCACCGACATACGATGAGATCATCTTTTTAACCTGCTTTGTCTTTAACAACAATCCGATTCCAAAGTCGTCCACTCCGGCGTTATTGGAGATACACGTCAGGCCTTTTATACCTTTTCTTAAAAGCGCAGTGATACTGTTTTCTGGGATCCCGCACAAACCAAATCCTCCGAGCATAAGCGTTGCATGATCCGGAATGTCACGTACGGCATCATCGGCATCCCTTACTCTTTTGTCAATCATACTACTTTATTGATAAGATTTGTTACCCGCGCATGATGATGATTAGCAAGCAAATATTCTTCAGCAAGCTATGGCGTACTCTGTGGTTTAGCAAAGGTAATTCTTTCCAATGTTTTAAGCGCTTTAATCTTGTCAATTTTAAGTTGTTCTTTAAGAGCCTCCAGGTCATTAAACTTTTTATCGCCGCGCAGCAACTCATGAAAATGGAGGGTCAGGTTTTCGCCATAAATTTGTTTATCGAAGTCGAACAAATTCACCTCAATCACTCGCTTGGTCCCGTTTACCGTTGGTCTTGGTCCGATATAAAGCATGCCTTTTAGATATTGATTTTCGTAGCTAACGGTAACGGCGTAAATCCCATCGGCCGGAATAAGCTTGTACCTCGAATCAACTTCAATGTTTGCGGTAGGGAACCCTAACACACGGCCAAGCTTGTCGCCTTTTACGACTTGCCCTGTCAGGGAATAGGGCCGACCTAAAAGATGGGTGGCTGTTGCAATGTCTGCTATTTCCAGGGCCTGCCGGATCTTTGACGAGCTCACACTAATATGATCAACGTCTTGCCGGGGAATTTCCTCTACCTCAAAACCGTAATTGGATGCATTCAGTTTTAGCTGCTCAAAACTTCCTTCGCGGTTGTGGCCGAAACGATGGTCGTAACCGATCACCAGTTTTTTGGTGCCGATCGTTTCCACCAATATCTCTTGAATGAAGTCCGACGAGCTTATTTGCGAAAATTCTTTGGTAAATTCGATCCGCAAAAGATGCTGAACCCCTTCGACTTTTAGTAACGCTGCCTTCTCCTCGAACGTGTTCAACAACTTCAAAGAAGTATTTTCCGGATGAAGCACCATTTGCGGGTGAGGCCAGAACGTGATCACAACCGTTTCGCCTTTATTTTTTGACGAAATTTCTTTTAACCGGTGTACTATTTTTTGATGACCAATATGAACGCCATCAAAGGTGCCGCTGGTCACCACCGCATTGGGCAAACGACTAAAGTCCTCAAGGGTGTGATAGATTTTCATGGGTTAAGAAGTACAAACTTAATCAGGAACTTGCTCCAACGACAGGGCATCCTCCAATTTGAATTCTCCTATCCTCGTGCGACAAAGCACAGATAAGTAAGCCACTGTGCCCAGCGCCTGCCCAAAATCTCTTGCGAGACTGCGGATATAAGTTCCTTTTGAGCAAACAACCCGAAATCCAACTACGGGTCTATCAAGACTGGTGATTTCAAATTCATGGATGAATACTTCACGTGCCTTCAACGCCGGATCCTGCCCTAGTCGGGCCAACGTATACGATCGCTTCCCATTGATTCGGATGGCGGAGTGGATTGGAGGAACTTGTCGAATAGAGCCAATGAATTTTTTAGTTTCGGCATAAACAGATTCATCGGGAATAAATGAGATGTCCTGAGCATCACTTACTTCGGTTTCCAAATCAAGCGACGGAGTAGTTTGCCCCAGCACAAATTTCCCGGTATATTCTTTTTCCCGGGCTTGAAACTTATCGATGTGTTTTGTCATTTTGCCTGTGCAAATAATTAGTAAACCCGTGGCGAGTGGATCGAGCGTCCCGGCATGCCCAATCTTTTTTATCTTCAGTTTGAAGCGAAGTTTGTTTACCACATCGAAGGAAGTCCAACGAAGTGGCTTGTTAATAAGCAACACCTGACCCTCACTCGCTTCCATTTTAAAAGATGGTCAGGCTTTTTCCGGAATAAAGTAATACAAGAATGATTAACCCAAGCGCGATGCGATAGTAACCGAACTCCTTGAAACCTCGCCTGGCGACAAGGTAGATAAACGATTTTATCGCGATTAGCGCGACAACAAAAGCAACGACGTTCCCAACGACCAAGAGTAAAATTTCTTGCTGTCCGAAACTGCTTCCTGTTTTGTAATATTTTAAAAGCTTATATGCTGTTGCAGCAAACATGGTCGGCACAGCAAGGAAAAATGAAAATTCAGCCGCCGCTTGCCTGGTTAGTTTTTGAGTAAGCCCGCCAATGATTGTGGCAGCCGACCGGGACACTCCTGGTATCATTGCAATGCATTGAAAAAATCCAATCTTTAATGCAGAAAGAGTAGAGGGTTCTTTGCTGCCTTCATCATCCTTGAACAGGTTGCCGATCAATAGAAAAAGAATCCCGCCAAGGATAAGCATGATGGCGACCACCTCGACCCGTTCCAGTAATTGATCGATGAAATTGTTCAACAAAAAGCCAATGACGGCGGCAGGAATAAACGCTACGAAAAGTTTCACATAAAAATTGATCGTTTGGAAAAACCTTCTCCAGTATAAAACCAAAACCGATAAAATAGCCCCCAGTTGTATAGCGACGGTAAAAGTTTTTACAAACGGATCATTGGCAATTCCGAGCCAGGAGGAAACAATAATCATGTGCCCGGTCGAGGATACCGGCAAGAATTCCGTAAGGCCTTCCACGACAGCCAACACAATGGCTTCAAAAACTGACATTATTTACTTTCTTTTTCAGGCGGATGAAGGATCGCAAAAATTCCGATGGCGAACCCAATGAGTACAACAATGGGGCCAAGCGTAAGGCCTAAGAAGCCAAATCCATGCGGGTTCTTGTCCATCGTCATAATGGTAAAACCAATGACGAGCGTAACGACGCCGGAAATCATCCACTGGTAATTCTTCTTTCCGAAAGGCAGCTTGTTCATATAAATTAATAAAGTTCGTCCAAAGATAGTTTTAAATATTTGTTTACCGCTCGATAAGAACTCACTACTGCCACAATTACCCCCAGCAGCAGAAGGGAGGCCATTAAGAGCAGAAGCCTGTCATTGTTTTGAATCAATTTTAGGTCATCAATTTTTTTTGTTGCCAAAGAAATCAAGCCTGCTAATAAGGCGGAGGCAAATATTCCGGAGAGTAACCCATGTAAAGAGGCCCGCATCAAAAAGGGTCCTTGTATGAACCAACGTTTTGCCCCCACCAATTGCATGCTCCTGATAAGGAAACGCTGAGAAAATAGGGCGAGGCGCAACGTATTGTTAATGAGGAGCACAACAATTAATAACAAAACGGCGACTAACCCCATCAACGTCAATCCGATCTGGGTGATGTTGTGATTGATCGACTCAATCACATTCTCTTTATAATCAGCTTGAAACACACCGGAAAATTTCTCCAGTTCGCCTTTTATTTTAGCCAGGCTTTGCTTGCTTTGATACGCTTCGCCAATTTTTATAAGATAAGCATCGTGAAGGGGATTTTCACCTAAAAACTTATTGAAGTTTTCGCCGGTTTCTTTAATAAATTGTCTGGCCGCTTCTTCTTTTGAGATGTACTGAAGTGCGCCCGTACTATTTTTAGCGACAAAATATTGAGTGGTTAATTTCTTTTCAAGCTTTAACCGGTCTTCGGTAGTAATGTGACTTTTGAGGTAAACCTGGAGTTTAATGTTTTCCTTAATAGCATGCTCAAGCTCTTTTGAATAGATAACGAGTGCACCAAATACACCAATCGCAAAAAGTGCTAAAGTTATGCTGACCAACACACTTAGGTATGGATAGCTTCCCAGTTTTTTCTTTCGTTTGTTAAATTTTGATTCCCTGCTCATGAAATGCAAAGATAGCGCAATGAGCGCGAAAAAAATAAATGGATGGGGTTTATCCGCCCTGCGGTTGTTCACATGTGACTTCGTGCGACAGTTGACAGCCTTGCCTTATCTTGATCGGTACTCTTTAAGTTTTTTGATCAACTGGGTATCCTTGATTTGGGTCAATGGTATAATAGAGGATTGCTTTTCCCTTAAGGCGTAATAGTCTCCCTTGTAGTATAGAAAGACTGCATGGGCATCGCCGTGAACCTCAAGAATCTCATACAGTCCTTTATCGAAGTTACCGTAAAGGATAAGTTTTCCCTGGGTGAATTGATAATGAAAAGAATATTTTGAATTTGAATTATCGATCTCCGTTAAGATGTGAGAGGGTTCAACATTCATCCCCTTGTTTTCTACAGGATTCTTTTTATCGTCAGTAGTCTTAGTCAGCTCTTCAGTGGGGTCAACGACATCAATTTTAGGTTGAACGGCCTTCGACTTGGGAATGACAACCTCTTTTTTTGATGGCGGTTCAACAAGAGCGGGTGTTATTTTATCTTCTTTGGGTTTAATCGTAGTTTCAACAGAATTGACAGGCTTCTCCGTTTTATTTTCGATCATCGGAGTTTCTGTATTGATAACAGGAGAACTTGGTTTTTCCCAGGGGTTGAAATACAACAACGAACTGGTCACAACGGCACCTACGGTAACTATTCCAATTATTATTTTACCCCCTAAAACGCCTGATGGCATTGCTCCGCCAACCGGTACCTGGTTAAGCATCGCTTTGATTTCCGTTATCCTTGCCTTTTTAATTCCTTCAATAATTTGTTTTTGCAAGGCAACATCATTTTGTAAAGAAGGATCAGCTTGCAATTGTTTTTCAAACGCCTGTTTTTCTGAGTCCCCCAATCGGCCTCCTATATACTTTTCTATCAATTCAAAGTTTTCCATCATTTAATCTAAAAAGTCCTGCTCAGAATATTGAGCCTTCACCAATTCATCTAATTTTTGTTTACACTTATATTTCTTCGTCTTAGCCGTGTCCGTATTTGCAAACCCTAATTTATCGGCGATCTCCTGCATTGACATTTCGTCAAAATAATAATACATCAATACTTTACGGCACGTTTCCCCTAATTGTTCCATACACCGGGCAATTATTTTTTCACGCTCCGGTTTGTCCATGTCAATGGTGTCGGGAGTATCTTTCTCCTCATTGGACAACCGTTTCTTTCGGTCAAGCTCCTTTCTCCACAGGTTCTGGCAGATGCTGTAGATATACGTACTCATTTTTGAGGTCAGGATTAAATTACCTGATCGGGCCTTCTGCCAAAAGACCACCAACGCGTCCTGGTAAACATCCCTTGCCTCATCTTCTGTTCCACTATTCGTAACGACCAGTTTGGTCATCATCCGATAGTATTTCTTGTAAACGATTTCTAACGCTTTCTCGTCACCTTTTTGGATACGATCAAAAATCTCTACCTCATCCAGTTGCGAACTTAATTTGAATACCCTGAGCGCCACGATTGGTAACCTTTTGCTTATGAATTAGTGTTGAGCTGTAAGATAAACAGATAAAACTCGTTATTCTAAGGACGAACCGCTTCCTGTTGCCATGTCTGAGTACGAAAAAACGGCCCCCAGTAACCACGCACCTTCAAAATTTTGCTCTCAGCCCAAAGCTTACAACGATAGACTTTACCATTTTCCGGATCGAGAATGTGTCCATCGGTAAATTCTTTATCCTCTTTTACGAGTCCCTCCAGAATCTCCATGCCAATAATTTTTTGGTTAAACCGGGGGTCATCTTCCGAACATTTATCACAGATTGGGTCGGTATCCTCACCCGGTTTCGGGTATATCTTTACAACTTTTCCAAAGAATTTCCCGTCCCGCTCAGAGATATCGATAACTGACCGAGGATTCCCTGAGTTGTCATCAATACTGATCCACTTTCCAACAATTTGAGAAGTAGCGTGTATGTTAAACCCGAGAAAAATGATTGAGATAAATAGAACGCGGATCATGGTTTACCGATCAATTATAAAAACTGTTTTTTCAAGGCTTGCCAAAGCTTCTTTCTTGCCTCTTCATTTTTCGAAAGATCGCAAAGGTTTTCAGATGCAACAACAGCGACACCATTTGCTTCGACTCCTTCATAGATAGGAATTCCTTTTATAGACTTTCCGAAATAAATGACTTGCCTGGGTTTCTCTGCCAAACGGGCAAGATCAAGAGAAGACTGGTATATAAGGGTAACTGAATTAAGAGATTGCTTGATCGCTACCAATATCTTTTCGAGCAATATTTTCTCCGCAGCTGTTATGGTTTCCCAAGGCTGGTCTATGATCACCGTAGTAGCGGGGGAAATGACCAACAACTCGTCCGTAAAGATGGCATCCAATAAAATAGGATTGACTTCCATTTGGATTCTCTTAAATATCAAATATGGATTTTAATTCATTGGCTTCTTGCGGTTTCATCCTGCCTGATAAAATCAATCGTAATTGCCTTCTCCGCAATGCACCATTGTAAAGTTCAATTTCCTCTTCTGTTTCAGGAGCTACTTCCGGCACCTCTACCGGATTACCGTCCTTGCCCACCGCAACGAAAGTAAAGTAAGCAGAATTGCTGGCCACTTTCTTGCCTTCGGGAATATTCTCGGCGTCAACATCAATACGGATTTCAACGGAGGAGTTAAAAGCACGGGTAACTTTTGCTCTCAAGGTGACCACATTGCCTAACTGGATAGGAGACCGAAAAGAGATATTATCCACAGACGCTGTTACAACAATACTGTTGCAATGCTTCTGTCCCGCAATTGCCGATACAATATCCATCCATTGCATCAAGCGGCCTCCCATTAAGTTATTGAGCGTGTTAGTATCATTGGGAAGAACAAGCTCAGTCATGCTCACTTGAGATTCACGGGGCGATTTTTTTTTTACGAGACATGGGTATTTGTTTGTGACAAAAATATTAAAACTAAAGCAGAGTACATTTTCGGAAGGAGAGTGGTGGCCGCGAAAGGATCGTGTTCTGCTTCTTCAGTTTTTTCAACAGAAGCGACTTTGTCATTAAAACACCATTGCAGCACCGGGGTAAATCGAATGCTCTAGTCTTGTGTGAGGAGACTCTGGTGTGGTTTTATCTAATACCCCTCCGCTTTGTCATCGCCTCTTGTATGGTCAGCTCCGCCCTCTAATTTTCGGTTAGGCAACACAAGAATGGCATCAACGCGGCCGATATTTTTTCGCATCGTAATTTTGTGTCCCATTTTTGTTAAAGCCACGCTGTCTTGCTTATTGATGGCGTGCTCCTCCTGAATGATTACATCGGGCATCCATTGACTATGAATACGCCTGGCATCTACTGCTTGCTGCATACCCATGCCATGTTCCGTAACGTTTAAGATCGTTTGGAAAACAGAGGTGATGATAGTGGATCCACCCGGAGTGCCAACAACCATGAAGAGGTCACCATTCTTCTCCAAAATACTTGGTGACATCGCACTGAGCATCCGTTTGCCAGGTTCAATTTTATTGGCTTCTTCGCCCATCACCCCAAACATATTCGGTACGCCGGGTTTAGCACTAAAATCATCCATTTCATTGTTCAAGAAAAAACCGGAGCCAGCCACTACCACATGTGAACCAAACCACCCGTTGAGCGTGGTGGTGATCGCGACGGCATTTCCCTTGGAATCTACAATTGAAAAAATGTGTTGTATGTTCAGTTTCGTAGCCAGGGAGTTTTCCTTCCTTGACTTCGCTGCTCGGGGTAGCCTTTTCGGGGTTGAAGCTGCTCATCCGTTCATCATTATATTGATCATCCATCAACTCTTTGGCAGGCACTTTGTAAAACTCCGGGTCGCCAAGGTATTTTGTTCGGTCGGCAAATACCCTCCGCTCAGCTTCCACCATCAAATGGATAGTTTTAACAGAGTTAAACCCCCAGCTCTTCACTGAGTAGGGTTCAACACATTTTAATAATTGGATTAAACAAATTCCCCCGCTCGACGAGGGCGGCATCGAGATGACCTTGTATTCCTTATAATTTGCTGCGAGTGGTTCGCGCCACAATGACTTATAGCTCTTCAGATCTTCCATGGAGATCAGCCCTTTGCCGCGCTCCATTTCGGCCACCAAATCCTCGGCTGTTTTGCCTTCATAGAAGCCGGCTCGTCCGTTGTCGCGGATTCTTTCTAATGTATTGGCTAAGTCAATAAACTTCACGGAGTCACCTGCGTTCCAAGTATCGCGAAGCATAAACTCAGGTTTTACCGTGTTATATTTCAACAAGTCTTCCTTCATTTCACTGAACCATTTCGCTTCACGTTCGGTCAATGAAAATCCTTTTCTAGCGAGATCAATGGCAGGCTGTACTAAATCCTTCCAGGGCATTGCTCCAAATTTTTTATGGGCTTCCACCATTCCATCTACAGATCCCGGTACTCCTGATGCCAGGTGTCCCTGCGTGCTCAACTTAGGCACAACATTTCCATCGTTGTCGAGATACATATTGGTAGTCGCTTTTCCTGGCGCTTTCTCACGGTAGTCGAGTGCTGCCACCGAGCCATCTTTCAATCGCACCACCATGTAGCCACCGCCACCAATATTCCCTGCAGCAGGAAAAACAACTGACAAGGCAAATTGAACGGCAATAGCGGCATCGACAGCGTTGCCCCCTTTTCTCAATATTGCCACGCCAACTTTCGAGGCGAGCGGATGCGCCGTCACTACCATTGCCGAATCAGTAATTAAACCGGTAACCGTTTTATCTTCTTTAGTCTTGCAGGCAAATGCAAAGAATACCAACAAAAGGATGCAAAGGCGTTTCATGGAATTTATTTAATGTTTTCGGTGCTAAATGTATTATTTCCCAATGAACAAAAGTAGCTTTAACAATAAATTTGATTGATCATTTTTATTAACGGTCAACACTTCTAAAAATGGGACTTAGAAAAGAAAAAGCAGCGCGACTCAAATTAGCAGTACTCGACTGTACGTTAAAAATGATCGGGAAGAAATCATTTGATGATTTGCATGTGGATGAAATTTGTGCAAGGGTCAAGATTTCTAAAGTAACATTGTTCAAATACTTTCCTCAAAAAGAGGATATTCTTTTGTATTATTTAAGAGTGTGGTGTCTGAGGCGAGCCGTTGAACTGTCCGACAAACCTAAGGAAGGTTTGGTTGGGTTTGCTTTTCTGTTTGACAAGTTAAGCGAAGATGCGGAAACTCATCCGGGAATTATTTTGAGTTTGTTTGCGTATCTCGCAGATATGAGGAGAACCCTACGTCCATTTCCCCTAAAAGTGGAAGAGAAGAAATTGCTGTTCCCTAACGTTGAAAATATTCAGGCGATTGAAATTCAATCCGTGGATCAGATGTTTGAGAAATTTTCGTTAGAGGCAATTTTTAAAAAGGAGATTACCAAAATGTCATCTACCCGGGACATTACCCAGGTTTTAATATCGGTGTTTTATGGTTCAGTACTGACAGCACACATCAACCAATTGTCTCCCTTGAAAATCTTTTTCAGAAAGAATTTAGAGCTTACCTTGAAGGGTTTGCAGTAAGCGCGGTATCCTGCAAAGACAATTATTTCATCGTTACCATTTTAGTACGCTTCCGCTCGAACAAATGAATGTGCCGAGTTCCCACGGGAATATCGATTAAATATTTGTTTCCTTTTGCCCAAACTTTATGATACCGAGGTCGAAGTACTTTGGTGCCTTTGGACGAGCCACACGCGCTAATGCCGAATAGGAGGGTTATCAAAACAATTATTCGCATTGTGATTTTAAAAACAACGCCCTAAAGTAGCCTTTTATTTCAATTTGCCTGCACTTTGCCAGGTCAGCTCGAGTAAAAAAACGAGACACCTTTACTTCGCCTAAGAATATGTTTTTCAGTCTTGACCGAAGCTGTATATTCCTTACCTTGAGGAAAAGTTCTGCCATGAAAACTTTTGAGACACTAATTGAAGCCATGCGTGATTTGAAAACCCGCGGCTACGAAAATGATTTTAATCTGCATCCGGAATGGATTGAATGCCCTTCGATGAGCATAATGCTTAAGCCAACTGAGTTTCATGTGGATGAAATTTATCGCTTTGAAGGAGCCAATAACCCGGATGACAGCACTGTCCTTTTCGCAATTCGGGCAAGTTCAGGCATTAAAGGTATTCTTGTTGATGCATATGGCGTTTACGCGGATGCCATGAGCCCTGCTATGATTCGTGCTCTGACGATTGATAAAAACACCTTGCACTAGTCTTCGTATATTATATTAACTCTTGAATCGATCGTAAAGATGCCTTATCAATTTTTGAAATTTGAAACCAAGGATGGTGTTTCAGTCATTACCTTGAACAGGCCGGAAGTGTACAACGCGTTGAACGATGAAATCACTTTTGAATTGCAAGATGCATTTAAGGTAGTTGCTAAAGACAAAAGCATTCGGGTTGTGGTATTGACGGGTGAAGGAAAAGCTTTTTGTTCAGGTCAGGATTTAAAGACGGGATCTCACGCGTCAGCAGGAAAGCGATCTTTTCTCGACTCCCTGAATAAAAGGTATAATCCGTTAATTCTTGGAATGCGAGATTTACCGAAACCAATTGTTTGTCGATTGAATGGTGTCGCTGCCGGCGCAGGGTGCTCGATTGCCCTTGCTTGTGATATAATTGTTGCCTCGGAAGAAGCGTCTTTGATCGAAGTTTTCATCAATATCGGGCTTGTGCCGGATTCTGGGTCGTCCCATTTTCTTCCTCGGTTGGTTGGTATGGCGAAAGCATTTGAGCTTTGCAGCACCGGGAAAAAGATTGGTGGGCAAGAAGCATTCGATTTGGGTCTAATCAATAAAGTAGTGAAGCACAATGAATTAGATGCTGCCGTAAAATTTTATACGGATTATTATTCGCATGCCCCCACACGAGCCGTTGGGTTGATCAAAAAGATGCTACGTAAATCAGCCACTGCTTCCCTCGAAGAAATGCTGGAATACGAAGCTTACTTACAAGAGATAGCGGGTAGCACACACGATCATCAGGAAGGTGTGACCGCCTTTTTGGAAAAAAGAAAACCTACATTTTTGGGAATGTGAAAATCGGAATCATACCACCATTGCCAAAAACCGACAACTAAAAAGCTCAAAGTCCATTCAGCGAAATTCCGATCGTCATGGTGTTCATGATCGTTGCTGCAGGCCCTTTGTTCGGAGCAAAATAGGGTGAAATATTATAAAATCCGAAAAAATTGAAATTGCCAATACCGATACGTGTATATGCTCCGTAACGAAATTGGTTGAGGCCGTGCAGTTGTTTGTCTTTATAAACTCCATTCACGCCATTTTCGGAGTACTTGATTTTCGTATGACTTTCCATCAGCACACCCACTCGACCACCGATGGCTACATTGAAACTCCTGGATACGTCCTTCGGATTCGTGTCAAACCTGAACTCCAAAGGCATGATGTCGAAATAATTTGAGACGATCATACTTTTCTTAAAACTCGCATTAGAAAAAGCCGCCAATGTATTGGGGTTGATCAGGTCGAAATAGCCGTCTGCTTGAATTTGTTGAGGTAATGTATAATTATTGGTAAGCTTAAAGCGTTCAAAAGAAAAACCGCCACCGGGGTTGTAAGAAAATTTTGAATTGCCGATGGGTACAGGGTAATGGTAATATAGATTCAGCGTCCGGGATCCCCAAAACCCCTTTGTAAAATATTGGGGAGAGCTAAAAACTGAATTAAGACCAAAGTCGATTAAGAAAAAGCCGGGGATATCCGGTTTATAGGCTTTTCGCTTTTTCTCTTGTGCTGACAAGCTGCCTGAAATTGTTAGCGCAAGTGCAACAACGATTAATCTTTTGAACATGTCATTTCTTTACGGCGGCAAAAATACATTTTTAACTGCATTGACCAAAAAGTGTGGTTTGGTGAACGGATTTATTCTTTTAAATTTGCCGCTTTGAAAATTGAGCAGGGCTCGTAGTTCAACTGAATAGAGCGTCTGACTACGGATCAGAAGGTTGGGGGTTTGAATCCCTCCGAGCCCACATAAGAATTGCATTTCTCTGAACTTCCTGAGTTAATGCGGAATAGTTTTTTGGAGTAGAACTTTTATAGGTAATCAACCATCATTGAGTCAGTTATTGATATTTGGAATGCGAAGCGGGGTTATTTTTTATTTAATGGTGATGGTAGTTTTCTCATGGTCATGTGAAGATCCCAATACTTTAGCGGTTAGCAAAGCGTTTAGTGGGAATAATCTCCAGACTGCTTATGTCGACACTTTTACGGTGGTTACCTCCACAGTACAGTTGGACTCGGTTCTTACCAATAATAGCGGCACGGTTTTGCTGGGCAAGTATCTTGACGATCGTTTGGGGCTGGTTTCATCGTCATCGTATATCCAATTGAGTTACACGTCGACGTTTCTGCCGCCCACGGGCCCTCAGTTTACCTTCGATTCGGTGGCGTTGATATTGCCCTATAATCACTACTATATCGGGGACACGACTCAGTCCGCGAAAATTAATATTTATCGGTTATCGGAGCCTATGTTGCCAAGAAAGCTTCCGGTTACGCCCGAACAAAAGCTATCCGTATTTGCTAATGCAAACGGATTTTACAATTCAAGTACTTTCGATTATTTCCCTAACCCCATCACGTCGGCTACGGTAAAATTCTTGCCACACCATGACTCGCTGTACATTCCACTGCCTGATGCTTTTGGAGCTAATTGGTTCAGGTTGGCTCAAATTGATTCGGCTCAACTATTCGCTAATGCAAGTTCTTTTGTTGGTAGTTATTTTTATGGTTTGTACCTCAATGTTGACCCGGAAACCCAGGCTTGTGTAGTAGGATTTAAATCCAATAAAGTAAAAATAAGACTTTACTATAGTCAAGCCGCCGGAACGGATGTCCCGGTAAGCAATCATGTGGACTTTAGTTTGTATAGTTTTCAGTTTAACAATATTAAAGCCGATCGTTCGAATACTTTGATTGCGAATATTAAGCCGTACAAACCGGTTTCATCATTTTTGACCGGAGATGCTACCTATGTACAATCAGGCACCGGACTGGTTACGCTCCTTCAGTTTCCATCTTTAAAAAGTTTTTTTTCAACGAGGACGGGAGTGATTTTAAATGCAGCATTCCTGCAAGTTTACCCACTGCAGGGAACTTATCCGATCTATTTTCCACCTCCATCACCTCTTCAACTTTACCTTACGGATAACTCATATATCCCTTTCACAGCAATCTCAGGTGCGGTGGTTGGCATCCAGTATGATTATGAGTATGGCATCAATACACTATACAATTACCCGCTATTTTCCTACGTGTTTTCTCAAATTAGGACGGGCACAAATTATTTCCCTAACCTTATCCTGGCCCCTTCGAGTAGCCAGGGAACCAATGTTAGTCGGGTGTATTTGGGCGACCAGTTCCATCCTCTCAATAAAATTAAACTGCTAATCTATTACTCTTATGTTGTTCCTTAATAAATTAAAAAAAATGAAACATTTTCTTTTGCCCATGCTCACGCTGGTCGTGTTCGCTGGGCTACTAAGTTTATCATCTTGTAATACATCAAGTTCTACGACTCTCCCCGGTTCCTGGGATCAGTTGGGCGACTTTGATGGCGTAACAAGAAGTGGTGCAGCAGGATTTGTAATTGGAAATTATGCTTATATGGGAACAGGTTACAATTTCGATGTTCCAGAGCGCCTAACAGATTTTTGGCGGTATGATCCGCAGATTGATACCTGGATTCAAATGGCAAATTTCCCCGGCGTACCCAGAAGCAATGCGGTTGGCTTCTCATTAAATGGCAAAGGATATATCGGAACAGGGATCGGAGGCACGGATATTAACAATCCCATCCCTCTTGGTGATTTTTGGCAGTTTGATCCTTCTGTAGGCACTCGCGGACAGTGGACTCGCATCGCTGATTTTGGTTATCCTGCTTACGACACTGCTTTGGCACGATATGGAGCATTGGCATTCTCTGTTGGTGGCCGCGGGTTTGTTGGAGGCGGATACAATGCAGCCGGGTTGAAAGATTTTTGGGAATATGACCAGCCGAACAATCAATGGGTTCAACGACCAAGTATCGGGGGATCAAAGCGCCAGAACGGATTTGTTTTCGTCATCGATGACTATGCCTATGTTGGTGGCGGAAATGACAACGGTAGCTATGTTACCAATTTCTTTAGATTTGATCCAACAGCCCTGTCGGATACCACCAAAAATCCCTGGTTTGAGCTCAACGGCCTCACCGGAAAAGACCAGAATGGAAATGCGATTGTACAACCTAAACCTCGCGAATTAGCTTGCGCATGGGCCATTAATGGCTTTGGTTATTTAAGTTGCGGCAGTATTGGTGCACCTCAAAGTGATACGTGGCAGTATACCCCTCCGATTGTTAATTCAAATGGAGTAATTACCTCGGGAGATACATGGCTCCAATACTTTTCATTTGCAAGCAATACGCCTACCGTAGGTTCTGCTCGCGATTCAGGCTTTGGTTTTGCGATTGGCCTTTTCGGACACATTACTACCGGCAAAAGCGGATCGCGAAGATTTGACGATTCATGGCTATTCAATCCGGTAGGGGTCGAGCCAGACAATAAGTAAACGATCTTTCAATAAAGAGAGCCAGAGAACAGTCTTCTCTGGTTTCTTTTTTCATCCCGCGACAAGCTATTTAACTCCAGTTTCGTCGAACGGGTGTGGCGTCCACCGTCCATTTTTAATACTATGGATTTCTTTAAATCCTATTTTTCTTAGATCCGTTAAAGTTTCTTTGAAATGATTGATCAGGTCATCTTTGTGATGTGCATCAGAACTAACGACAACCGGGATTTTTTTTTGCAGCATTAATTCCAGGATCCACCGGCTGGGATAGGTTGAGGTTGTTTTCTTCTGGTAGATGCCCCTGGTATTCACTTCAAGGATGCAACCATAATCCTTAATGACTTCCAGTGTTTTTATAATTTCATTTTGGTACCAGGGTTCTGTTTCCTTGAAAAACTTCTCTCCGCTATTTTGAATTTTTATTTTATCGAGATGACCAACGACCGTGGGAGTGGAGTGGATTATCATTTCGCGGGTCAGTTCGAAGTAACGGTGGACAGCATCTTTGATATTGCTATTAAAAATCTCGGTTAGCCCCTCAAGAAAATGATGATGCATTCCATCAATCTCCCATCCCCGTCCATTTTTGAAATGCTCAACAAAGTGAATGGAGCCAATGGTATAATCAAGTTGGTCATTAAAATTGGACGGACCAATGACGCCGGGAATATAATCAACTTCCAATCCGGAATAGATCTCCACCTCGCGCCTGGAATTTTTCAGGGTTTGAATTTTTGAGAGGTACTCCTTGAACACATTTTGTTTCATACACCAATTGCAATCGAAAGGCAATGGTGCATGTGAAGAGAAGCCAAGGGCCCCCATGTTTAGGAGTATGGCTTGCCCCACGATTTCGTCAAGCGTGGATTTCCCATCACAATAAGTACTATGAGTATGAAAATTAAACCACATGGTTCAAGGCAAATATTATTTAAAAATAAATTGACGGATCAAGGGGCCGCCCATTTTGTAGAATGTTTAATTTTGACGATCGCTGATGAATCAATTATTTCCAATAAGTACGAAAGGCGCCCAATAATAAGGGGATGCATATTGTTCGCCTTTAATCAAATCCAGCTTGGATCGCCGCAATATTTCGCTGTAGCTTTGATCTTTCTCTTGCAAAAGGATTTTGTAAAAGTCAATCATCAGTTGTGCGGTCGATTCATCGGCCACTTTCCAAAACGATACGATAATGTTCTTTGCCCCCGCATAAACGAGTGCCCGTGAAAGGCCAATCACTCCTTCTCCGGTAGAAATTTTTCCAAGTCCGGTTTCACACGCAGAAAGCACGACTAAATCTGCGTTGATCGCAAGGTTGTAAATTTCACCGCAGTACAAGTTGCCGTCTTCTTTATTCTTTCCATTTAAGAAAATTTCTGATAGGGCTGGCTCGGCTACATCCACGATGCCGTGTGTGGCGAAGTGGAGATAACGATAACTATTTAACTCCTTCGATTTTACCAATTCTTCATTGGCATCCGTGAAGGTGGAGATTTTTGATCTCCCTTCGAAAAGCCGTGCAATTGAATTTACCTCTTTCTCCGTCCCCGGTAAGCCGTTTAAATCGGGGTTGTCAAAATTTATGGGAGCACAAAGAAAAATGTTGCCAGGACTTTTAGTGTCTTTTTCTTTGCCATGCTGTAACATCAGGCCGGCAGCAAATTCATAACTGATCGCCCATCGGTTAATAAAGAAAGAAACATCGCTAAATCCCTTGCCTTTTATTTTTTTATTGGCTAATGCCTCAAAGGGAATCGCACCCAACCGACCGGCCGGGATAATAATTACAGTCTTAATGGATAGGGGAAGAGATGGCTTTAACAGTTTAGATAGTGGCTCGGTATTTTTGTAGGTATTAAAATCGTTATAGAGTAGGCTGTTGGTCAGCCCTTTGCAGAAACGGTCGAAATTTTTGTCCAAACGTGTAATCCTTGCATTAAACTTATTGCGGGTGATGATGAACTGGTAGAGCTTGTGATCTTTTTCAGCGATGAAGTAACTCACAACGGCTTGGTCGAGTGCGAGTGCTTTTTGCACATCGTTAACAGAAGCAGTGGCGGGCCTGAATTTTAGGTTGTAATAATCTGGATAATCTTTTTCTAGTTTTTTTATGAATTGCTCATAATCTGTTGTGAGATTGAACAGTTTTTCTCGCAATTTTTCTTCTTCTTCCCGGCTTGGCTTTTCCGAAAGTTTTTGTGCGAGTAAGGCGATGTCTGATTTTTTTGTTTTTTCGTCTTCCAGCATTGCCGGGGGAATGCCGGCAAACGATTTGGCCTGTGCATCGGCAATCGACTCCTGGAGCACCGCTGATTTGCTTTTCTCTGAAAAGTAAAAGGCAGTTTCTAGATACTTTTTTGAATGTACCGTTATTTCGCTAATGGCTATCGAAAGCCTAACTCCATCTTCATAAACTTCATTCGCCAATGCGCCCAATTCAATTTTGTCGTTTTCATTTTCACTTTGACGCCTGATCAAATCAATCAAGGTGTCGCAAGTTTGAAGGGTACGCAAAGCCAAGGTCAGATCCTGTAATTTAAGACTCTTGCCATAATGTTGCGCCTCAAGTGCTTGTGCTTTAGATTGAAGGGAAAACAACAAAACTTTGCCGTTATAAAAATTAGCACCGGTCGGGTTCTTGATTATGATTTTCTCATTGAAGGAAGAAGAATTTGCGCAAAGTGCCTCTTGAAAATCGTTCAGCGCATCTTCAAATTTATTTTGACTCAGCTTAATATTTCCGATTTGGTTATATACCGAAGCAATATCAGGATGTTTTTTTCCAAGCGAATTTTTATAGATACCCAATGCTCGTTCGTAATAGCCCAACGCAGCTTTGTCATCTTTCATTTGTGAATAAGTTCTCCCTAAGTTCACTAACGCCAGGGCTTCGTTCGGATGCCCATTAGGATAGATTTTGTGCCAAATCGCCTGTGCGCTTTCAAAGTTATTAATGGCATCGCCATAGAGCTGAGTTTTTAAATACATTAACCCAATATTCGTTTTAGCAACGGCAATTTTGGGATGGTCATTTTGGTGAAGGTTTTCGTAAATGGCAAGGGCTTGCTCATAGTAGGTTAGCGCTTTCTCAGCATCGGTCTGCCCATAGACCAAACCTAAATCATTCAGGGATGCGGCTGACTCTTCGCTTTCGCTTCCAAAAACGGATTGTCGCAAATGCAATGCCTCCAGCGCATTCTCTTCTGCCTGATTCAATTTACCGGTACTCCAATAGAGCAAGCACAAATTCGAAAGGCACCTTGCATTTTCCTTGGAATTGGTTTTGTTGATTTGCTTGAAGTCATCGCGTGCGTGTTGAAGATTTTCAAGAGCAAGGTCGCTTCTGCCTTTGAGAAGATTGAGAAACCCGATATTGTTTTCCGTAATTCCTTTGAGGAAAAGATCATCGCCGTCAATAATTTTCAAAAGAATGTTTTCAGCCTCTTGCAGTTTGCCTTGTGCCATCAGCACTTCGGCTTCTTTGTTCAACAGGAGTATTGATAAATTTTTTTGAGCCTGAATGATATTCAACGCCTGATCGTAATCAGCATTGGCAATCAGAGAATCGATTTTGCTCTCGGTGTTGCGCTGAGCCTGCAAGCCAATAGCCATCACAATTGCACCAAACAAAAGAAATGTCTTCATCAGAACCGATAGCTGTAGGTGAACGATGTAACAAATTCCCGCGAAAGGCCGTCAGGGTTTTTCTCGCGTTGAATAAACTTGTTGCCGAGTAATAATTTTATTCCAGACTGTACGTTAAAATGGTAGCCAAACGTGTAAATTCCCGAAAGAGCAAGACCATCGCTTCCAGCAGAATTTTTTACTGTATTTAAAGAAGGATTATCCGGGCTTACCGGAGAAGGTATTGAAACAATGTCCTGCGTTAAACGATAGATTGGAAGTAGCCCAATACTGGCATTGAAGCGTGACAAACGGAAATTCCGCTCTACCCGAAGCATTACGTCTTTGCCTCGTTGCAGAAGATTGGACTGGGCATATTGCTGGATATAATTAAAGTCTTGCGGACGATCCGTTTGCCATTCGCCCCACCAAAACCCGTTTTGATTCTTGTTGAGTGCCTGCTGGTAGCCTGCAGCAAAAAGCCATTTCCGGCTAACCATAGATGCCCCAAAAATCAAATCGTAGGTTCCCAGGCTGGTTTGATAGTACATGGGCAAACTTAACCCGGCAATTTGTTGCTTGTCTCCGTTGTTCGAAGGGATTTTTGTACCTAGCGTAACGTTGACATCAAAATTTTCTGTGCTAAGAATATTGCGGGTTACACTCAACGATATATCGCTTAGACTTTGAAACGTACCCAGGTGACCATTCGCAATTTGGTAAGGAATCTTTGCTTGAACCGTGTACTTAGCTCCAATGCCGATGTTGGCTTCAATGGTCGAAACGAAGATGTGATTGTTGAAATGAGTGACTCCGTAATATTGACTGAAATCGATTGATCGCAGCTTGATATTTAGTTTTTTATTGAATGGCTGGTCGGGTTTCATGGCACCCATAGTGCAAAATCCCGCATCGCTACAGCCTTGGGCGATTGCACAAAATTTAATAAGCAGTAAAATGAAAAGGATCAGACACTTTTTCATCTAATTCAAAACTACAAATTCTAAATTCAAAACTGGAATTTGGAAAATTGAATATTGAAATGCTGAATATTTTTACATGCCGAGCGATTGATTCTCAATCGAAGCCAGCTCAATAATTTTTTCGTACTCCGCCGGATTGAGGTCGTTGAAGAAATAGTGAATAGGATTAACGTGCACACCATTGACAAAGACTTCGTAATGCAAGTGAGGGGCGGTTGATAAGCCAGTATTACCGACGTATCCGATTAGGTCGCCACGCTTGATATGCTGACCCTGACGAACGGCAAATCCGTGCATATGCGCATAACGGGTGCGGTAACCAAACCCATGATCGATTTCAAGAACTTTACCGTAACCGCTGAAGTTCACCTCGACTTTGTCGATCACGCCATCGGCCGTGGAGTAAATCGGGGTGCCAATGGAAGCTGCAAAATCAACGCCTGTATGCATCTTAAATACTTTATAAACCGGATGGATGCGCATACCAAAACCGGATGCCAGGGCAATCAGTTCTTTGTTGGCTACCGGCTGGATAGCCGGAATAGCAGCAAAAAGTTTTTCTTTATTTTCTGCTAAAGCCACGATATCATCTTGCGATTTGGATTCCATGTAAACTTTGCGTTTCAAGCGGGCCAGCATTTCTTCTAACTTGATGACAGCCTCCTCATGGTCGATGTTTTTGCTGCGTATTTCTTCAAAGCGGTCTGATCCTCCCACACCGCCTTGGCGAATCCCTTTATCGATTGGCTCAGCACCTAACACCGCGCGATAAATATTATCATCGCGATACTCCATACTCGCCAACTGTTTTTCCAATTTATGAAATTCTGTTTCCAGGTTTTGATAATAAAACTCCATTTCTTTCACTTCGTTCTTAAGAAGGAGCTCTCGTGGAGACTCAAAATAATTCCCGCCTAATAGAAGCAGGCCAACGGCCATCGCGATGGTAAGGAATAAGATGCTCAGGATATTGAGGAAGACATCGCCGGTCGTGGTTTTGATCCGCTCGTACTTGCAGGTTTCAGTGTCGTAATAATATTTTATTCGTGCCATAGCTTAATTCAAGTTGAAAACGATAGATTCAAAGTTTAATATTGACGTTAAATCTCAAATCCAAGTTATATGGTTCAAAGCCTTAATACCATTTTCATGCCTACCCGATAGCGCATCAATGCCACGGGAATGGCGGCAAATACCGCATCAAGGCATTGGCCTTGGGTTTACCGGGCAAATTTACAATTAAAGTTTGATTTCGTATTCCTGTTGCCAGGCTGGGCAATAAAAGCCAACACGTTTTCTGATTGGCCATATCGATCACAGTTGCTCAACGATGTCCTCCTTACGGGATAACCGCAATATGGATCACGATTAATGGCTATTCGTTAGTCGTCCGGTTAAGACTATCACTCTCTATTAACGAATGACGACTATCAAATCTTCCCTTTTTAAACACTTGCCTTCCTTGATTGATGCCTCTGCGAATTTCCTTTTGTTTTTCGGTTGGAAGTAGAATAATTTCCTGGCACTTCGTTGAACAACAGCCGTTGAACTGAGTTGCGCAAACTTCGCATTGGATAAATAATAAATGACATCCATCGTTTTTGCAGTTGGTATGTGTGTCTGATGGCTTGCCACATTGGTGACAAATACTGATGATATCTGTTGAAATTCGTTCCCCTAAGCGTTCATCAAAAACAAAGTTTTTTCCGATGAATTTATTCTCTAAGCCCTGAGCCTTTACCTGTCTTGCGTATTCAATGATCCCTCCGTCTAGTTGAAAAACATTTTTGAATCCGTTATGCTTCATCCAGGCGCTTGCTTTCTCGCATCGAATTCCTCCGGTACAGTACATGACGATATTATTATCCTTTTTACGATGCAGAAGATTCTCAACGATTTTTAGTTCTTCCCGAAAGGTATCCGCATCCGGGCAGATTGCATTTTTAAAACGACCAACTTCGCTTTCGTAATGGTTACGCATGTCAACAATGACGGTATTGACATCTTGGGATAATTGATTGAACTCTTTGGCGTTCACATGCACGCCACTATCCGTCACATCGAAAGTTTCGTCGTTAAGCCCATCGGCCACGATTTTTTTCCTGACGAGGATTTTTAATTTAAAAAATGATTTACCGTTGTCGTCAATGGCTGTGTTGAGCCGGATGCCTTTCAGAAAATCGATTTGAAACAACTGGGTTTTAAACTGCCCGACACTTTTATCCGGCACGCTTACTTGGGCATTAATCCCTTCCTGGGCGACATAGATGCGTCCTAAAACTGCCAATTGATCAAAAAGAAAGTAAAGATCATCACGAAATTTTTTCGGATCTTCAACCTTGTGATATTTGTAAAAGGAAATGGTTGTTCGAGGCTCTTTGGATAGTTGGAGCTTTACTTTTAGTTCTTTGCTATTGATCCGGTTGTGAAGCATGACGATGCGTTTCAACCGCAAAGATAATTATTTCACTCGGAGATCAATTTTCCCTTTAACAACTTGTTGTAGTCATCACAAATGAGGTAGCCTTTCTTCGAGCAAGAAGGACACGTTTTGTAGACTTCACCAAAATAATTTTTCTTTACGACAACCGCTGATCCCTTGCAGGTGGGGCAGACCACTTTACCGGTTGGGCCGCAATCAATATAATAATCTCCTGACAAAACCTCCGCGGCACGCTTCGCTTCTTTTTCATTTTCTTTCAATAACTCGGCTTCGCCTTTAGCCAGCCAATCCATGGCTTTCTCCGAATATTGACCTTGCGTGCCTTTCAACTGAATGTATTTATTTAGCCAGTCAACACTTTGGCGGAATTTGCCAAGGTAGAATGAATTTACCCCGAAGTGGTACGTTAAATCAGACGGAACGCTCCGGATGGATTTTAAAATCATACGGAATTTAATGTCAGCCTCTTGATAGTGACCTTCTTCCGACAAACGAACAGCGGAATCCATTTGAACGGTAATCTTCCTGGTTCGGTCCATTTGCCGCTGTAACTCGAGTTCACGGATTTTATCTTTCTCCGACTGTGACTGTGAAAACGCCAGAACATATCCAAGCAATAAGATCGTTGTCAAAATTATTTTTCGCGCCATCATTTTTTCTTTTCTATAAAATCTTCTTTATTCAAATCAAGCCACTCCAGGGCCGCCCGATGAAAAATATCCTCTTTCGTTTTTTTTGTGAGGCTCATGTCTTCAATAAACTTTCCGATCTCCAAATCTCCCAACGGAAAAGGATAATCAGAGCCAAGCATCACCCGGTTTGAACCCTGCAATTTTAATACATATTCCAGCATTAATCCATCATGAGTTACACTATCTACCCAAAATTTCCCTAAATACTTGGTTGGGTCGATCGGATTGTCGATCGCCACCAAATCCGGACGACAATCAAACCCCTGCTTTATTCGCCCGATGGTGGGAAGAAAAGAGCCGCCCGCATGAGCGAACATCACCCTTAGTTTGGGAAGCTTCTCAAAAACCCCACCGAAAATCATCGAGCAAATGGCCCGCGAAGTTTCTGCTGGCATTCCTACCAACCAGGGCAACCAATAGCGTTGCATCTTTTTTTCGCCCATCATGTTCCAGGGATGGACCAGTAGGGCAAGCCCTAATTTTTCGCAAGCCTGAAAGATGGGGAAGAAACGCTCTTCATTTAAATTTTCGTCGTTGATATTGGAGCCGATTTGGATTCCTTTTAACCCTATTTTTTTCAAGCGCTCTAATTCACTTACGCTCAACTCCGCATCTTGCATCGGTACGGTGCCCAGGCCGATATAATTTTTGGGATACTTTTCAATCAATTTGCCAATGTGATCGTTGAGGAATTGCGAAAGAGAAAGAGAATCCAATGGTTTTGCCCAATAGGAAAACATGACGGGGATGGTGCAGACCACTTGAACCTGTGTATTGAATTTGGCATATTCATCCATTCGCAATTCAGCATTCCAGGCGTTCTCCTTGATTTCGCGGAAGAACTGGTTACCCCGCATCATTTTAGCGAAACCTTTTTTATGATGTTGCAGGTAAATGAAATCCCCATAGCCAAACTTCTCACTCCAGTTGGGCATTTTCTTGGGCAAGATGTGTGTGTGGCTATCTATTTTTAACATTCAGAAAAATCCAATCCCGCAATATCGGCAATTTGTTGTCCGGAAAAAACGCAGAATTTTTTTAGGGCTTAAGACTGGTTAGTTCAGGTGGGATTTCAAGATAACAATGTCGTGCAATTGATTATCCGGCTTGATGTGATGTAGATCGTTATAGCCGCCCCATTGGCTGTTGGCGATGTAATAGAAAGTTGCCCCATCTATAACTCCGAGCGTAGGCTCACCAAAAGCAGGATGGTTTCTGTCAATGATTTCAAAACCAGTTATTTCAGTAAGTTCATTGTTCAAAAAATACCGGGTAGATCGTAAAGGAGTAACCCCATTTTGAATCGCTATTAATGAATTTCTGTAAAAATAAATTCCGTCAATTCCCTTTAACGAGACGTCAGCGTTAGTTCTCACCTCAGTCAGCAGTCGCGTTTTTACATCGAGCCGATAAATCCCTTTGACATAATCGGCCATGAAAAGAAATCGCTCGTCCGAAGAGAAGGCCATGCCCTGAATATTCCAAAATTCCGATGAGGAATAATAAGGTTCGATTTGGTTTGTCTTTTCATTGATGGTATAAATGTCGTTGTTCTTGCTGTCACTGATGAACACTTTACCGCTCTTGGACGAAATCAGATCACCAAAAACGCAATTATTTTTGTTTAACGCTACCTGATATTTATGCGATAATTTCCCTGTGCTTAACTCAAACTGATAAACGGCGGATCGCGCTGAGGAATCATAGTTTTCCATCTCTTCCATGGGTGAAGCGCACGCCCATAATAAATCCCTTTTTGCATCCACCTTGATGCCAAAGAGGCTGGTCATTCCTTCAAAGGCAGGCGGACAAAAATCAACAACACTTCCATCGGGTCTAACCTTTATTATTTTTCGTTGATGGATGCTTCCCAAGTAAAATGTATGATGTGTTGCGTCGTATTCAATTCCCTCGGTGTGCAGGCTTCGGTTTTTGATCGTGAAGGCTGTGTCAGAATGAATTATGGAACTTTGCCATTCTTTTTGCAACGCTAAAAGTTTCTTGAATTCAGGGGAATCTTTAATCGAATTAAAGTCAGCAATGCCTTCCAATTTAAAATCGGCATTGATCAAAATGGATTGTGCCAGACAATGAATAGCTTCCGTTTTTTTGCCTGTCAAAGCAGCTGCCGTTCCAAGTTGGTAGAGAATCCCCTGATGGTATGGATGCACCTTATTGGCTTCTTTTATTTTTTCGTAAAACTCTGGGAAGTTCTTTGCCTTATAAGCAGTCATTGCTTCAGTATATAATCTTTGTAGTTCTTGACCTTGCGTTGAAATAAAGACTAAAAAGCAAGAGGCAAACAGGGTGATTTTTTTCATGAAATGGTTTTGAGATTCTATCCTTTGCAGTGATGGACACCTGCATCGACGTGCAACTTACCAGAAGTGCATTCAAAACCCATCATCCAATTATAGGTATTTATTCACTACGTAAAGTCTTTGCTGGGTTCATCGTGGCCGCTTTCAAGGCTTGGATAATAACTGCCAGGAGGGTTATGACCATCGTAATCCCAATTGAAAACACAAACGCGCCAAACCCGATGTTTATCCTCAATGCGAACTTGCTCAACCATAGATTTACTAAAGAAATCACACAGCGACTTCAATTTTATTCGCTGCGAAGGGTTTTAGCAGGATCAATCCATGCTGCCTTTAACGCCTGGAAACTTGCCGTGGTGAATGCAATGAATAAACAAGCTACGGATGCCAGAATTAGTGGAGCCAATCCGATGGTCGCGTGATAGGCAAAGCCGCCAAGCCATAACCTGTCCATCACCCAATAGGCACTTGGCAAACCAATGAGTATGGCGATCAACACTAATTTCATGTAGCTTTTGGTAATGAGACCAACGATGCTTGGTGAAGTTGCTCCCAGTACTTTACGAATACCGATCTCTTTTGTCTTTTGTGCGGCCGCATAAGCCACAAGCCCAAGCAAGCCGAGGCACGCAATAATGATAGCCAGCGCCGCAAATACTGTAGTCACATTGCCCATGCGCTGTTCCTTGTCGTAAAGTTTTTGGTATCGTTGATCGAGAAATTCATATTCAAAAGGACGATGAGGAAGAAGATTAGCGCAAATTGATTTCAATTCATGGAGGCTTGAATTTAAATCACCCGGTTTTAACCGAACGAAAACATAACTTAAATCCCAACTGTCAGTGGCGGTAAACAAGACCAGGGGCCTTATCTTTTCACGGAGTGATGAAAAATGAAAGTCCTCTATCACCGCGACAATTTCACCCTTGCGCCTGTCATCAAGCCGAACCTTTGCTCCAATGGCATTGTCAAGGGTTAAACCCAGTTCCTTGATGGCAGATTGGTTGAGGATAAATGAAAAGATCGTATCTGATTTCAACTTTTGAAAATCGCCTTCACTCATGTTCCTTCCCGCTATAATTTTTACGTTCAGGGTGGGTATAAAATCTTTATCAATGGCCATCGCTGTTACTGCCATTCCAACATCAGAAGGCGATTCATCAAGCCTGATCCCGTAGCCCCCGTTAATTTTGGTGGGTGCTTCTGTTGATCTTCCCATACGGGCGACTTTTCCGGTCCTCTCAAATTCAGTTTCCAATTGTTCATAAACATCCTTCGTCTTCTTATCGAGCGGCAATACGATAATATTTTCTTTGTCATATCCCAATTTTTTATTTTGGATATAGTCAATCTGTTTCAAAATGACAGCAGCTCCAACCATCAGAATGATCGAAACGCTAAATTGAAATATGACAAGCGATTGACGAAGCCACACCCCTCGTCCGGAGCTGCTAAAATTTCCTTTGAGAACGCTGGCCGGTTGAAATGAAGAAAGTATCAATGCCGGATAAATTCCAGACAGAAATCCGATCAGCAACCATACGATCAGGGCGGAAATGAGAAAATCGAAGTTGAATAAATCAGAATAAATAAAATCCTTTCCTGTTAATGAATTAAATAACGGAAGTGTTAATTGCGCCAACAAAAACGCGAAGCAGAAACCCAAAAAGGTTACGACCAATGACTCACTGATAAACTGAGAAAATAATTGGTTGCGAATGGCTCCTGACACCTTGCGTATTCCTACTTCCTTAGCACGGTTGCCAGCTCTTGCGGTCGCGAGGTTGATATAATTAATGCATGCGATAGCAAGAACAAGCATGGCGATGGCCGAGAAAATATAAACGTATTGAATGCTGCCGACTAGCTCGGGCTCATCGACTTCTGATTTTAAATAAATATCCGTAAGGGGTGTAAAATTATAAACCACATAGTCGCCTTTGCCGGTAACTTCTGAAGCCACTTCCTTTTTTACGATGGCATTGATTTTATCGCGCAATGAGTTGACATCTGCCTTTGGCGAAAGCAATAAATAAGTTTGGTAGTTGGCGGTCCACCAGATTTGTTGCCTGGAGGCATCGAGGGAAGAAAATGAACCAAGAAAGTCAAATTGAATCATGGAGTTAGAAGGTATATTCTCCATCAATCCTGTTACCTTGTATTCTGTTTTGTTGTTGATGGTCAGCAATTTTCCGATTACGTCTTCTGTTCCAAAATATTTTTTAGCCGAAGACTGCGTGAGTACCACCGAATTGGGTTCAGTCAGGACTTTATCAGGATTGCCTTGCAGAATCTTAAAGGAAAAAACCTGAAAGAAAGTGCTGTCGGCGTAGTAGAATTTTTTCTCTTGAAAAAGTTTGTCGTTTGTTTTAACAATAAACGGGTTCCAGGCGGAGGGGTTATAAATCCGAACGCCATTTTCTATTTCGGCAAAATTTTTCTTTAACACCGGAAGTAAAGCGGTAGGAGAGACTGAGGTTTTAGAGGTTTGCCCCCCGAAGCTGTATTCCAGGGACCCCCTGTATATCCGGGTGGCATCTTTATGGAACTTATCATAGCTTAATTCGCGAGTAATCCAAACGCTCAGCAGAAGGCAAATAGCAAGCCCCAGACCAATGCCACCGACATTGATAAGGGAGTAAGAAAATTGCTTTCGCAAACTGCGAAGAGATGCAATAAGATAATTCTTGAGCATGATTGAATTTTTGGACTAAGACGCTTTCGCTTTTTGGCAGGTTGCACGAACGCCTTATTTTATTTAGCAATTGGTAGTTACCCAACAATGGGGTATTACTTTCGAGGTAATAAAACTTAACTTTCGGCACGATGCGGACTATCGTCTTTTGTGTGTTAATTTTTTTGATAAGGAATCAGATGCTTGCCCAGCAATATTCCTTGAGGAATTTCTCAGCCGTTGACGGTTTGCCGCAGTCACAAGTCAGCACCATGGTGGAGGATGCCAATGGATATCTTTGGATCGGCACACACGGTGGCGGGCTCGCGAGATTTGATGGCAGGGAGTTTAAAGTTTACACTACGTTAGATGGACTTTTCAGCAATACGGTGTCTTCCTTGTTGCTGGATGCGCATCAAAATTTGTGGGTGGTTCATCCGGGTGGAATTACAAAATTTGATGGATATGTTTTTAAAATCATTCGTTCACCGGACAAGCCCAGGTACATTTGGAAGTTGGCAGAAATTGGGGACACAATTTTTTTTCAATTAGGAAATCTTGGGACGATCGGGAAAATTGCCAATGACTCAATTTTGAGTTGGAATAAACCGTTGATTCCCGGCAAACGCATTTACTTTAGTCTGCGTACAGCCTCGCGGAAAATCTGCTATTACTTAAATGACAGCAGCTTCCTTGTGCTTTCCGAAAAGGGGAGGCGTGACCGCATTCCTTTCCATGGGATTTTTAATTCAGTCCGTGCGATGCTTAACTATAACGGTAATGTTTTGCTTGATACGGATCGGGGGTTCTATGTTTTTGATTGCAGTCAATTAAAATTTATAAAAGCAGGCTTTGCCATAAAGGACCATGTTGCAGCGTATGATTCTGTCAATAAAAATTTCTGGATCGAAAAAGATAATTCACTATGGAAGCAGTCCGTCAATTCAGAGACTTCAAAAGAGAAAGTCCTGGTTGGAAAAATTGTCACCCAATTGCTTTTTGACCGCGAGGGTAGTTTGTGGATTGCCACCTCGGGAAGTGGGTTGTATAAATACGGGGTCACCGACTTCAACAAATGTGGTTCTGATAAACTGGGTTCGGTGATGGCTATTGCGAAAGATAAGTCGGGGGCAGTATGGCTTGGCTCAAGAGAGCTAACAACGATTAAGCACGGGAAAGTAAAATTTTATCCCGTGAATATAGGAAACCCGAGTGGTGTGACGGCAATCAAAGTAAATGGAAAAAATGAGACTTGGGTAGCGTCTTATGCAGGGCTGGGAAAGTATGATAGTTTAAAGGATAAGTTTACCTGGTACACGCGCGAGCAAGGACTTTCCAGTCAATACATTACCAGTATTGACTTTGATGATCTCGGAAATCTCTGGTGTGGGACAAATGACGGTGGTTTGAATTTTTATAGTGGTTCGAAATTTAAGACGATATCGGTTCAGGAAGGACTTAGTGGCAGGATGGTGAATGCCATCCTCTACTTTCATAAGCTAAAGACCCTTTTTGCTTCAAGTGATCGTGGCTTAGACGTGGTTAAGGATGGACGCATCGAGAAAATAGATTTACCGGAATTGGCCAATACCCCCGTTATTTCAATGAGCGTCTATCGGGATTCGGTCATGCTATTGGGATCATCGGGATCTGGAATCTTAATTTTTGATCCCCTAAGGGGCAAAAAGAAAATTATTTCAACCCGAGATGGATTGCCATCAAATCTGATCTATTTCGTGGCACCTGACAAGAACAATTTTATTTGGGTGGGTACGGAACAAGGAATTTCAAGACTACGGTTGAACCGTTCAGCTGAGATTTCGGAGTTACGAAATTATGGTTTCGATAACGGGTTAACCGGAGTGGAGACCAATCAAAATGCCTATTACCTCGGGGAGGAAAAATACTTTGGATTGGTGGACGGTGTTTATCAGTTTAATGAGAAGCGAAACGAAAGCTCCTACTCTTATCCTTTGCACCTTACCGGAGTAGAGGTCTTTTATGGTGAAGTGGCCAGTAGAAATTATGCTGACAGCGTTTTTGGTTTCTTTAAAATTCCCGTTAACCCAATTTTACCGGCCAGCAAAAAACCACATCACCTTTTACTTTAATCGGGTCGAGAAACAAAATCCAAAATCGGTTCGCTATAAATATTTTTTAAAGAATTTTGATAAAGATTGGTCACCACCAACCGACCGGGGCACGGTAACCTACGGTAATTTACCGCCAGGAGATTATGTATTTCAGGTGAAGGCGATCAATCAAAAAGGAGGTTGGGATAATCAGCCATTGATCTATCCTTTTACGGTGAAGGCACCCTATTACCAAACTGCCGCCTTCAGTATTTTAACAATCTCATTTCTTACCGGTTTGGTTATTTTAATTTCTTTTTTGCAAGTCAGAGCTCGGGCACGAAAGACGATAGAGATTGAACGGATACGACACCAGGAACAAGAACATCTGCGAAAGGAGATAGCCCGGGACTTTCATGATGAAATGGGCAATCAACTTACCCGGATCATTAATTATATCAGCCTGATGAAGCTGAGCCAAAATGGTCATGCAACGGAATTTTATAATAAAGTTGAAAGCTCAGCCAAATATTTGTACACGGGAACACGCGATTTTATATGGAGTATTGACCCTGTGAATGACGAGTTGACTAAACTGTTCTTCCACATTCGCGATTTTGGTGAAAAACTTTTTGAAGAGAAGGGAATCCATTTCAGGGCCTACAATGAACTGAAAGAGAAAGTACAATTACCCTACGGATTTAGCCGTGAGGCGAATTTGATTCTCAAGGAAGCGATGACCAATGCGTTCAATCATTCGCAAGCCGTCAACGTTTCTTTTGCGTTGAGAAAAACGGGAGAAGGATTTGAAATGGAATTGAAGGATGACGGTGTAGGATTTTCCCAGGAGGCATTGGCTAATACCAATGGGCTTGCCAATATGCGGACACGTGCAGGTAGAATCAAATCAGCAATACAAATCGAAAGCCAGGTCAACCAGGGAACTCAAATGAGATTAATATTTCCGGAATTTAAAACCCATACGGTATGAACGAAAGTAAAAAGAGAGTCCTGATCGTTGAAGACGATAAGGAGATTAGAACTAGTTTTATTGTAATCGTGAATAGTTCAGCACAGTTTTCTGTGGTCAACGGCTACAGCAGTTGTGAAGAAGCAATTAAGCATTTCCCTGTGGACAAGCCTGACATTGTGCTGATGGACATTGAGTTGCCTGGAGGTATGAACGGTATCAAAGGCGCAAAGATTATGAAAGACAAATGGCCTACCGTAGATATTATTATGGTTACGGTGTATGAAGACAGCGAAATGGTATTTGAGGCATTAAAAGCCGGGGCAAGTGGCTACATCACCAAAAGTGCCAACTATCGTGAACTTTTAATTGCTCTGGAAGAGATCAGTAAGGGAGGAGCACCCATGAGCAGCAAAATTGCCCGACTAGTCATTGATAATTTCCATGTTAACCCTAACAGTCCGCTCACAAAACGGGAGACGGAAATCCTTCAATTGATTTCGGAAGGTAAAACCTATACTCAAATTTCCGAACAACTTTTCATTTCAAAGGAGACATCAAAAACACACATCAAAAATATTTACGCAAAGCTACAGGTGAACTGCAAGTCGGAGGCAATTGCCAAGGCTAATTCAGAGAAGCTGATTTAACCTAAATTACTCAACTTTGTCGCCGATGTAATGATCAAAGACCATTCCGTTTATTTTACCTGCTGTATCTTTATTGAAAATGATCTTTGACCAATATGTACGCTGAATATAATGGAATGGCTTGTTAGGAATTAGCTCGCCCCAACTGGTGAACAGGTTGCCATCGTGCTCGCTAACTTCCAAAATAAAATTGGGCCTGTAAAAGTCTTTTCCGAATTGATATTTGCCAACGAGTTGCCGGGATTCTTCGCTAGTGATTTTTGAATTATTAAAGGCAGGCATCTCCATCGGCTGGTTAAATAAAATACTGGCAAGGTCAACCGCAATCTGGCTCGGCACCGACACATAAATGTTGGAGAGAACAATGACACAAATTTCTTCTTCCGGATATCTTCCGATGTAGGCGCAAAACCCGGGACTTCTTCGGTTCATATAAATGTAATTTTTATCGTATAGCTTTTTTAGGTACCATCCGTATCCGGATTCTGCATATTTCGTGAACATTTTTGTTTTGCTTTTATCGGATAAGACAGACGTTCCCAGTAATGCCTTATTCCATTTTTCCAGATCATTCGCTGTTGTTGCTATCGAACCATTTCCTGTCTTTGAAGACCAATCCAAATACGGCGACTTTTGCAGCCCAAAATTTCCATCCGGCGAATAACCCTGCGAATTTTTATTAATTATCTTATTCATATTGTCGTGATGCAAAGTGCTTTCCATTCCCAGTGGTTTAAAAATATTGGCCCACAGGAAGTCTCCATATTTCATTTTTGATACCTGCTCGATGATAAACGCCAGAAGATTGTAGTTTGAATTGCTATACTCGTACTTTTCCCCGGGTTGAAATTCAAGCGGCTTATTTTTAAACATGGCAATGAGGCTTTCCGGAGTTTGGTGCTGATGGGATGAATTTTCATACTCGGCCAAATCGTTGACATTCTTAATTCCGGAAGTATGTGACAAAAGGTGATGGATCGTGATCTTATCCCCGGAAGGGTAGTCAGAAATATATTTTGAAAGAAAATCGCCGGTTGTCAAGAGACCCTTTTGCTCCAGTAGTAGAATAGCTGCTGCTGTAAAAGTCCTTGAAAGAGACGCAACGTGAAAGGTTGTATTCAGATCGTTGGGTACCTTAAATTCAAGATTGGCGAACCCGTATGCCTTTTGAAAAAGAATTTCCCCTTTCTTCGAGATCAAGATTGATCCACTGAAGTTCTGGGTTTCGACATAGGGTCGAACGTATTGATCAAATTTATCAGTCAGTTGATTTTTTTGACTAAGCACACGGTGTTCGGAAAGAAGAGCAATGACCAATAGGTAATAGGAGACTTTATTCATTAACAGCTTGGTTATTTTGGCTGCTAATGAAAACCTCAGTTTTAATAATTGGTTACAGATTCCTTCTCCTTTTTATGCTGGCAGTCAACTAGTTATTCGAGTCGCAGTTGCCTAAACATGACGGTTTTGAAGACCTTAGCTAGCCATTTTTTTAACCCTACTTATTTTTCAATGCGCGAGGGTTTACACAATTCGGTACATGCCCCGACCGATAGAATTCAATAATATTTTCAGCGGCAAGCCGGGCCATTCCATTGCGGGCTTCCATGGTTCCAGAACCGATATGCGGAAGGACGGCTACGTTGGGCATGGTCAGTAGGGGGTTAGTTGCATCCATGGGTTCGGGGTTGGTGACGTCCAGACCTGCGCCCCAGATCATTTCACTGCGCAGTGCTTCGATAAGATCTTCCTCTTTATGAACTCCGCCTCGCGAAGTATTGATAAAAATTGAACTTGGCTTCATTTTGAGAAAGGCTGCTTTATTAAAAATGCCTCGTGTCTCTTCACTCAGCACACTATGCACCGAGAGTACATCGCTTTGCTGTAGTAATTCATCAAACGACACATAGGTACACCCCATTTTTTTCTCGGCTTCTTCGTTCCGTGTCCGGTTGTGATAAATGATGTTCATATTATACGCCCCCTGACTGCGCTGAGCCATCACCATGCCTATCCTGCCCAGGCCAAAGACACCCAGCGTTTTGCCCGTTAATTGGATGCCCAGATTTTTTAGCGGTTCAAACTGTTTCCACGCTCCTCGTTCGATGCTTTTGTGTTGGTAAAACATTTTTCGCGATACAGCGATCATCAACCCGAAAGCAACATCCGCGGTAGCATCGTTCAATACATGGGGTGTGTTGCCTACCGGTATTCCCCGATAGGTGGCTTCTGTGATATCAATGTTATCGAAGCCAACGGCATACTGAGCAATGATCTCTAAATGCCCGCACGCGTTAAAAAAATATTTATCTAGTTTATCAGCGCCTAATGAAACCAGCGCGTCCGCTAATTTAGCCCTCTCGATTAATTGAGGTTGAGTCATTGGGCCATTACCCTCCCACACCGTTACGTCAAATCCTGCTTTGGTTAGTAACTCCTGAGCTAGTGAAGGGATAATGCGTGTAATCAAAACTTTCTTCGCCATTCCGCCAATTTCAAAATTTTGGAAAATTTGATTTTGGATTTAACTTTTGCCGGGGATTATTGCGCGTACCAGTTCCTCAGGCGAACGTCAATTTTTGAATTTTTTGCATTGACGAGTTTCTTAAAAGCCTCCGTGTCACTCAATCCTCCCTGACCACGGTAGTGATAGGGATAAACAATTTTAGGCTGAAAGGCAAGTACCGCCTCAGCAGCTTCATTAATGTCCATCGTATAAGGAAGGTTCATGCATACAAAAGCAACATCAATGTCTTTTAATGACTTCATTTCCGGAACGCCTGCCGTATCTCCCGAGATATAGATCTTCTTATTGCCGAACGTGAGTACATATCCGTTGCCTCTTCCTTTGGTGTGCTTGGCGTCGGCGGACTCAGGCAGATTATACATGGGGATGCCGAGAATACCAATGTCAAGCTGCGTAATGGACTGACCGTTTTTAACGACTACTGCTTTTGCTTTCAGGTCTTCGGGAAGTTTGTCGGCTACGGCTTGCGGCACCACCAACTTGGCATGTGAAAGATCGATTGCCTTAAGGGTCTCCAGGTT
>Ga0206942_1037_pt1 | contig 40825 bp, 29 predicted proteins | sample Alteio_BWOrgHeat_6_FD_153253 | JGI IMG/M metagenome (GOLD analysis project Ga0206942, IMG submission 153253) | Enriched cells from forest soil in Barre Woods Harvard Forest LTER site, Petersham, Massachusetts, United States -... | ecosystem: Environmental > Terrestrial > Soil > Temperate forest > O... | reverse complement strand
TTCAACACGATTATTGTTGATAGCATAATGCTGAAACAAAGGAGAGGCCGCATGTTTTACCAGTAAGCGGAGGCCGCAGGTTCCGGCCACCCCCAGGTCGAGCACATCATCGTAAATAAAGGCAACCTGCTCTGCTTTTAAATTATTCGATTTCAAAAAATGATCGAAGGCAATCAGCTTGTTGGTAGCGTTGAAATACAAGGCATGAAATTTTTCCCGTTGCGACAAATAGTGCGCCGTGGGATTGTCTTCCCCCGTGATGACTCCCACACAAGGAAGTTCTCCGTACTTCAACCAATGCCCCAGGCGAAGCATGTTGGTACCCATAGCATCCACTTCGCTGAACGGGCTTCCGCCTTTTGCAGTTTTAATGCCGTCATTAAACACACCGTCCCAGTCAAAGACGTATGCTTTTATTTTTGAAAGCCTCTCCTGGAATTCAACAAAAGGGCGGCAAAATGTGCCGCCCAGTTTGGTGAAAATATTTTCGGTGTTATTCAAAGTCAATTAGTCCACTTCCAAATCCTGAATATCCAGCATACCCGCCGGTTTGCCATTTTCAGTTACGAGAATGGTATCCACTTTGGATTTCTTGAAAATATCGGCTGCATCGGTGAGCAAGGCGTTGGCATCGATAGCAACAGGAGCATTATATTTAAAATCACCCATCTTTTGTGCCAATACGTTTCTTCCATCATGTTGAAGTTTCCGGCGCAAATCGCCATCCGTAAACACACCCACTACTTTACCACTTCCATCGGTTATGGTTACAGCGCCAAAACCAAACTCGGTCATTTTCACAATGGCTTCGGTCAATGTTGTGTCTGCAGAAACGACGGGGTTTACTTTATTGATTGCATCTTTCACTTTCACGGTCATCAACCGGGTATGTTCGACAAATTGTTGTGTTCCGAGGGTTGTAAAATTATTTTCGGTTAATGATTTCAGAATTTTCCACGGCACCGTGATGGTGTGAACACCCGCATTGATCGCATTGCGCACATGTTCGGCATTGCGCACAGAAGAGAACATGACTTTGGTATCATACCCGTAATGGTTTACAGCGAATACACATTGGTCAACAAGGTCCAGCGCGTCATGACCTTGATCCTGTAAACGGCCTACGAGAGGACAAACATAAGAAGCTCCCGCTTGCATGGCCATGTAGGCTTGTTGCAACGTGTAGATCAAATGCACATTCACCAGCAGCCCTTCCCGTCTCAACAGGTTACATGCCTTCACTCCTTCTAAAGAGACCGGAATTTTAAAGACTGTTTTCTTCGGATCAAGGCCCAGGGCCAATTGTCGTTTCGCTTCTTTCAAAACATCCTGAGCTGTATCGCCCAAGGCTTCTATCTGAAGAACCGGAACGATCTTCGAAAGTTTGACGATCAACCCATCCACATCCGTGATCCCACCGCGGTGCATGAACGTCGGTGTAGTGGTAAGCCCGGTGAGGAAGCCCAGTTGAAAAGCGTCTTCAATCTCTTTGAGATCAGCAGAGTCTAAGTACAATTCCATAAAATATAATTCGGGTTAGGATAAGAAATTCTTATTTCAATACAGGCGTTTGCTCGCGGTATTTCACTTCGATTTCATGAAGTTCCAACAACGGCTTTAAAAATTCTTCGAGATCGTAAACACACAGTTGACTGGCCGCATCGCAAAGCGCTTTTTCCGGTTCAGGGTGAGTTTCTACAAATATTCCATCCACACCGGAAGCTACTCCCGCACGGGAAAGCACGGGCAAAAACTCACGCGCACCGCCCTTTGCATCGGCACTCGGGATACCATACTTCCTGATACAATGCGTAATATCGAATACAACCGGGTAACCGATCTTGCCCATATGGTAGAAACTGCGAGGATCAACGATCAAATCATTGTAACCAAAAGTATAACCGCGCTCCGTCAATATGATCTGATCATTACCCGCTTCCACGCATTTAGTCACCGGGTGTTTCATGTTGTCGGGAGCAAGAAACTGACCATGTTTAATATTAATCACGCGGCCTGTTTGCGCCGCAGCTACCATCAAAGACGTTTGCATACAGAGGTAAGCCGGAATTTGCAGCACATCCACTACGGGAGCAGCCGCAGCTGCCTGATCCGGATAGTGAATGTCCGTTAACAAGGGAAACCCAAATTGCTCTTTAATCTTGGCTAACAGTTTTACCCCTTTGTCAAGACCCGGGCCATTATAATATTTCAGGCTACTGCGGTTGTCTTTTTGAAAGGATGACTTGTAAATGATTTTAATTTTCATCCTTTCCGAGACTTCTTTCAGTTTTTCGGCGGTTTGCATCATTATCTTTTCCTCCTCAATGACACATGGTCCCGAAATGAGGAACAGCTCATCCGAGCCGCATTCAATACTACCAACCCTAACAATTTTCTTGCTCATAGTCGTATTCTTAAGTGATTTGCATTTCCTCAACCTAACAGTTGAAAGGAAGATTTAACAAAAACTTTGCAAAGGTATTGACTTATTTAAAATTTTAACGTTTAATTTTGCATAAACAAATCTAACTGAATGCCTTTTATCTAACGGTAAAACCACAAACGCGAATTGGAAAAAGAATTCACCACTCAAGGGAACAGCCATTGTAGCACTGATTCCATCAATTGCCGCCAGGCATTGAGAAAGTCCCACCTCACTTTCACCCGTGTGGGCAGGCGACCGCATAGGCGCATCCGCATCTGATACCCGATCTTCTATACTGAGATCCGGCAGGTACCCAGGGTATTTTGCCCTTTAGTGCTTTTACTATTTTAAACAACACAACTTAGAATTAACGTGAACAATAATATTATTGTGCGGGAAGCAACTTTTGCTGACGCACATTTTGCAGAAGCCATCACGAGTGAAATGGCCGAGTCGGCCAAAGCAAGGGGTACCGGCATTGCCAAACGGTCGCCTGAATATCTTAAAACGAAAATGGAAGAGGGCAAGGCCGTCATTGCCGTCACACCCGGTGGGGAATGGGTGGGCTTTTGCTACATCGAGTCCTGGGAACATGAAAAGTTCGTTGCGAACAGCGGGTTGATTGTAGCTCCTGCTTTTCGTAAAAGCGGAGTCGCTACCCTCATCAAGCACAACGTGTTCGAACTTTCCAGAAAAAAATATCCCGAGGCTAAAATTTTCGGTCTTACTACCGGATTGGCCGTCATGAAAATTAATTCTGATTTGGGTTACGAACCGGTAACCTATTCTGAATTAACTAACGATGAAGAATTCTGGAAAGGTTGCCAGAGCTGCGTGAACTACGAAATCCTGAAAAGCAAGGAACGGAAAAATTGCATGTGTACCGCTATGCTTTACGACCCCGCGGAGGTTGCCAAAAAGCAGGCTGAGCTAAGCCAAACGGTTGTAACACCCGAAGGCGAACTTGAACATCACAAAAAGCGCGAGTTTGAAGGCAACTTTAAATTATTCGAGCGCTGGGTGCGCTTCAAACAATTCGTTCTGCTCAAAGGCTGGAGGAGAAAGGATGAAGAGGGTGAATCGAGGAAGTCCGGCTTTCTGAGCTTCTTATTTTGGTAGATATCACCCTAAATACCTCTCCAAAGGTGAGGGGCTTCACTGAAAACAATTTGCCATTAATAAAAGATGAAAAAAGTGGACCTTCCAAAACATGATATCGAAAACCTCACCCCCTCTCCTCCGAAGAGGGGGCAAGGGGGCGAGGTCAAAAAAGTAGTTCTTGCCTTCAGCGGTGGTTTAGATACCTCGTACTGCAGTATTTATTTAGCTAAGGAATTAGGTTACGAAGTCCATACGCTCACCGTCAATACCGGAGGTTTTGATGAAAACGAAATCAAGGACATTGAGGGGCGGGCACTCCGTCTGGGCGTGAAATCACACAAGACCGTTGACGAAACAAAAACCTATTACGACAAAGTAATTCGATTTTTGATTTATGGAAACGTCTTGAAAAATGCAACGTATCCCCTCAGCGTAAGTGCTGAAAGAATGTCGCAGGCGTTGGCCGTAGCAAATTATGCGAAAGGCATCAAAGCCGATGCCATCGCCCATGGAAGCACTGGCGCCGGCAATGACCAGGTGCGCTTCGATATGGTCTTTCAAATAGTCGCGCCTGGGCTCGAGATCATTACGCCCATCCGTGATAAAAAATTGAGCCGAGAAGAAGAGGTTAGTTATTTGAAAGCCCATGACATCGCTTTCAGCGCAGAGAAAGCCAAATATTCCATCAACAAGGGGATTTGGGGAACTTCCGTTGGCGGAAAAGAAACCTTGAACTCGTTGGGTATGTTGCCCGAAGAAGCGTGGCCAACCCAAGTCACAAAAAAAGGCAGTGAAGAAGTTATTTTAGGATTTGAAAAAGGTGAACTTGTTGCAGTGAACAAGAAAAAGTTTTCTTATCCAACAGCAGCGATTCAATTCCTTCAATCGATCGCCGGACCTTACGGGATCGGCCGTGACATTCATGTTGGCGATACGATCATCGGAATTAAAGGAAGAGTAGGATTCGAAGCCGCTGCTCCGGTTTTGATCATTAAGGCCCATCACGCTTTGGAGAAACACGTGCTCACCAAATGGCAACTGAGTTGGAAAGATCAACTGTCACAATTCTACGGCAATTGGCTCCACGAAGGACAGTATCTTGATCCGGTCATGAGAAATATTGAAGCCTACTTGGAAGATTCTCAGCAACATGTCACCGGTGAAGTTTCCATCTCGCTCCTTCCCTATCGCTTTCAGGTCGATGGCATCTCTTCTCCTTTTGATTTGATGTCATCCAGGTTTGGAAAATATGGTGAAATGAACTTGGGCTGGACAGGTGATGATGTAAAGGGGTTCACAAAAATTTTTGGCAATCAGGTGGCGATTTATCATCAGGTGAAAGCCGAAGCTGATCGTAAAAAGTAAACGAGTTGAAAGAGAAAATTAAAGTTGGAATCATAGGAGCAGCCGGATATACCGGTGGCGAAACCATTCGATTGCTCTTGCATCATCCGAACGTGGATTTGCTTTTCGCGCAGAGCAGAAGTCAGGCTGGAAAATTGGTTAGTGACACGCACACCGATTTAATTGGAGATACCCATCTTGTGTTTTCAGAAGGGTTCTCCACAGAAGCAAATGTTCTTTTCCTTTGCCTCAGTCATGGGGAGAGTAAAAAATGGCTGACTGAAAATAAAATTCCCTCTTCTGTAAAAATCATTGACCTCGGAAATGACTTTCGATTGGGGGATAAAGTGGGCGATCGTGAATTTATTTACGGCCTTCCCGAATTTCAGCGCAACGAAATAAAGAAAGCGGACAACATCGCCAACCCCGGATGTTTTGCCACCGCCATTCAACTCGGGCTTCTCCCGCTTGCCTCCAACAACTTACTGGGCGAAGTACACACCACAGGCATTACAGGTTCAACCGGCGCCGGACAAAAACTTCAGGATACAACACACTTTACCTGGCGCGCCAATAATGTTTCAGCTTATAAGGCGTTGACCCATCAACATCTTGGTGAAATTAAACGAACGCTGGCTTCCCTACAAGCCAATTTTAAAGAGAACGTAAACTTTGTTCCGTGGCGCGGTGATTTCACTCGTGGAATTTACATTTCTTCAATCGTGAATTGTGAATTGAGCTTACTCGAATCAATTGATTTATATAAGAGATACTTTGAAGCCCATCCGTTCACGCACATTTCAAAATCCATGATCGATTTAAAGCAAGTCGTGAACACGAACAAAGCGCTCATTCACCTGGAAAAAATTGAAGGCAAATTGGTGATCCACTCAGTCATCGATAACTTGCTCAAGGGAGCCAGTGGTCAGGCCATTCAAAACATGAACCTGATGCTCGGGCTTGCTGAGACAGCGGGCCTTCGTCTTAAATCAATCGGTTATTAACATGAAAAATAAAATTGCAATCATTGGGGGTGGAAATTTAGGAACGGCCATTGCTCAGGGCTTAGTCAAATCAAAAATGACGAAGGCCGCCGATGTTATCATTACCCGCAGAAATCTTGCTAAGATTGATCACTTGAAAAAAGAAGGCTTTCAATTAATGCCGGGCAACGCTGAAGCGGTGAAAAATTCCAGTCTCATTATTCTGTGTGTTCAACCGAAACAACTAGCGGGGCTTCTTGCTGAGATTAGCTCAGTGCTTTCAACAAAGCATATTTTAGTATCGACTATCACCGGAATTACCACGGAAGAAATTGCCAGTCACTTGCAAAAGAAGGTGCCCCTTGTCAGGGCCATGCCAAATACCGCCATTGCAATTGGTCAATCCATGACTTGTCTCTGTGCGAAAGATGCATCGGAAAAACAATTGACTGAGGTAAAAGACCTGTTTGATGGATTAGGAAAAACATTGATTGTTGAAGAGCGACTGATGAAAGCCTCTACCGTTTTGGCTGCCAGCGGGGTTGCTTTCTTTATGCGCTATGTTCGCGCGGCTACACAAGGAGGAATTCAAATGGGTTTTGACTCGGAGGAAGCCCAGTTGATTGCTGCACAAACGGCCAAAGGTGCGGCTTCGTTATTGCTTTCTCGTGAGTCACATCCTGAAATTGAAATCGACAAAGTCACCACACCGGAAGGTTGCACGATTGCCGGGCTTAACGAAATGGAGCACCAAGGATTAAGTTCTGCGCTCATCAAAGGAATCATTACTTCGTTTGAGAAGATTAACAGTATTAAGAAGTAGAACGCCAAAAGTAGAAAGTTAAAAGTAGGAAGTATGAAGAACTATCACAATTTAAAGGTTTGGGATAAAGCTCATCAAACAGCACTGCGGATTTACTCGTTGACTAAGAATTTTCCAAAAGAAGAACAATTTAATTTGGTTAGTCAAATCAGAAGATCTTCTCTATCTATTCCTACAAACATTGCTGAAGGCACTGGTAAGTTTACCAACAGTGATTTTGCTAAATTCTTACAAATCGCGTTAGGTTCAGCTCATGAGGTTGAATATTTACTCTTATTCTCTTTTGAATTACAATTTTTGGAAAAGGATGACTACGAATTAGTTGCCAAAGAAATTGGTGAAATCAAAGCAATGTTAATTAGTCTGATAAAAAAAGTCCGAGCCTAACTTTATACTTTTCATTTTAAACTTTTAACTCTTTATTACCTTGAAACTCTTCGACGTCTATCCGCTTTTCCCCATTGAACCTGTAAAGGCGCAAGGCTCTTGGTTGTGGGATAAGGAAGGAAAAAAGTATCTTGATCTCTATGGAGGTCATGCCGTAATTTCGATTGGTCACAGTCATCCACATTATGTCGAAGCATTAAAAAAGCAATTGGACAAAATCGGTTTCTATTCCAACAGTGTTCAAAATTCGCTGCAAGAACAGTTGTCGGAAAATCTAGGGCGGATTTCAGGCTATCCTGGCTACCAACTTTTTCTGTGTAACTCAGGGGCGGAAGCCAACGAAAATGCGTTGAAGCTTGCCTCCTTTGTCACCGGAAGAAAAAAAGTAATTGCTTTTAGAAAATCTTTTCACGGAAGAACATCAGGCGCAGTAGCCGCCACTGATAACCCTAAAATAGTTGCACCTTTCAATTCGGGTCATGAAATTGAATTCCTTCCCTTAAACAACGAGGAAGCTTTTAATCATTCCATCGGCAGCAATGTGGCTGCCGTTATCATTGAAGGGATTCAAGGCGTTGGTGGAATTCAATTACCTGCCGACTCATTTCTTCAATTACTTTCAAAGAAATGCAAAGAGGTAGGCGCGTTATTAATCCTGGACGAAATTCAATCCGGCTATGGAAGAACTGGAAAATTTTTCGCTCATCAATTTGCAGGAATAAAACCGGACCTCATCACCGTTGCCAAAGGAATGGGCAATGGGTTTCCGGTTGGCGGAGTTTTAATCGCTCCTGGAATAAAACCATGGAGCGGCATGCTCGGTACAACATTTGGCGGCAACTACCTTGCCTGTGCCGCTGCACTTGCCGTTCTCGAAGTTGTTGAAAAAGAAAATTTAATAAAGAATGCCGAGTCCATCGGAAACTATTGGATCCAAAATTTGAAAAGCTTTGCTCCGATCACGCAAATCCGCGGTCGCGGGCTGATGATTGGTTTCGACTTACCCGAGACTTTTTCAGGATTGCGGAAAGATCTCCTTTTCAAACATAGAATTTTCACCGGGGAAGCTAAACCCAACACGGTTCGGTTGCTCCCCTCCCTGGCATTGAAAAAAGAAGAAGCCGACCTGCTCCTTGAAGCATTAACCATCGAAATCAATCAATCCGCCTGATGAAAAAATTTTTGTCCGTGCAAGATGCTGCTAATATTCAGTCGTTGATTGAAAAAGCATTGACTTATAAGGCGAATCCGCTGCTTGACAAAAACCTGGGTAGCGGAAAGCGCATGGGTTTGTTGTTCCTTAACCCAAGCATGCGCACGCGATTGAGCACACAAATCGCGGCTGAAAATCTTGGAATGGAATCCATCGTGTTTAATGTCGGGCAAGATGGCTGGGCGCTGGAGTTTGAAGAAGAGGCTATCATGAGCGGCAATACGGCTGAGCACGTGAAAGAAGCAGCTCCTATCCTCGGAAAATATTTCGATGTATTAGGCATTCGCACGTTTCCATCGTTAAAAAATAAAGACGAGGATTACGATGAGTTGTACATCAACCAGTTTGTAAAATATTCCGGCATTCCGGTGATCAGCCTGGAAAGCGCGACACTTCATCCGCTCCAAAGCCTTACCGATTTGCTGACAATCACCGAGTCATTTAAAGAAAAAAGAAAACCAAAAATCGCGCTGACATGGGCCCCTCATGTGAAAGCCCTCCCTCAGTGTGTTGCCAATAGTTTCGCCCAATGGGTAAATGCATGGGGCAAGGCTGATTTTGTTATTGCCCATCCTGAGGACTACGAGCTGGATACCAGGTTTACAAGGGGAGCAACCATCACACACCATCAGGATGAAGCATTGAAGGGAGCTGATTTTGTTTACGTAAAAAACTGGAGCACCTACTCGGATTACGGAAGAATTTATTGCAACGATCCCAAGTGGATGTTAACGAATAAGAAACTTGAAGCAAGCAATAATGCCAAAGTAATGCACTGCCTACCGGTGAGAAGAAATGTTGAACTGAGTGATGAGGTTCTCGACAGTCAAAAAAGCTTAGTCACGCAACAAGCTGCAAATAGAGTATGGGCGGCGCAGGCGGTATTGAGTGAAATATTAGAAAGTAGAAAGTAGAAAGTAGGAAAAATGAACAAACTATATATCATAAAAATCGGGGGGAATGTGCTGGATGACGAAAAATCATTGAATACTTTTCTCAATGACTTTGCTTCCATTCAGGCACCAAAAATTCTAGTACACGGAGGCGGAAAAATTGCCACTAAAATCGGAGACAAGCTGGGAATCGAATCCAAGTACATTGATGGCCGGAGAATAACAGATGCACCCACGCGCGATCTTGTTACAATGGTCTATGGCGGGCTTTTGAATAAGCAAATCACGGCTCACCTCCAGGCCCTGCATTGCAATGCCATTGGCGTGACGGGCGCTGATGGAAACCTGCTAAAAGCCGTGAAAAGACCCGTTGGAAAAATTGACTACGGGTTTGCAGGGGATATCACCTCCGAAGATGTCAACTCTACATTCCTTTATTTTCTTCTAAAACAAAACGTAGTTCCGGTTTTTGCCCCGCTCACCCATGCCCGGGGTGAAATCTTAAATACAAATGCCGATACCATTGCATCGGTACTTGCCGTTGCGCTGAGCAAACACTTTGACATCCGACTTATCTTTTGTTTTGAGAAGGAAGGCGTGTTAAAAGATGTCAACGATTCGAAATCGGTGATTCGAAATCTGAATGGTGACCTTTACGCAAAACTTCTAAAAGAAGGCTCCTTTCATGATGGCATATTGCCTAAATTAGAAAATGCATTGGCCGCCATTCGCTCAGGCGTAAAGGAAGTTTTGATTGGCGAACATTCACATTTAATTGCTAATACAGGCTATGACACGAAGGGTACTTTGATAACGGCGTAAGATGAAGGAGCATCTTTTTTCCATGGCCGTAGAATTGCTGCAACAATTAATCAGTGTGCCTTCGTTTAGCAAGGAGGAGAACAAGACTGCTTCTTTATTAGAAAGTTTCTTTAAACATTACGCAATAGAAACTTCCCGCAAAGGGAATAACGTGTGGTCAAAAAATAAATTCTTCGACCCTGATAAACCCACTGTTTTATTGAACTCACACCATGATACCGTGAAACCAAATCCGGCCTACACGCGAAATCCATTTTCACCGATCATCGAGGGTGAAAAACTGTACGGCCTAGGCAGCAACGACGCCGGAGGAGCGTTGGTATCCCTGATCATGACTTATTTTTTTTTCTATGAAGCGCAGGATTTAAAGTACAATGTTGTATTTCTGGCTTCCGCTGAAGAGGAAATTTCAGGAACAGGTGGTGTCGAATCGGTCTGGCGTGAATTGCCAAAAATCGATTGCGCTATTGTGGGTGAACCCACGTTGTTCAATATGGCGATTGCCGAAAAAGGATTGCTGGTTTTGGATTGTGTGGCAAAAGGCAAGGCTGGGCATGCGGCACGTGAGGAAGGCGTGAATGCAATTTATGAAGCGCTTCCAGACATTGAATGGTTTAGAAATTATCAGTTCCCAAAAGCTTCTTCAACGCTTGGCAAGGTGAAAATGTCTGTCACCATCATCAACGCCGGACAAGCACATAATCAAGTGCCACCCGAATGCAAGTTCACGGTTGACTGTCGCGCCACGGATGTTTATTCCCTGGAAGAAATCCTTGACATCGTAAAGAGAAATGTAACGTGTGAGGTTGTACCCCGGTCATTTCGGCTTCGCCCATCCGGCGTGGAAGAAAATCATCCGTTGGTCTTGGCAGGAAGAAAATTAGGGCTTAACCGTTATGGCTCACCCACTACCTCAGACCAGGCATTGATTCCGGTGCCTTCTGTGAAAATCGGTCCCGGTGATTCGGCCCGTTCACACAGCGCCGATGAATTTATTTATCTCGACGAAATCAAGGAAGGAATTGATCTCTATACTCAACTAATCGAAAATCTTTAATTGTCTTTCGAAGCAACAACTATGAATGAGCGGGTTGACATCCTTAAAACCGAAATACTTTCAAGTAATTGGTACACGTTAAAGAAAGTCACTTTCAATTATCAAACTAAAAACGGGAAGTGGGTTATTCAAGATCGGGAAGCTTATGATCGCGGAAACGGATCCACTATTCTTTTATATAATAAACAAAACAGAACGGTAATCCTTACCCGGCAATTCCGGTTGCCTACTTTCATTAACGGAAATCCTTCAGGGATGCTCATTGAATCATGCGCCGGATTGCTGGACAAAGACAATGCGGAAGATTGTATTCGAAGAGAGACGGAAGAAGAAACAGGTTATAAGGTTTGGTCGGTTAAGAAAATATTTGAAGCCTACATGTCGCCCGGTTCGGTAACGGAAGTGCTCTTTTTCTTTATTGCAGAATATTCGAAAGACATGAAAGTCAATGAGGGCGGTGGTGTTGAAGGGCACGAGGACATTGAGGTGATGGAATTGGATTTTGACACCGCCTATCGTCAAATCGAAAGCGGGGAAATTAAGGACGGAAAGACGATTATGTTGTTGCAGTATGCAAAACTTAATAGTTTATTTCATTGACGGTGCAGATTTCAATGGTTGCATGTTACACGTTTCGAGTTGAAATTAATGAATAGCTACAAGGATTTAGAAATATATTCGGAATCGAAAAGGTTAGCCATTGAAGTGCATAAAATTTCCTTGGCTCTTCCCAAGTTCGAATTATTTGAAGAAGGCAGTCAGATTAGGAGATCATCCAAGGCTGTAACTTCGCTAATAGTTGAAGGGTACGGGCGAAAAAAGTATAAAGCAGACTTCATCAAATACCTGATTTATTCGCACGCAGAATGTGATGAGACGATTACTCATCTAGAACTCCTCTTTGAAACAGAATCGTTTAAAGACAAAGAAAAATTTGATCAGTTAATCAACGATTATAGTATACTCAGCAAAAAGCTAAACAAATTTTATTCAGTGGGCTGAAGAACATTGGAACGAAGCTATATAACCAGTAACATAAAACATGTAATACGAACCATGTAACTTGCAACTACTCATGAAACTCTGGCAAAAAGATAAAGACTCTCTCAAAGAAGTAAATCAATTCACCGTTGGTAATGATCGTGAGATGGATTTATTTCTTTCTCGTTTCGATGTGCTTGGTTCGCTGGCTCACATCCAAATGCTGGAATCGGTTGGCTTACTCACAAAAGACGAATTGAAAATACTTTCAAAAGAACTTAAGTTAATTTATGCCGAGATTGAAAAAGAGAATTTCATTATCGAAGAAGGAGTTGAAGACATTCACTCACAAGTAGAACTTCTGCTAACCAAAAAATTGGGTGATGTCGGGAAAAAAATCCACAGCGGCAGAAGTCGGAACGACCAGGTTCTGGTAGACATCAAACTTTTTCTTCGTCATGAAATACAACATTCTGTTGAAAATATAAAAAGCCTTTTTGACTTACTACTTTCAAAAAGCGAAGAACACAAGCACCAACTTCTTCCAGGTTATACCCACTTGCAGTTGGCCATGCCTTCTTCGTTCGGACTTTGGTTTGGAGCCTATGCAGAAAGTCTTGCCGATGATTTGATTAGCCTTCAAGCGGCTTATCAAGTCGTAAACAAAAATCCGTTGGGCTCAGCCGCTGGTTATGGGTCTTCATTTCCACTTAACCGCAAAATGACAACCGACCTTCTTGGTTTTGACGACCTGAATTACAATGTGGTTTATGCGCAACTGGGAAGAGGCAAAACGGAACGAGTCGTTGCACAAGCTTTATCCAATGTTGCCGGTACGCTTTCCAAACTAGCCATGGATGCTTGTCTATTTCTCAATCAGAATTTCGGATTTATTTCCTTTCCGGACGAATTAACTACAGGCAGCAGCATCATGCCGCACAAAAAAAATCCGGATGTTTTTGAATTGATTCGCGGCAAATGCAATGGACTTCAATCATTGCCGAATGAAATCGTTTTACTCACCGGCAACTTGCCCTCCGGCTATCACCGCGATTTTCAACTGCTGAAAGAAAAAATATTTCCAGCCTTCCAGCTCCTAAAGGATTGCCTGACAATGACCGGATTGATGTTATCCAACATTAAAATCAAGGACAATATTTTGGAAGACGAGAAATACAAATTTCTCTTTAGTGTGGAGGAAGTAAACAAATTGGTATTGTCCGGGGTGCCATTCCGTGATGCCTATAAAAAAATAGGGCAGGATATTGAAGAAGGAAAATTTACCTATTCAACCAAAGTCAGTCACACCCACGAAGGCAGCATTGGTAATTTATGTAATGATAAAGTCAAGGAAAATTTTGACAAGGCATTGAATTCATTCCATTTTGAAAAAGCAAATGATGCTATTGGGAAGTTAATCAAATAGTTTTCTTAGTCTTTTAAGGTGATGGCCGGAAATAAAAGCAAGTGCCAATTGCAAAGGAGCACACCATTCCGTGGAAAAATGTAACTTTGAAATCTAAAATTATGCGAGCTTGTTCATGACCCCACAAACTATTTTATACCTCATTCTCGGCATCGTTATCGTTAGTTATCTTTTTAGCCAGTTTTTGGAGTACCTTAATTTAAATACGCAACGCAAGGATATCCCCGAAGAAATTGCTGCCTTCTACAACAACGAGAAATATATGAAGTCGCTCGACTACCACCGGGAGCAAACCTATTTTTCATTTATTACCTCGGCCTTCAGCCTTGGTCTTTCATTGCTCATGCTTTTGCTCGGAGGCTTCGGCTGGTTGGATGGCTTACTTAAAAATTATATCCATTCGGAAATCCTGTTGGCGCTTGCTTTTTTTGGAATATTATCCATTGGGTCCGATTTGATTACGCTGCCTTTTCAATGGCACTCCGTTTTTGTGATCGAAGAGAAATTCGGTTTCAACAAAACAACGGTCAAGACTTTTTTCATTGATAAAATAAAAGGCTATGCATTAGGCGCTGTGATCGGTGGGCTTTTGCTTTCTGTTTTAATTTACCTGATTGAAAAGATTGGGCCTGGCTTCTGGATTTGGTTCGGGCTTGTCGCTTCCGGGTTTATTCTCCTTGCTAACGTATTTTATACTTCGTTGATTTTGCCTCTTTTCAACAAGCTCACACCATTGCCGGAAGGAGACTTAAAAAATGCCATCGAAGGTTTTTCAAGAAAAATAAAATTCCCTTTGGATAACATCTTTGTGATGGACGGATCAAAGCGCTCGAAGAAAGCAAACGCCTTCTTTGCCGGCATCGGCAAAAAAAAGAAAATTGTTTTGTTCGACACCTTGATCTCCAATCACACCCATGAAGAGTTGGTGGCCGTGCTTGCCCACGAAGTCGGTCATTTCAAAAAGAAGCACATCGTTTTTGGTTATGTACTCTCGGTTATTCAAATCTTTTTTATGCTTTGGGTTTTATCGCTGATGGTTTTCAATACCAATGTCACCTTGGCATTGGGTGGAACTCAGGCTGCCATTCATTTAAACCTGATCGCTTTTACGATCCTCTTCTCTCCTATTTCCGGGATCACCGGTTTGCTCATGAGTCTATACAGCCGGAGAAATGAATTTGAAGCCGATCGCTACGCGAAGGAAACTTTTGATGGAAATGCATTAGCCAGTGCCCTGAAAAAACTTTCTGTTGATTCCCTCAGCGAGTTATACCCACATCCGGCCTATGTATTCTTTCACTACTCCCATCCCCCGCTATTGCAGAGGTTGGAAGCATTGAAATAGTTTTCGGCTATACCAGCGCAAAAACGAACGTTTTTCAAGATCTACTTTCAGCTTTCAAAATTATTACGCATTTTGCGTTACGCATTTTGCGTTACGCATTTTGTATGACATTGGATAACCCCTTCCTGACACAAGGCTATGCCGGAAAAGAGTATTTCTGCGATCGGCAAACCGAAACGAAAACCATAATCACCGCCTTAGAAAATGGACGAAGTGTGACTTTAATTTCCTTGCGAAGAATGGGGAAAACCGGGCTTGTCCATCACACTTTCCGGGAAATGAAATCGGATTGCGTTTATGTTGACATCTTACATACCGGCACGTTAAGAGAATTTACAGTAACCTTTGGAAAGGCCGTGATTAACCAATTGGAAAGCCCAGTTACAAAATCATGGAAACAAGTCGCTTCTATTTTCAGAAAAATACAACCCTCTATAAAGTTCGATCCACTCTCGGGTCAACCTAGCTTTGATTTGAGTATTGCCAATGAAAAGGAAGCGGAGAATACCCTCGAAGATATTTTCAATTATCTAAAGAAAAGAAAAAAGAAAACAGTCATTGCCATTGATGAATTTCAACAAATTTCATTTTACCCGGATAAAAAAACGGAAGCTTTGCTTCGATCTTACACACAAAACCTTCATCGGGTGCAATTTATTTTCTCAGGCAGCAGTAAACATATTCTTACCGCGATGTTCAGCCATGCCAGTCGGCCGTTTTATCAAAGCACCCAATTTCTTTTCTTGAGTCATCTAAAAAAGGAAGTTTATGTCGCATTTATTCAGCATCATTTCACTAAATCCGGAAAAAAAATAGATCCTAAACTAATCGAAGAAATAGTGGAATGGACAAAACTGCATACGTTCTATACTCAATTATTCTGCCATAAAGTTTTCTTAGAAACCGATAAAGTCGTTAGCCCGCAACTATTAGCCAACGTGAAAGAAGGCATCTTTGAAGAAAATGAACCCTACTTCATCAGCTACAAAAACCTGTTGAGCGACCAACAATGGAATTTATTAAAAGCGATTGCCAAGGAAGGCGAGGTTGCCAAAATCAATAAAAAAACATTCTTGAATGCCCACCACCTGAGCGCCAGCAGCGTGCAGCGATCCATCAAAGCATTGGAGGAGCGTGAAATGATTGTACACGAAAACAATGCTTACCGGGTCTATGATGTTTTTCTTGGCCGATGGCTGGCAGAAAAATATTAACTACTTTATTCAGCGATCAGCAAAATTAGCTTTGACTTTACAACTTCACAGTCTTTCCGTTTAACTCAATCTCCAAATGATCACCCGACTCTAAAATCACTTCCGTTTTTTCTTTGGCTACTTTCACCTTCAGCACACGGCCTCGAAACTCAATCCGAAACGAATAAGATTTCCAGTGCTCGGGAATGTAGGGTGAAAAAAATAATTTTCCGTCTCGTACCCTCATGCCACCAAAACCTTTCACCACACTCATCCAGGTCCCCGCCATGCTGGTGATATGGCAACCGTCCTCTGTATCGTTGTTATAATCGTCAAGGTCGAGGCGAGAGGTGCGCAAATACATTTCGTATGCCTTTTCCTTATAGCCGAGTTTGGAAGCCAGGATGACATGCACGCAGGGGGAGAGTGAGGATTCATGTACCGTCATGGGTTCGTAAAAGTCAAAGTTACGTTTGATCTGATCGAGGGTGAAATCATCTTCGAATAAAAACATACACTGCAACACATCAGCCTGCTTGATAAAGCACGACCGCAAAATCCTGTCCCACGACCACTCTTGATTCAGCGGTCTGTCTTCGGCAGGCAAATCCGAAACGTTGATCAATTCTTTATCCAAAAATCCATCTTGCTGCAAAAAGACGCCACGCGTTTTGTCTTCGGCATAATACATTTTGCCGGCGATATCTTTCCACTTCGAAGTTTCTTTCGACTCATTAAAATTAAGTTTTTCCGAAAGCGCCTTGTATTTGCTTGGATCAGCCTTCTTAACGAAATCAAGTGCCTCCTGGGTAAAGCGAAGTGTCCATGCTGCCAGGTAGTTGGTGTACCAATTGTTATTTACATTATTTTCATATTCGTTGGGGCCGGTAACACCGAGGATCACATACTTATTTTTATCGGCTGACCAGTTGACGCGCTGTGACCAAAAACGGGAGATGCCAATAAGTACCTCCAACCCAAACTCTGTAAAATAATTTCGATCGTCAGTATAATTCACATAATCGCGCATGGCATAGGCCATGGCACTGGTTCGGTGAATTTCCTCAAACGTAATTTCCCACTCGTTGTGGCACTCTTCGCCGTTCATCGTGACGAACGGATAAAATGCCGCGCCATCCTTGAAGCCTAATTTCTTTGCGTTCTCAATGGCTTTAGGCAAATGCTTATAGCGATAAACCAATAGTTGACGAGCCACACCTGGTTCCGAGGTGCTTAAATAAAAAGGAAGGCAGTAGGCTTCGGTATCCCAATAGGTCGAGCCACCATATTTTTCTCCCGTAAAGCCTTTTGGGCCAATATTGAGACGTTCATCCTTGCCTGTATAGGTTTGCATCAACTGAAAAATATTGAAGCGAATACCTTGTTGTGCGGCAATATCACCGTCAATCGTAATGTCACATTCGTTCCAGGTGTGAGCCCATACCGCAGCATGCGCGCTCAGGAGTTGGTCAAAACCTTTCTTCGCGGTTTCATCGATTTTAGTGAGACAATTCTTTACCAGTTTTTCTTTAGGATGGTTCTCTGAAGAAAGTATAGCCGCATATTTGTAAATCGTCAACTCAGCGCCTTGCGTGACATCCACCTCAACGACATTGTCGGCATATTTTTCCTGAGTGTTGGTAAATACTTTCCCACCGATCTTCTGACCATTCAGTTCCAGCCGGTATTCCATCCCCGTGCAGACCTGAAAAGAAGTCTTTTTCGTTTGGGCATTCACAACGGCCCAACCCATTTGTGATTCTTCGTATACCCGATCCCAGAATTTTTCATCATAGTTGGAATCTTTATTGACAACATTGGCATCTAACGAAAGCGTTACTCTCGCTTTTGATGAAAAATTCAGCGGTTTGACGGAGTACTTGATCGTGCCTACTTCGCCATCGGCCATGCTGCAAAAGCGCTGCCCATTTACCGCTACCTTTTTGCCATCCGGAAACGTGGCCGTGAAGGAACGGCTAAGCAAACCTATTTTCATATCGAGTACTCTTCTGAACTCCTCGACTTTACATTTCGCTAAGTCCAATTCCTGTCCCTCAATATTGATTTGAATGCCAATCCAGGTAGGCGCATTCAACACTTTGGCGAAATATTCCGGATATCCGTTTTTCCACCAACCCACGCGCGTTTTATCAGGATAGTAAACACCGGCGATATAGGTGCCCTGGTGTGTGTCTCCGGAATAGCTTTCCTCAAAATTGGCGCGCTGACCCATCTGCCCATTTCCCAAACTGAAGATGCTTTCAGATACCCGATTGAGATGCGGATCAAAGCCCTCCTCAATAATTTGCCACTCGTGGTTTTTTAAATACTGCTTCATAATATTTCAACGTTCAAGACATCAATAGATTGCAAATTAGTTAAGGGTTAATAGCTGATCCATCGTAAAATCCCCTGTTTTTTTTATAACCACGTTAGCCTTTCCCAATAGTTCGGATGAGCCAACACCTACGCACTTCATTCCAGCGGCCACAGCAGCAGCTACACCTGCTTCCGCATCTTCGAAAACTAAGCAGTTGACAGGAGGAATATTCAACTTTGCAGCGGCCTGCAAAAAAATCTCCGGGTCAGGCTTCGAATGTTTGATCATAGTACCATCAACGATCACATCAAAATAGTTTTTTATACTCAAAAGATTCAGAACAGTCTCGGCATTTTTACTGCTGGATGCCAGCGCTACTTTCATTCCCCTGGATCGTATTTCCCGAATCAGCTCTTTAACGCCGTGGAAAATTTCATCCGGCTTCATCGCCATAATGTATTCCACAAACCATTGATTCTTTTTGACAGCAAGTCTCTCCATCTCCTCTTGGCTCAGCCGGAGATTCCCTAGCTCCAGAATGATATCCAGCGACCTCATTCTGCTTACGCCTTTTAACTGTTCATTGTCGTGTTCTGTAAAGTCAATTCCCAACTCCTTGGCGAGTCTCTTCCACGCCAAAAAATGGTAGTGAGCAGTGTCAACAATAACACCATCGAGGTCAAAGATTACAGCCTGAATCATGTATCCGTTAGATTATTAGCAGAAAAATATTTTAGACCCGACCTCGTTTAATTATTTCATTTGTTTCCGACAGTGTTTTGAAAACATCAAAAGTTTTCCCTTGCGTGCGCAAGGCGCCCAGCGCATTTCCATATTTAGCTGCACTAATATAGTCGGTCGGCTTTTGCATAAGGCCGTATCCCAATCCGCCCGCAAACGAATCACCACAACCGGTCGTGTCAACGACTTGATTCACCTTTATGGCGGGAACCATTTCTTCAATGGTTTTCTTACGTTGCCTGTAATAGACCACACAACCGCGGGAGTCAACCGTTATGTAAACCGCCTTGACGCCTAAATCCAGGCAATGATCTCCAAAGGCGCGAAGCATGGCCCGATCGGGTTCCTCTGTTTTCACAAAATCGGATGACTCATATTCTTTTTTAAACCAGGAAGCCTGGGCCTCTTCCAGGTTCATCTTCAATACATCAATATAAGGAAGCCACAAGTCACGGTCGATCCAAAATTTCCGGTGGCGCTCACCATTGACCATGCAAGCCGTAGTTGGCCCGTGAGCATCAAACACAATAAGTCCATCACTTTTCTTTTTCAAGAATTTTAACGTATCGAGCGCAATCTCGTAATCACTGATCGGAATGAAAACAAAAACTTTACAGTCGAGTAATTTTACAAAATCGTCTGGCACAATGGGATCCATAAAGCCGGTTTGCCGCTCGAGTCGGTTGTTCATATCCAGAAACCTCAAGCTAATAATATCGCCTTGGTCATTTTTGATGGTAAGATGACTCTGATTAAGTCCACGGTAGCCCTTGAAAACTTCTTTCACATTATCAAGATCAACTTTACGCAAGTGCGACACCGGAACAATTTCGGTTTTGTCGCCTGCCATGACCGACAAAGCAATCACGGGATGTGTAACACATCCCCATTTTTGAATCAATTCGCCGTTATGCGTGACAATGTGGTCACGAGGAATTGGGCCAACTATCGCAATTCTTTTCATAAAGAAATCATTATGTTCAAATCTTCTTTAGCGATCTTTAATTACAAGCTACATACGATGATTAAAGGTATTAAAATCTATCAAAAATACGCTACGATAGAGGGTGCCGATACACCTTCTTAAAGATACAAGCCTGACTCAATTTTTTTCTTGATTTAGAGAAACTTCAATGTCTTGCTCCGCTGAAAACGGCTTTCCATCAATTGTTAACCCATCTATACGTATTGTTAGTTTACCGATGTCATCCGAACAAAAGAACTCCATGATGGATTTTCCGTTCGGGTCAGTTTTGACAGCAGGGCTCCAATGGATGGTAGTCCTGAAATCCGGTCGGTGCAAATATTGGGCATCGGCATGGTTCGGGGCTCTAAAATTTAATGGCTTGTTAATTCCCTGAATTAGTTTAGAAGGATCGTCAAGCGGCTCCCGAACATCTCCCTGTTTTGTTTGAACCATGACTATCCCATTTTTGCCCATAAGCCCGAAACGTTCCAGTTTTTGAAAGTTTGTTACAATCTTTACCGTAAGAAGGTCGGATGGTTTAAGGGAAAGAAAGAAATCAGTATTCTTTGTCGCGATGCCGTCGATCACATAAAGCGGGGAGCCCGTTTTCATCTCCCACAAGGCTTCGGGCAGGTTGACATATAGTACGTTTTTTCCTCCTGCCTTGCGATGTTGAAGCGATGGAATCACCTCCCTAACGAGTTCGGCCATCGTTGGGAAAACAACATAGTCCTGCACGTTTACAGTGATTTCAGCACCCTTGACTTCTTTTTCAAAATCAGGGCCTCTATCGTGATACCCCACGTCAGTTCCGGTTTTTTCCGGAGAAGTGAAAAAGCTATACGAACGATCAATCAATCTCCGTTTGGTCACGAAGGACGCATAACGATCCGGGCTTTCCATCTCCTTCGAAACCGGGGGACGGGAGAATTTAATGGGCTCTTCTTCCCACTCAATTTTTACATCATGTATTTCCTGCCCGTGCTTGATTCCCCCCACGTAGAAAGATGTTTCTGCCAAATAAAATAATTCGTCTTGTCCGAATAAATCCGGAATGGCCAACCAAACTTTTCCTTTCTCCACGGTGGTCTGGTAACGAATCTTGCTCCGTTGAAGATAAAACATGATGTCGGTAAAATCGGGTACGGGCTTTCCGGTATCGCTGTAGTAAACCCTCCCGCTTTTTTGAATAAAATTGGAAAAGCTGAATTGAGGTTTAATCATATTGCTCGACAATATTTCCTTCCAGGGAATCGCCTCGGTAGAAGAAATCAGGTAGTTGTCCAAGCCGGTCAACCAATTTTCATCGGATCGATTAATCAAAAATCTTTTCCTGACGTGTGCTAGAATGTTCAATTCATCCGAAAATGAATTTTCTTTATTCGAATCGAGCAAAGCATCATTGAAAACGTTCAGCGAGAATTCTCCCGCTACCGGCCTCCCCTGGCTATCGGTTACGGAGACTTCCAGGCTCACTTTCTCCCGGGTCTGAAAATTATGTTTGATTGTATATAACTTTACTTGCACTTGACTTTCTCCTTCACAATAAAAGTCACGGCTTGCTAACAAAACCCCTGCATGACTGAGTAGCGATACCTGGGCAATTCCCTCGGGGAAACTAGTCTGAGGTATTTTCAGCTCCACAAAATCTTTGCTCCCCTGTGTAAAGGCAGCGGTATGGAAAACCTTACCTCTGGAAGTCACGAGGATGACAAGTTCCTCATCGCGGTGAGCAGACCCAACGGGTGAAGCAATAATAATTTTCACAGGATCCACCCTTCTGGCCGGCGTGAGTTGCAGGCTACATCCGTCGTCCTCCGTCTTTGGAAGAAGGGCTTTTGCGGAATCTCCAACTATCCTTGCAAAATAAGAAGTCTTGTTTGTCGGTGTGAAAATAATTGAACTGACTCCATTAATGTCGGTGCTGTGCCGGGCGATCTCCTTTCCCTCATTGTCAATAACCTGCACAACACATTTAGGGCAATGCGTTTGAATGGCAACTTTATTGGAAATGCCGTTGACCAGATGCCCTCCCTCAGCCGTTATCTTGATGACCCGTTGTTCTTTGGTCATTAAAGAGTTTTTGTTAACAACAGCAATTTGTTTTTTAAAAAACAGCGCCTGATCAAAATTTTTCATCCAACTGCTGTACGCGGTCACACTATAAATTCCTGCCGGAAAAGTATCGGGAATAACAAATTGATTTTGCCCGAGTCCATTAGTCACTTTAAAGAGCGTGTGAAGTTTGGATTCGCCACTCCAATCAATTACGTCAAGATTAATTAACTGCTGACCCCTGACGCCAGACAGTTCTTCCGTAAGAAAATAAGCTTTGAAAAAGGCGGTGTCACCGGGAGAAAATTTATCCTGGTTGAAGTGCAAGTACACTTGAGTCTTCGGCCAGGTGGATTGAAAAGCTAAAAACTTCTGTGAGAATACGTCGGGGGTTGACTGTGTCCAGCCTTTAAGAATTACACTGAGAATAACGACCACGGTAATACTGTACTTGTTCATTGCCAAAGATCCGGTTTAGCGGTGGATGAATTTAGAAACGAGGTACACGAGCCCGTATTAATATCCATGGGTGTAAGTTGATCAGGCACATCGCTCCTGTAAGTAAAGATGAGTTTGCCCTTTATTGAAGTTGCCCAAAAAAGACCGACTACCGGGTCTGTTGAGTTGACAGGGTTGACATTGCCTTTGATTTCGCCAAACGGCGGCTGAAACAAACTTGAAGCACCATTCTTTTGTGCCCGGATCAGCCGAAAAAATTCGAAAGCATTCTTGGTAAGACTCATCTGTTCCACTTGAACCATATACTTATCTGAAAATGTAGCGCTGTTAACCGGCACTTCGGCCACCTTTACATTACTATATCGGTTGTTGCTGATGAGCTGTCCGTCCGATACGGTCGGTTCCGACTCAAATTGGTTGACCCAACAGGTGCAGCATGTGCAGGGTGCTACTTGCGCGAGTTTCCCGCCACCGAGGGCCGGCTCCACAATATATCCGCTACAGGGAAGAGGATTCTTGTAATAAGAGCCTTCTCCAAAGGCCTCGTGAAGTTCGGGGTTCGTGACCACTTTAAAAGTTCCCGTGAACCTCCATCGAACGTAGTTATTATCTCCAGTACCCGCGTTGGCGTCCACATAAATCTTAAACACGTTGGCGTCCACGTCACCATAAATCGTTTGGATTGTCCTCGCTTCATACTCAAATTTGATTTGCTCAATTTCACCCACCGGATTGATCGTGTCGGGTATGGACTTAAATACCTTTCCATCTTGAGTTTCAAGAACAATGGAGTAGGCATGCCCTGGCTTCCCTTGAATAAGGCCGCTGGTCAGGTAAACGCCTGGGCTTCCTTCGATAAAATCCTCGTCATTTCCTTCATCGTCATAAAGTTTGATTTTAGCGTTCTGGACTGGGTCACGATAGGATGAATCTGAATTGATGCTGATGCTTTTTGAAACCTTAACCGTGTACGGTCCGGGGTTATCAGTGATCATACCTTCAACCACAATTAAGGATTGTGCTGAGGGAACACTAAAATTAATGCGGTCAACACACGAAGTAAAAATAACAATAATGACAGGCCACCTCATCCTGGCGTTAACGAGAACTTCTTTGGGTGTCAATTTCTCTCTGAGTTTATTCATTGCCAAAATGGAGGTTGACTGAGCGAAGAATTGGAGTATGTAGTGCATGGCTCTGCTATCCCAACGGGATAAATGGCATAAGGGACATCGCTCTTCTGAATAAAAACATACTTACTCGTTATCGATGTTGCCCAAAAAAGCCCCACTACAGGATCGGTTGAATTTTGAGCGCTTAAATTTCCTCTAATCTCACCATACGGTGGTTGAAACAGGCTTGAAGCTCCATCCTTTTGTGCCCGTATAAGTTTAAAAAAATTAAACGAATTTTCAGAAAGGCTCATTTGATCCACTTCCACCATGTACTTCTCTGTAAAGGTTACGCCGTTGATGGGCACTACACCTACTTTCACGTTTTTGTACTCGTTATTATTTACCAACTGTCCATCGGAAAGGGTTGGCTCGGATTCAAATTGATTGACCCAACACGTGCAGCACGTGCATTCACCTACCTGGGCAAGCTTGCCACCGCCAAGGGCTGGGTCGACAACCCAACCGCTGCAAGGATAAGGGCTCAAAACAATATTGGGTGGTGGCGTAGGATAGACCGTCACATGAAGTTCGGGATGGGTTACCACCTTGTAAGTTCCGGTAAACCGCCATCGAACATAGTTATTCTCGCCAGGGCCTCCATTGGCATCCACCGAAATATTAAACACATCGTTCTCTACCTCAACGGTGTTGGTTTGGGTTGTACCGGCCGCAAACGTATAATAGATCTGTTCAATTTCTCCTACAGGATTGATCTTGTCGGGCTGTGATTTGAATATTGTTCCTTCTAAAGTTTCAATGACAATGTAGTAAGAATGCCCCATCTTCCCTTGAATGACACCGCCGGTGATGTAAGTGCCTGGGCTGGCTTCCGTAAAATCCTCCGCGTTCCCCTCGTCATCAAAGAGTTTAACCTTCGCTTTCTCAATCGGTTGGTTGTACAGCGAGTCGGCATTCAGGCTAATGCTTTTTGAGACTTTGACCGTATAAGGTCCTGGACTGTCACTGATCATGCCTTCGACTACCGTGAGTATCTGGGTAGCGGGCACATTAAAACTAATCCGATCCACACAAGCACTCAGGATGGCAAAGGTGATAAACCACTTGATACTTCTTTTACTGAAAGATTCTTTAGTTTTCATCAAAACTTAAAGTTATAACTGATCGATGGTAATGCACTTCCAATGATGGAAAGCTGATAAGGTTGCGGAATTCCGGAGCCTGAACTTTTGAAGAAAACTGTATATGGATTTTTTCGGCCGTAAACATTGTAGACAGAAAGGACCCATGTTCCCTCTCCCCTTTTTTTGCGTTTGTGATTGCCTTCAAATACCAAAGCAATGTCCAGGCGATGATAATCGGGTATGCGATACTGATTGCGACCGGAATAGTAAGCGACAGACATATTTTCAAATTGAAAAGCAGAAAGTGGAATAGTGACAGGCCGGCCGGTATGATAGGTCCAATTTCCGGTAAAGAAATACCTGCGGGAAAGATTGTATTTCCAGGAAAGGTTGATAATGTGAGGCTGGTCGAAGTTTGCGGGATACGCTTTCCCTCCATTAATTGACTCCGACGCCGTGGGACCGGCAATTTGCCGGAAGGAACGCGAGTAGGTATAATTCAACGACCCTGTTATCCTACCCACATTTTTAGAAAAAGAAGTTTCTACACCGTATGACCAACCTTTTCCTTGAAGCAAATCGGTTTCGATGTGTTTGTTTAGAATTAATTGTGCACCATCTTTAAAATCAAGGATGTTATTCATGGCTTTATAAAATACTTCTGCGGAAGCCCCATATTTCTTTTTGCTTACAAAGTCCTTAAAATAGCCGAGTGAGATCTGATCAGCACGCTGGGGTTTGAAATAATACCCACTGGGTTGCCAGATGTCTACCGGTGTGACTGCAGTTGTATTGGTCACCAGGTGCAGGAATTGATACATGCGGTTGTAACCTAGTTTGACGGAGGCCGTAGGATCGACCATCCAACGCATGGATAACCGCGGCTCCAGCCCCAAATAAGTTTTGATGGGCTGACCTCGTCTGAAGCGCAGGGTGTCAACTACATTGGTAGGGTCCCGTGGTTCTCCACTTTTGTACGTATTTATCGAAGCCGGGCCAAAAGAAACAAACACAGGAAGTCTGACTCCTCCTTCAACAAAGATATTTTCGTTGAATGACCAGGAATCAGCTGCATAGAAAGCATTTTCAATCGAAAACTGTTTATCGATGGTTATGGATCGGGCATTTGAGACTGGAGAATTTGGTGTAAGCGTACCCGGATCAAACTGATAATGCAGCAACTGCCATCCGAAATTGATTTTATGGCTACCTTCCTGGTAGTGGAATCCGGCTTTGACTTCTGAAGTGATTATTTGGTAAGAAAGTTTGGAGGCCGTTAAATAATCCGAATTCACGACACTGTATCCATACTTCGTAATTCCAGCGACAAACTCAGAACCCAGCGTAGAGGAAAATTGATGATCAAGTTTTGCTGAACCTTGAAGGTTATTCCATTGATACGTGGAATCGCCCATTAATCGAAAAGCGTCTTTGCTGGAGTACCCGGTAAATGAAAGTTTCGTTCGATCACTAAATAAATGGGTGAGTTTCATGGTGCCGTCATAAAAGAAGACCGAGCTTTTACTAAGGTCGGCATAGTCGGTGTGAATGGAATGGATTAGCCAATTGGAATAGGTCGACCGGAAAGAGGCAGCCACCGATGTCTTGTCCTTGTGAATGGGGCCGTTGATCATCAGGTTGCTGGTGATCATTCCTATGCCAGCATTTCCGTTCCATTTTTTATAATCACCATCCTTTGACTGGATATCCAGAACTGAAGAGGCGCGTCCACCATATTCTGCTGGAATTCCTCCTTTATAAAAGGAAACCTCGCGAATGGCTTCAGGGTTGAACGCGGTGAAAAATCCAAATACGTGAGAACTGTTGAAGATCGGCATCCCGTCATAGAGGATCAGGTTCTGATCTACGCTGCCGCCACGCACGTTGAAGCCCGTGGCAGCTTCTCCGGCCGTGGTTACCCCCGGCAAAGTTTGCACCTGCTTAATCAGGTCAACTTCACCAAGCATTGCCGGGGCACGTTTTATTCCTTTCATCGTCAATTGAATTTGCCCGATCCCACTCGTTGTCAACTCTCGTGTGTCTTGGATGACCACCTCATCAAGCATGATAGGAATATCTTGCATTTCGAGATTGATTTCACCGTCGGCATAGGCCTGCAAGTCAATGACATTATCTTCGTAGTTAGCAAAACTAAAGCTCAATACATGAGCCCCGGGGGCAAGTGATAATTTATATTTACCCTCCTCATCCGTCGTGACATACTGGCCATCGCTTGTCTGGATATTGGTGCGTGGCAAAGGCGTCCGGGTCTTTGAATCAATTACCCGACCCGAGATAGTCACAGGTTGTCCTTTCTTTGATTTTCCCGGTTCTCCAAAAATAATAGGCTCGATCTTTTTATGCTGACGGACTGCAGTCTCGATGGCACTCTTCCGCAGAAGTAATTGTGTTGGATCCTTGACGAGGATCACCTCCTGAGGATTCATGATGAGGTAGCTAATTCCGGTACCTAAAAAGAGATCGTCAAGAGCTTCCCCTAGCGTTTTTCCTTTGTAGTTCTCCTTGAAAGAGATCGATTCAACCCATTCAGGAAGGAAAAAAAACCTTGCGTTTTTTTTATTTTCCATTTCTGCAAAGAAGGCCGGCAACGATTTACCTTGCTCAGAACCATCAAGCCGGAGTTCAAGAATGCCTTGTGCACCGGCTACCGTAGAACTACATAGAAGAAGTGAGCATAAAATCTTTCTCAACGACATGTCAAACTATTTTCGCCATAAACGTTCAGCATGAATACCCATTAGATCGTTGATACCACCAGTTTTTGCTCAGTTTAGTTGGAGACGTCCAGGGAGAAAAAGTTGCATCATCAAGTTGATATTTGGTCGTTTAGAAAATATACTGATGTTAAATTTGTTCAAAAGGAATAGTCATTCGAGTATACGCAAAGATTAAAAAATATTAGAGATAAAAAAGGCATATTTTACTGACGGTAAGGCAGTAAAAATAGCTGTAATTCAGTTTCCAAAAGTCTAAAAATGCCAACCGCATCGATATTGATAAGGCATTTCAAATGCTGATAACCCGCTAAAATAGGATTGCAAGTGAAGGCCTATTGTTTTTTCGATGTTTGTATTTTCGATAAGACATACTCTCCCACTTGTCTCCCTTGAGTTTTTCCATTTTCACAAGCGGGCATATAATGAATTCCACCATACACCCGGCTTACAGCCGCTTCTTGCGAGGCTTGAATAAATGATTTAAAACTTCGTGGGGGCATTCCAAATTCCACCTCGGTTGAATCCGTAAACACAAAATTATCTCCGAACAAACCGGTAAGCGCGGTGGCGGCAGACGTTGAGATCACGCTATGCCCGCTCGTGTATTCCGGAAAGGGAGGAGTTTGAAGAAGAGGAACCCAATCTTCATTTATGTTTTGATTAATGTATGTTTCAGGCCTCACCAACCTGGACCGGTATTTTTCATCCCAACAAACGATAAATCCATCGACCAATGATAATGCCACGCGAACATACGCTTCAGCGGATTTTACCATGTTCGCTTTCGTGTTTACGCAAGCCAGACGCGTAATATTGATCCAATGGCCTCCCGGAGAAATTTTCTTTGTAGCAAACATCACGTGCCCTTTTACATTCATGACGAAAGGGTTACAATCCCAAAAACTGGCGATCGTGCGTTGCTCGTCAGTCAAATTTTTCCCGGTTTCATAAACGTAAAAAGCCTCCTTATAAAATTGACTGTTTTTGTCTTTGGAGAATGTCGTTGGTGGAACAGGTTTAAATTGTTGAGCGGAGTCTATCACAAAGGTTCTGATTTTATTCCAATGAGGTTCCACGGCATCCATGTAAGCAGGGGGTGTAGGTTGCCAGGTTCCTGGATTGCTTTCTATGGAATATTTTGGAAAGGATCGCGACTGTTTATAATTGTCTTTTGAAGACCATTTTAAAATATCTTTAGCAACACTGTCTCCAAAAGCAACCGACCGCGCAAAAACATCGTCAGGAACATTGGCCTCCCTGAATTCATTCATTTGCTGTTCGTAAAACTTATCGAGTTCGTCTTCTGAAAAAATCAAGGCTCGGCCAACCTTAAGCATGGCTTCGGTGGCTGCTAACGAATAGCAATACTCAAGCCTTGAATCGGGCTGAGAAATTCTTTCAAAGCCTTTTAACTGACCAACCAAACTGCGATAGTTTTTATCTTGATGGACAATCGCCTCGTACCCCGCCACGGTGGCGTAAGCATAAATCCGGCTTGCTACGGGTGGCGAAAATATATCGTGCACAATGCGATCCGTAATTTCCTTCATGGATCGATGAAAGAATTCCGGGTTCTGAACTTTTGCTTTGTAATCGTCCGTACGATTCTTACAAGAAGCAAAAAGAAGCATCCCCCAACAAAAAAAAATAAGTTTATTCATAAAATCATATTAACCCTCAACCCGAATTATTTAACTAAAAAATCTAAATGACCGGCTCCTGCATTTTTTATAAGCAGCCGCTTCCAATCTTTCGGCAACTTGCTTTTATTTTGGATGATGCCACTGTCGGTAATCTGCAAGCCTCCAAAACCAAAAATAACAGCTTGCAAAAAACCCCCGGCACCGGTGGCAAAATAGGGGTTTGTACCTCCTGCGGTTTCAGCAAGAACGCCAAACGGTGGAACCTGATTGGGTTTATAACTTTTATTGAAGAGCTCATACGCTTTGTCGGGCTTACCCAGTTTCGAATACAATGTTGAGAGCGCCGAGTTGCCCATCGCCGGGCCATTAATTGACATCCGCGGCTCGTAATAGTTCAAATCTTTTTCAATTTGAGCTCGATCGGTGATCACATCCAACGGATAGGCCAATAGGTTTACATCGGCTTGTTTGATTTCAACGCCATCATAGCTCGCATTCTCCTTTGTCGTTCCATCCGAAAATTTCAAAATCGGAATATTCTGTGCCACGATTTCCCAATCCGCATCGGGTGGGATGGACAATTCCTTTGCTGCTTGCGTGGCATAGCGTAATACCGTAATTACCATTCCGTTCGTGAAGGCATTATTGTCAATGTTCTCCTGCCACTCATTCGCCCCAATCACATTATTGATTTCATAGCGACCTGGACCCTTTCGTTCAACGCGACTTGCCCAAAAATCAGCAACTTCTTTCAGCACTGGGTATCCTTGTTCCTTCAGCCAAGTTTTGTCCTTGGTTACCAGGTAGTATTTCCAGAATGCCCAGCCAATACATCCGGAGATGTGTTGTTGAAACGGCCCGGTGAGTGCCCAAACCGGAGTATCTTCTGTTCCTTCAGCACTTGACTCCCACGGAAACATGGCGCCCTTGTAGCCATGTGAGAATGCATTTTTTCTTGCTGCCTCCAATCGTTGAAACCGGTATTCCAAAAGGGACTTGGCAATTTCCGGTTGCATCACCAACAAGGGCGGATACATCCACAATTCGGTATCCCAAAATACGTGACCGTTATAACCCAGCCCAGAAAGACCCATGGGTGAAAGGCTGTAAGCTGTTCCAGCACGGGCAAACGAGTATAAATGATACAGCGCAAAACGAACATCTTTTTGAGTTTGCAAGTCACCCTCAATGACGATATCACTTTTCCAAAGATTGTTCCAGGCTTCAAGATGACGATCCAACAAACGCTGGGTCCCCTCTAATTTTGCAAAAATAGTAAGGCGTTCTGCTTCATTCATCGGATCATTGTATTCTGACGAGCACGTTGCCGATGATACAACAGCAAATTGATAACTCTCACCTGCCTTCAAGGGTTTGGAGAATTTTGCCAAGTGCATGTTATAATTCCAATCTTCATGAATCAATCTTGGCTCTTGTCCATGAGGCTCTCCAAAAATAAAACTGTTGCTGGCTGCAACGATTAATTTCCCGGAAGGGCTTTTTCCAACAGACGTAAGCAAAGGAATAGTGACATGTGGTCGATCAATTTCGCTGTACAGATTTCGAACATCGGTGAGATGATCCGGCGCCTCAATGACACTCATGGGCGTTATTACCACATCCTTTTTTGCTTTGATGACAATGATCGTTAAAGCGGTGTAAGGAAGATGACGCAGCGCCATCAACGTGTGCGATACGGTGAGTTTATCTTGAACATCAAAGGTGGTGGTGAGGGATGCCCGCCTCATGTCAAGTGTCTGCTGGTAGTTCGAAATGGTCGCCAGCGAAACGCGTTGCCCGTCCACATCAAGATTCATATTCACATGATTGAACGTCTTCAGGATATTCGAAACCCTGCCCCTTTGGTAGTAATCATAAGCCCCATTGAGGACAACATCTTTTACTTTCATCGGTTCTGGCGAGGAGACCAAACCGATCATTCCATTGGCAACCGTCACCCCAAAATAGTTTTTAAGGTCTATATTTTTCGCTTCTATTTTCCACGACTCGTCAATTTGAGAAAATAATGAAACCGGTAGTAAAATGATAATGGAAAGTATGATAGGTCGTTTCATAATAAACACGTAAGGGTAGAACATAGCCGTTTCACAATGCGAATCTATCACTTGTTTTTTCAAAACAAATGATTGAAGTCCTTATTCGCTATGGGTTGGATCGTTTAAATCCGATCAAGGCTTCATTATTCCTTGAAACCATAAAAATGTTCTCTTTCCTGGAATTTTTTACCGTCTGAATGGAACGAATCTCTCCTTTCACCACAAAACCGGATTGGGTTGGAGAAAGTGGTTTAAAGTTGCCCTTTCCATCACCTAAAAGAGCCAGGCCATAGCTGGCATCATAAGGGCCAAGCTCCGTTTGAACAGCCTTTAGGTTCCCGCCCAAAAGAATATCTTGAAATCCATCCTTGTTGATATCGGCGGTAAGGATTGCTTTGACAGGAGCGAACTGCGCTTCAGCCGGAAGGGGTGTCATGGCAAAGTGGTTGCCATCATTTCGCGCGAGGATGGTCTGCAGTTCATTGATTTTCAGATCTGCGGATTGGCCTGCCTGCGCAGGTGACAAAATATCATTAGTAGTTACGTTGCGATAATCCTTGTACTTCAAAAATTTCTTTTTGAGGTAGGGCAACTGTTTTACCAATTGATCACGCGTGGCAAAGGGATAACTTTTATCTCCGTTAAAATAGACGATGATATGGTCGGAACTGCCATTGCCATCAAAGTCCCCAACCAACATACGCAACGGCTTTTGTTCGCTCGCCTTCAATCTTGAGTTCAACCCTAAATTGCCGGCAATAATATCTTCATCACCGTCACCATCAACATCGGTGGCCACGATGGTGTTCCACCATCCCGATGATTTTGAAAGCCCCCACTTCTCCGTTTCGTTCGAAAAATAATTCTCCTTTTGCTGAACTAACACCGTGATGGGTATCCATTCACCCACCACGATCAGGTCTTTCAATCCGTCTTTATTCACGTCACTCCAAACAGCATCTTTAACCATCCCAATGCGATTGGCCGGAACGCTAAGAAACCTGCTATTGCCTAACCACGACAGGTTGGGTTGAAAACTTCCTCTGCCGTCATTGACTAATAGAAAGCTCAACGGGCTCAGGCCATACCGGCGCGGCATGGTGCTCGCTCCAATAAATAAATCGATGTCCCCGTCATTGTCAAAGTCACAAGGTTTTAGGCAAGACGCATTCAGAAAAAGGTGATTACCAAATTCCTTATCTTTAAAGAATTTCCCATGACCATCATTCCGGTAAAGCCTCGGTTGAAGCAATGATCGGTTTTCTAATTCCGCCTGGCCGCCACTCGCCACAACCAGGTCCTGATCACCATCTTTATCGGCATCAAAAAAAACTGCGCTTGTGGTTTCCGAAGAAGAGTCTTGATCAAACGTTTTTACAAACTCCTTTTTAAATCCGTCCTTACCTTGAATAAACAAAGCTCCGGCTTGACCTTTTCCGCCGCCCACAAAAACGTCATCCAATCCGTCTCCGTTTACGTCAGCAACAGTAAGAGGCGGTCCCTCCGTGGTTAGCATTTGAGGCATTAAATTCTCTAAGTTAAAAGCATTGAATTCATCTTCTTCATGACGAAAGTTTGGAATTTCCGTCTTCGGTAATTCAGCTAGTAGATTTGAGTCTTGGTGACGATTTTGATAATCAAATTTCTGATGGGCATTTGACTCCTTAACCAAAAGGATTTGATTCACTTTAATATTAAATAGCCTTTCTACTTTTCCGGAAGGCCAAACAATTATTAATGAATCAACTTTGTTAGATGCATGGAGTCCAAGGTTGATGCGCGTATCCACCGAAGAGCAAAAACCCCGGCTTGAAGAAACTTCATAGTATTGACTTCGTCCATTTTCATAACAAAACACTTTTGTACCGAATCCAAAATTATTACCCGCGTTTCCCTGCGTAATAATTTTCAAGAACGATTGGTTGACCAAATTATTTTTATACACAAAGGCTGGCTCATTGATATTATTAGTGACAATATCCAAATCACCGTCATTATCCAAATCGGCATACACCGCCCCATTTGAAAGTGAAGGCCTATCCAGTCCCCATTCGTTGGTTTCGTCGTTAAAGTTTAAATGATCGGCATTCTTAAAAATAAAATTAGAGACCTTACCGGAAGGCATTTGGTTGATTACGTTCAGATCTTCAAGATCAATTTTATCAAGTTGTTGCTGAACCTTTTGATCTGAAATGTAACTGATGTAATCCATGTCGTTCGGCCTCCGCATAATGCCGTTGGTGATCATCAAATCCTTACGTCCATCATTATCAAAGTCAGCAAACAAAGGTGCCCAGCTCCAATCCGTTGCCGCCACATTGGACAGCCAGGCAATATCGCTGAACAATACCGTTGAATCGGTAGTAACTTGATTAAGCTGAAGGCAATTGCGCGCAGTTTGATAGTAGAAACCAGACCTCAACTTGAACTTATAAATTTCGTAGGGATCATCACCGGCACTCGTTTTAATGATATCCTCCTGGTTCGGCAACATATCGAGCGAAATGATATCCGGACGACCATCGTTGTTAAAATCAGCAACATCATTGCCCATTGAAAACCGCGAGCTGTGGCCCGTTGATTTTTCCAGAACCTGTTTAAAGGCTCCATTTTTTTGGTTGAGGTAGAGGTAATCATTTTCCTGAAAATCATTGGAAACATAAATATCCGGATAGCCATCCAAATTCAGATCCGAAACGCTGACCCCTAAGCCATAGCCCAGCGAGCTGGTCAAAATTCCGGCAGTTTTAGTCACTTCTGTAAAATGAGTTTGTCCATTTTTTCCGTTGCTGATTAAATCATTTCGAAAGAATTTGTCACCCCCCAACGAGTCATTGGTAAACCTCCTTGAAACATCTCCGAGTGCACGCGTGCTGTGAACGGAGTGATTAAGTAAATAGCAATCAAGATCGCCATCGAGATCATAATCAAAAAAGATGGCTTGCGTAGAAAGTCCTCTGAAGGCCAAACCGTATTCTTCCGTGCGATCCGTGAACGTCAGATCTCCATTGTTAATCAGCAATTGATTTTGCGAATTGAATTTTTTGTAATTACCAACCCCGCAAACATAGAGGTCCAAAAATCCATCACCGTTTACATCGGCCATCGTTACTCCGGTTTTCCAATTGCCAATCCCTTGTACCCCGGATTTCTCGGTGATATCTTCAAAATTCAGATCACCCTTGTTGAGATAAAGCTTGTTCGCATTTTGATTGGAGGAGAAATACAAATCAATCAAGCCGTCATTATTAATATCACCGGCTGCCACGCCCGCCCCGTTATAGAAATAAAGATATTCAATGATGTTAAAGGTGGTATCCTCCTTTAAGTCATTTGAAAATTTAATTCCTGTTTCATTCGGCTGAAGCAGTGAAAAAAGTTTTTTATCGGTTTGGTCTTTACACGCACTAACAAAAAAGAATAATCCGATCGCAAATAAAATGCTCGCTTTCCTTAAAAAGAGACGGCTTGAAGCGGGCATCGTTTACCGGTTGATTTTAAATACCAGTGGCGTATCGTTATTTCGTGCAACGATAATGTAATCAGACTTTCCAATTGCAATTTTCTTGATGTCGCGCACCTCACCGTCGACAAAAAATCCGGAATCTTTTGCTCTTACAGAAATGAAGTTCCCCTTTCCGTCTCCTTTTAAAAACACACCATAACTGGCATCATAACGACCTACTTCTGGTTTAACACGATAGAGATTGCCGCCCATGAGCACATCCAGATTTCCATCGCCATCAAAATCATCCGTGCATATTCCAAACATGGGTGAGAATTGCGCCTCAACCGGAAGTTCTTTCATCTCAAATTTCCCTTTTCCATTATTGATCAAAACGGAAGAAGACAAATGATAGACTTCAAGTTTCAAAGCATTCTTCAACTGTTCAGGTGTAAAAATATCGGTGATGGTTGCGTCTTTATAACTTTCGTATTTCAAGTATTTTTTCTTCAAGGAAGGAATCTGCGAAATCAGATCATGACGCAACGCCATCGGATAGCTTTTATCACCGTTATAAGTGCAAATAATTTGTTCAATAGATCCGTTTCGGTCGAAATCATTAACATACATGGTCACCGGTTTTTCTACAGAAGCCCTAAACCGGGAATTGAGCCCATGATTGCCGGCAATAAAGTCGATGTCTCCATCTCCATCAAGATCAACGGGCAGAATCGTATTCCACCAACCGTTACTCATTTTCAGGCCAAACTCGGCCGTGCGATTAGTCAATTTCCCATGATCATTAATAAATATCGACACAGGCATGTACTCTCCCACCACCACCAAATCCTGATCCTTATCGCCATCGACATCCGCCCAACTCGCATCGGTGATCATTCCCAGTTTATTCAAGCCAGGCGCAATTTTTTCGGATACGTTTTTGAAATTTCCTTTCCCATCATTATTCAAGACATACCCATTCATCGGCAAACCATAGCGAAAGGGCTCCAACCTCACCCCAACAAATAAGTCAAGGTCACCATCTTGATCATAATCAGCAGCCCTTACACAGGATGTACTTTCAAATTTTTGTGTAGGAAGCAATTGGGGAGATTTGATAAAGTTTCCCTTTCCATCATTTAAATAGAGCCTGTTCAATAAAGCTGATGAGACGTTTGAAAATTCATTACCGCCGCTGCAGACATATAAATCCAAATCACCATCACCATCGGCATCAAAGAAAGTGCTTCCCAAATCTTCCGATATTTTGTCTGTCTCAAAAAGCTTTTGATTGGTCTGCTTAAAATTTCCAAGACCTTGTTGGAACAAAGCTCCCGGTTGATCCTTTGCGCCCCCAATAAAAAAATCGTCCTTGCCGTCTTTGTTTACGTCAGCAACACTAATCTTTGGCCCTTCCGTGCTGAGCATGTGGTAAATCAAGCGGTCACGGTCGAAGTCAACAAAATTGTTTTCTGAATGCCTGAAATCAATTCCCAGGTTTTCATTAGACTGTACCGTGAACAATAATTTTTTATTTTGATTGACAGCCTGGCTTTGAAGCGTCTTTCCATTTTTCTGCTGAGCGATAATCGTTTGATTGACCTTTACAGAATCCATTTCAGTTACCTTTCCATCCGGCCACTCGATTCTCACTTTATCCACTAGCGTGATTTCTCCCAACCCAAAATTTGGCCGATCATCGACCGTGCTCTCAAATCCCCGCATGGGCATTTGTTCCAAATAGAATTTTTGTCCTTTCGCCAATAATGTAATTTTTGTTCCCAGGGCGTGGACATTCTCTTTTTCACCTTGAAGGATAAATTTTAAATAATGGTTTTTTGGCAACACCTTGTTTGCCTCATTGCGATAGATAAACGCCGGCATATTTACATTGTTTACAACCAGGTCCAAATCACCATCGTTGTCCAAATCACCATAGGCGCTGCCATTAGAAAACCCCGGGGCATCTACACCCCATTCCTTCGCAAAATTATTAAACGTGAAGTTTCCGGAGTTCTTAAAGAAGAAATTAGAGATGGGATTGGACGGAATAATGTCAATCAGTTTTTTAAAGTCAACATTTCTTCCCGTGACGACTGACTTAACAAATTCCTCACTGCTGGCATATTGTAAAAAATCCTGATTGGTTAAGTCCTGGAAAATGCCATTGGCGACAAAGACATCTTTCAGTCCATCATTGTCGGCATCAAACATCAGAGCGCCCCAGCTCCAATCTGTTGCCTCCACTTTTGCCAGCCTCCCGATTTCACTAAACGTATTATCCCCGTTATCTACTTGCAACATATTTCGTGTGAACTGATGATAATAATTATTAGAGACATTGTATTGGTAGCGATCCCAATTGTCAAAAGTCGTTACGGTTTTTACTCTCGCGTTGTAATGGGGCAGCATCTCAGTAACAAAAAGATCAGGATACGTATCATTGTTGATATCCGCAAGATCAGCTCCCATGGATGCCGCACTGATGCTCTTCATTTGATCCGGAAGGCATTCCTTAAAAGTGCCATTGCGATTATTAATATAGAGATAGTCGCGCTCAAAAAAATCATTGGAGACGTAGATATCCTGCCAACCGTCCTTGTTGACATCGCCCACCGTAACCCCCAAGCCAAAAGCAATGATACTTCCAAATATTCCGGCCTGCTCGCTAACATCCACAAAATGCCCTTTATCATTCCTTAAGAGTTTATGTCCACCCAGCACATCGCGTTTTCCGCGCTCATTTTTTTTCAAATTAAAACTTCCGATCGCCTGGAACGAATTATTCAAAATGTACAAATCAAGGTCACCATCGCGGTCATAGTCAAAAAAAACAGCATGCGTGGTGTACCCTTTATCAGCAACTCCGTATTCGGCCCCTTTCTCGGTAAAGGTGAGATCGCCGTTGTTAATGAAAAGCTCATTTTCTTTATTGTCTCCTGCTACATTGCCCGAGTTGCAAACATAGATATCGAGCCAACCGTCCCCGTTTACATCGGCCATGCTTACACCCGTTGACCAGGCGCGGGTGCCGGCAACTTTGGCTTTATCCGTGATATCCTGAAACTGAAAATTTCCCTTGTTCAGAAAGAGTTTATTTGGTTTTTGATTCGCTGAAAAATAAACATCAAGCAATCCATCGTTGTTGATGTCGCCTAACGCAACACCACCTCCATTATAAAAATTCCGGTAGGTATAAATATTAAACTTGGGATCGAACGCAAGTTCGTTCACAAAGTCGATACCGGTTTCGTTTGAATTTAGTTTTGAAAAAAGAAAAGACTGCTGAGGGAGTTTCTCTTTTTCGCAAGCTGCCAAAACCGTATAGATGATTATTCCAATAATAAAATTTTTCATTTCGAATTTTATCTATTTTTCTGATAGCGTAATCACTTGATTTGTCTTAACCATTTTTAGTTCTTGAATCTTGCCATCGGGCCATTCAATCGTTACCCGATCTACCTCCTTTAATTTTCCAAGACCAAAGTTCGGTCGCGTATCCACCGAACTTTCAAAACCCCGCATTGGCATTTGCTCTAAATAAAATTCTTGATCGCCTGCCTCAACGGTAATTTTCGTGCCTAACGCATTTACATTCAACCCCTCTCCTTTTAAGACAAACTTCAAAAAATGATTTTCGGGATGGGTCATTTCATTTTGGTTCTTATAGACAAAAGCCGGCCCGTTTACATTGTTAATTACCAAGTCTAAATCGCCATCATTGTCCAAATCGCCATAGGCACTTCCGTTGGAGAAACAGGGTTCTCCCAAGCCCCACTTTTCTGCTCGATCCTCAAACCGTAAACCGCCTTTGTTCTGAAAGGCGAAATTAGAAATCGGGGTCGACGGCATAATGCCCATCAATTTTTCAATCACTGACTTTTCCTTCGACAAAATGGCCCTTACCTTTTCAGGGGTTGCCATAAAATTGATATAATCCTGGTCGAGCAAATCTTTAAAAATTCCATTCGCTACAAAAATATCTTTTAGTCCATCATTATCCATATCAAAGATTAAAGCACCCCAACTCCAGTCGGTAGCTTCAACGTTGGCCAACCTGCCAACTTCACTAAATGTCCCATCTCCATTATTGACCTGCAAAACATTTCTTGGAAACTGAAAATAATAGCCGTTGCCAACACGGGCCTGGTGATGGTTCCAATCCTCAAAACTGGCTTTTGTTTTTAATCGGGCGTTGGTTCTGGGAAGCATTTCTGTCACAAAGAGATCGGGATAAGCATCGTTGTTTACATCTGCACAGTCTGCCCCCATTGATCCCGAGCTCATGCTTTTAACCGCTCTTTCGGCAGACTCTAAAAATGTTCCGTTCTTTTGATTGACGTACAGGTAATCCCTTTCAAAAAAATCGTTAGAGACATAAATATCCTGCCATCCGTCTTTATTAAAGTCACCAATGGTCACCCCAAGACCAAAACCAATCCGGCTTGTATAAATGCCGGCTTCCTGAGATACATCAACGAATTTTCCACCCTTATTCATGAGTAGCTTATTGCCTTCGCCATTTTTATCAGGCTCGTTTCGCTGATCTTTTTTTAGATCAAAAACACCCACTGACCGGATTGAATTCGTAAGAAGATAGCAATCCAGATCTTCGTCATTGTCCGCGTCAAAAAAAACAGCATGCGTTGACAGTCCCACAAAGTCGAGTCCATATTCATGAGACTGCTCTTTAAACGTCATGTCCTTGTTATTGATAAAGAGTTCGTTGTGTCTGCGATTTCCACCCGGCTTACCAGACCTGCATACGTAGATATCCAGCCAACCATCACCATTGAGATCAACAAAACTAACTCCGGTGGACCACATATCGTTTGTGGCAAGACCTGCTTTTTCCGTAATATCCTCAAACTTCAGGTTTCCCTTATTTAAATATAATTTGTTGGAGACCATGTTTCCGCAGAAGAAAATATCGGGGAGGCCATCATTGTTAATATCGCCTAAGCCCACGCCACCTCCATTAAAAAAATTACGGTAGATGTAAGGGTTAAAGCTTTCGCTGGCCAAAAGATTATTGCTAAAACTCACTCCTGATTCTTTAGAAGAAACCATAACAAATTGCTTGTCGGATTTTGAGCGGCACGCGAGGAGCCCGAGAGAAAACGCAAATAATAAAGACCTGAAATTCATTCAAGCACAAAATACATCATTAACTGGATAAATGTCAGATTTCTCTTATTCAGATCATCTCGTTACTCACTTGATGTTATGCTGGTATTTGGGATGAAGGATATCCTGGATGCTCACAACAACGATTTGCGGGTTTTCAATATAAACCAACAGTCTTCGGTTCCCGTCCAGCTTTACAGGAACTTCATGATCGTCGACATGGGCTGTTATAAATTTATTTCCTCCATACCAATGCTCCATGAGCTTCATTACTTTGATTTTCAAGCTATCGGAGTGAAGGCTTTTGTTCCAGGGAGACCACCCCGGGTAACTGAACTTTAAATCCATATCGGTCAGAACTCCTTTCTCATCAAAACCGGGAGAAAAAAGCAATTGGATTTGAGTTGGCTTAGGATGAACTAAAGAGTCGAGGATAAAATACTGTACATAAAAACCAATTCCCTGAGTGGTGAGATGTTTTTGATTCAGCTCAAGGCACCTGGCATAAAAATCATTTCGGGTGATTCCAAATCGGATACCAAGCAATACAGAATCCTTTCGTACCCCTTTCGCTAATTCCGACTTAACCAACTTCGTATAGTCAGATTGAACACACTGAACCAAAAATGTTGCTAAGAGGAGTGTGCCACATGAGAATTTAATGAATCTCCAACTCATATTATCGTCCTGAATAGTAAAATGCAATCCTGTTTCATATTAACCAACCTCAAATTTGAACATAAAAATAGCGTCCAACAATATTGTTGGACGCTATCAAGTCTAAAAAAATTAAAGCTTAATACCCAGGGTTTTGTGTCAAAGGATACTGTGTAGATATAGCAGCATTGATTTGCTCAAGGGGGATGGCCATAAGCATATGGTTCTCATTTCCATCAACGTCATGTTCCCACCACGCAGCAGTGATATAGTTACCAAACCGGATCATGTCCGTTCTGCGCAGCGCTTCGATGAACAATTCCCTTCCGCGCTCGGCCAGCATATCAGAACCATCGGCAGCCATAG